>Ga0255341_1001773_pt1 | contig 29194 bp, 22 predicted proteins | sample wastewater_treat_8_FD_192418 | JGI IMG/M metagenome (GOLD analysis project Ga0255341, IMG submission 192418) | Wastewater microbial communities from Lulu Island WWTP, Vancouver, Canada - plant12 | ecosystem: Engineered > WWTP > Wastewater > Unclassified | place: Canada: Vancouver, British...
AAGAGAGTAACGAAACAATCTCTAAAACTATGCTAATAACAGAAAAGCACAAATCCATCTCCAAATTGTTTGAAGCTGATTTTTGGAGTCCCTCTTAAATGGGTGTCGCATTGACGAAGTCAGGAATATTACAAGCAACAAGTTAAATAAAATTTACCTATATAAATTAGGTTTTAATGAACCTATTTAACATTTTTTACGTAAAAAAAGTAGTTTCATTTGCATATCTTAAAAAAAAAGCATAGTTTTACGCAAATTTTCATGGATAATGAAAAGATATATTAATAAAAATTTGATTCTTCTGATTGTTTTCATAGGAGCTTTAGCCTTAAGCTCTTGTAGTTCATCACAATTTAGAAATTATAAAAGATATGTCAAGCGCAAAAATACTGCGTTAGGATATAAAAGCCATTATCAAAAGAAGCTTAAGCATAATACAATGCCTATTAACAGGAACTTTATTATTAGGAATAGAAATACTTCGCCAAGCTGGCGTTAATTTTTTATTGAAAAAATCATTACTGAATTTCCGCCACCAATCCAATTTCTTCCCTGAGAAGTTACGATTAATTTAGTTCCATCCTCCGATACTGCCAGTCCAACAGGAAAAGAATCTGCATTAATTGTACAAATTGTTTTCATTGTGTTAAAATCTGATACAACTATTTTGCTTTCATTATTTACAGCAGAAAATATATATTTTCCATCGCAAGAAATATCAATGGTTCTTACGCCAATGCCAACATAAGCATTTTGCCACAAAGTATAATTTGTGTTTTTTCTTTCCATTGCCGCAACTAATGAGTCAATAGGAGCTTTTTGAACAAAGCCGGGCTTGGTGCAGGACACCAGTAAATCGTTGCCGTAAACAGTCAAGTGTCTCACATTAGTTTTCATTCCCCACAATGTACCCATATAAGAAAAATCATCCATCTTAAAAAATGCTATGCCTCCGCCTCCCATACGCCCAACAAGCAAATAGCGGCTGTCGGGCGAAAAAACTGTTCCTCTTAAACATAAACCACACTCCGAATCGCGATTTACTTTTGTGTTTTCATTAAAATTTAATGGCAGTCTATTATCGACAACTAAATGTTTTACATAACAAAACTCTTTCGGATTTGAAGATGATATATCAATTATTCCTACGGTATTGTCGCCCCAATGAGTTACAGCCAAAAACTTTCCATCGGGTGAAGCCGCAACCATTTTCGGTAATGGTCCTGTAGGCATAACTCTTATTATGGAATCGCATTCCGTATCAATTATAGCAACGGCAGAGGGTTGAATGGCATTAAGGTCGAACGACCTACGGTAATAACTGACCCACAAGTATTTTTTATCATGTGTAAAGCAGGATTCAACAGGTTTTCCACTAAATTCATTTGCATTTTTATTGTAATTAAAAGAATAACCCAATACAGTGTTTTCCAAAAACAAGGCAGAATCGCTTTTGCCAAAAGAATGCTTAATAACTTTCAATACTTTAAAGGAGTCAAGACTAAAAACTACAGTTTCGCAACCTTCAAGACTATGAATATAAAATTTATTTTTTTCATCCAAAATATTTACCGACTTGGGGCTGTCAATGTTTTTATTTACGAAATCAAATTTTGACTCAGGCCCGGGATTATAATTTTGAATGCGCGCAATCAATTCAAGTTTAACAGGTGCATCAGCCGGCTCGGATGTTTCACCTATGGGAATATGAATAACATTTTGAGCAAAGCCCAAGGTTTGTAAAACGCCATAAAGCAATACTAAAATTATGTTTTTCATTTTTTCTTTCTGCTCTTAACTACCTTGGCCAAACCACCTGTTGATGTTTCGCGATATGCTGCATTCATGTCTAAGCCGGTTTGTTTCATTGTTTGCACTATTTCGTCAAAAGAAACCCTGTGACGGCCATCAGATAAAATAGAAAATGTAGATGCATCTAAAGCCCTTGTAGCCCCAAATGCGTTTCGTTCAATGCAAGGAATTTGCACTAATCCCATAACAGGGTCGCATGTTAAACCAAGATGATGTTCCATTCCCATTTCGGCAGCATATTCAACCTCTGTTATTGTTCCACCAAAAATTTGAGTTGCCGCGGCTGCAGCCATTGCACATGCGGTTCCGACCTCTCCCTGGCAGCCAACCATAGCTCCACTAATACTGGCATTATGTTTTACAAGATTGCCAACCAAACCTGCGGTTGCTAAAGCTCTGATAATACGCTGCTCAGTTGCATCATTATATTTATGCAATAAATATAAAACAGATGGAACAACGCCACAGGAGCCACAAGTGGGAGCAGTAACCACTCTGCCTCCGCCTGCATTTTCTTCGGCAACAGCCAAGGCAAAAGTATAAATCATCCCTCTACGCATAATTGCCGGGCTATATCCAAGCGATTTTGCATAATAACTTGCAGCTTTTCTGGCAAGCTTTAAAGGTCCGGGCAACACACCCTCGTGTTCTATTCCATTCTCAACGCTTTTCTTCATGACCGACCAAACTTCGGCCAAATAATCCAAAATTGATTCTCCCTCACAATTAACAACATACTCCCATAGTTGTGCCCCATTATCATCGCACCATTTCATTATTTCATTCATTGTATGCAAAGGATACAAATGTGTCGATTGCTCTTTACCGGGGTTTTCGGAAATTTGCCCACCTCCCACACTAAAAATCCTGAGACTATTAGTAATTTCTCCTAAATCATTCAAGGCCTCAAAAATCATCCCGTTTGGATGTTCGGGCAAAACTTCATCCTTATGCCATACAAACTGAACCTCCGATGGGTAAAATATAGAAGATATTGCAACATCTGTAAGGTGCCCTTTACCTGTCAAAGCAAGACTACCATATAAATGCACCCTGTAGGTTTTTGCCTCAGGGGCAGTTTTCATAAACATCTCTGCTGCGCGCGAAGGACCCATGGTATGGCTGCTTGAAGGACCATAGCCAATTCTAAAAATTTCTTTTATTGACTCCATATTATTTACTCCATTGTTTCAAAACCAACAAACCGCAAATATTTCCCCTCAAATAATACAGAAATTTCATTACAAATATCTTCAGTATCAGCACGCATTGGTATATGAATTTGAAAATACATTTTTGTTTGTTTCTTTTCAAAATCCTTTTCAATGTTAACTGTAAATATTCGTGCTTTATGCACTTTTAATATATTCTCTACTTCATCTTTTCTGTTATCTAGACCTTCAAACTTAACCGTAAGTACTTTATACAAACTTTCGCTGAATATTTTTTTCTCAATGCGGTCAATAAAAATAAGGACAAATAAAATTGTAATAGTAGCCACCAATGCAGCCAAATAAAAACCCGCGCCTATCGCCAAGCCTATTGCCGAAGCAACCCAAATTGTAGTGGCTGTTGTCAAACCCTTTACATTGACACCCATTCTGATAATTGCACCTGCTCCCAAAAAACCAATGCCCGAAACTACCTGAGCCGCAATACGCCCGGGATCATAGTTTTTGTCAACCCCAAAAACCTGCGGAATATAAATAGATACTAACATTAAAAGCGTTGAGCCCACCGCGATGAGAATATGTGGTCTTAAACCAAACATTTGCTTATGCCTGCCACGTTCAAGTCCAATAATAAAACCTGCAATAAAACTAAGAACTAATCTTAGTATTACATCCATTATATCTATCTGATTATCAAAATCAAAAAGGAAAATGTCATTCATAGTCTGAAATATTTTGCAAACCTAATGAATTTACACAAATTATGTAACTGTTAAACGAATATTTAAAGAATTAATACCATTATTTTGTTTTTTTGCATCTTTGCACCAAAATTCCCCCTTTCATGACAAAACAACACTCAACTAAAAGTCAGTTTTTTGCACTCCTTATTATTGGTATGCTTTTCTTTATTTTTGGCTTTGTAACATGGCTAAATGGCGTTTTAATTCCATTTTTGAAAACAGCTTGCGAATTAACAACCACAGAAGCATTTTTTGTTGCAACAGCCTTTTATATAGCCTATTTTGTTATGGCTATTCCTGTTTCGTTTCTGTTAAAATCTGCCGGTTTTGTAAATTCAATGTCCATTGGTTTAATTATAATGATGGCAGGCTCACTGCTTTTTATACCCGCAGCATATTCCAGAGAATACTGGGTGTTTCTTATAGCTTTGTTTATACAGGGCACAGGGCTTACTTTGTTGCAGACAGCCGTTAATCCATATGTGGCGCTTCTTGGGCCGGTGGAAAGTGCAGCAAAGCGGATTAGCATCATGGGTGTTGCAAATAAACTTGCAGGTGCATTTAGCGGAATTATCCTTGGCTCCATTTTACTTTCAAAATCGGACTCGGAAATCCTGGCCGACTTGAATTTACTTGATGCAGCACAAAAAGCCTTATATCTTGATGATATGGCTCAAAAAGTAATTGGTCCATATATTTTAATGGCAGCTGTACTTCTTCTGCTTGCCTTAATGGTGAGATATGCCCGTTTACCCGAAATAGCCAACGAAGAACCCGATGCCAAATTTTCATTTAAAGGAATACCAACTTATGCCTGGCTGGGCTTTTTAGCAATATTTTTCTATGTTGGTGCCGAAGTGGTTGTGGGAGACAGCATAATTCTGTATGGAAGACATCTTAATCCTAATCCTCTATTAATCAATTTATTTGGCTACAGCATCAATTTACTTAACCCAAGCTATTTTACCTCATATGTGATGGCCGGAATGATAATTGGCTATTTTATAGGTATTGCCTTAATTCCCAAAGTTATCAGTCAGCAGAATGCATTGAAATTGTTTGCTATCAGTGCTTTACTCTTCACTTCACTGGCTTTAATTAGCAATGGTATTACATCTTTGATTTTCATTGCCTTGCTTGGTATATCCAATTCGGTAATGTGGCCGGCTATCTGGCCCCTGGCTATTGAAAAAACAGGAAGTAAGACTCCGATTATTTCTGCCTTACTCATTATGGGAATTATAGGTGGTGCTTTAATGAGTCCTATTTTTGGGCAACTTGCAGATTTAATGAATATGCACCTTGCCTACTTATTGCTGCTACCCTGTTATCTGTTTGTCCTTTTCTATGCAGCCATCGGACATAAGATTAACAAAAAATATTGATTTCCATATATATGAGCTGTTTTTTGTAAATTGGCTATAAGGCTTTTAAGAAAAAATAAATTATGATTAAAATACCTAATATAGTCCAAATTCGGGAGGCAGATCAATATACCATTAAACATGAGCCAGTCTCTTCCATTGATTTAATGGAAAGGGCATCAAAATCTTGCTTCGACTGGATTAATGCAAAATTTCAAGATAACAAACAAAATTTTGTTGTTTTTGCAGGCTCAGGCAATAACGGCGGTGATGGGCTTGCAATAGCACGAATGTTAATTGAAAAAGGATATCCTGTCAATGTGTTTTTTGTAAAGCTTTCAGATAGTATAAGTCCCGACTGTGAAACGAACTTAAGCAGACTTAAAAATCAAATCAATGTTCAAACCATAAACAGCATTGACAACCTGCCAAGCTTTGCCGTAGACAGCATAATCATTGACTCCCTGCTTGGGTCGGGAATAAGCAGAGAACCAGATGGGCTTGTATTAAAAGTAATTGAAGCAATTAATGCTGCAAAAAACAAGGTTATTTCAATAGATTTACCTTCGGGCTTGTTTGCCGACCACAGTTCTGTTAATCATAAAAGCAAAATTGTAAAAGCTGACATAACTTTAACCATTGGCGCTCCCAAACTGGCTCTTTTTATGCCGGAGAGTAACGAATTTTGCGGTGACTGGTTTTTTATACCTATTGGCCTTCATAATGATTATTTGGAGCAATTATCAACAAATAATTTTTTTGTAGAGTTTTCCGATTTTAAAAATATTTTACCGCAAAGAAAAAAATTCTCGCATAAAGGAACTTATGGACATGCACTCATAATGGCCGGCAGCAAGGGCAAAACAGGAGCAGCTGTACTTGCAACACAATCCTGTTTGCGCTCAGGATGCGGATTAACCACAATACATTGCCCTGCAAGTTCGTTGAATATTATTCAAACTGCTGCTCCCGAAGCCATGGTTTCGGTTGACAAAAACGAAAATTGTATTAGCGAAATTCCGGATCTCAATCAATTTAGCGCCATTGCATTTGGCCCCGGTTGCAGTCAAAATAAAGCAACTGCCTCCGCTTTGAAATTTTTAATTCAGGAAACAAAAGTTCCGTTGGTTATAGATGCCGATGGCCTGAATATTTTGTCGGGCAATAAAACATGGCTTGCATTTTTGCCAAAAAACACAATACTTACACCTCATCCAAAAGAATTCAGCCGCTTGTTTGGAGAAACAAAAAACGACTTTGACCGCTTGGATCTGGCAATAAAATCTGCAAAAAAATATGGCTGCATTATTATTCTTAAAGGTGCATATACTTCAATTATTACACCTCAGGGACATGTATTTTTCAATTGCAGTGGAAATCCGGGAATGGCAACAGGTGGCAGTGGCGATGTTTTAACAGGGTTGATTGTGGGACTTTTGTCACAAGGCATTGAGCAATTGCATGCAGCATTGCTGGCAGTTTTTCTGCATGGCCTTTCGGGAGATATTGCAGCCTCGGAACTTACACAAGAAGCAATGAAAGCCGGCGACCTGGCAGATTATCTGCCAAACGCGTGGTCGCAAATTATGACGAGATAATTGCTCATTTTAGCTCAACGGTTCGTACAAAAATTGTTTTTTAAACATAAGTTTATGGCATTTTGCAACAAAAGCCGACCTTTTGAGTAATTTGTGTTTACTTGCAAACAAAATGAAACAAAAAATGTAATTTTGCATCGTTTCTAAAATTAGAATATTGTTGATTTATCCCCCAATTGAATATGAATTACGGACATTTTTCCGATGACGGCAAAGAATATATCATCACAAGAATGGACACTCCAAGTCCATGGATTAATTACCTGAACAACGGTCGCTATTTTACGAGTATTTCGAATAATGGCGGAGGAATGAGTTATTTCAAAAGCCCGTTACATGGGCGTGTAACAAGATATCGCATTAATGAAGTGCCACACGATCGTCCGGGGAAATATATATACATACGGGACAATGACAGCGGCGAAATATGGAGCCTTACATGGCAGCCTATAGGTAAACACCTTGAATGTTACAAACTTGCACACGGTTTCGGTTATACACGCTCCGAAGCCAAGGTAAATGACATTGAATCCTCGGTTTTGTTTTTCGTGCCACAGGACGATGATCAGGAAATATGGAAAGCTATATTAAAAAACACATCGGACAAAACCAGAAATTTATCTGTGATTGGTTATTGCGAACTGGCATTAGGTCATGCCTTGGTTGATTTAATCAATCAGTGCGACGACCAGCATTTCAACCGGTCGTATTTTGACAAAGAACTTAATTCTATATTTTCCACTAAAACATATTGGGTTACACAATCAAAAGGCACTCAGCAACAGGAAAACAAGGAATGGGATCAATATACTTTCTTTACCGTTAATAATCCTGCTGCAAGTTACGAAACTGTACGTGAGAGATTTATCGGCTTATACAGAAACGAAAATAATCCGGTAGCTCTCGAACAATCTAATTTGTCATCGCAAGACACAGATTTCGGTAATGTGGTTAATGCTTTGCAAGTTGACATTACAATTCCACCAGGAGAATCTATAGACGTTGTTTTCACTTTAGGTGTTATTGAAAAGCTGAAATTTGACGAATTAAAAAAAGAACGGACACAAAAATATCACAGCGTTTCGGTTGCAAATACCGAATTTAAAAAATTAAATCTTGCATGGGAAGAATATTTTGCCCACACCTGGGCTGAAACACCAGATAAAGACCTTAATGTATTTTTAAAATATTGGATGCCCTATCAGGCAATTACAGCCTTTAATGTAGGACGTGTTGCAAGTTTTTACTACTGGGGCATTGGGCGTGGATTTGGATTTAGAGACACCTCTCAGGACTCCATTGCGATAACAATTTCCAATGCGGAAAAGGCAAAAGAACGAATTTTACTGCTGTCGCGCCAAATGAGAAGTGACGGAAAAGTGTATCATCATTTTCATGGAGACGGAGACGGAGAATTCACACAGCATTGCGACGATCCACTCTGGTATTTGCTTGCAGTAACAGAATATATAAAGGAAACCGGCGATTTCGATATTTTAAAAAATGTCCAACCATTTATTGAAAAGGATAAAGAAGGTAGTGTTTTAGAACACATGTTTGCAGTTGTGAACTATGCAAAAAACAATCTTGGCTCGCATGGATTACCAATTTTTGGCAGAGGCGACTGGAACGATACTTTAGATTATATAGGCGGTGAAGAAGGCGGAGAAAGTGTCTGGGGTGGCATGTTCTATGCGGCAATGCTGAAATTATTCATGGATTTACTTCAGCATCTGGGCATGACAAAAGAAAGAGAAGATGTTTCATTTATCCGGAAAAAGATGATGGCATCTATCGAAGAAAATTGCTGGGATGGAGAGTGGTATATCAGAGCCTTTGGCGGCAAGGGCAAAAAAGTTGGCTCAAAAGACAATAAGTACGGAAAGATATTTCTAAATACGCAAATCTGGCCGGTATTAGCCGAATTTAAAAATCATAACCGACTTGTAATGGCCATGGACAGCGTAAAGAAATATCTGGATTCGCCCGAAGGCCCCAAAAAATGCGCTCCGGCATGGAGAGAAATTGACCCCAATATTGGCTTGGTTACACGTTGTGTTTGGGGCAAAAAAGAGAATGGTGCCGTATTTTGCCACCCAACTGCATGGGTTATTCAAGCTGAAACTATGTTAAAACGCGGAAAGAATGCTTATGAATACTTAAAAAAAATGTTGCCCAATCGAATTGACAGCGATGTTTTTGTTGCAGAGCCCTATGTTTTTTCGCAATATATAACCAGTAACGAACATTCAGGCCCGGGCCGGGCAAGTCATTCATGGCAAACAGGTTCGGCAGCATGGATGTTTAGGGTTAGTTTTGACTACGTTATAGGAATTCGCCCTGTTTACAATGGTCTTCTGGTAGATCCTGTTATTCCGTCCGAGTGGAATAGCTTTTCGGCAAAAAGGGTTTTTCGAGGAACGCTTTATTCCTTTAATATCGAAAACCCAAAAAATGTTGAAACGGGCGTTAAAGAAATTTTTGTTGATGGCAAAAGGATAGATGGAAATATCATTCCGGTTAGCCAAAACAAAGAATGTAATGTTAAAGTAATTATGGGATAATATGAAAAGACATTCGTTTAATCCGATTCTCACAAGAGAAAGCATACCCGACGTTTATCCTAAGTTAATTGATGCAACTTCGGTTTTCAATCCGGGTGCAATTTATTTCAATGGTAAATATCTGCTGATGCTTCGTGTACAAAGCAGATCGAGAGAAACATTTATGATGATGGCCGAAAGTGATGACGGCATTCATTTTAATGTTGAAAACAAAATAGTGCATTTTAAAGGCATCGAAAACGTTAAGGAAAAAATTTACCATATTTATGATGCACGCATAACAAATATTGATGGCAAATACTATATCATGTTTGCCATGGACATGGACGATGGTTGTCAGTTAGGACTTGGAACCACAGATGACTTTAAAGAATTTACTTTTTTAGGAATTGTGTCCGATGAAGATATCCGCAACGGTGTTTTGTTTCCGGAAAAAATCAACGGCAAATATATGCGGATGGACAGGCCAAATAAGGCGCGCCACAGCAATGGCACAACTTCGGGCAGTGTTATCTGGCTTTCGGAATCCGACGATTTAATGAAATGGAAGCCTGTGGCACCATTAATAGAAGGCAGGTTTCATTACTGGGACGAATTCATTGGTTCGGGACCACCCCCCGTAAAAACCCGTCAGGGGTGGCTGCATATATACCACGGGGTTGCCGGTCATTTCGGAAGTTCAAATATTTATCAAGCAGGAGTGATGCTGCTTGATTTAAACGACCCATCAAAGGTGCTTGCCCGTAGCTGGTGCAATATTCTTGAACCCAGAGAATTGTTTGAATTGACGGGACAAGTACCAAATGTGGTTTTCCCAAGTGGTATGATAGTAAAAGATTTCGATGCAGAAGGTTATGCAAAACCGGATAGCGAAGTATATGTATATTATGGTGCAGCCGACACAAGCGTAGGTCTGGCAGTATCTACCATAAACGAACTTATTTCACTTACACAACAATAATAAATAATGAATTTATCAACTATAGATTGGTCTATTGTTATCATCTTCCTTGCGTTGATGATTGCCATGGTATTGTTCAGCAAAAATCTTGTACGAAGCGTTACTGACTTTTTGGCCACGGGACGCACAGGCGGGCGATATATAATTTCCATGTTTCATGGCACGGCAGCACTTGGTGCCATTACCATTATTGGCGCGCTCGAACAGAATTATAGCGCAGGATTCAATTCACGCTGGTGGGAAATGCCTACAGCCGTAATTCTTGTTGCCATAAGTGTTACGGGATGGGTAGTTTATCGTTTCAGACGAACAAAAGCATTAACCATGGCGCAATTTTTCGAAATGCGCTACAATAAAGCCTTCAGAGTATTTGCAGGCTTTCTTGCATTTTTGTCGGGTGTGTTTAATATGGTGATTTTCCCTTCGGTTAGTGCAAGGTTCTTTATATATTTTTGCGGCATACCTGAAATAGGAGAGTTTTTCGGCATTTCACTCACTTTTATTGCAGTAACGGGAGTCATGGTACTAATACCTCTGTATTTTATTTTCACCGGAGGTCATATAGCAGTAATGTTTACTGATTTTATTCAAGGCGTTTTTGTAAACATTGTTTTTGTTGTTGTTGTTATTTTACTGCTTCTGCAAGTTGACTGGGCACATATTTCCGATGCGGTTACTGCGGCACCCTCAGGACAATCTCTAATAAATCCTTTCGATGCTGAAAAGGTTCAGGACTTTAATCCATGGTATTTCTTTATAGGCATGTTTGGATTGATTTACACCAAACTTTCATGGCAGGGCAATTCTTCGTTTAATATAGCTGCAAAAAGTGCTCACGAAGCACGCATGGCCGATGTGCTTACAAATTGGCGTTTGGTTCCGCAATGGGGTTTGTTTTTGGTTTTTGTACCGGTTGTTGCCTACACGCTTTTTAACCATTCCGACTTTAATTCCATTGCAGCTTCAATAAACAACACTCTGACAAATGTGGGAACAGTAGCCGAACAAAGTCAATTGCGTGTACCCATGGCTCTAAACTATCTGCTGCCAATTGGTCTTAAAGGCGCATTTGTAGCTATTATGCTTGCTGCTGCCGTAACCTGCCACAATACATATATGCACTCTTGGGGCAGTATTTTTATTCAGGACTGCATAATGCCCCTGCGCAAAAAGCCTTTTGAGCCTAAGCAGCATTTGAAATATTTAAAACTTTCAATTCTTGGAGTTGGCATTGTTATTTTTATTCTCAGCATTCTGTTCCAGCAACCCGATAAGGTATTTCTATTTTTGAATGTTTCAGGTGCCATTTTTGTTGGAGGATCGGGTGCGGTAATAATAGGCGGATTATACTGGAAGCGTGGGACAACTGCAGCGGCATGGGCTGCCATGATTACGGGTGCTCTTACGGCAACCATCAATATAGTTTTGAAAGCGGTAATTGAAAATTATCCAATAAACGGACAGTGGGGCTGGTTTATGGCCATGATAGCTGCATCGGTAGTATATATTGTAGTGTCATGGCTGACTCCTAAGCCAAAAGTCAACATGGACAAATTGCTGCATCGCGGGCAATATTCCGAAAATGCTTCACAAAAATCCGAAAATGAATTACCTGCTAAAGGATGGAAAGCATTGGCATGGACAAAAGAATTTACACGCGGAGACAAAATTATATATGCCGTAACAATAGGCTGGACATTATTCTGGGTATTGATTTTTATTATCGGTACAATATATAATTTCGTGGTTGAGCCAATTGAAAACAATACATGGATGGAATTCTGGAAAGTTTACACCTATATTTTCCTTGCCGTTTCAATTATTGTTACCATTTGGTTTACTTTTGGCGGCATTAAAAACCTGCGCGAAATGATTTCGGCTCTTCGTCATAATTTACGCGACCACAGCGATGACGGTTTTGTTAAGAAAGACGAATAAGTTTTAAAAAATAATTATTAAAGCTTTTTCGCAATATTGGCAAACATATTTTTTAAAATAAATAACATTATGAAAGTTGTTTTTCATCTGCTAACATTAATAAGCATTTCAGTTATATTTTCTTGTAATAATACAAAAGAAACAAACACCATGAAAACTTTACAAGACGACCTTAAGCCTTTGATGCAGAAGTCCAAAACCTATGTTTGTTATCGTACTGACGAAGTTTTAACTATTGACGGAATGCCCGATGAGTCATCGTGGGAAAAAGCAGAATGGACTGATTTGTTTGTTGATATAGAAGGAGATTTAAAGCCAAAGCCAACACAAAACACAAGAGTGAAAATGCTGTGGAATAACGATTACCTATATATTTTTGCCGAACTGGAAGAAGAAAATATATGGGCATATCTCGAAAATCACGACGAGGTGGTTTATCACGACAACGATTTTGAAGTTTTTATTGACCCTGACAACGATGCAAAGAATTATTTTGAGTATGAAGTAAATGCAAAAGGGACAGTGTTTGATTTATTTCTGCCCCATCCTTACCGTCATTCTTCATTTGCACTTCATAACTGGGATTTTAAAGGCATAAAGCAAGCAATAAAAATATACGGAACATTAAATGACGGAACCGACAAAGACACTAAATGGACAGTTGAACTTGCAATTCCATTTACAGACCTGTCTTTTGGATTGGATAGCGGAAAACCAAATATTGATAAGCCATGGCGCATAAATTTTTCCAGAGTACAATGGGATGTTAAATGGGAAAACGGAAAATATGTAAAGCTTACGGATTCAGAAGGCAAAGCACTTCCTGAGCACAATTGGGTGTGGTCACCCGTTGGCGCCATCAGCATGCACATGCCTGAACGCTATGGCTATCTTAAATTTTCAAATAATATAGTTGGAACCGAAAAAGAGGATTTTATAATTACTGAAACTGAAAAATTAAAATCCGTGCTTTGGGCCGTATTTTACAGACAAATGAAGTATTTTGAAAGCAACAAATGCTTTTCGGGTAAAATTGAAGATTTGGGCACTGATATAAATTTATTGTACGACAATACAAAATATAAGCTAAGCATATCGGCAGCCAAGCACACCTTCGAAGCCATTCTGACAAGTACAGATGGAAAAATAAACCTATACATTACCCAAGAGGGCTCCATTTCTGAAAGTCACTAAAACGTTGACTGTATAAAAAATGCAAATAAAAACACGATAATAAAAACGATAAATTCAATTAATCGTTTAATAATTTTTTAACGGCAGCAACTTTTTCTGTCGAGACCATTTGAATCACACTATCGCGAATAGGATTATCACTTAATAAAACTTTTTCGTTGTTATAATTGCTTTTTGAATCTCGGTTTACCGAGCCACTCATGTGAAATTCCTTTGCACCAGTTTCTTTTAGCTGAATAATATTATCCGAATTTATTCCGCTGCCGGGCATAATTATAATTCTGTCACCCGCTTGTTTAACCAGTTTGCTTATTAATTCAAGTCCTTCGATGGCAGTATTTTTTTGACCACTGGTTAATAAGCGCTTGCACCCCGTCTGAATAATATCTTCCAATCCCTGAAACGGGTCACGGCACACATCGAAAGCCCGATGAAAAGTAACCTCTAATGGCGCCGAAAGTTCAACAATTAATTGGGTAATTTCTTTGTCAATATTTCCGTCAGGTAATAAAAATCCACAAACAATACCGGCCACTCCGTTTTGCTTTGCAAATTCAATGTCGCGGCAAATTTGTTGCATTTCGGCTTTACTATAGCAAAAATCTCCCGCGCGCGGGCGAATTAAAACATTAACCGGCACAGAGCTTTCACTTACGGAATCCAAAATCAATCCGGCAGAAGGAGTAGTACCGCCACAAAACAAATTACTGCACAATTCAATTCGGTCGGCACCGCCCTCAATGGCATATTTAATGGAATCCAATGATGTTGCTACTACTTCAAGTTTAATGTTTTTCACTATTTCAATATTTTTCTGTTATAGATGTTCAACAACATTGAAGCGGTATTAATATGATATCCCGAAAATCTGTAATAAACCATATTGTCAATAACAAACAACACTTCAGGTAATGATAAATCGCTTTTCGAAGCACTTTTCAGCTGATTTGAAAAATCGCCCTTGTAATCATGCAGCCAGATTACAGATTTAGGCAAATTGGGCCAGGCATTTGCATTAAACGCAGAAGCAGGAATTTGACCCGGAATAACCAAATATATATTACGGTTCAATGTGTCAAATTCAGCATTATCAATGGATAATTCATGCAAAAAGTGTTTTCCGGGCTCAGTTGACGGATCAATTAAAGCAATTATATTACATGAATCTTTAATGATTTTTGAAAAAGAAATTACTGAATCTTTGTTTGCAAATTTCATTTCAAAATCATTTGCAAAACTAAATAGCGGCTCAGGAGCAACAGTGTTCTCCTGCAAATTAAGCTCTATGAGAATTGTATCTTTAGTTACAGGTATGATAATATAATGCCAGTTTGTCAAAACACTTCCATCAGGAAATCTGTTTCCTGTCATTATTCTGTACATCCCCGGTTCTATATTTGTAGTTATAGGAAAAATATTCATGCTTTCATCATACTCATAATCCAGAGAAACAAAGCGCCCGTCTATTAGTTTTGCAACAGTATAGTTTATATAATATTTGGGCTCAAAATTCAGGCTTGTCAATTTTACATTTGTTTTTTCAACTTCCGGCGCATCAGCTTTTCTGAAAACCGATTTCCATTTTCCCTGCCAATAATATTGTGGAATATACGTAGCTGCTTCCAAGCGTGCAGGAATACCAAAACTTCTGCAACAGGCTACAAAAAACACATTTCTTGAATATTTATCGGCAGCACGCAATTTTAAAACGTTTTCGGGGAAAATTGTTACCCCGTAATAATTATTTTCGTCATCTATTCTGATATTATCATTAATCCATGAAACAATTTTTGCAGGGTCTTTTCTGAACGATTTTATATCTTTTTTACTAAATCCGCTTTGTATTGCACCTCTCCATGGACTCAGCATTTCGCGACCAATTCTGGGACACAAAACATATCTGGCAAATATTTCATCGGTGCATTTATTGCACTTAAATTTTTTGGAAAATTTCAGATGATGCATTAAAACACTTTCGGGAGTGTCGTGCAAATCTTTTTCGCTTATATAAAACAGTAAATCAACAGCCGATTTTATGTCTCCGGCATTACTGATGAACGACTCTATCTCTTTATAATTTCCACGGCTTTTTAAAATAAAATTTACTATCGCCTCACGATAATGATTGTTTTTGTATTTTTCGCGCAGGTATGCCGTATCGGGAAATGTGGCTTCATAAGATGCTCTTAAGGAATCCTCTTCTTTTAGTCTCCTGTCGTTTTCCTCTTTTTTAGAAGTTTCAGGAACAACGATTTTTCCCAATGGCGGTGGTAATATCTGAAACTCAAATCTGCTATTGCTTTCATCAAAGCTGTATGGTTCAAACACTATTTCCAGTTCCGACTCCATTTCGGCAGGAAAGAGTTTCCATGTAAATTCTTTGCCATCAGTTACCCAAATCATTAAATCTCCATAAGCTGTTTCAATACTACAACGACCATTTTTGTCGGTTTTCATCAACGCAAAAGGAAAAAATTCGGAATAATTGTAAACCTGATAATCTACCGACATATTTTCCAAGGGATTCCCTGCTCTGTCAACAACACGGACAACGGCTTGCTTTGAAGGGGCATAATTTGAAAGTAAATTCAATTTTGAATACAATGGTTTTTGAACCAAAGTGTTTTCGGAACCATAATATTTACCAAAAGTATTGGTATGCACCATAATGGCTCTGGTAACTGGTTCGGAAAACCAGCCCATGTTTAGCTCGGGGTCAGGTTCACAGGCGCCAAGGAAATACCATTTGCCATCAATCCAAACTTCTACCCAAGCATGATTATCGTCGGTATGAGCCCATCTGGGAGTATAAACCTGCCTTGCAGGAATGCCAATACTTCTCATGGCGGCAACTGTAAAAGTGCTCTCTTCTCCGCAACGACCGTAAGCCGTTTTAATAGTAGCCAATGGAGCAGAAGTTCTTTCATCAGTTGGGCGATATGCCACTTTTTCATGGCACCAATGGTTAACTTCCAAAGCAGCATCATACATATTTAGCCCACGCACACGTTCTTTAAGTTCAGGCAAAAACACCTCTCTTGCCAAATCAGGATCTTCGTTGTTCACTCTGTAAGGCAAAACAAAATGCATGAAGACATCAGACGGAACAGATTGCCCCCATGAAAACTCAGTCTTAGTCCTTAATGACAATTCGGCCATAGATTTAAAATATTCCGGCTGCTTATTCACTAAATCGCTCAATGGTGCATAAGCAATTAAAAACTGCATAGCTTCAGCCAACTCAGGCGATTTAATATTATCGACAGTTAAAAATAAATCCGGTATTTGCAATCCAAAATTATCTTTGCGCTCATTATAAACTTTAATCATATTCTCATAAGCCTCCTTGCTTTGCATTAATACCTGCGAAAACAAAGAGCATGAGAAGCACAAAAATAAAATCGCCAAACAAGTCTTTCTCATAAAATAGTTTTAATCTACAATAATTTCATCTATAAACAACCATGTTTTTCCGCCAGCGCCTGGGTGCCAATCAGGGTTTTTGTGCATTGCACTGCAATAAACTTTTACGTATTTGGCTTTTTGAGCTTTAAAGCAAACTGTTAAATCCTGAACAGAGGTTGCTGCATCGGTTTGCGGTATGGTGTTTTCTATCTCCCCTACTTTTTTCCAATTAGAAGCATCAGCCGAAACGAATACTTCAAGCTTTAAAGGATGATAAATCCATGCTAGTGTACTTTGCAATGTGCCGACACCAACTTTGCTTATTTTCATTTTTGTACCCAAATTAACAACAGCTTCAAAATCCAAAGCTTCATAACCTTGCCAAAGCTTGTCGTTATAGGTAAAAGTTCCTCTCAATCCATCTGTCATATTGGTATCGCCACCGGCTACATATTTTCTTGAATATGGATACGTAACAGAATATTCTTTCCCCAATGCTTTGTGTCTAACCACCTTACGCGATTCCACAGCCGTTTTTCCCGAACCTGCCCTAATTGCAGCTACTTTAAATTCTGCACTATTCTTTAATATAACAGGTTCTGTGTATTTCAAGGAATTTTCATCCGGGTCGCTGCCATCAGTAGTATAATACATAGTTAAGCCCGGTTGTCCATGCTCCACTTCGGCAACAAAAGCATCAAGTTTTTTATCATAACTGGTTGTAAGTTTAATAGGATCGCGTTCATAGCCATATTGAACACCCATTTCATCAAGGCGTTTATAATGATATTGCATTCGGTTATGAAATTCCTTATAATTTCTTCCTATAGTGTCTGACCACATAACCTCGCATAAAGCGCATATTCTTGGGAACACACGACTATCTATTAACTCCTGTGGCGCTATTTCGGTCCACATACAACATTCTGCACCCAAAATATGATGATGCTTGTCCGCCGGTAAATCATAAGGTATGGGCTCAAATGTATAAACATGTTCCAAATTAATATTAGAAGTACTATAATCAAAATAACAATGGCTTGTAGGCGACATTATTGCATTATGACCATTCATTGCGGCATCCATACCGCCCTCCATACCACGCCATGACTGTACAGTTGCAGATGGGGCCAAACCACCCTCAATTATTTCGTCCCAGCCGATTAATTGACGGCCATGATCATTTAAGAATTTTTCAATCCTGCGATTAAAATAGCCTTGCAAATCTTCTTCCGATTTAATGTTTTCGGCTTTCATCCTGGCCTGACACTTTGGACAGGCTTCCCATCTGGCTTTAGGCGCTTCGTCTCCACCTATATGAATATATTTTGACGGAAATAAATCCATTACTTCAGTAAGCACATCCTGTAAAAATATAAATACAGAATCATTTCCGGCACAATAAATATCATTAAAAACGCCCCATCTTTTTTCAACCTCAAAAGGTCCTCCCGTACATGACAAATGAGGATACGATGCCAAAGCGGCAACAGAGTGCCCTGGCATTTCTATTTCAGGAACAACCGTAATATACCTTTCGGCAGCATAAGCAACCACATCACGAATTTGTTCCTGTGTATAAAAACCACCGTAAATACTTCCGTCATCTTCCTTACGCCAGGCTCCCACTCTGGTAAGCTCAGGATACTTTTTAATTTCAATTCTCCAGCCCTGATCTTCTGTTAAATGCCAGTGCAGAACATTCATTTTATGAAAAGCCAGCAAATCGATATATCGTTTAACAAAATCCACCTGCATAAAGTGGCGGCAACAGTCAAAATTCATTCCTCTCCACAAAAATCTTGGTTTATCGGAAATACTTGCACATGGTATTTCGATTGATTTTATATCAATCTTTTTGTTTTGCCCAAATCCGGCAGGCATAAGCTGCCTCAATGATTGAAAGGCATAAAAAACTCCGGCCTCTTTCAGTGCAATTATCTTAATTTCATCTGAACTAATGTTTAAATGATATCCTTCGTCTCCGCACCATTTAGCTGAATCCTGCAGGTAAACAGAAATATAACGAATGTTTTCTGTTTTTACGGAATCAATGGGTAGTTTAACCTGAGTAGAATTTTCCATATAATTAGAAAACATTCTAACCGTATTCAAAACTCCCTGATTTTTTTTATCAACAAAAAATCTTGCAGATTCATCAAATTTAAATATGCCATTGACTGTTTTTACATGGTGGGGCTTTGGAATAATATTGATTGACTGGTTTTGCGCAAACAAGGTTAAAACACAAATTATCAAGCCGAATACTAAAGTGAATTTTTTCATGTCTATCAACTAAATTTTACTTTTCAAAGATGTGAAAAATATTTGTTATGTATTAGCTTTTTATTTCATTTACTTTTTATTACACATAAAACTGATGTTTTTTTGCAAGTAGTATATATTTGTTATATAAAGTATAATAGGCTATTATTTGCAAAATCCCGTTTAATAAGCAAAAAAATAATCCCTTTTATAAAATATCTATACTTTATGTTTTGTACTTTCAATTGTATTTCATTTTTTGTAAAGAAAACACATGTTATTAAGTATCAATATGTTGGTAAATTATATTAAATATATTTTTTGCAAGGCTTTGTACGTAATTAACCACAGCAAATTGTTCCTTTTCAAAACAAAACCAATTCAATTAAATATAAAAATTCTTGGCCCGCCGTAAATTAAGAGACCGAAAAAATATTTACGGATTTTTGCTGAAAAGCAAAACACTTGCCGGTGGAATTCATCGGCTTGCATATTGATTAAAGTTGCTAATTTAAAGTGTTATCTTAGCAGGTTACACATAAGTTTATTAAATGCAGAAACGCTAAAACTCGCACCAACTCGGCAATTGAAGCTACACGCTGTTAGCAACTGGCGGTTCTTGTCTGTCAAGTAGCTATATCGTTTCATTTCTGCTGTTATTGTCATATTATTTTGTCAGGCGCTGGGTTGTGTGTTTGTGTTTTTAAAATTTTCAGAGGGGAAGGAATTTTTTAATGCAATTTTTCTCAGCCGGCAGAGGTGGAAGCTCTATTGCAAACTTTGGTCTGTGTGATGGATTATAGCGGTTTGCAATTGTGCTTACACCTGTGAGTATGCTATCTACCTGCTTGCTTTGCCGCATTGTCTATCCAATTTGAAAAATTATTATAACCATCATCATTTATCCAACAAAAAGTTAAATTTATTTTTTACCAAGTCTATCACATTCCTTGTCAATTTCTTTCAGCACTTCATTTATTAACTCTTTCCTTTCAGCTTTCAGAGCAAACGCTTTCTTGATTTTTTCTGTAATTATTTTTACTTGTTCTTCCTTGAGAATAGGAATTGAAATTTGTCTCATCCGCTCCTCTCGTAAATGCGGAATTGTTGTACCGACAACTGTTCGGCGTATAGCAGGATAATATCCTGTTTCCTTTCCTGAAAGGCAAGCAAAAAGATATTCAGAAGTTAGTTTGTATTTATTTATTGCTTCTGCTTTTAATCGAATTCTAGAAATGCCTGATGAAATTAATGCCATATCATATTCCGTAAGCATTCCTGTTTCCCCGATTTTTCCGTCTTTTGTAAATAAAATGTCACCTGTTTTAATATCTTGATTTAATTCATGTGAAAACTCTTTCAGAATAAAAAAATCGGGAAACAAATCACATTCGTGATTCACAATGTCTGTTGTTCTAATGAATGGAATATCACTTTGTTTTGCCTCAAGATATTCAATATATTTATCGCTTCCGGGTTCATCCCCCTTTTGAAGGTTGGCAATTTCGCCAAGTTTAACTGTCGGAAATTTTGATGAAATAAGTTTTTCCGTTTCTACATATAGCGGATTTGAATAACGGGCAGTCCAATTGTCCTCGCTAACAAATGAAGATAATTTTACTGAAAAACTTTTAGGCTGTTTGATTTTATTATTTTGAATTGATAATTTTTCAATGAAATACTCTTTAGCTTGTTCAATCAGTTCAATTGCTTGTTTGTCGTAAACATAAATTGTTTTTAGTTTTTCAGAAATTGTGTTAATGAACTTTTTGCTAAACTTCGGAAGTTTGAAAGTCCGAAAGTTTTGCATATTCAAATACTTCTGTCCTGTAATAGTCAGGTATGATTGAATTTCTTCCTGTCCGAACTTTGAATTTAGAAACAATGAAAGGAAAAAAGGATTGTAAACAGTTTTAGCTTCTTCATCAAACCTAACTCTAATACTGTTTTGATTGATATTTGCTTCGGGATAATATTCATTGAACAATGAAGTAAATCCCAAATATTTTCCTGTGTTGCTAATCAGTACATCATTTTTCTTAACGGTTGAGCGTTTTTGGATATGATGCCTTTCTTTCGTAATAAAACTGCTCGTCTGATAATTGATTGCAAACCTTTTCACATCTGCGGATTTAATAAAACAAACATCTGTATCATTAACTTTTTCATCTGTGTGTTCAGGTGTTGTTCCACTTGTCAGTGTTGCAATTTGAGAAAGTATTTCATAGCCCGTTTTCTCAAATATACTCTTATGCTTATTGAGCATATAATAATATCTTGGCTCAAAACGGTCAAACTTTTGTATGTCCTGAATTAAAACTGTCGTAACTTTCATACTTGTTGGAAACTTTTTTCGGTTCTTTTTATAACTGTTGTTTGAGCATTTATTTTTTGCCAAAAAATCAATTCTTCCGTTTCCATTTCTTCCAATACTTTAAAGAAAGTATCTGTACCGTATTGCTCAATCAATTTTTTTGGCACCTTAAAATTGAGCGCTAAAAAACTTTCGCTGCTTGAAAGCTCTGTTAATATTTTATCTCTAATTTCATTCATGGTTTTAAAAATTTAGGTTGACTTTCTTTTTCCATTCATTGAATTGATTTGCTATCTCATTAATATCATCCTGTTCAGTTTCATTACCTCTCCTATCGTGTCCGCAAGATTCAGCAATAGCCATAAATACTGGATAATCAGATGGAATTTCTTTTTTATCCAATTTTTTCACTATAAGAATACTTGTTTTTGTTCCTGTGTTTGGCATAAAGGTTTCAAGTGGAACATCAATAACAGCGATTAATCTTGCTCTTTCTAAAATAAATTTTCGAATATAACCTAAGTCGGTATTCCCAAAAGTTCCTTCGGGCAATACAATTGCCATTTTACCTCCATCTTTTAAAAGTTGAAAGCACCTTTCAATGAAAAGGATTTGCGGAGCTTCTTTGTCTTTGATTTTATATTTGTCCCACCCTCCTTTATCTTTATTCTTCTTCCATTGATGAGCAAGTTCATATTGTTTCAATTTTTCTTCACCCGAAACTGGAATTTTGCTACCAAACGGCGGATTTGTTAAAAGTATATCGAACGTTCCAAGTTGAATTTTTAGTTGTGTTTCAGGTTTCCAATTTGCAGGGTTTTCCAAACTGTCCTCACATAAAATTCCTGTTGTACCGTCACCTATTAAATTCATATACGCTTTTGCAACCTTGCTTAAAAAATAATCTTTGTCAAGACCTCTAAAATTATTTGTAGCAATTTCTATCTTTTTCTTTTCAATTTGTCTTTCTTTCCAACCAAGTTTTTGATATTTTCTTTCTGCAATATCCCAAACGTATTTCAAAGCGTCAATTAGAAAGCCACCACTACCGCAAGCTGGGTCAATAATTTTATCAGTTTCTGTTGGTTCTAAAATATCAACCATCATTTTAACTACATTTCTCGGTGTGAAGAATTGCCCCTGTCCACCTTTTAAGGCATGTCCGATAAAGGTTTCAAAAGCATCTGCAATAACATCCCTCTCGCTATTCATTAAAGAATAGTTTTGTAGTTCACCAACTACATACACAATCGAATTGGTATCAAGATAAATTCTATCATCTTCATCAATTACTTCGGGTAAGAATGTTTTAACATCTTTAAAAATTTCTATTATTCTTGTTTCAACATCTTTTGGCTTTTCATCAACTCCTGCACGAAATCTCACAATATCATTAGGTGCGGTATTTTTTTCATCATAAAGTTTACAGAAAATTAAATTGATAAGTTGCTGTGCCAAAACTTCATCTCTCGTCGCTCCAACTGTATTTGCAGCGAGATGATTTCGAATTGATTTAAAAATTGCTTTTAAATTATGTGTTTGTTTTAAATCTTTTTGTCTGAATTTTCCAATATCATCAACTCTTTGACCAGCAATTGGAATATTTGGGATTTCCTGAAATTCTATTCTGCCGCCTTTTTCAAACTTACGAAGGAAAAATCTTTCCTCACCATTAAACCATACTCCCAACCCCGCTTTTGAAAAACGTAAATAATCTTCTAACTGACTTCTACCATCTTTTCTATTTTTCTTTTTGCACTCAACTATTATATATACTTCGTCTTCCATTTTATTTTTGTCCTTGAAAACAGCAATGTCAACAGGATATTCTTTTTTTGTGTCAGAAGGTCTTATCTTAACTCTGAATTGAGGTCTTGTTTGGATTTGGTCCTTTTTGTAACCGTAGTCCTCTACAAGTTGTCGGGAAAATACTTGTACTGCTTCAACTTCTTCAGGTGTTGCGTTTAACTCTACTCCTGAGATGTAGTCAATAATTTTATTTTCAGTCGATTTAGCCATTATTTTTCTTTTTTAAATATTCAACTTTTTTTTCTGCAACTTTTAAAATATCAATGTCTGCATTTTCATTGATAATTTTATAAGCAATTTGATCGCTTAAATATTCATTCAATAAAGTTTTTAAATCTTGCTTAAATATTTTTGCAATTCCTGCTATTATTTCTTTTGTCGGTTGCCTTTCATTACGTTCAATTCTTCCAAGCAATGATGGGTCAATGTCTAATTGAGCAGCAACCTTTCTTAGCGGTAATTCTGCTTCTTCTCTTAAATTTCTTATGTATTCGCCGAAAGTAATCAATTTGTTTTTTTTCATTCTGTATGACAAATTATGTCACAAAAATAATGACAAAATATAAACTGACAAAATTTGTCATCAAAAAGTTATTAATAAAATTATAAAGCGTTAGCAAGATTGGCTCTTTGGCTTTTGCCGAAGGGTTGGCTTGCGTGTCAGCTCAAACATCCTGTTTATATATGCTTTATATGTTGTATATTACCTATCAAAATGGATTAATCTCTTCTAGTCTGTTTAGTAGTCATTTTTTGTCGTGTCGTTATATTAATACACTTGCAGATGTCATGGAATTTAGCTTTGATTATATCCTATTTAAGCCAGTCCCACATATTCAAACTGTGCTGTTTCTGCTTTTCGGTGCTCAAGGCACGGTAGCGGCGAATATTCTCCCAATATACTTCCAACCCATGAGCATCGAAAGCATTATTTTGAGAAAATCGCAATGTCTGCCCTTTATTTAAAAACTCCGGTCCGCTCAGCCAGCGGTATTCAATATTTTGAGTTGCTTTTATCTCATCAATAATATGCTGAAAATAGGCATTAAAATTTTCCACCTGCAGGTTTTTATCATGTGATCCGTTCAAGAACATGTCAACAAGAGAAGTACCATAAGGCACATAGTCAGCCGGATTAAGCCATACCACCACCTTTTCCACCTTACCTGTTGCAATCAAGTCGGCATAGCCGCCAAAATTGGTTAGCGACCGGTCGCCACCCATGATATGTAGTTCTTTTGCCTGAATGACATCGGCCCGCAGCAATGCTTCGGTTACAGTGGCTCCGTTGCTGTGTGCCATCAGTATTTCAAAATATGAATTATCAAGTTGCTTTACCAGTTGGCGTCCGACATCAGTTTTGAGTGTTGTGTATTTCCCTGTTGTGATATTATCAATTGAAACTCTGGCAAAATCAGTCCATTTATCGTTGTCAGAAGTTGCATAAAAAGGAATTTTACTTTCCGAGAACGGACTTTTAAGATCTTCTCTCACAATTGCATTGTTGTTTTTAGTATTGCACATGCCAAGGATTACACCTTCCTTAATAAATTTGCGTGTTTTAAGCGGCGGAACATAGCTGGCAAGTTGCTTCTTTAGCTTTTTCTGAACAGACTGATATGATTTTTTATTATCATTGATGCAGTCGGAAAAGGCCTTCATTTCTTGCAGATAGGATTGTACGGCATGACGGCTATTTTTCTCATTGGACTTTGCTCTCTTTTCGCGATTCAGCATTTCCCTTGCATTAGAAAGATTCTGCCTGTACGTGCTGTTGTTTTTATCATACTTGCATGCTTTTGAAAATGCTGATACGGCAGCAGCGTAATTACCTTTATTATAAGCTTCAATACCCCGACTGTTCACAATGTGTGCCTGTTTAAGCATATATTCCGTATAATGCTGATTTGCCTGATCGCTAAAAACGGGTAGCGCGGTGTATCCTGTGTTCGAAGAAGCACTCTGGTCAGAATAATTATTACGACTTTGTGCAATTGGGCAATTCGGATTGGTGTGCGCAGATAATGGCGCATTGCAAGGTACATGACAATAAACGCAGACACAATTGAAATTGTCTTCTTGAGCTTGTCCTTGAAAAGTGATAAATAATAACGAAAAACAAAAAGTAATCAAAATAATTGAGGAATATTTTGTTGTCTGTTTCATAAAATAGATTTTTGCAATTAATTCATAGATGGTCCTATCATCAAACCTAAACGCAAAGCCCAGAATGACTTACCCGGGTAACCGCCGACATTAAACTTACCCAGAGAATTGAAAAACTGAATTGTTACGCCTATTGTAGTTCGTATAGGAGAAATTTCAATACCCGCCTGATACATTAAGCGCAGGTCAAAATTCCAGTCGAAACCAAATGCTGCTGTACCCGTAAGCCTTACAGCAGCAGGACCTACAAGAAACGTTGGAATCATTGGATAATAACGTGAACCCACATAAATTTCATGACTGACCGGATTTTGTGAGCCGGGTACCAGACTGGATATGTCAGTCAGACGATAGGTGTAAGAACCAAATAATCCGCCATACTTACTGCCAAGCGTTGTATTAATTCCAAATCCATGCTGGGGAACCGAGGAAAATTTTCCATTATATTCAATTTTATAGTTGCCCCCGAAATCGCCATTAAGCTCTATCAGGCGAATTTTTTGTTCATGCTGCGCATGTAGCAATAATGGGGCGGTTATCAAAAAAACTATCAGGCTGCTGAGTTTATTCATTATTAAAATTTATTGCCGGGTAATACAAAACATAAGTGGTTTTCATAAATTCGGCTTACAACAAAAACATAAATAAAAGTTATCAAAATGGCAATTAATATCAAGGTGATTTTACAGCAAACAATATTACGTTTTAAGCACAAACAACAAAAACAGAACAATATTTTGTTATATAAAATTACTGAGATTTTTATAAATGTCGGTATTTTTTATAATAAATCCGAAATTAAAATTTAAAAATTCTTTAGTGTTAAGGTTCAAATAAAAAGATTCGCTGCAGATAAAAACACTATAAATATTCTCAACAAACAAACTTAGGCTTATAGATTAAACCAAACTTTTGTTTAATCATTTTCATAAAAAGAACATGTTCGTTTCTATTTAAAAAATTACAAAAAACATTACCTTTGGTAACAATATGCTTGACATCAGTAAATTTCCGGTTTTTGAAACTATTTTGGTAAGAGAAGGCAAAATATGCTCAACCGAATTCCATTTGGAAAGAATGCAAAATACATGCATGAGTCTTTGGGGGGAGTTTAGACATAAAGATATTTTTAACAGGCTTGAAATCCCTGATAAAATGCAGCAAGGAATAATAAAATTAAATATATACTACAATAAATATATTTCTGAAATAGCGTTTTCGAATTACATAAAAAAAGAAATAAAAAGCATAGAAAATATAGAAATTCAAGACAGCATAGACTATAAATGCAAATACACAAATCGAAAGAATTTTGAAAAAATATTATCTGAATCAGGAGCGGATGAAGTAATTTTAATTCGCAACGGCTTTGTAACTGATACAACAAAAGCAAATATAGTTTTTGAAAAAAACGGCAAATTGTTCACTCCCGATACCTATTTGTTGAACGGCACAATGCGTCAGTTTTTGCTGAAAACAAAAAGAATTATTGAAAAACCAATCAGGGAAGAAGAAATATCTGATTATGAAAAAATGTATTTTATAAATGCAATGAATCCAATAGAAACTGCTTTTGTAAAAAACATCAGATAAAATAAGAGAAAAGTTAAATTGATTAGGTGTTATGACCTTATAATTTCATAATCCCAATCCCCTGTTAATCTAATAATTGTAGATGGCTTTACGGCAGTAATTACATTACGTTTATAATTTACAATATAGTCAGCTTGTTCTAAAACTTTATTGTCAATTTCCTGATAAATTACAGGTGTATGTTCTCCCGATACATTTGCAGAAGTGGAAACTATTGGTTTTCCAAATGATGAAATCAAGTCTTTGCAAAAATCATCACGTACAATACGAATTGCCACACTGCCATCAGCAGAAGCACATTGCGGAGCTAAATTTCTTGCACCCTGGTAAATAATAGTTAAAGGGGTGTTCACTTGTTTCATCAAATCATAAGCAATTGGTGGAACATTATTAACGTAATACGATAGTTTTGCAACATCATCTAATAACACAATAAGAGCTTTAGCTTCGTCACGTTTTTTAACATTAAAAACACGCCGAACAGGTTTAGACTGAGTGGCATCACATCCAATTCCCCAAATAGTATCAGTTGGGTATATAATAATTCCTTGTTGTTTTAAAACATTAACACAATTTACAATATCATCATAATAATTCTTAATCATAATTCTAAAAACTTGGTTAATTGAGATACTTCAATTTTATGTCCACAATCAAAATGCTTTTTGGGGCAGGTAACATGCCCATGAATTCCACAAGGTCTGCAGTCAAGATTTTCAGCACATTCTACAATATTAGACACTTCACTTAGAGGAGTAAATCCAAATGCAGGGACAGTGCTGCAGAAAACAGTAGTTACATTGGCATTAACAGCAGAAGCCAAATGAGTAGGTGCACTGTCATTCGTAAAATTCATATATGCTTTTTTCATCAGCCACGCAGACTCACGAATATTTAAAACCCCACAGGCATTCAAAATATTAGCTGGTCTGGCTTCCATAATAATATTAGCAAGCAAGCTATCTGTTTTAGAGCCGGCAATCACTACAGAAATGTTTTCAGGAATAGTTTTAACAAAGTCGCACCATTTTCTTATAGGCAATTGTTTAGTTTGCCACAAAGACCCCGGAAAAATGGTAATAAATTTTTTATTTTCAAGTGCCAATATTTCTTCATTTTTAGGAATTTCAATATCTACAACAGGTTTAGCTAATTTTAAGTTCTGAAAATAGGTATTTGCAAGAATTAAATTCCTCTCAATTTCATGAAAACTATGAATACTATGTTTAATTTTTCTTTTAAAAAAAACTGAAAATGGATTATCCTTATATCCAATAATCATAGAAGATTTAGATAAGGCAGAAATTAAACCGGATGAAAAAAAACGTTGAAAGTTAATAACAATGTCAAAATTTAAATATCTAACATCTTTTATGACATTAAAAAGATTTTTATATTTTTTTTTTGATTTATTCCAAACAATAATATTATCTTTTACAGGATTATTTTTAATTACTTCGGCGCAAGAATCTTTTACCAGGAAAGAGATTTGGCAATCCGGTAAAAGCTCTTTAATTGAATTGGCAGTAGCAGTAGCTAAAATAACATCGCCCAAGGAAGCCGTTTGTATTATAAGAATTTTCATCATTTAATACAAAATTAATAAATAAGGACAAAAAAGGGCAAAAAAAAACCCTGAAAAATTCAGGGTTTTAATAAAGATTGGCGACGACATACTCTCCCACAATTGTAGTACCATCTGCGCTGAAGGGCTTAACGACTCTGTTCGAAATGGGAAGAGGTGAGCACCTTCGCAATAGTCACCAAAAGATTTTAAAGACTATAAAGAGAAAGGCAAGAAAAAGAGGCTATCCGGAAATAGAAAGCTACGGGTAATTAGTACTGCTCGGCTTTGTCATTACTGACTTTAGACCTACAGCCTATCAACGTCGTAGTCTACAACGACCCTTAAAGGAATTCTCATCTTGAAGCAGGCTTCGTGCTTAGATGCTTTCAGCACTTATCCATTCCATACGTAGCTACCCTGCGGTACAGCTGGCGCCATAACAGGTACACTAGAGGTATGTCCATCTCGGTCCTCTCGTACTAAAGACAGCGCTTCTCAAAATTCCAACGCCCACCACAGATAGGGACCGAACTGTCTCGCGACGTTCTGAACCCAGCTCGCGTGCCACTTTAATCGGCGAACAGCCGAACCCTTGGGACCTACTCCAGCCCCAGGATGTGACGAGCCGACATCGAGGTGCCAAACCACTCCGTCGATGTGAGCTCTTGGGAGTGATCAGCCTGTTATCCCCGGAGTACCTTTTATCCTTTGAGCGATGGCCCTTCCATA
>Ga0255341_1001778_pt1 | contig 29152 bp, 23 predicted proteins | sample wastewater_treat_8_FD_192418 | JGI IMG/M metagenome (GOLD analysis project Ga0255341, IMG submission 192418) | Wastewater microbial communities from Lulu Island WWTP, Vancouver, Canada - plant12 | ecosystem: Engineered > WWTP > Wastewater > Unclassified | place: Canada: Vancouver, British...
TTTCTGACCCCAAATTAGTAAATATTAGCAAAACACCCTTGATATTTTCCTAATAATGGTTATTGCGTGAAGTTGTCAAGGTACATCTATTGTAAAAAAAGAGTTTATGCAGTGGAATCAATATTAACATTACTTTTCAAATTTACTTCATTTATATAAACGATTAAAGTTTACGTTATTTATAATGCTTCAAATAAAACATATCATTTTATTTGCTTTTTTTGCCTTGATAGTGTAAATTATTTATGTGGCAATAAATTAATTAAATAAATTTAATTTATTTAATTAATTTATTTAAACGTTTATCCATAAATAATTATTCTGATGAAGTCTTATGGAATATCTTAAGCTTTAACATTAAAGTGTATATTAATAGCAATATGATCAATAATTGCATTTGAAATGGTTTTTTGGTTAAAATATTAAAAAATTACGGGAGGATGAATTATGAGTATTAATCTTCAAAAAGGACAACGAATTGATTTAACAAAAGGAACGTCCATTTCAAAACTTTTAGTAGGATTGGGATGGGATCCTGTAAAGCCAGGTCTTTTAAGGGGTCTTTTTAACAATGTTAATATTGACTGTGATGCATCTGTATTGATGTTAGATGCTAATAACAGAATTACTCGCAAGGAACATATCGTATACTTCGGAAACCTTAAGAGTCCCTGCCAAAGCGTAGTTCATACAGGTGATAACCTCACTGGAGAAGGTGATGGAGACGATGAGCAGGTACGTGTTGATTTGTCGAGAGTTCCATCAGATGTCCACAAATTGGTTTTTATAGTAAATATATATGATTGTGCAAATAGGAAACAGGACTTCGGCATGATTAAAAACGCTTTTATTAGAATTGTTAATCCTCAAAACAATGAGGAAATGCTCAAGTACAACCTCACTGAAAATTATGCAGGTAAAACAGCTTTAATCGTAGGCGAAATATACAGACACAACAGTGACTGGAAATTTGCTGCAATTGGAGAAGGTACAAATGACCTTGGACTAAAAGACATCGTAATGAGATATCAATAATTTACAATGGAGAGTAACTATGGATAATAAATCAAAAATTTACAAAAGTGCAGAAAAATATTTAAAAGAGTATAACACTGATCCTCACAAAGGCTTAACTGATGATGCTGTCATCAATAACAGAAACAAATATGGAAAAAATGAAATTAAACCTTTGGATAAAGACCCGTTATGGAAACAATTCCTTGAAAAATTCAAAGACCCTACAATCATTATACTTTGTGTATGTGCTGCAATTTCTGTGTTATTAGGCTTCTACGAAGGTAATGTTCCGTGGGAAGGCATCGGTATATTTATCGCTGTAGCTATAGCAACTGGAGTTGGCTTCATAAGTGAATTTAAGGCTGATCAGGCTTTTGAAACCCTTAAGAAAGATAATGAAAACATACAGGTAAAAGTAATAAGAAATGGTACATTACATGTTATATCCACTCATGAGTTGGTTGTAGGAGATATTTTAGAGGTTGAAAGCGGTGACAAAGTACCCGCTGACGCCACTCTTATAAATAGCGTTGACCTTCTTATAGATGAATCTCTTATGACTGGAGAATCTCTTGCTGTAAACAAATCAGAAGAAGACGAAAAGATAATAGGCGGTACCGTTGTTGTATCAGGCCAAGGAAAGGCTATTGTTACAGCAGTAGGTGAAAAAATGCAGATGGGTGAAATATTAAGGTCACTCTCTAGAAAAGAAGAGGATCAAACTCCTCTTCAAATTAAGCTGGCAGATCTGGCAGGACTCATCAGCAAAGTCGGTACAACTGCTGCAATTCTGATTTTCTTCTCCCTTTTCACATCCTCACTTTTAAAGGGTGATTTCGGTATAATAAGCTCATCGCAGCAGACGATATCAGCTATTGGTATTCTGGCTATAGCAGCAGTAAGCTGTTTGGGGATTTTCCTTGGTAAGGGGAATGTGAAAAAAATAGCTTCTATCGGCGGCACTTTATTAGCAGTACTGTTTCTGATCTACATGTCATTCTTTGCCATAACACCTGATAATGTAGTGGAAAATATACAAACCATACTCAACTATTTTATTGTTGCAGTTACAATCATAGTTGTTGCAGTTCCTGAAGGACTTCCTATGGCTGTTACCATAAGCCTTGCTCTCAGCATGAGAAAAATACGTCAGGATAACAACCTTGTACGTAAAATGATGGCAACTGAAACCATTGGTTCTGTTAATGTTATATGCAGTGACAAGACCGGGACCCTGACAAAAAATCAAATGACAGTTCAGGAAGTTTTATTTGCCGGTCAGAAGTACAATAAAGATTCTTTTAATAAAGTAAAGGAGCACAACTACTTTAACCTACTAAAATACCTTTTGACTGTAAACTCTACAGCAGATTTCGTTAAGGATGAAGACGGTACTTACAAGGTTGTCGGTAACTCGACAGAAGGTGCATTACTGTCATGGATAGGCTCTTTTGGAGTAGATTTCCATCAACTCCGTGAAGACACCCCTGTTTATCACAGAATTCCATTCTCATCCGAGAAAAAAATGATGTCCTCAACAACTGGATATGATTCATGCAAAAACTGTCAGGTGCCTGGCGAAGGTAAGAATTGCTGTGATGCTGATCAATGTAGAATAACATATGTAAAAGGTGCTCCGGAAAAGATAATTGGTTTCTGTAAAAATATAGTAGTTGATTCAAAGGTTGAGGATATAAATAAACATAAGGCAAGCCTGGAATCATTTATTTCAGATATGAGCAGTAAAGCCATGAGAATCATTGCCCTTGCATATAAAGTTGAATCCAGCGAAAAGTTCCATTCAACCTTAAATGTTGAAAATGATCTTATCCTTTTAGGCCTTGTAGGAATAAGCGATCCTATAAGAGAAGACGTTCCTGCAGCTATTGAGGTTGCACATTCTGCCGGTATAGATGTTAAAATGGTTACCGGTGACAACATTAAAACCGCTACTGCCATAGCAAAGGAAATCGGCCTTGCAAAGGGTGATTTTGCTGCAATGGAAGGTACTGAATTCAGAGAAAGCTCTGATGATAAGATATTAAAGGTATTGGACAAGCTAAAAGTATTAGCTCGTGCTACACCTTCAGACAAGGAAAGGCTGGTTAACCTTATCCAGTCTAAAAACAAAGTTGTTGCAGTTACAGGAGATGGTACTAATGATGCTCCTGCACTTAAAAAAGCTGATGTTGGTATTTCCATGGGGCTTCGCGGTACTGACGTTGCTAAGGAAGCCAGCGACATAGTATTGACTGACGATAATTTCGGAAGTATTGTAAAGGCTGTAAAATGGGGCCGTACTCTTTATGAAAACATTCAGAAGTTCCTCCAGTTCCAGCTTACCATTAACTTTTCAGCACTTATGATTGCAATACTTAGTCCTATACTTATGATATTTTTCCCGAATTCAAACTTCAAATCCATACCTTTGACAGTTATTCAACTTCTTTGGGTTAACCTGGTAATGGATACCCTTGCTGCACTGGCATTTGGACTGGAGCCATCTCGAAACGATATTATGAAGGATCAGCCTAAGAAACGTACTGAGTCCTTTGTTACTAAGACTATGTTCTATAATATTGGTACAATGGGCGTATGTTTTATGTTGTTTATTATAGCACTTCAGGCGTTTGACATTATGGGTGTAGCAAATGCCTTCGGTGCCGGCAGTATAGCAGAGCTTGAAAATAACGAGGCAACCAAATATGCATTCTCCTCAGTACTTTTTACAACATATATATTCATGCAGGTATTTAACATGTTTAACGCAAGATCAGTCAAGCTTGGTACCCCGGTATTCAAGAATCTTGGTCAGAGCAAAAGCTTCCTAACCGTATTAGGTGCCATCGTAGTAGTACAAGTGTTAATCACAACTTTTGGCGGTACATTCTTCAACACACAACCGCTTCCTCTGATCATGTGGGGTAAGATAATGCTTGTAGGCATAGGAACATTAATACTTAGTGCAATTTTTAGAAATATTGGAAAAGCAATTTTAAAATAATACAATATTGTAATTAGAATACTTAAAGCATGAATAAAAATCACTTTCGCTTTCTGAGCGGATGTTGACTAAGTTAAGTCAATACATAAGCGAAAATTATAGCGGAAGTTGGTTTTTATCATGGCTAAATAAAAACTTTGGTAGGTGTATTTTGAGGCATTTTAACTATTTAGACGATAAAGAAATTGATTCTATCTTTTATATCAAACCCGGAACAATTAAAAGGGACGACAGCAAGGATAATCTGGCATATGCATTAGGTGCCACTCTCTATATGCCTGCTGTCAGAAAAAATATAATAGAAGACCTTATAGAGGAAAAGCACAAGGGCTTAATGTCCATGGTCATTTGCACCGAAGATTCCATCGGTGACAACATGGTTGAAGAAGCTGAAAAATCCCTGGTCGAACATTTGGAAAGACTCGAAACAGCTATAATAAACGGTGATCTCCAATATGAGGACTTGCCCCTAATATTTATCAGGGTCCGTAACCCCATGCATCTTGAAAAGATCCGTATTATTTCAGGAGATTTACTAAAAAATATCACCGGCTTTGTTTTTCCAAAGTTCACAGATAGCAATTGTGAAGAGTACTTTATTAATTTAAAAAGGATCATTGAGTCTGTTGGGAAAACATTTTATGCAATGCCCATTTTGGAATCACCCGAGCTTATATATTGGGAAAAAAGAGCCGAGGCTGTAAAGAAGCTTGTTTCAGTTATCGACTACTATTCCCATCTTGTTTTAAACATAAGGATAGGTGGAACTGATTTATGCGGATTGTTTGGAATACGCAGAAGCCCTGATGTAACAATTTACGACATCTCAGTTATAAGGGATTGCATTGCATTTTTTATTAATACCTTCAACAGGCTGGAAAGGCAATATGTTATTTCAGGACCTGTCTGGGAGTATTTTTCAACCGAAAGGGTATTAAAGCCTCAACTAAGGCGCACACCATTTAGGGGATACTTTGGACCGGAGGGTGAAAAAATCCGTTTAAAGCTTCTCGATGACTACACTGATGGTCTTATGAGAGAAGTAACTCTTGATAAGGCAAACGGCCTTGTCGGCAAAACAGTGATACATCCCACACATATTATACCTGTCCATGCACTTTATGTTGTAACCCATGAAGAATATGAGGATGCCTGTAGTATACTTTCTACATGTTCAGATGGAAACGGTGCAGTAAAAAGTAAATATTCAAACAAAATGAACGAAATCAAGCCACATACCTTGTGGGCAGAAAAAATAATGAGGAGGGCAAATATTTTCGGGGTATTTCATCAGCAAAATTCATTTACATGCCTGCTGTGAACTCTGTAATTAATATGGAAAACAATAATTTTTATACTACTCAGGTTTTAGGCCTCTTTAATGTGGCTATTGAATTGAAAGACAACAAATATAAGCTTCCTTTGGAGCTTTTATTTTCTGTTGGAGCAAGAATAAACAAAAAGCGCAGGTTTTTATTTGTAAGTAAAGTGCTTGGAAAGCATATTCCCGTTACAAATGTTAATTCTCTTTTAACTGGAGCTTTGCTTGCCTATACCTTTTTGAATGAATACCGCCCTCCTCTTTTAGCCCCTTGTAAAGATACCTCTCTTTACAGTATTAAGGAGGATAGAATAGTTGATTCAATTATCAACTGTAAAAATGGAAAAGCATTATGGAAAGAGCTCATAGAAAATCCCATTTCTCTTAATGAAAAGATACTATTCCTCGCATTTGCTGAAACAGCAACAGCTTTAGGCCATTCCATATTCAGCTGCTTTGATAATGCATCTTTTATACATACAACAAGGGAAGACATTGCAGGATTTGATAATAAGATTGTCTTTGAAGAAGAGCACTCCCATGCTACATCTCACAGAGTGTATCCTTTAAATCCTGAAATACTGAAGTCTGATTCTCCCATTGTGCTTGTTGATGATGAAATATCCACAGGAAGAACTGTGCTTAATATAATAAAAGAATTGGATAAAATTCACAAACGGAAGGAATATGTGGTATTATCAATACTTGACTTTCGCTCAAATGCTGATATACAATATCTTAAGGAGTTTGAAAAAGAATACTCCCTGAAAGTAAGATTCATATCCCTTGTGTCAGGTCAGTTTAAGGTAAATCCGGCTTCAGGTCTTAGTGATTGGAATGATGTGGATAAATACCTTGAATCAAACCTTGATACTATATCCCATAGTGATGCATACAATAGTAAAAACTTAGAACTGGAAATTAAATATATTGATATAGACAAATATTTTAAGGAATTAATATACTTACCTTCAGTAAACGGATTGGGCCAAACAAACCACACACCATATTTGAAGCATACCGGAAGGTTTGGTATCAGTTCTTTTGATAATATGAACATAATACCCCAAATACATGAAGTATCTAAAATTGTTGGGGATAAAATAACCGGAGAACGTATACTGTTTTTAGGTACAGAGGAATTCATGTATATTCCCCTATTAATATCAAGCTTCATTGATAAGGAAATATATTATCATTCAACAACCAGAAGTCCAATATTTCCATCTCAGACTTCCGGCTACCCTATTGCCAACAGGTTTACATTTAATTGTCCGCCAAACCCCACAGTAGCCAACTTTGTATACAATATCCCATATGGCTTCTATGATGAGCTTTATGTATTTTTTGAACGGAGGTTTGATGAAAGCGGTATTGATGGGTTCATAAAAGTTATTAGCCGGCTTGGAATCAAGAAAGTTACTATATTGTATTGTTCAGGTAAGAAAGGAAATTCTAATGAATAATTTTGTTAAAAATACAATAAACAAAGAAAAGCCTTATACATTTTCTGGAAGCTATGACATAGGAGATGTCTGTTTCCTGCTAAAGGAAATCTCCGGGCTTATCAGCGAAAGCGACACTTTATACAGAGAAAAAGCCATTCAATCAGGAACACACTACTCCGAAATGCTTCCTATAGAATACAAACCTTCCGATGAATATATAAATATGTTTCACCGCTCGTTGGAAGATTCGGCAATGAAGCTTGCCCACGCTACAGCTGTAGTGGCAAATAAGATATTAACAAACCGGGGAAAAAACATTGTTCTGGTTTCTCTTGCAAGGGCCGGTACTCCCGTTGGAATTCTTATTAAACGTTATTTAAAAGAAAAAATCGGGCTGGAAGCTCCACACTACAGCGTATCTATAATAAGGGGTAAAGGTATCGATGAAAATGCAGTAAGATATATACTTAAAAATCATAAGGATCAGGAAATACAGTTTATAGATGGCTGGACCGGTAAAGGAATGATTACTAGAGTTTTAAATGAATCCTGCTCTGATCTTTATAAAAAAACCGGGATTATGTTAAATACCGACCTTGCAGTACTTGCTGATCCCGGGCATTGCGTAAGGACTTATGGTACCAGAGAGGACTTTCTTATTCCCAGTGCATGCCTGAATTCTACTGTATCCGGCTTGGTCAGCAGGACTGTACACAGAAGCGACCTTATCGGTGAAAATGACTTCCATGGGGTAAAGTTCTATAAAGAGCTTATATCAGAGGATTTGTCCAATTACTTTATAGATAAAATAACATCCTGCTTTTCCGGTATAGACCAATCCAAAGTGGCTGAAACAATTAATAATGAGCCGTTGGACGTTGAGCCAAACTGGAGTGGAATGAAGGATGTGGAAGAGGTTGGAAAATCTTTTTCCATTGATGATATTAATCACATCAAGCCGGGCATTGGTGAAACCATAAGAGTACTATTGCGCAGGGTACCCTGGAAGGTGCTTGTTAAAGACATAAATGACAGCAGCCTATGCAACGTATTACAATTGGCAAGAGAAAAGAATGTTGAAGTAGAGCAGTACGACCTTAAGTCCTATAAATGTATAGGATTAATAAAACATATGGGGAGATAACAAAATTGATATTTGCAACAGATCTTGATCAAACACTGATTTTTTCTGAAAAGCATATAACCGAGGATCTTAAAGACAAAGTTTTTCCTTCAGAAATGAAAAATGGAAGTATAGTAACCTACATGCTTCATGAAACATTGGACAAAATAAGAAGCCTAAGCAGTAAATTAGTACTAATTCCTACTACAACCAGAACCCTTGAACAGTATGAACGAATAAGTGTTTTCAAGTCTTGTGTTTCCCCAAAGTTTGCAGTTGTAAACCACGGTGGAAGCGTTTTAATAGACGGTGTATTGGACAAGAACTGGGAGAAGTGCATACAGAATAAATTATCTGTCGGCAGTGAGCCTTTAGTTAATATTTGGGATAAGTTTAAAAGCCAATTGTATCATGAAAACTGGATTCTCGATGTTCGTCAGATAGATGCATTATTTTTTTACTGCATAGTTAACCTCGATACAACTCCAATGACTGAACTTAGTGACTTTATGAAGGAAATTGAAGCCTATAATTGGAATAGCTGCCTGCACGGAAGAAAACTGTATTTTTTGCCCAAATCCCTTAACAAATGGAACGCAATAGAGTATATAAAAGACATGCTTCCTAATAAGCAAGTAGTTTCATCAGGTGATTCATACATGGATTTTGAGCTCCTTTCTATGGCAGATTATGCCATTCTACCCTCTCATGGTGAAATATGCAATAAATTTAATCCCAGCAATAAGTGCATAATAACAAATAGCAAAGGTATAGAAGCCTCGCTGGAGATACTTAATATTGTTGAGAAAATATATAATTCCACCTGTATATGACTATAAGTAATAAAGTTATACCTTCTATAAGTAATAAAGTCATAGCTTTATATTATGTAATATGATTAATTTTGCTGTTTTACAGCGTATTGTATTGTAAGGATGATGATTATAAATGAATAAAAAGAGAATATGGTTTAATAACTGGTTTAATACTGCTTATCATATAATAAACCTGATAAAGCAGAATAATGAGATTGAATTTGAAGTATTTGCAACAAACAGAAACCCTAATTCAGTTATTTTTAAAGCATGCGATTATTATGAAATTGAAAAAATGATACCGGAAGAAGAATATGTTGACTTTTGCTTAGACTTTTGCAAGTCCCATAAAATAGATATATTTGCACCTCGTACCAATATGGTCACAATCAATCAAAGCTCCCAAAAGTTCGAAGAAATAGGCGTAAAGCTATTGACTTGCTGTGATCCGGAAAATACTAAAATTTTGTCGGACAAGGCCTTATTTTATAATTACATAAGTCAAAACACAGATTTACTTTCCGATCCACGTCATATGGTAGATGGAAAAAGACTGTTTAACATACCAAAGTATTATGTAGTTGATAATGTCCATGACTTTGAAAATGCCTGTAAAAACATAATAAATGACGGTTTTAAAGTATGTTTCAAGCCGGTTCATTCTGAAGGTGGTGCAGGCTTCAGAATCATTGATGAGTCTGCAGGTTCAATTGACAGCCTATATTCATTTTCCAGCTTAAGAATAACTATGGATGATGCATTAAAAAGGCTCTCCCAGAGGGATTCATTCAAAAGCTTGATGGTCATGGAATTCATAGATGGATATGAATACAGCATTGACTGCCTTGCCCTAGATGGAAAGCTCTTAACAGCTATCCCTAGAAAAAAGCTTGATGGAAGAGTAAGACTTCTTGAAGACTCTCCGGAGTTAAAATATATCGCATCAGAATTAACCAGGATTTTCAATCTCTCCTATACATTTAATGTTCAGATACGCTATGACGGGGATTGTCCCAAGATTCTTGAGATTAATCCCAGAATGTCGGGAGGTGCATGGATATCCTGTCTTAGCGGTATAAATATTCCGTTTCTAGCAGTCAGTCTTCTTTTACACAAAGATCCGGAAATCTATATTCCAAAGCCTAAATTGGGTATTTTGGTTTCACAGATTGAAAAGGAAGTTTTATTATAGTTCGGTTGATATCTATTAATTAACACTTGATTTTTACAGGTTAGTATAATTTCTATAGAACTTTTCACGCAAAAATAGCATTTATAGCCTGACTATAAATGCTATTTTTGGTTTTATTTGAATTAACAAATATACTATTGCACTTCAAAAATTGTAAGAGTATAATTCTCAAACACATAATTTTGAGCATTTGCAGGCTTCACGCCCAAATAATATTTTTCATTAGCTTTTAAAGTAGCTTTTACATAACATTTTAGTCTATTATTCCTGGCATCGTAACTGATTACAGTTTTCTCGACCTGAGTTTTATTTGCATCATATAAATATACATTTGTAAATTTAGAGTTTGGCAGCTCAATTTGATAAATACCAGTTACACTAGGGGTTATATAAAAGTAATCAATGTCAGAAGCAATTCCTATAGACCCTTTAATATCCTGACCTATTTCAATATGCATTGCAGTTTCATAACTATCAGGATAATCATCGACATAACTTACATAAACATATGAATTATTGTCTTCTATCACTTCATCTATTTCATTTTTTGTATCAATATTTACTGTAATATTATGATTTCCAGCAAAATCAGGAATCCAATTTGATATACCGCCAATTCCGTTATTTATATCATATTTGATAGTTTCACCAACATCCATATCTGCATTGCAATCAGCCCATAAAACACTTTTTTGCTCACCTATATCTATCTCAATCCTAAAGCTTCCTCTAAGCACAACATCTCCAACATTTTTAACTTGTACACTAATTTTTGCAGGATTGCCCACCAAAACAGAAGATACATTCACTCCTACAACAGTCAAATCAGGCTTTGTCGTTTTAGATCTAATTAAAAATCTATACTCTTCTGTGCGTGAAGTGGTTGCTGCAACAATATAATATTCAAATCCAGCATTCAAGTTATACTCATTATTCCCAGCCGAACCAACATCATTTCCCTGGTTATCTACAATCTTAGTAGCTAATGTTTTACCCACAATTGTTTTTAGTATATAAATTCCAGATTCCTCAGGTACAAATTTAAAATAATCCAGATCTCCTACTTCTTGAAAAGCTCCACTAATTTCACATTCACTATCAATAGGAGTTGCCATTTCTTTTGTATCCCCGTGATCATCCATGGTTGTTGTTACAATTAATGACTCACTCGGTAATGATCTATTACCTTTACTATCATAAGCTTTTATGTAAATTATGTTAACTGTATTAGGTGTAAGTCCGGTAAATACAACATTTGTATTTGTGGTTGTGCATATAAGATTGTCATTACAGTATACATCATAACCGGATATGTTACTTGCTGGCGAAGACCAGCTTAACGATACTGTAGTTCCTGTAACCCATGAAGACTTTAAATTTTCAGGTGCTTCTGGCTCTTCGTCAATAGGACTAATATTAACACTGTCATAATCATTACTAGTTGCATTAAAATGCTTTGAAATAGCTATGACATCTTTTATATTTATTGCTCCATCTGCTTCTATGTCACAGCTCGGATTAAAGTTATCATCGCCCTTGATTGCATTGAAGCACATTGCAACCTGAATAACATCATTTATATTAATTATATCATCCTGCACTCCCTTTACAGGCATATCACCTGCCCACATATATACTGGCGTAGCTCCATCTCCAATATATATTGATGAATTTATTTGTACTTCTTTTATCATTCTTTTTAGGTATCCATCCTTTGTAATTTGAATGTCATATGTCTTACCCGGAGTTGACTGAAATCCTTTAATTTCAAAATATCCATTGGAATCAGTAATTGCATGTGCTTCTGTTCCAACTATTCTTACAATAAATCCTGATCGCATGTCCATATTTAACCCAACAATCTCAGGCTCTACGTACCCGCATATCTTTTTAATGGTTAGACCATTGGAGTTTGCTGGTGAAGTTATCCAATTAAATGTGATGAATAGTAGAACAAAAATTATACATCTTCCAACCCTAAACATAAAGTAATCCCCCCTCAAAATAATATAAAAACATTAAATAAAAAGATTAGTAAAAATACATTATCTTGCTATATATATTCATATTATAAGCAAATAAGATAAACTTTTCAACCAAAATTTATCTTATTTGCTTATTTAAGCTATATCAATATACTCACTTTTATTAAACATTTAATACGTACTGGACACCAGCCTATAGCTTTCACTCTTAAAATTATTTGTATCAGCAGTGGTTACTAAAATATAGTATTTATGGTTTGCTGATAAGGAAGCTTGAACATAACAACTATTTCTTGCACCACCTTTTGTAAGTATGATGGTATCTGCAATCTTATTCAGGTTTTTATCATAGACAAAGACATTAGTATAATAGGATCCAGGTAGTTCAAATTTATAATTTCCACTTTTCGTTGGTGTGTAAGTAAAAAAGTCTTTATCATTAACATATGAGATTGTACCTGCTATATCCCTCCCAATTTGGATGGATTTAGCATAATCTGCACTGTTAGGGTAGTCATCAAAAATTATGCTGTTTGTTAACGTGTTGTTATCCTCAAATATCTCATCTATTTTCATCAAACCGTCAACTTTAGCAGTTACTGTGTAATTTCCAATCTGTGTTGCCGTCCATTTTGTGGAACCATTCAATCCACCATTAACAGTTAGCGTAACAGAATTACCAGCTGCTACACTTGTGTTACAGTCAGCCCAGAATAAGTTCTTTTGACCGCCAACATCAAATATAACTCTGAAGCTATTTAAAGTAGCAACATCTCCAATATTGGTTATTACAGCTCTAAATGTGACTGACTCCCCTATCCAAGGTTTGTCTGCCAGTATTCTTTCTACGACAAGGTCAGGCTTCATGGCCTTTTGCCTCACATAAAATCTATACTCGCCTAGTGTCGATACATTCTCTATACCAAGAATATATTCCTTTCCGGACTCAAAATAATACTCATCATAATTAAAATTTCCCATCTTCTTTCCAAAGTGGTCATACAGGCATGCATCCAACATAGACCCTACATACGTTTTAAACACATATGTACCTGATACCTGAGGCGTAAACTTGAAATAATCAACAGTGTCACCTGATTCCATATTCGCTACAATTTCTTTTTCACATTCAATAGGTGTTGCCTTATCAATTGTATTGCCATGATCATCTGTAGGAGTAGTTATCCTTAAAATATTGCTTGCATCGGATTTAATATTAGAATTGTTTATAGTTTTTACATAAATAGTATTCTCTTTACCTGGATTAAGGCCCGTACAAGTCGCACTTGTGGTTTCTTCTGTTGCCACAACCTTGTCATTTATATATATTTCATACCCTGATATGGATGTTTTTGTTGATGGGGCTTCCCATTTTAATGAGACAGTTGAGCCTGTATACCATAAAGCTTTTAAGTTTAGTGGAGCTTCAGGTTTATCAGGTGCAACATAGCTTACTTTTTCAGTACCGTATTCATTTGACACTGCATTAAAATGCCTTGCCATAATTATAACATCTGCCACATTAACTGCAGAATCAAGATTGAAGTCGCAAATTTTGTTATATTTGTCCTCATTTTTATTTGTGTTATAACTCTTTGCCAAATGCATTACATCAATAAAATTGATTGCATCATCCTGAAGCAAGTCCCCCGGCCACATCTTTACAGGTTCTTCCTTGCTTCCAATAAACACCTCTGAACCGATTTTCAAATCACTTATCTCTTTTTTCAAGTAACCAGCTTTTGTAAATCTAACTTTGATATTAATGCTGGTAGCTATCGGTATGTTCAGTATTTCAAAATATCCTGTACTGTCAGTTACATCATAATAGGATGTTCCAACTATCTCAACTTTAAAATCGGCTTTAGCCATAGAATTGGTAAACAGAAAATCTGGTTCTACATATCCACTGATTTTGTAAGTACCAGCCGCTGCTCCAAAAACTGACACGGAATTAAAAAGTGAACCGGTAATCAAAGCCATTACTAAAACTACCAATAACCCTCTAATCCTGAACATAACAATACCTCCTTAAGTTAATGATATAGTACTGGAAATGCATGTTATATCTGAATTTTAAATAAATAGCACGTAAAGTCTTCGATCACTTCTTTGTAAACCCTTGTAAAACAAATGTAAATCCTGGCAAAACAATATAAGTACAATAATAAATAAATATCACATATATATTCTACAAAAGTATTAGCTCTTTTTAGTCCAAAAAATATAAATAAATATCATGGAAAATAATGAGATTAGTGAAATTAAGAATTCAAAGAACATACCTCAGATAAATGCAACAGACTAACATCTACTTATACTTTTACTCTATATCCAAAGCAATCAATATTGCTTTAATTAATTATATGTTTGTATTTATATAAATATATGAAATTATAAAAAAAATATCTCTTATAAAGATAATATATTTTATCACATCGGTTGTCAATAATTATTTGCAACTACATGATATTACACATGCTTCTATATCTAAGCTTCGAGGAATTAATACATTAATGGACAGCCTCTCTAATTGCAATTCTTCGAAATCCCCGGATCTATCTTCCCTAGTGAAAGAAAATGGGAGACAATATGTTATACTTTCTACTTCGTCACAATCTTTTTCAGCGATATAATTTATTGCAACTTTAACCTTTCCCGAAGTATAACATTTATCCACATTCTCATGAAAATATATGTCGCAAATGGATGCATTAATTTTGCGAATTTCATATATACCCATTTTCCCTTCTTCCAATGTAAATGAGCCTCTTAGTGTTTTTCTAGACCTAATATTATCCTGCGATCCCAAAAGAATACTATTCAATACAATTTCTGAATCCATAGCTCTTTATCCTTAAAAAAACTTGTGCTACATATTATGCATCCAATTATTCTTTTGTTCATATCACGAAATCATTGTATAATAGATTTACCACTTTTAATATAGCCAATTATACTGAATAATTAAGCCTAACTTCTTTTAACATATCTACAGCAACATTGTATTGGTCTTTTCTAACCAATACCTTTGCAGGAACTCTACTTCCGTAGCTGAATATTCCCTTTACTGAATAATTTATTTTCTTGTGGTCAAAAACCGATCGAACTAAAGAAATGTCTAAATCGTTAAAAGTGGCTAAAAGAAATTCATAATCCAACTCATCGGTGGAATTAAAACTGTTGATTGATTGCATCAACCTGTCAGATACCTTAATATTGCATACAGGGCATGTAGAACTCTCCGTGATGTATTCTTGCTTACATTTTGGACAAATCATAATTATCCCCCTATATCCCTTTGTATTAGGGCATTTTTTATTACATTATTCAATTTTGTAATTATTTATATTATATCACTTTAATCTATACTTTTAGAAGTGTATTTCAAAGTTTTTATTATAAAATTGCTTAATTTTTTATCAATAACTGAATGTTAATGTAGCTCCATTATTCTTTAGCCACTCCTGAGCTTTTTTATATTGAGGCATATAATATTCCACCATCATCCAGAAATCCTTCGAATGATTTAAATGCCTTAAATGACAGAGCTCATGAAGAACAACATAATCAACTACCCATAATGGGGCCATAACAAGTTTCCAGTTAAAATTCAGATTACCGTCTTTTGAGCAGCTGCCCCACCTTGTTTTTTGCTCCTTAAGCCGAACAGCATTATGACTTAACCCGGTAATCCTGCAATAATGTTCCAGCCTTTCATAAATCACAGAATCAGCTGCTTTCCTATACCACCTTTTTATTATACCCTCAACCAGTATCTTCCGTTCCTCACCGGTTGCTATTTCATCCATAAGTATATTAAAGGCATCTCCATCGAAACTTACAGATATGATGCCCTTTTTAACGTCCGATAAATTATGGTTCTTGATTTTATTATGCTCTGTTATATTTAATCTATAGCTCTTACCCAAGTACAACAAAGTCTCACCTGTTACCCACTTTCTTTCTGGGATACACTTTTTGGATTCAAGCAATTTTTCATAATGTTTGGAAATCCAACTGCTTTTATCCTTTAATACCCTCTTAATCTGGCCAATAGCAACCTTTTTGGGTTTAACTATATGAAGACCGTTATTGTCTATGACAAGTCTTATATTTTTAGCCTTAGAACTCTCTTTGATTATATATGGAATTTCATTCTCCCCAATCTTAAAAAAATAATCTTTAGTGTTTGACATAAATTCATCCCCTAAAAAATCTTACCGGAAGCTTTTCTTATCTCAAGTCCTGTCTTTTCTAATTTCGACTTAACCTTTTCATATTCAACAGGCCTTTTTATCTTTAGAGTTGTAGTCTTAGCGATATCGTCATAGGTCATTATAAAATATCGAATAATTTTATACTGTGGAAGCTCCCTATTAATTTCTTTTATTGCCCTATCAAATAGTGAAGTCAGTTCCTGCTCCAGCAACATTCGGCCATTATCCTCTATTATCTTATCCTTATCAATAACCAATTCTGCACATACCTGAACATCACCATCAGGTGCAGTATTCCCCCATATAAACGAATCTTTTACGCCTCTTATATTATTTAGTAATACCTCATACTCTTCAGGAAACGCCTTTTTCCCATTACTCAGTACAATCATGGATTTTGCACGGCCAGTAATCCTTATTACACCTTCATTGTCAATAGTTCCCAAATCCCCCGTCTTAAACCATCCATCAGGTGTAATGACCTCTTTAGTCTCCTCAGGGTTATCATAATATCCCAGCATTACATTTTCTCCACGGACCATAATCTCTCCCATACCATTATCATCAATGGTATCTAATGTAACTTCAACCCCGCCAAGAGGATAGCCTATTGATCCGGGAACGTTTATGAAGTCATTGTTAGCAGCCACAACAGGTGATGTTTCAGTCAAACCATATCCCTGAAGTATCTTAAAACCTATATTTTCAAATCCTGTTATTACCTCCTTGTCAAGAGGTGCCGCACCTGATACTGCAAGCCTGAGGCACGGTCCTAACTGGCTGAATATACCTTTAAATAGTTTTCTCCTTATATCAATGCCAAACTTTCTTAAAATACCTGAAATCTTTAATGCTCTATTAAAAGATTTCTCTTTTCCTGATTTTTTTATTCCCTCCATCGTCTTTCTGTATAAGGCTTCAAAGATGGCCGGTACTGCAATAAGGATGGATACATTATATTCTTTCAGGTTTTGTGCTATATATTTTATGCCGTCACAGTAAGCTATGCAAACACCACTATATACCATAAAAAGAAAACCTACAGTATTTTCAAAGGTATGGTGAAGCGGAAGAAGCGAAAGGTGCACATCTTCCTTATATACCTTTATATCTGTTGATACAGAAACCACGTTATAGGCTATATTGGCATGAGAAAGCATTACACCTTTTGCCATACTTGTAGTACCGGAAGTAAAAAGAAGTATGGACAGCTTATCCCTATCAATAACAACATCTGTAAAAGATTTGTCCCCACTGTCCAACAGGCTTTTCCCCTGCATTTTTAGTTCACTCATAGATATAAATCTGGTATTTTCAATATTTTTACCTTTTATGTCATCCATACATATAAAGAATTTGATTCTATTGTTTGATTGAGCAACATCATCCATCACTTTCTGATAGGATGAACTATAGAAGATGGCCTCAACTTTTCCTCTTTCAATAACGTTTTCAACCTCTTTTGCCGGAAGGTATTTATCCATAGGAACAACAATTCCCACTCCATTTACAACAGATAAGTAACAAACTCCCCAATCATATCTGTTCTCACTCAATATTGCTATTGAAGCATTTTTTAGCCCTATGGCCATCAGACCTGTGCCAAGGCAGTCAATATCATATGCAAACTCATTATATGTTTTTTCAGTTACTTTTCCGCCTTTGCCCTTAAATTTAAAACCTGGTCTATCACCATATTTCCTTGCACAATTGACAATTTCCCTAAGATCTCTAACCTTTACTTCAGGCTCATAATATCCCGTACCTCTTACTATTCTCCTGCCATCTTCATTATATATTTCAATTCCCTTTTTCATTTTTCCAGCCCTTTCTTTTTTTATATAATTTGAAGGGTTTACAATAAAGTTCCTATGATATCAAGAATGTCTTCCTTTCCCTGCCGGGTTTGGGATGAAAAAGGAATAACTTTAATATCAGGAGATATTTGAAGCTCCGTCTTAATAACCTGTACATGCTTTGAAATTTGCCCCTTTGATATTTTATCTGCTTTTGATGCAACTATTATATAAGGTATTTGGCTGTCCAATATCCATTTATACATGATTTTATCGTCCTTTGTCGGACAATGTCTTATATCCACAAGCATAATTATCATCTTTAAATTGGCTCTTGTAAAAAGGTACTTTTCTACTACAGCTTCCCATGACGATTTCTTGTCTTTAGATACACTTGCATACCCGTAACCGGGCAAGTCAACAAAAAACATTCTGTCATCTATATTAAAAAAGTTAACCGTCTTAGTCACGCCTGGAGTACCACCTACCCTTGCAAGACTCTTTCTGTTTGTCAATGTATTCAAAATAGAAGACTTTCCCACATTAGAACGTCCTACAAAAGCAACTTCGGGAAAATCTGCTACAGGGTACTGTGCGGGACTAACCGCAGTAATCTCAAAATTAGCGTTTTTTATTATCAATTTAAGTCCTCCTATTTTATCTATTGTATATCAAAATGGCCTTAGGTTTTGTCAATTTAATTCAACTTTTCCATAATGGCATTTCTTATCTTTTCCATAAGATCATTGGTATCCTTTTTTGCATCCTCATCCTGCATAATAGGAGGAAGCACATAGACTTCTACCTGGGAAGGTTTAATTGCAAACTTCTTTTTTGGCAGTATATTCACAGTGCCCTTTATAGCAACCGGTACTACTGGTGCTCCCGATTTAACTGCAAGTTTTAAGCTTCCAGGCTTGAATTCTCCCAATTTTCCATCTGCACTTCTGGTGCCTTCAGGAAAAATTACCATGGAACTGCCTTTCTTAATCTTTTCTGCACCTTGATTTATTGCCTTTAACGATTGTTTGGGATTGTTTCTGACAATAAAAACCCCTCCTAAATACTTTATCCACATACTTAAAATCGGTATCTTCAATAGTTCAATCTTTGCTATAAACCCTTTAGGCTTATCTATATAGCCTATCATTACCGGGATATCCAAATAGCTCTGGTGATTTGCAATAAATACAACACCTCTATCCTTTGGTATATTTTCTTGACCCGAAATATTTACTTTCGAACCGGTTATCCAAATTACACGACGTGCCCATAACCCTGCCTGGTAATTAATAAAATCAGCAGCCTCCTTTTTCTTACCTCTCCAGTTCAGTGCCATAACTCTAAGCCTAAAGGTGAGAGAATACAAAAGATAACCTGTAAAATACAATAATACAATTAAAGCCCTAATCATTTATACCTCCAAAATGCAAAATTAATTAATATTAATTGTAATAATATTAAAAGCAAAACTTTAATTACATTTATTTCAAGCAATCCATTAAACCGCTCATTGTTATATGCTCCTACAAAATCCGGCTTATTTACACTTTTAATATAGATTAAATACGATTAATCTTTTACATTTATCTATCGCAAAATTCCGTTAAAGCGTTCGTTATTTTGCTCTGCTAAATGTAAGATTAAGAGTAATAACGTATTTAATATAGATAACCTTAATTAAATTTAATATAATATATAGTATATTTGTACCCAATATGAAATATTAAAGTCTAATAATTCATATTATTTCTTATATTTTATGACAAAAATCATTTTTTGTCGATGTTCTAAAAGGAGAGTAATGCAAATGGACTCAAAATCTATAAATTTAAGTACCCTTCTCAAAGAAAAGGGATGTAAGTTAACTCCTCAGAGGCAGGTCATTTTGGATATAATAATAAACTGCCGGGAAAAACACCTAAGTGTTGAGGAAATATATGATATGGTGAAAAAATCAAACCCTGATATTGGACTGGCAACAGTTTATAGGACCATGCTTTTATTTAGCAAAATTGGTATTGTCCACAAACTGAACCTTGATGACGGCTTAGGCAGATATGAGCTTAATAGACATACAAGTACCCATCGTCATCACCACCTTATTTGCACTTCATGCAATACAATTATAGAAGTTGAACAGGATCTTTTAGAATCCCTTGAACAGCAGATATTGCTTGAGCATGGTTTTATAGTTAAAGATCACAGGGTTAAATTTTATGGTATCTGCAGTAAATGTGCCAGCAGCTTCGAATAATTATCACTATGCATTGTATACATTTTTTATTATTCGTCACTTATATCAATACCTGCAAGTCTCATAAGATAAACTGCATTTCTTGTGGTGGATACGCCTTTCTTAAGTTTATAGTCGAAGTTTATCTTATCATCCTTGTAATACTCCTCGAAATGGTAGTTCCTTACATAAGCTCCTTCATTCTCAAGATCACTTAATTCAAGATCGTGTGTTGATACAAGACCTGAACAGTCTAGCTGGCAAAGCCTCTTAATAAGAACACGTGCTCCCATATGTCTGTCTCTTGAATTGGTTCCTTTAAATATCTCATCTAACAGGAAAAAGACCTTTTCTCCGCTTTCTGCTTTATTTACAATTTCTTTAATCCTTAAGAGCTCTGCATAAAAGGATGATATGCTTTTTCCAAGATCATCACTAACCCTCATGCAGGTGTATATATCAGCTATTGATGCTGAAAAACTTTCAGCACATACAGGTGCACCGGCATAAGCCAAAACAAGGTTAATCCCCACAGTACGGAGCAATGTGCTTTTACCGGACATATTTGAGCCGGTAATAAGAAGTGCCTTTACAGGATTTTTTATTTTTAAGTCATTATTGACTGCATTTTGACCCAATAAAGGGTGACCTAAGCCTTTTGCTTCAATAAAAGGCTTACAATCCCATATATCAGGCATAGGCCACTGGGGATTGTCAAAACTGATTATTGCAAGCCCACACAAAGCTTCCACCTTTCCTACCGCTTTAATCCAGGACAAAAGAAACTTACCTGAACTTTGTTTCCATTTCTCAATAGATGTCATGCAGTGGAAATCCCAAAGAGTAAGTATATTCAGCACTTCAAAGAATGCACTATGCCTAGCTGATATGTTTTCAATTATTTTTGACAATCTATCCAATTGCCTATATGCACTAAGGCCTTCATTATTGACCATTCCAGCCTTTATATCCTTTATATGAGCTGATTTGAAATCATGTTTTTCAAAATGCCTTAAAGCATTATAATAAACCTTTATGTCATTGCTATATTTTTCAGCAAGATCAAATACCTCGCACCTCTTTTTTCTCTTTACTCTCAATAAAATCGCTTGTATGAGCAGTAACAATACAGGAATATGAAAAGTAATAAATTGGGTATTAAAAGCAAGTAAAATCATTATTCCGGTTAATACAGGTAAAACCTTTGCAAATATGGCAAACCATTTTTTTAGATAAAATGTTTCATTGTCCAAGGCCCATTTTATGAGCTCATCCGGATCTATTGTCCGGTCGGTAACCGTCATAGTTTCAGCCTGAAACCTTTGTCTCCACGCCAACTTTTTTGATAATTCCAGAACCGCTTGTTGCCTTTCTGTTATATCCTCAATGCACTTTGGAGTAGTGCCCAATATATCTCTAAAAAAGCTCCTTCCATAATAGGTCTTTGCTGCATTTATCCATTGAAACAACGAACCTTTACCGTATATATCCAGATCTTGAAAGTATCTGTGGCCGGTATCCATATATTCATCTCCTGTATCCTTAAACTCGTGCCACTTGCCTTCAAGCCTCATAATAGAATTCTGATTGATTTGCATTAAAAAAACATGAAATTTTTTAATTTCTATAAGCTTCTCATGCCGGATAACAAGATATACAAATGCAATTATTGAAACAAAAATAACAGCTGCAAAGAGAATATAATATTTAACAAGGTACAAAACCACACTGGCAGCCAATCCAATTATAAAAATCCCCAGCCTTAAATTACTTATCAGATTAATTGCCTTTGTAAGGCTTTGTATTTTCCTGTCGTACTGGTCTTTACGCCTACTATATGAATCATAAGGTGTTTTCATTCCAACATCTCCTTTGGTGTCATTATAAACATCATATAAATTGAACTACAAAATCTGCTATATCTACAATTCCAATAAGAATCAAAAATACTATTCCAAGCCTTGCAATACTCCTTTGAAATGGAACTTTTCCCCTCACAATCAACATAATTCTGTATGGTACCTGCAATGTCATAAGTATATACAACATTGTTGCTGCTTTATTTATATTCCATGCCGACATCAGAGACAGTTGACTCATATAGACAAAGCTTCTCGTGCCTCCACATGAAGGACAATTATATCCTGTAATGGTCTTAAAAACACATGGCATCCCGACTCCATAATTATTATTATGAAATCTGAATGCCACCACTTGCCCATTCGTTATCAAAAAAAATGAACTTATTAAAGGCAATAAACATATTAAAAGCCATACTAAGTTTAATAATAAATTATCTCTTTTCAAATCTCTTCCTTTGGAACTATTGAAAATATTAGATACAAATTCTCTAATAATTAACATTTTTATTTATATTAAAAGCTGCTTCCATTGTTTCTTTTCATTCCGTTAACTAAATCAAAATAAGAATCCCAATCAAAATCCTTTAAGTAGCTCACCAACGCTAATAATACCAGTATTCCAAAAGCAATACCTATAAATCCTGTAATAATACCAGCTATAGCAAACCCGTTTCCCTGTTCTCTTCCTTGTGAGTTCTCTATCCTTTTCTTTGACATAAATCCAAATACAACTCCAAGTATCCCTGGAATAATACCAATTCCATAACAACATGCCAAAACAATAGATGCTATTCCCAATATCATTGATGCAATTGAAAAGCCATTGGTTACAACAGGCATAGGTGGCGGTGCAAAGCTATTGTAATGACTATAATTATCCAATTGGGTACCACAGCTTACACAAACATTATCAAAATCCTGATTTGAATAGTTACATTTTGGACATATTTTCATCAGTTAGCCTCCTGTCATTATTTTACATATGCTAAAGGTAATAAACCTTTCACATTTGTCCGGTTTATTAACACTTTTAATGTAATTTTAGTCATTCATAATGCACATGAAAATTTTATATTATATTTTGCAATATTACAAGATAATGCTTAAATTTTTGTCCCTTTTTAGCAATTCTATAAATTTCTTTATCATACCTTAATGTGAATATATTAGGCATTGATATTTTATATTTTTTTTGATAAATTTTAATCATATAATCAATCATATTATTGTATTCGTTTTATTTTTCTTTATTCAAATGCTTCCATAATGAATAACATTTATTGTATCTTCTTAGTTAAATTAATTAAAAAGGAGCCGATAATCCATGAAAAAAATCCTTAACAAGAAAAGTCTTCTAGTTGCGTTTACAATTATTGCCTCAATGCTTTTTTCTTCATGTGGTTCAAATTCCGGCATCAGCTCGGATAAGGAAACGGATAAAATGCCTGGCTCAAGTATAGCAGGCTCAAAGGAAAACGGTAATAACCAGACACCGACAAGCATACCACAGCCAACGCCTACACCAGTACCGGAAAAGAAGCTAGTTAAGGCAAAAGGCCTTTACCTTACAGCAACTTCTGCAGGTGCCAGATTAAAACATTATATCGAGCTTGCAAATACTACTGAAATTAACAGTTATGTAATAGACTACAAGAATGATGATGGTACTGTAACGGTTAATTCTTCAGTTCCTGCCGCAAAGGAAGTTAATGCAATCGATGTAAGGTTTGACCCCGAAAAAGTAACCAAGGAGCTCCGTGACAACAACATTTATTCCATAGCTAGAATTGTATGTTTCAAAGATCCAATATTCTCCAAGGGAAAGCCTGAAACAGCAATAAAGAACAAAAATGGCGAACTATATATTCATAACAAAGTAACCTGGGTAAATCCTTATAACAAGGAAGCATGGCAGTATAACATAGACTTGGCGAAAGAAGCACTTGACAAAGGTTTTGACGAAGTACAATTTGATTATGTTCGTTTCCCGGACGGAAAGAAAAGCAATATGGATTTTGGTAACTCTGATGGTAAACAAATGTATGAGGTTATTGATGAATTTTTAGCCGAAGCAAGAAGGCAATTACCCAATGCGGTTCTTTCAGCAGATGTTTTTGCAATAATTTGCGAAACGCCTGGAGATAATGAAGGCATTGGCCAATATCTTGAGTATATAGGCAAAGACATGGACTATATATATCCAATGGCATATCCATCTCATTATGCATTAGGCCAAATAATTAATGGCGTAGCATTTAAAAAACCGGATCTTGATCCTTATGGAGTTATTAAAAACACACTTTTGAAAGCCAAAGACCGTCTCTCCAAAGTAGAGGGCAGCACTCCAAAATTGAGAACCTATATTCAGGACTTTGATGCTTCATGGATAGGTAAAGGAAACTGGCAGCCTTATGGTGACGAACAGGTAAGGCAGCAGATACAAGCCATTTATGATGCCGGGTTTGAGGAGTGGTTTGTCTGGGACCCTATGAACACTTATCATGAAGGTGCTTTCAAAAAAGAATAAAAAAAATTACGGAGGCTAAAAAGCCTCCTTTTTATGTTCCAGGTTCTATATGGATGTTTACATTGGTATTCTTAAGTACCTTTTCCAGATCACTTTCTATCTTATCACTAAGTTTATGAGACTGTTCCACCGATAGGTCCTTATTGACAGTCATATGAAAGTCGATATATTTTATACTTCCTGATTTTCTAGTCCTCAATTCATGGAAATCAATAATCTCATTTTTATATTCATTTATAACATTTTTTATTTTTTCCTCGTCACTGTCGGACAATTTTGTATCCAACAGAGGACAATATGCATTCCAGATAAGTGATATGGCTTCTTTTAATATTAACAGGGCAACCAATATTGCAACTATCGGATCAAGAACCGATATACCTGTAAACTTTATTAAGCCCATGCCTACTCCAACACCTAATGATGTGTAAACATCTGTCTTAAGATGCAATGCATCTGCCTCCAAGGCTACTGAATCAGCTTCTCTTGCAACTTTGTACAACTTCTTTGATACAAAAAAATTTACTGTTGCAGATATAAACATAACTAATAGAGCTATATTTGTTTCACCGATATGTGTAGGATTAATGATTTTTTTTATTGCTTCCCATATAATAATTACAGCCGCAATTAAAATCAATAGACCTTCAATTACCCCAGAAATATTCTCAACCTTACCATGTCCATAAGGATGATCCCTGTCTGCAGGCTTTGCCGAAATCTTAACTGAAAAAAATGCAATTATTGCAGCTAAAAGATCCATCGCTGAATGAATAGCCTCAGAAATTATACTGACTGAACCGCTTAAAATACCTGCAATTACTTTCAAAAGTATTAATAATGAATTTGATGCTACAGACAAAATTGCTGCCCTTGTCTTAATACCGGAATCTCCCATAATACCAATACCTCCATATGATATCTAAAACAGCTCTATACTGTAATCGAAAAAATAATGTATCATAATTTACCGTACATTCAAAAAACCTGTAAGACTATAAGTATTAAACATATATAGTCCCACAGGTATTTTCCATCCTGCTGCCATAAATTCGGCCCGGCTTCACAAAGTCTTTTAACTCTATGGCCTGATCTATTTTATTATCTATTTTAATTATCAATTTATTTTATGGTCAAAATCGATTAATAAAGATTATATAACACCCATAAAACTGCTGTCAATAACAAAGCTCCTTCAACTTTTTTAAATACACCATTAACCGGTTAATTATCTGATAATACCTTATTCTATTAAATTAATGCCGATCTTATTCTCACTTTATAAGCATTAAGTATAAACATAAGTGTTCATTACATCAACATACTTTCAAAATGCTGAGTAGCCAATTTAACCGCATCTTCTTCAGGAACAGGTCTTCCAAGGTAATACCCCTGAACCATGTCACAATTAGTCTTAATAAGATGCTGGTATTGAACATCATTCTCTACACCTTCTGCAATAACCTTAAGTCCCATTTTTTGTCCGATATGTATAATAGAGTCTGTTATATCTACACCTATACCAATATCATCGACAAATTCCTTGTCTATCTTTAATATATCCACAGGAAGATTTTTAAGATAGCTTAATGACGAGAAACCTTTCCCAAAATCATCAATAGAAATCTTTATTCCATTCTCCCTAAGTTTCTTCAACTTTTTTAAATTATCATCAATAGATTGAATAAGTACAGACTCAGTAAGCTCTATTTCCAAGAATCCGGGATCTAATCCTGTTTCATTAACAATTCGCAGCAGCTTATCGACAAAATCATCTTGAATTAATTGAACTATTGAAATATTTACAGAAACATTCATGCAGTTTATTCCCTCATTTCTTAGTCTTAATATAAACAGACATGCTTGCTTCAAAACCCAATCACCTAAAGTGACTATAAAACCATTTTCTTCAGCAGAGCCAATAAACTTACTCGGCAAAACAAAACCATATTCCGGACTATTCCACCTAATGAGTGCTTCAAAACCGTATATCTCCCTTGTTTTTGTAATATACTGAGGTTGATAATATAATTGAAATTCATTGTTTTCCAGTGCTCTTCTTAAGCTGCTGGCAAGTCTTACTTTTTCCATTATTTCATCATTAAGGCGTTTTGTATATATCTTATAATTGGATTTTCCCATTTTTTTGGCATAATTCATTGCAGTATCGGCGTTTTTCAAAAGAACGTCAAAATCTTTAGAATCATCAGGAAATAAAGCAATGCCCATACTTGCTGTTATATAAAACACATTGTCATCAACATTAAATGTTTTAGAAAATACCGCCATTATTTTATCTATGCATTCCCTAATAAGTTCTTCTGAATCAATTGATGGTATAAGAACAGCAAATTCATCGCCCCCTGTTCTTGAAACCATACATGGGCTATCAAAAATGGAAATCAACATATTACTAAGTTCGATAAGAAGTAAATCACCATAATAATGTCCATATGAATCGTTTAAAAGCTTAAAATTATCTATATCAATAAGCACCAAAATTCCCGATTCACCTTTTTTTAAAGATTCCTGTACAGCACGGTCTGTACTCTCCTTAAGAACCAGCTTATTAGGTAGTCCTGTCAGCAAATCATAGTACGCCAGCTTTTTGATCATCTGTTCATGGATTTTTCTATCGTTTATATTTGTTATTGAACCAGCCATTCTGATAACATTATTTTCTTCATCCTTGATAGCCTTGCCTTTAACTAAAAACCATACATACTCTCCACTTTTTGTCATTATCCTTACTTCATAGGACATATGGGGAGTTAAGCCATCAAAATGCTGTTCTTTTGCTTTTCGGGCAAGCTTAATATCTTCAGGATGAAATAGATCTTCCACATTTTCCAATTTATCTCCAATTTCATCTCTATCATAACCGGTAAATTCACAAAACTTATCTGAATAAAAAATCTTGTTATCTATAGCACTCCAATCCCATATAGCATCATTGGACCCTTGCAACGAAAGCTGAAATCTCTGTTCGCTTTCTAAAAGCTTGTTCTTGGTAGTACAGAGTTCATCAAACTTATTTCTTAGTTCTTCCTGTGATTCCTCTAGCTCTTTAAGGACCTGTGTCAACTTTTCATTGTTGTCACGGATATTCCTTTCTGCCTCAATTCTATTTGTAAGATCCATACCTATCATGTTTATTACAAAAAATATTGACTTATCCCTATAATTATCCTTCATATTGATATTCCAAACAATATGAATCAGTTTACCATCTTTTCGTTTTAATGACATTTGGACATTTTCAGAGCAATCCATTTGCCTTAAGGAATTGCGAATTTCAAAAAACTTTACCCTATCCTCTTTTTCCAGCATATTAATAAAGCTTTTATTAACAACTTCTTTATTTTGGTATTGCGTTGCAATTTCTGCATATTTGTTAAAGGATATTATTGTTCCGTCATACTTTAATCTTATGGAGAGAATATTGGCTATATCAATAAGATCCCTGGATATTCCTTCCTCATAAATAAGCCTTTTCTTAAGGTAATGGCTGTATATACTTGAAATTATGGAAACAAGAATAAAGAGCAAAATTACAATATTAATGATATATATAACTCTATTAACCTTTTCGGTTGCTTGAGCCTTTGAAGCTGTCACAGCAATAAACCAGTCAGTGCCTTCTATTGGTGAGTATCCTATATAATGGACTATATCTTCCAATAAATACTCGCCAGATCCCGGTTTTCCTGATAACATTTTCTCCTCTAAGCCAATCAATTCCTTGTTCTTCTTATCTAGCTTGGTGTTGTCGAAATGACTTTCAATTACAAAAGCCTTATAGGGATCTGCACAGGCTATAACTTCACCTTTTTTGTTTATAATGAATGAAATCCCGTCATTACCGAGCTTTATTTGTCGAATGATTTCATTTATGAAATTAATATTATATGTAGCATGTAAAACTCCTATAATATTATTTTTATCGTCCTTTTGAGGAACAGCAAAAGCCACAACCACTCTTTCATCTGCCCTGCTGGTTAAAGGTCCTTGAATGCTTCTTTTGCCTTTAAGAGCATTTAGATAATATTCTCTGTCCCCATTATAAAAATATTTCCCATCTGTTGTATATGCGTTGCCATATAAATCAGAAATTCCATACCTTATAGCACCATTCAATGTCGCCTGTTTACTCATTTCTTTAAGCTTGTTTTCAATACTGATATACGGGTCAGATACTATACTCTCTGCTGCAATAGAATTAAGCAAATCAAGCTGAAGCCTTAGTTCCACTTCAACAGTTCTGGCCCCTTGTCTCGATAGTTCCTCTAAAGATTCCATTACATTGCTTTTTAAGTTTTCATAAGATAGAAAATAAGTCGCTCCACCTATTAAAAGTATAGCTATAGAAGTTATTATGGTATAAAAAGGTTTTGACCTGCTATAAAACCGAATTTTCATGGAACGCCCCCATTATTGATAGCTTTATAACTTAGAACATTCAAAGCGCTTTTAAGCATTACTGATCTTGTCAATATTACTTGACACATTTTTCTCGAACACTTTGTGGTTTTTGCGTTGGTATATAATGGGATGGAGCGTAGCGTAATCCCATTATATACCAACGCGTCGCTTTGCTCCCATCGTT
>Ga0255341_1001782_pt1 | contig 29133 bp, 35 predicted proteins | sample wastewater_treat_8_FD_192418 | JGI IMG/M metagenome (GOLD analysis project Ga0255341, IMG submission 192418) | Wastewater microbial communities from Lulu Island WWTP, Vancouver, Canada - plant12 | ecosystem: Engineered > WWTP > Wastewater > Unclassified | place: Canada: Vancouver, British...
GAAATATGGGAAGATACAGTCATTGAAGTATGTGAATATCTTCGTAGGCGTTATCTTGAAACAAAAGATAAAAGATATTGGAAAGAGCTTATTCGGATACTTCCAGAATCATGGTTGCAAACCCGTACAGTTACTATGAATTACGAAAATCTTTACTCTATTGTGCGACAGCGCACAGGTCATAAACTCACGGAGTGGAGTTCATTTATAGACTGGGTTCATACACTACCTTTTGCAAATGAATTAATTTTTATTGACAAATAATAAAATTTTTGTTATAATTATTATATAAGATGAAAAAAATAAATAAATAAATTAAAGAGGTATAATAATTATGACAGATGAAAGAAAGAATATTTTTATTGACACAGTTGAAGAATTATTTAGAGCATATCCAATGAGTGTGCCAGCTGAGGCACTAGATTTTTTTGAAGATTATAAGAAAGGCAGAGGAGGAAGCAAGCCTTTTACAGAAAAAGGTATTGCAGTTCTTAAAGCTATGCGAGAAGTTGATGATTGGATTATAGCTAAATCTCTTGGAGAAAAAATGGATGTATCTGGTCGTTCAGTATCTGGCACACTTAGAAAGTTAGTTACTGATGGTTATGTAGAAAAGAGAGAAGGTAATCCCGCATCTTATCGTATAACAGAAGCTGGTAAAACTTGTAATTTTGAAGAAGAACAGTAAAAAATTGACAAAATAAAAAATTTATGATATAATATTATTATAAGTAAATTAAGGAGAAAAAGTAATGAGAAAAAATGAAAATTCTATGAATATTGAAGGAAAGATTTATCAGTTTGATTTAGAGGAAAAGGTCACAGGTGAACAGTCTAAGGCTCCTGGAACACATTATATTGCCGGGACAATTGATGTTGCAACAGATGCAAGTCTTCAGAATATTGTTCAGGTACATTATTCATATGTGGCTCCAACTTATGCAAGTGGTAAGACAAATAGTTCTTACACAGCTTTAAAGAAAATTATTGATTCTGGTAAGACAGTTGTAACTGATGGTTATGAAAATGCGTCTCTGATTAGACTTAACCCATCTTATCAGACAAACGATTTTTATCCTCAGGGACAGGATAAGCCAGTATCTGCTCCTAGAAATGAGGGCGGATTTGTTACACTTGTAACACCTGATAAGATGAAGCCAGAAGGAGATACTGGTAGACATAAATTCTCATTTGATATTGTTATTTCTGGAGTAACAGAAAAGGTACCAGATGAGGGAGATGAATATGTTGTAATTGAAGGTATTGTTTTCAACTATAATAACACAGCAATCTATCCTGTAACTCTTACAGCAAGAAATAAGGATGCTATACAGTATTTTCTTAATCTTGATGCAAGTAAGAGTAATCCTGTTTATACAAAGGTTTGGGGTAAGATTGTAAATGTATTCACAACAGTAGAAAAGACAATTGAATCTGCGTTTGGTGGAGCAGCAGTTGAAACAGTAACTCATAGAAATAGAGAATATGTTGTAACGGGTGCAAACCCAGTTCCTTACGAATTTGATAGTGCTGAAACAATCACAGCTGATGAACTCAAGAAAGCTCTTCAGGATAGAGAAGTATATCTTGCTTCAGAAAAGAAGAGAGTTGAGGAATATAGAGCTTCTCAGGGTAGCGGAAACGCTAGTCCAGCAGCTCAGGCAGCTAACACAGTATCAAAGGGTGGTTTCAACTGGTAAGAACCAGTTGAACCCTTAACAATTCGGAGGAAATTGAATGGAAATAAATTTATTAGGACTTGAACCACATAAGGTTTCCCGCGATTTAAGAGGATACTCGGTATTCTTTTATGGTGAACCAAAAAGTGGTAAAACAACTATAGCAAGTAAATTTCCTAATGCACTTTTACTTGCATTTGAAAAAGGTTATAATGCTTTAGCTGGTGTTATGGCTCAGCCAATTAACAGTTGGGCAGAATTTATAAAAGTAACTAAGCAGTTAAGAGATGAAAAAGTTAAAGAAAAATTTTCAACTATTATTATAGACACAGCTGACATTGCTTATTCATATTGTGAAAAGTATATATGTGCAAATAATGGCGTTGATACAATTGCAGATATTGGTTATGGTAAGGGATACGCTTTAGTTGGAAATGAATTTGATGAAAAATTAAGAGCTATCGTTCAGTTAGGATATGGTATTGTTATCATCTCCCATGCAACAGATAAGGTATTTAAAGATGAAGCAGGTCAAGAATACAATAAAATTGTTCCTACTCTCGATAAAAGAAGTAATAATATCGTTGCAAGAATGGCTGATATTATTGGCTATAGTCGTTCTGTTACGGATGCGGATGGTAATGACAAAACTATTCTCTTTATGAGAGGAACACCTAGATTTGAAGCGGGCTCCCGCTTTAAATATACTCCAGATTATATAGAATTTACATATGATAATGTAGTAAATGCTATTGGAGATGCAATTGATAAACAAGCTCAAGAAGATGGAACAGAGCTGTTTACAAATGAAAGAGAAAATAATTATGTAGATACAAGTTCAACACTTGACTTCGATGCTCTTATGACTGAGTTCCAAGGCATGGTTAAGAAGTTCAGTGAATCTGATAAAATGGAAGATTTTTATGCTCCAAGAATAACTCAAATTATTGAGAAGTATTTAGGTAAAGGTAAGAAAGTCGGAGAAATGAACAGAGATCAAGCTGAACAATTAGTGCTTATTATAGATGATTTGAAGACTTTATAAGTCCATAATTCCACCCCCTACTTTTGAGGAGTATTTAACAGAAATTGTTTAAATACTCCTCTTTATTTTTTTAAAAAAATTTGCTATAATATTATTAGAAAAAATAAAGAAAAAGAGGGTGAAAATATGTATGAAGATAAAAAGATTGTAATTTTAACATTATTAAATGCTATGCAAGATGTATTAATTAAGGATACAAATATGCCTATTGAAAGCGCAAAAGAGATTAATAAATATATCAATAGTATTAAAACAATTTTAGCTATGCAGGATGATTAATAAATGGGTGTACATATGGTTAAATGTCTTTACTGCGGAAAGATATTTGATGCGCAGGAAGACGGTAAAGATATAGTTTGGTTCAAGCCTCGTGGCAACAGATATGCACATATAGAATGTGGAAAGCAACATGAAGCTAATCAAACTCAAGAGGAAAAAGATTATAATAAATTATATCAATATGTAAAACAAGAGCAAGGTAAAAACTTTGATTTTGTTAGATTTAAGAAAACCATTGAAACTTGGCAAAAAGAATATAACTTTACCTATAATGGAATGTATTATACTTTAATATATTTTTACGAAGTAAAGAAAAATTCAAAAACCAAGTTTATTGATGGTTCTATTGGTATTATACCATTTTGTTATAAAGAAGCTGAAAATTATTATTATAATATTTATATGGCATCTAAGAGGGCGGGAACAGGTAACTATAACTCAACAATGAGTCGAAGTATTGAAATACCACCACCCGCCGCAAAGATTAAGCCACCAAAATTATTTAACTTAGATATGGAGGATGATGATGAAGAGTAGCTACATAGACCAGAAAGCAATTATACAAGTAATAGGTAGTATTTATCAGAATCCCGCTCTATTAGAAGAAGAACAATATAATTTTAATGAAGAAGATTTTCCATCAGAATTTCATAGAATAATGTTTGGTTCTATATATAATCTTCATGCTCTTGGCGCAAAAGAAATAACTATTAATTCAATAGAAGATTATCTCGAACAAAGAGAAAAGAAATTAGCCGTATATAAAAGCTATAATGGAGCAGAATGGTTAGACAAATGTAGAGAAACTATTAATGTTGCTACTTTTGATTATTATTATAAGCGTTTAAAAAAGTTTACATTACTTCGTATGTACGATAATGCGGGAGTTAATGTAAAATACATATATGATCCAGATAATATATTAGATATCAAGCAAAAGCAAGCACAAGAGGATTGGTTAGATAATCATTCTCTTGATGAAATTGCAAATATTATTAATGATAAAATTGAAGATATTAAAGCAAAGTATGTTGAAAATAGTTCTGATGATATTAGAGAAGCTTCAGATGGTCAAAAGAATTTATTTGAAGAACTTCAAAAAGCGCCAAATGTAGGGTATCCAATGTGCGGAAAGTACATTAATAAAATATTTAGGGGCGCCCGCTTTGGATGTGTATTTCTTCGTTCAGCGCCAACTAACTTTGGTAAATCTCGTTTAATGGTTGCAGATGCTTGTAATTTTGCTTGTAATGAAATTTATAATACAGAAACCAAACAGTGGGAGCCTAATGGAACAGCAGAGCCAACAATATATATTACAACAGAACAATCTATTGATGAAATACAAACAATGATGTGGTCATTTATTGCTGGAGTTCCTGAAGACCATATACTTGAGAATAAGTATGAAGATGGTGAAGTTGAAAGAGTTAAAAGAGCTATTAATATAATTGATAACTCTCCTTTATATATAAGAGAACTTCCTGATTTTAGTTTACAGGATGTAGAAAGCGTTATTAAACTTGGTATTAGAAAATATAATATTAGATATATTTGTTTTGATTATATCCATTCTAGTATGAAGGTATTAAGTGAGATAAGCGGAAAGTCAAATGTAAAAGGACTTCGTGAAGATAATGTTCTGTTTATGATGAGTGTAAGATTAAAAGATATAGCTAGAAAATATGATGTATTTATTCTTACTTCAACTCAGTTGAATGGAGATTATGTAGAGTCAAAAACTTTTGACCAGAACTTACTTAGAGGAGCAAAAGCAATAGCAGATAAGGTAGATGCGGGAATGATTATGCTCCCAGTTACAGACCAAGATAGAGAGAGTATTAAACTATTTTGTGATAAAAATGGATTTGAAATTCCTACATTAAAGATATCTATATACAAGAATAGACGAGGAAGATATAATCATATCTTTCTTTGGTGTAAACCAGATTTAGGTACATGTCGTATGAATGTTCAGTTCATAACTTCATATTTATATGAGCCTATTGAAATGGAAGATTTAATAATTAATGTTAAAAATGAACAGAATTGGAGGAGTGCATTTTAAATGATAGTAGAAAATATAGAACAATATAATAAATTTCCTGATGGAACTACATTTCGAATATATTTAACGGGTGATGATTGGTATGATCCATCAGACCCTATATATAAAAAGAGAGAGGTAAGATGCGTAAAAATAGGGAGAAAATTATATCCTATTATAGACCATTCTTTTTTTGATTTTGAAGAAAGAGTTGATGATTTTGATCCATCACTTAATTATATAGTATGCAACTTCGAAGAGGATAATAGAGATGTCTATTAAATTTGATAAAGATGAAATTAAAAATTCTTTAACAATAGAACAAGTAGAACAATTTTTAGCTGAACATGGCGGGGAGCCTGTTAAAAGAATCGGTACCCTTGTCTCGCGCACAATTTGCCACAATCCCGCAGACGGAAATGGTTCACACAAATTATATTATTATGAAAATACACATCTTTTCAAATGTTACACAGGTTGTGCGGAGACTGGAGGGTTTGATATATTTGACCTTACCCGCAAGATAATGAAGATACAATCTAATATAGATATGTCATTATATGATGCACAAATTTATATTATAAATTTCTTCTCTCTTGATGTTGTTTACGATTATCAGAAAGAAACGGATAAGAATTCAGATTTTCAAATTTTTAATAAATGGCGAAGAAATAACAAGGCTGACGACCAGCAAAAAAAGATAGAATTTTCGAAAATTAGTCCAAGTGTTCTAAAATGGCTTCCTCGTAAAGAGATAGTGCCATGGCTTCAAGAAGGAATAACACAAGCTACGATGGATAAACATAACATACTATTTGATCCATACTCATATGGTATTGTTATTCCACATTGGGATAAAAATTGGAATATGATAGGTATAAGAGAACGAACACTTATTAAAGATAATGAAGCAACAGGTAAATATAAGCCCGCAATCATAAACGGGAAAATGTATAATCATCCATTAGGATTTAATCTATATAACTTGAATTTCTCACAAGATATGATTAAACAAAATAAAAAAGCTATTATTGGTGAGGGCGAGAAGTTTTGTTTAATGGTAGATTCAATGTGTAATGTAGATATATCTGTTGCATGCTGCGGAAGTAACTTAACTTCACATCAATTTAAGCTTCTTCAAGATTTAGGAGTTGAAGAAATAATTATTGCTTTTGATAAACAGTTTCAAAAACTTGGTGATGAAGAATGGATGCGCTGGATAAAAAAATTAACAGAAATACATAGAAAATATAGTGGTTTTGTTAAAGTTAGTTTTATGTTTGATACAAAAGGTGATTTACTTGGGTATAAAGACTCACCAATAGATAAAGGTATAGATATATTTTGGTATCTATATGAGAATAGGATTACCTTGTAGTTGACTTTTATGAAAAAATATTTTATAATATTTTATATATGAATTTAAAGAAAGGTAATGAAATATGAATGATAGTAAAGCAAAGAGCACCAATACAATATGACAATACTTTAACTCAAATATTAACAACACGCGGCGTGCCATCCTCTGAAGTTAAACGATATACTCTAGCTTCACTGGAGACAGAGATCAACTCTCCATTAGCCTTCGGTGAGGAGTTGATGGAAGCCGCTTTAAAACTATTAGTAGAACATATAAGTAAAAACCATAAAGCATTAGTTATAGTAGATTGTGATGTAGATGGAAATACATCTGCCGCATTATTATTAAATTATTTACATACACTTGCTCCTTCATGGGTTGAAAATCAAGTAGATTATTGTTTTCATGAAGGTAAACAACATGGATTAAATGATATAATAAAATATTTAGATGAAACAAATTATAGTTTAGTTATTTGTCCGGATTCTGCAAGTAATGACACAGAAGAATGTCGAATTCTTAAAGAAGATGGCATAGATGTTTTAATCCTTGACCATCATGATTTTGATAAAGAAAATCCTTATGCAATTATTATAAATAATCAAGAGGGATATTCTGATTATCCAAATAAAGCATTAAGTGGTGTAGGAGTCGTATGGCAGTTTTGTAAATATATAGACCAAAAGATGAATACTAAATATGCAAATGATTTTCTTGATTTAGTTGCTATTGGTTTAATTGGAGATATGATGGATATTCGTTCTTTTGAGACTAGAGCACTTATAACAAAAGGTTTAAAGGAATTGAAAAATCCTTATATATATTATATGGCTCAAAAAAATGCTTTTAAACTTGGGAGTAAAATAACCCCAATGGGAGCTGCTTTCTATATTGTACCATTGCTTAATGCAATTCAAAGAAGTGGAACTCAAGAAGAGAAAAAACTTATATTTGAAAGTATGCTTACTTATAAAGCATTTGAACAAATTTACTCGACAAAAAGAGGTCATAAACCTGGAGAAATGGAACAATTAGTTGAACAAGCTATGCGTGTTTCAACCAATGTAAAGAATAGACAAACAAGAGTTCAAGATGCATCTCTTGAAGCTCTTGAAAAAAAGATAGAAAATGAACATTTATTAGACCATAAAGTATTATTAATACTTCTTGATGATAATAATATTCCTGCGGAGGTCAGAGGTTTAATCGCCAATAAGTTTATGGCTAAATATCAAAGACCATGTTGTTTATTGACAAAAGGTGAGGAATATAGCGGTCAAACAATGGATGGTTACAGATATGAAACTGTGTATGCGGGAAGTGCTAGAGGATGTAGTATAGCTGGCATTGATGATTTTAAACAGTTATGTTTAGATACGGAAAAAATAGAATATGCGGTGGGTCTGTAGGATGGCCCCTAGAGCCTTTTCCACTAATCAGTGGGGTTATTTAAAAAATGACCAAAATGGACATTTTTAATTAAATAGCTAACGGGGAAATTCATATAATATAAGAAAGCAGATTATATGAACAATCCCGTGGGAAAGTTATATAATCTTCTTAAAATATAAAGGAGATTACTTAATGGAAAAATATATTTACAAAATTACAAATAAAATTAATGGTAAAGCTTATATTGGACAAACAACAGATTATCAAAGGCGTTTTAGAGAACATAGAAACAAAGGTGGAGATTTAGAACCAAACAAAATTCTATATAAAGCTTTTGATAAATATGGAATTGATAATTTTGAATTTGAAGTTATTGAAGATTTAACTGAAGATTACAATGAGCGAGAAAAATATTGGATTCATTATTATAATACTTTAAATCCAAATGGGTATAATATGATTGAAGGCGGAACAAATCCTCCTTTGCATACAGGAGAAGATTCTCCTTATGCTGAACATACTCAAGAACAAATTAATCAGATAAAAGATTTATTAAAAAATACTAATAAAAGTTTTGAAGAAATTGCTCAATTATATAATTACTCTGTTAGTTCAATATTAAAAATAAACAATGGAAAAATCTGGTATAATAGACAAGATAAATATCCAATTAGAGTTGATAATAGAAACAAAAAATATTATAAAGATAGAGCTTTAAATATTATAGAAGATTTATTGAATACTAATTTAAGTCAACGACAGATTGCTCAAAAATATGGTGTATCAAGATCTTGTGTTACTATGATTAATATAGGTGAAAATAATAAACAACCAGATTTAATCTATCCATTAAGAAAATAACTAATCCTGTATCGACTATCTCTGGTGAGACAGAGAGTACCGGTGCTATTGATACGCACTCTGATTATAAGTAATGAAGTCAGTTAAATGGGGAAACGGGTTCCTCTCTAATGAGAGTAAAAGATAGTCAGAAAATGCAATATGTTTTGCATCCTAATGCTTTCGGACTTAAAATATATGAAAGAGATTTGCAAGATTTTATAGAAAAAACTGATGAAGTTCTTAAAGATATGTCAGACCAAGCTATATATTATGTAGATTATATATTTGAAGGGCAAAACTGCAACCCGCAAATTATACTAGATATAGCAAATATGTCTAGTTATTGGGGTAGTGAAATAGATGAAGCTTTAGTTGCAGTTACCGGATTAAAAGTAACAAAAGAAATGGTTGATGTATATAGAAAATCAACTAATACTATTAAGATTAGCTTGTCTAATGGAATTAGTATTATGAAATTTAATGCGGATGAAGAACTTTGCTCTAAGTTAACTGATGGTAACACAGGTTTTATAGAGCTTGACATTGTTGGAAAATGCAATCAAAATGAGTGGAATGGAATAATTACTCCACAGATTTTTATTGAAGATTATAATATTATAGACAGTAATAAATATTACTTTTAAAGAGGAAATAAAATGGCTTTAAATAAAGGTTATCTAACAGCGAAAACAGATAAAGCTTCAGATGAAACTTTTACTCCTGAAATAGCTGTTTTACCTATATTAAAATATATTGATAAAGATAAAACTATTTGGTGTCCTTTTGATATTCATGGGCAAAGCAAGTATATAGAAGTTTTTGAAAAGAATGGTATAAAAGTTATAGCAAGTCATATTGATACTGGACAAAATTTTTTTGAATATGAACCAAGTGAACATTATGATTATATAATTTCAAACCCTCCTTTCAGTATTAAAGATATGGATATTAAAAAAACTTTATGAATTAAACAAACCTTTTGCTATGCTATTGCCGTTACCTACTCTTCAAGGACAAAAAAGGTTTGAATACTTAAAAGATTGTCAAGCATTAATATTTGATAAACGTATTAATTATTATAGAGATAAAGATATGAAGACTATACAACAAGGAGTAGCATTTGCTAGTGTTTATATTTGTAAAGATATATTACCTGAAAAGCTAATTTTTGAAAAACTTTAAATATTATAAATAATAATAAGTATTAATTTTAATCTGCTATATTCCTAAATACTACAAAACACCATTGCGGATAACTTGCAATAAAAAAATTCAAATCCCCTAAAATCCTAAATGTTAAAATATAGTGGTAAACCGCATATTATGGGTAGACTCTCCTGTCTATTAGGTAGTGATAATTTTTGGGCGAAGAGTCATGTATAATGGAGTTGGGAAATTATACTTTAACTTGCTGGGGCGAGAATGAACGCAATCCAAAATCAAAATTGGGTTTCAACTTTTTCGCCCCGATTTTGCATTTTTAATAAAATTTTGTTATAATTATAGTATAGAAAAAAATAAAAGGAAAAGGTTTGATAATGGAATTAAATCAAAAACAACAAGAAGGGTTAAAAATTGCAGTTGATCGTCATCATCGAGGAGAGAAGTATACTGTCATTGCGGGGTTCGCGGGAACTGGTAAATCAACCCTCGTGTCATATATTATAGACGCATTAGACGTAGAAGAAAATAAGGTAGCTTATGTAAGTTTTACAGGTAAAGCAGCAGAGGTTTTACGCAAGAAAGGAAATAAAAATGCTACGACTTTACATAAACTACTTTATAATAGTTTCCCACGTCCTACGGGTGGTTTTTATCGTAAACCAAAACCACAGTTAGAGCAAACGGTAGTGGTTGTAGATGAGATAAGTATGGTTCCTAAGACTTTAGTAAACTTATTGTTTAAATATAAAGTTTATGTAATTTGTTTAGGTGATCCATTCCAGCTTCCGCCAATAGATAAGAATGAAGATAATCATCTTCTTGACCATCCGCATATATTCTTGGATGAAATTATGCGGCAGGAGGCTGAATCAGAAATTATACAGTTAACAATGAAAATAAGAAATCATGAACCTATTGATTATTTTCAAGGAAATGAAGTACAGATATTACCAAAAGAACAATTAAACACAGGTATGTTGATGTGGGCAGACCAGGTGCTTACCGCAACAAATGCAAAAAGAATTGCTATAAATAATCAAATTAGAGAACTTCTTGGATATGGTGAAGAGCCTGAAGAAGGAGACAAAGTAATTTGTTTAAGAAATTATTGGGATGATTGTAATATATTAGGTGATCCTCTTGTAAACGGAACCATTGGTAAAATTGTAGCACCCTTCCGCACATGGCGGGAAATACCTCACTTTGTAAAATCAAATATTAGAAAATTTGATATAATTCAATGTAATTTTGAATCAGATGAAGGAACATATGTAGATACTTGTATAGATAGAAAAATGTTGATGACGGGAGAGAAATGTTGTGATTGGAGCTTGTCTTATCAATTAGGTAAGCTTCGTCCAAGATATGGTGAGATTGTTCCTAAAGAGTTCGCATATGGCTACGCTATCACCTGTCATAAGGCGCAGGGTAGTTCTTGGGAAAACACATTAGTAATAGAAGAAAATTTTCCTTTTGATAAAACAGAACATGCAAGATGGCTTTATACGGCATGTACTAGAGCTGAAAAGAAACTTGTTTTAATTCGACCATAATACTGGTCATAAATATTAAAATTACTGTTCATAAAGTTGATATATAATAGAAAATATATTTTATGAAAGAGGTAAAAAATAATGAGTAAATTAATTGATTTAACAGGACAAACATTTGGTTATTGGCAAGTTTTAAAAAGAGCTGAAAATCATAATGGAAAAGCATATTGGTTATGTAAATGTACTGCTTGTGGTAAAGAAAAAGAGGTAGCTGGATCCAATTTAAGAAATGGTAGTAGTACAAATTGTGGATGTGTACGCATGGAAAAAATGAGACAAGCATCTATTAAAAATGAACAAGGTAAAACTTATGGTTTTTTGTATGTAGAAAGAATGGCTACTGAAGAAGAAAAGCCTAGAAATGATAGAACTGGAATATATTGGAATTGTACTTGTACTAAGTGTGGTAGAAAAAATGTAATAGTATTTGGTGATTATTTACGAAAAGGTGAAACTAAAAGTTGCGGATGTATAAATAGCTTTAATGAAAGTAAGATTTGTCAAATATTAGATAATGCACATATTAAATATAAACAGCAATATAAATTTAAAGATTTAACATCTACTGGTAGACAATGTGATCAACTTATGTTTGATATAGCAGTTTTTAATAATGATATTTTATTATATTTAATAGAGTATGATGGTATTCAACATTTTGAAGAAGGTCATTTTAACAATACCTTTAAAACAACTCATAATAATGATTTATTAAAAAATCAATATTGTTTTAAACATAACATTCCTATAATAAGAATTCCTTATTATGCAGACTACACATTAGAAGATTTAAAATTAGAAACAACAAGATTTTTATTGGTAAAAGAAAATGAAGAAAAATATTATAAGGGTGCGCGTTAGCGCATCCCCGCTTGTACCAGAGCAAGTGAGAAATTGGTTTTAGTGAGGTAGATTATTATGATACCAATAAATCTTCGTTTTAAAATAGGAATTTTTTACACTGAAACACAATGGGTGGAGAATATTTTTAATCAAATTATTGAATATTTACAACAATATCCAAATCTTTACAATTCTTGTACAATATATAATAGACAATGGGATAAAAGGATAAAAATTACACCGATTTATGAGATTTGTTTTATTAAAGCAGGCGTAGCAGCAAAAGGTCAAAGATTTGATAGAGTATATTATGCATGGGATATTCAAGACGAAGATATTCTTCGGTATATGATTTATCCATGTCTTAACAATAATAAACCATTTAGTATATAAATAAAGGAGAAATTATGAATGAGTTTTATAAAAGTTATCATAAACGAAATGTTAAAAGGTAACTTCTCATTCCTTATTTTGATCGTTGGTTTACTCCAATTAATAGTAATGATTAGAAAGGGAAAGAAGGATAAAATAATGACACCACAAGTATATGAAAATTTAAAAGAGTTAAACTATGGAGAATTGCTTGGCGCAATAGATAGAGTAAGAGAAAAATTATATGAAGAAGGAACAGATATAAAAGATGCGGATATGCAGTATTATATTGCATTAATGCAAGAATTGAATAATAGACAAAAAGAGGAGCGGGATGCACTTGATTTTTATGCAACTCCAACCAAAGAAGTTGAAAATATATTAAATATTTTAAATCTTGATTTTAGTAATGAGATTATTCTTGAGCCTTGTTGCGGGGATGGTCATATGTATGATGGGATCATGAACTATTTAAATAATAACGGTGGCGCTGATGCAGTTATAGCAACGGACATTATGGAGCGCGAAGGCAACTTCCCGCATATGGCAGGTTCAGATTATGATTTTATCAAAGATGAATATATGGATAATATTAAAAAGGAATGTAATATTGATAATATAGATTATATAATTATGAATCCGCCATTCAAGTTAATTGAACCTTTTGTAATGAAATCTTTAGGCATAGCTCAAAAAGGAATTATTATGTTAGGTCGTATTCAATTCCTTGAGGGTAAAAGTAGATATGAAAATATATTGAAAGATTTTCCTCCAACAGATGTCTATGTTTATGTAGATAGAATTTCATGTTTTAAAGGTGGAAATGAAAATATTAAACAAGCAAGTGTACAGTGTTATGCTTGGTTCTATTGGAATATGGAACAAATTGAAAAAGGGATTAAAAATAGTAATTTACATTGGATACATAGAATTTGACATTTAATAAAAAATATGATATAATTTTTATAGAATTAAATGAAAAGAGGAAAATAAAATGATTTCAAGGTTTTCACCGCACAATCACACCGAATACAGCAATATCCGTCTCCTGGATGCTACAAATAAGCTAGAAAACTTGGTGAAAAGAGGAGTTGAAATAGGTCTTACGGGGCTAGCTATAACTGACCATGAGTCATTAGCTGGCTCTATTAAAATTTGTAAACTCCAAGAGAAATATCCAGATTTTAAAATTGCAATAGGAAATGAAATATATTTAACTGATACAAGAGAAAAGAATCAGAAATATTATCATTTCATTTTGATAGCTAAGGATGCGGAAGGTCATAGACAGCTTCGTGAACTTAGCTCGCTTGCATGGGCAAATGGTTATTATGACAGAGGTACACAGCTTCGAGTTCCAACTTTAAAGAGTGACTTAGAGCGTGTGGTTCGCGCAAACCCTGGTCATCTTATAGCCACAACCGCATGTATAGGTGGAGAATTATCTCAGAATATATTAAGAATACATGATGCTTTAAAAGTAAATGATAATGATTTAAGATGGCAGGCTATTGAAAATATAAATAATTTTCTTGATTGGTGTACAAATGTATTCAATGATGACTTTTATTTAGAAATAGCACCTGGCGCAAGCAAAGAACAAATTTTAGTTAATCAAAAGATAATGGAATATGCAATTCATACTGGAATAAAAATTGTTTTAGGCGATGATGCACATTATCTTAAAAAAGAAGATAGATTTGTTCATAAAGCTTATCTTAACTCAACTGAAGGAGAAAGAGAAGTAGATGCATTTTATCAATATGCTTATCTTCACAGTGAAGAAGATTGTATTGAAGATTTAACTCCAAGCTTTGAAGGTTCAACAGAAGAACTGTATAAGCGTCTTTGTGAAAATAGTATGGATATGTTTAATAAAATTGAAACATATAGTCTACTTCATAACCAAACAATCCCATCTGTTGAAGTTAAAGATTATCCTAAAAGAGAGCCTACTCAAGCTCATTGGTTTAATGAAACAAAAGAAAACTATCCAACTTTAATGAATATGTTTAAATCTGATGATATATATGATAGATATTGGGTAAATGAATGTTTTGAAAAGTTAGGTAGATTAAATAAAGCAAATAAAATATATTTAACTAGACTTGAAGAAGAAGCAGATGTAAAGAAAACAATTAGTGAAAAACTTGGTACAAATATATTTAAGTATCCAATAGTTCTGCAACATTATATTGATATGATGTGGGATTGCGGGAGCTTGGTTGGAGCGGGAAGAGGATCATCTTGTTCAGGACTTAACCATTACCTGCTTGGTGTAACTCAGCTCGATCCTATTAAGTGGAATCTCCCATTCTTTAGATATATAAATAAAGAGAGAATCGAACTGCCTGGTCTACGGTTGATGTTGGGCAGTTGTAAATAAAGATTGTGAACCTACCTAAGGGTGTCATGAAAATGGCTAACGGTATCAGTGAAATAAGGTATTAAACACGAATCAACTGACTAAGAGAGCCTAAATCCTGAAAAGGATAGTTTGGTAATACCGTGCTAAGTTTTTAATAAAAATCAAGGTCAAAGTTAAATAAAAATCAATATCGAATTTTCATATATAATAGACAAATGAAAAGGAGATAAAGTAAATGAAACAATATTATATTTATTTAACAACGAACTTAATAAATGGTAAAAAATATATAGGAAAACATTTTGGTGAATTAAATGATTCATATTTAGGAAGTGGAACTTTACTTAAAAAAGCTATTGATAAATATGGAGAAAATAATTTTAAAAAAGAAATCTTATATATTTCATCTTCAAATGAAGAGAATAATAAAAAAGAAATAGAATTTATTTCTGTTTTTAATGCAGTAGAAAGTGATAACTTTTATAATTTAGCTCCTGGAGGAGATGGAGGAGATATATTTCATTCTTTGCCTTTAGAAAAACAAGAACAAATAAAGAAAAATGCTAGTCAAAAAAACAAAGGTAATGGGAATGGAATGTATGGAAAACATCATTCGCAAGAGACAAAACAAAAATTAAAACAAATAGATAAAAGTTACACTCAAACAGAATCTTTTAAAAAAACTATGAGTTCTGTAACTACTGGGAATAAAAATGGTATGTATGGGAAAAAACATACTGAAGAAGCAAAAAAGAAAATGAGTGAAAAGAAAAAAGGTAAAAAACTAGGCTCTGAAAATGGAAATGCTAAAAAAATTAGAGCTTATAAAGATGAAGCTAAAACAATTTTAGTAAAAGAATTCGATACTATTCAAGAAGCTTTAATTTTTGTAGAAACTAAGCCAACTGATTACTCAGGTATTTCAAAAAGAATGAAGATGAATAAACCATATAAAGGTTTTTATTGGGAAAAAGTGTAGAGACTAAAATAGAGGATTAGAGATAGGTACTAATCCGTAGTGCAATCTAACAATAATTGAAGTAAAATATTCTCAGTAAATTATTGTGAAAGAGATAGTCCATCAAATTATTTTAAGGACATCGACCTTGACCTTTGTCCAAGTAAGCGTCCACTCATTATGAAAAAGATTAAAGCGGAGCGTGGTCAAAAGTTTGATGTTAATATGCCAGAAGAACTTCGTTCAGAATTAGGAGCAACCTTTGTAACAACATTTGGAACAGAAACTGCTAAATCAGCTATTCAAACTGCTTGCCGCGGATATAGAAGTGAACAGTATCCCGATGGTATTGATTCAGATATAGGAACATATTTAGCAAGTTTAGTTCCTGTTGAAAGAGGCTTTAACTGGACAGTAGATGAAATGGTAAATGGTAATCCAGACAAAGGTCGTCAACCTGTTGCATTATTTAATGCGGAAGTTGCACAATATCCAGGTTTGCTTGAAACTATATTAGGGATTGAAGGTCTTGTAAAATCAAGAGGTATCCATGCATCCGGTGTTATATTATTTGATGAAGATCCATTTAAATTTGGATGTTTCATGCGTGCGCCAAATGGTGAGGTGACAACACAATATGACTTGCATGATTGTGAAGCTGCGGGAATGACAAAGTATGACTTTCTTGTAACTTCTGTTCAGGATATGTTAATGCAGACAATCCAATTTTTACAGGATGATGGAGAGCTTCCGCAGGATTGGACGTTAAGAGAAATTTATGATGAATATTTGCACCCAGAAGTGCTTGATATAAAAGATAAGAAAACATGGGATAATATTAAAAATGGTAGAATATTATCTTGTTTTCAGTTTGATAGTGACATAGGAAGTCAAGGTATTAAAAAAGTACAGCCTAATGACATTCTTGAACTTAGTAATACAAATGGTCTAATTAGACTTATGGCTCCGGACGGAGAAGAAAATCCAATGGATAAATATGTAAGATTTAAAGCAAATCCTGGTCAATGGGATATGGAAATGCAAACATATGGTCTTACAAATGAAGAACAAGATGCGTTTAGGAAATATCTTAAAGTATCATTTGGTGTTGGTATCTCTCAAGAGCAGTTAATGAAAAGTCTGATGGATCCAGACATATGCGGATTTGGGTTAAAAGATGCAAATGCCGCTCGTAAGATTATAGGTAAAAAGCAAATGCCTAAGATTCCTGAGCTTCGCGCGAAGATAAAGGAACAAGCTAAGAGTGATGCAGTAGGTAGATATGTTTGGGATGCGGTCGCCCGCCCTCAATTAGGGTAAACGAAGAAACTTGCCCTTAAACACCTTTTCCGCTTATCAGCGGGGTATTTAAAACTTTGGTCAAAGTTAATTAAATGCTAACGGGGAAAACTAAAATAACAATAGAGATATAAAAAATATCTTTGTTGTTATCATGTCAATCCCGTGGGAAAGAATAAAGGATATGATAACAATAATATAATATTGGAGGTAAATTAAATGTATTATATTTATTGTTATACAAATAAAATAAATAATCATAAATATGTAGGTCAAACAAACAACTTAAAAAGAAGAATTAGAGAACATAGTTCAGCAGCTTTTAATCCAAATGCAAGCTCTTATAATGATTTAATTCATAAAAAAATAAGAGAATATGGAGAAGATAATTTTCAAATAGATATTCTTGAAAAAGGTTACACAAATGATATAAATATAATAAACGAGAAAGAGCAATATTGGGTTGAAAAAATGAATTCTTACTGTGGTAATGGTCAGGGGTATAATTTAGATCATGGTGGGTGCAATAAAAATCATAGTAAAAAATTAACTGATGAACAAATAATTGAAATAAAAGATAAATTAAAGCAAGGAATATCTTTTATAGATATTGAAAAAGAATATAATATTAGTTCAAGTTTTATTTCAAGTATTAATCACGGAAACTATTTCTATGATGATAGAGAATCTTATCCATTAAGTAAATATTATAAAGAGGATAAAGATTATGATGAACTTATAGATTTACTATTAAATTCTTCTTTAACATTAAGTGATATAGCTAAACAATTAAATATAAGTTATGCAACAATTAAAAAAATTAATGCAGGAACTTTAAGAAAAGGTTTATATCCAGATTATCCAATTAGAAAGATAACCGCGAATGAACAGAGAGCCAATAAAATAAAAGACCTACTCTTAACAACAACTTATACAAATAAAGAGATTGCAAAAATTGTTAATTCTTCAGAAGAAACGGTAAGAAGAATTAATGTTGGACAAACCTTTAAAGATAGTAATTTATCATATCCTTTAAGAAACCTGTAACGACTATCCCGAGTGAGATTGGGAGTACGGTTGCTATTGATACGCAACTGGAAATGGGTGTTCTACAATAAAAAACATTGTAGTAAAAGATAGTCTACACCATTGGAAACAATGGATAATGTGATAGTTTTTCAGATATACATGCGCTCGCCTATTCATTCATAGGATATCAAACAGCGTATATTGCGTCTAAATGGAATCCTATATATTGGGATACTGCGGTATTAGTAGTAAATAGTGGAAGTCTTGAAGAGGCTGAAATATATGATGATGATATTGAAGATGTAGAAATCAAAGAAAAGAATACAGATTATACAAAAGTTGCGAAAGCAATTGGAGAAATTATTGACCATCACATTAAAATATCATTAATAGATATAAATAGATCTGATTATGGATTTAAACCAGATGTAAAGAATAATCAAATCTTATATGGTCTTAAAGCATTGAGTGGAGTAAACACAGAAATAATTAATGAGATTAAAAAGAATAGACCATATAAAAATATTATAGATTTTATGAATAAAGTAAAAGTTAAGAAACCAGCTATGATTTCATTAATTAAGAGTGGTGCTTTTGATAATTGTGGATTAATAGAAGGTAATGAAGATAAAATAAGATATGCAAACATGATTTATTATCTTATGAAAACTTCCGAACCAAAGAAAAAACTTAACTTACAAAATATGCCAGGTCTTGTTGCAAAAAGAATTCTTCCTGAGAAGTTAAAATTTGAATCAAGAATTTTTAACTTTACACAACATTTAAAACATCATAAGTGGGTAGATAAAAGTACAAATACAGAATATTATGTATTAGTTCCAAAAGAAGCTTATGATTTTTATGTAATGTGTGGACAGGAGCATTCAGAATTTAAAGATGAATATATTGAAGTAATAGATGGTGTTCCAGTTATTAAACAAGATATATGGAAAAAACAGATATATGATATTTATATGAATAATGTTAGAGTTTGGTTAAAAGATAATCAAGAAGAGACATTAAAAAAATATAACGAAGTATTATTCATGGATGAATGGAATAAATATATTAAAAATAACAATCTTGCAAGCTGGGAAATGGATGCATTATGTTTCTATTATCATGACCATGAATTAATAAATATGAATAAAAATAAATATGGAGTAGATAACTTCTTTGACTACAATGAAGAACCAGAGGTTGAAAGTCTTTGGAGAGGTAATATCCCTATTTATAAATTATTTAGAATTGCAGGAACTGTTATTAGTAAAAATGATGTAAGACATACAATAGCTCTATTAACAACAGAAGGAGTAGTTCCAGTTAAGTTTAATAGAGATATGTATGCAATGTATAAGAGACAGATAAGTGAACTTCAGCCAAATGGAACTAAGAAAGTAGTTGAGAAAGGTTGGTTCAAAAGAGGAACAATGTTAATCATCAATGGTTTTAGACGAGATGACCAATTTTTTGCAAAACGTTACAGTAAAACAAATGGTCACACTGTATATAAAATTACTGAGATTCATAAAGATGGCTCAATTATTATTGAAAATGAAAGAGGAAAATGATAAGTTCGTGGTCATTTTATTAAAATTTTATTTACCTCTTTTTAATATATAAATAGAAATAAAAAAAGAAAAGAGGTAAATAAAATGTGGATTATTTATAAACATACTAATAAAATAAATGGAAAAAGCTATATTGGACAAACCTGTCAATCGCCTGAAGAAAGATGGAGAGATGGAGAAGGATATAAACATAGTCCAAAATTTTATCATGCTATACAAAAATATGGATGGAATAATTTTGAACATTCTATATTGGTAGATAATATTCAAACACGAGAATTAGCTGATGAAAAAGAAAAAGAATTAATTAAATATTATGACACTATTAATAATGGATATAATATACATCAAGGTGGAACCGGTTTTACTTCTGAGGAAGCTAAAAAATATAATCAAAAAAATTGGAAAGATGGAACTTTTAATAAAATTTGGTGTAAAAAAGTTATTTGTGTAAATACGCAAAAAATATATGATTCTCTTAAGCAAGCGAGTGAAGAAACTGGAGTTCATAAAGATGGTATTAGCAATTGCTGTAGACATATAACAAAATCTGCTGGAACAGATAAAGATGGAAATAGGTTGGTTTGGGAATTTTATGAAGAAGGTAAAGTTTATAAATACAAAAAGCCTTTACATAAAAAAAGTAAAAAAGTAATTTGTTTAACCACAAATGAAATTTTTGATACTATACAAGAAGCAAGTAATAAATATAATATTTGTCATTCTTGTATTTCAAATTGTTGTACAGGGAAGAGAAAAACTGCTGGGCAACTAAAAGATGGAACTAGATTACAATGGAAATATTATAATGAAAATGGAGAGATTAAGATAGAAAATGAGCGAGGAAAAGCAAATTAAAATATTAGGTATAGTAGGTCCAAGCGGGTGCGGGAAGGATACCGCCGCCCGCTACCTTGCAAATATGTATCCTGAAGAATATAATTATGTTAAATTATGTACTACTAGACCTCAACGCAATAAAGAAGACGACGGATACTTCTTTTTACATCCTGGAGTCTTTTTACAATTTGTTTTAAATGGAACTATGTTAAACGCACAGGAATTTAGAGGTTGGTATTATGGATTAAGTATTGATGCTTTAGATAAAGATAGAATTAATGTTCTTCCAATGTCAAATACAATGGTTGAACAAATGACAGAAGAAAATAGAAATGATTATGAATTAAAAATTATTTATATACATACTTTTGAAAAACAAAGACTTTTACATATCCTTAATAGAGAAGAACAGCCCGATTGTTACGAAATATGTAGAAGATTTACATCAGATAAAATAGACTATGAAGATAATCAAGAATTACAAAATAAATGTGAAAAAAGTGTAACCAATCATTATACTCCATCTTTTTATCAAGATATAGAAACTGCTGCTTGCAGTCTTTTTACAGAAGTTTTATTTGAAAAAACACCAGACTTAGATGAACTTATGCGTGATTTTCTCCGGAAAGATGATTAGGGCAAAATCATTCAATCTTATTAACATAGTTTTTATATATATTATCTCAAAAAGAAAGGACTAGATGAAATGGAAAAAATTATTTTATATTCAACAAATTGCCCTAAGTGTAAAGTTATTACAAAAAAACTTGAACAAAAGGGTGTTGATTTTACTGAAATTGATTGTATAGCAGATACTACTTATATTACAATGTTAAGTAGTAAAGGTTTTAAAAGCATGCCTGTTCTCCGAGTTGGAGATGAGTATTATGACTTTTCAAAAGCGAATAAATGGATTGGAGAACAATAAATGGAAATAAATGTAAGATTAGATAAGAATTTTGTCACTCAATACAATAAACATCAAGCTGAATTTGGTACTGAAATTGCTAGATTAAATGGCTTTGATGATGGTCAAATGTCATATACAGATTTTATAGATAATTTTGTAGATGAAAAAACTGTTGCGGATGCGAGTATTGATGGTAATAGTAATGTTAAAAATAAAGATATGAGAACTTTATTATCAGAAATGCCTAAATCACATAGAAAATTATTATCTTTCCGAAAAATTTATTATGATTATCAAAAGAAATATGGATTTAAAGCAGCTAATGAATGGCTTCGTATGGAGTGGATAGGTCAGTTATATATGCATGATGGTGACACCGCTTCATTTAAGCATTACTGTTTTGCATATGATTTAAAAGATTTAGCAGAAAAAGGATTATACTTTGATGGTCGCAAGTCAGAACCAGCAGAGCATCTTATTACTTTTGTTGATTTTGTAAAAGAGTTTATTAGTTATGCAAGTAATCTTTCATCTGGTGCAGTTGGACTCCCTAATCTTATTCCTTATATGTTTTACTTTTGGAAGAAAGATTGCACATCTCATTATCTTGGCATGAACGATGAAAAAACTTATAAATATTATGCAAAACAAAATTTTCAAAGATTTATATATGCAGTTAATCAGCCTTATGTGCGAGATGGGCAGCAATCTGCATTTACAAATACATCAGTCTTTGATAGACCATACTTTGAGGCTCTATTTGGTGGAAGTGAGTTTCCTGATGGTACATTTATGATAGATTATGAAGAAGAAATAATTCAATTTCAAAAATGGTATATGGAAGTAATGTCTGATATTAGAAGTAAAAATATGTTCACTTTCCCAGTATCAACTATATCATTACTTCGTAAAGAAGGTAACTATGATTTAAATACTCTTGATGGGTTTGAAGACCCTGAATTTGCAGAATGGGCAATTAAACATAATATGAAGTGGTCAGATAGTAATATATTCCAAGATACATCTGTTAATAGCTTATCAAATTGTTGCAGATTAAAGAGTGACATCAGAGATCTTGGTTATTTTAATTCAATAGGTGGAACAGCATTAAAAGTTGGTTCAGTTAAAGTATCTACTATTAATCTTGCGCATCTTGCATTAGACACCTCTTCAGAAGAAGAATATCTTAAAGAACTTGCATATAGAACACTTGTTAATGTACGCGCCCTTGATGTAGTTAGACATATTATTAAGAGAGATGTAGAAAAAGGTTTACTTCCTAATTTTAGTTATGGTTTAGTAGATTTTGAACATCTTTATAATACAATAGGTTTCATAGGTGTATATGAAACAATGAAAAAGTTTGGATATACAAGAGAAGATAAATTTGGCAATGTTTATTACACCGATGAAGCTGCTGTTTTTGGAGAAAAAATATTTAAAACTATGCGTGAAGTTGCAGATGAATTCATCAAAGAAGAAGGCATTGATTATATGATTAATACAGAACAAATCCCTAAACATCACTGGGGCATAGCAGCATAATACATAAACTGCTATTGAAAATTTCTTCTAATAGACTTGGAGTTCCATTATTTCAGCACGGTAATGGATGACAGGGCGCAAGGGTAATGCTAGCGTGAACGACTAAATGAAGAAACTCCATTTTCATAGATGGAGGTGCGATAGTCTGAACTCGAACTATATATAAAATTCGAGAAGAGAACTCGAAGAAGTTCTCTCGCCATTTATATCAAGGAATCTGTTCGAAATGGACAAAATTATTAAAAACATTTATTAAAATTTCTATATATAATAGAAAATAATATATAAAGGAGATTTTAATAATGCAACAAAATAATTTTAAACCTTGTTTAAATAGTTCAGGAAAGCAAATTGGACAAATTTATATTGATAAAGAACAAATTATAGTTCAACATAATACGAAACCGAAATTAATAATTCAAGATAAAGAATTAATTCAAAAAGTTTTAGATAAAAGAGAAGATGGCATCATAGAACTTTATGATAAATATTTTTTATCTATTGGAGAAATAGCTAGTTTATATAATGTATGCTACGCTAATATTAACCGCAAAAAACTACCTTTCAAAACTGGAAGAAACGAAGGTCGTAGAAATGCGAGTTATGGAACTAAACATTCTGAAGAAACAAAAAAGAAAATTGGTGAAAAATCTAAAGGTAGGATAATTCCTCAATATGAAAGAACCCCAGAAATAAGAGAAAAAATTTCTCAAAGTTTAAAAGAATATTATAAAATTCATCAAGTATCAGATGAAACAAGAAAAAAGCTTTCTCAAGCATGGGCTGATGGAAAATATCAAAATAGTCCAATGGGAACAGGTATTCATGGATTTTTTCACTCTTTAAAGAATAATAAAAAGTTTTATTTTAGAAGTTTACTTGAATTAAAATATATGATTATGTTAGAACAAGATGAAAAGGTAACGAGTTTTCAAGTAGAACCTTTTCAAATAAAAATGCAAGATGGAATCCATCATTATACTCCTGACTTTCTAGTTAATAATATAGATATTATTGAATTAAAATCTCATAATCATTTATCTTATACTAAAGAGAATGATAGGTTTCATCAAGAAATAGAAAGTGCAAAACAATTTGCTAATAACCATAATATGAATTTTCAAATTATATATGATACAGATATAAACTTTGAAACGAAACAATTTAAAAGATGGTTAATTAATAATCCTGATATTATTAATCTTTATCAAATCACCTTTGATAGAGATATACATAAATGGTCATAAAAGTAACAGAATGGGTGAAAGTGCTGCCGCAAAGTTAATGAAAAAAGATAAATTCTTTTACCCTGATGCAGAAATATATGACTTGCCTTTATATGGTAATCAATTTATTCCTCTTGGAATTACTACAACACTACAAGAGAGAGTTAGAATACAAGCTATGTTTGACGGTTTCTGTAATGGTGGAAGTATTCTTCATGCAAATATAGACGCACCTTTTGATAGCTTTGAAAAAGCTCTTAAGATGACAAATTACATAGCTCAACAAGGAGTTACATATTTTGCCTTTAATACAAAAATTCAAGCTTGTGAAGATAATCATGCTTTTTATGGAACAACATGTCCTACCTGTGGCAAGCCTATTGCTACAGAATATACTCGTATTGTTGGGTTCTATACTCCAGTTAAGACATGGAGCAAAGAAAGAACAAAAGAATATGGTATGAGGAGATGGGAGAGTATAAATAAAACTACGGAGGCTATATGATATTAAAAGGTATTATTGATGAGGATTTTATAAATTATAAAAAACCAGCCATGGTTTTAGAATTTCCTTATTGTAGTTTTAAATGTGATAAAGAGTGCGGGATGCAAGTGTGCCAAAATAGCGCGCTTGCCCTCGCTCCTAAGATAGAAATTCCAACGGAAGAGATTGTTAATAGATATATTAATAATCCTATTGTAGAAGCTATTGTTATGCAAGGTTTAGAACCTTTTGATTCTTGGTATGATTTAATTAACTTTATTCAAGTTTTTAGAGAAAAAAGTGATGATGATATAGTTATCTATACTGGATATACTGAAGCGGAAACTTGTACTACAATACAAAAACTATATAAATATAGAAATATTTATATTAAATTTGGTAGGTTTATTCCTAACCAAGAACCGCATTATGACGAAGTCCTTGGAGTAAATTTAGCTAGTGACAATCAATATGGAAAGAAGATAAGCTAAATGTCATTGTAGCGCTTTTACAAAAATTTGATTTTTCAAATAATTTTTAGTATAATATTTATATAATGTAGATTCTTATGAGCGATACCGGAAAGTGATAATTAGATCTAGAAACAAGAAAAACAAAAGATATGGGTGGAGCAAATTTGAAGATAAGTAGGAGGTGATACAGATGCTGAAGCCGGCAATGATGTACAAAGTTGAGTTAGAACAGAAATTTGCTGAAATTATGTATTCTGAAAATTATTTCTATTATGTGGGCTATTTACATGCACATAGATTGCCTGACATAACAGATGCTGATGATTGTTACCGATGGGCAATTGTAGATAAGGGTTCAGTTATAGGCTATTTGTCATACTACATAGATCGGGCTACTAATTGTGCATCTGGGTTTGGTCTGTACTCGTTTGACACAGGTAATCCTGTGATAGGTGTAGATGTATTCAGTGAACTTGAACGATTGCTTTCGATAGTGCATCGAATTGAGTGGCGAGTTATTAGTGGTAACCCAGTTGTTCGACATTATGATAAATTCTGTGAATCGCATGGCGGTAATAAAGTTGTACTACATGATTGCACAAAAGATATGTCAGGTAACTTCCATGATGAATACATATATGAAATCTTATCTTTTGAATAATCTTTTGAAATTAGAAGATATGTAAAAGATACAAATCGTTATGACCACGGTAACATAAAGTTTTGAACCTTTAATATATTTAGTAAGAATACATTTGAGAGGGAGATAAAATGAGTAAAAAAAATATAAAACAAGAATATAATGTTGATTTAGGTGCAACTTTATATGATGCAAATAAACAGCTTGTAAAACAAACTGAAAAGAAACTTACTCATCCTGAAATTGCGGGAAAGCAAACAGAATTAGAAAAGTTCTTTGAAGATAATAAAAAATATTCAATGTTACTTTGTCATGAGAGACGAGATTATACTGTATTTAATCTTGACCAGGAGAATATCACAGCGCCTATGGTTGCCGCAAAAGAAGTAATATTATGTTGCACAAATCGAGGAGATATTCTTTCTATTGATAAAACAGAAGATAATATTGCTTATGAAATATGGATTAATATAGAAGATGAACCTTTCTGTTATTATCTTTTCCCTTATGATGAAGCTGTTATTGAGTGCTAGGAGGGTATAATGATTTTAGCAAGTTATATAAGACCTTTTGATGCTAAGCAAAAAATTTATGTATTAGGACATAAACAAGATACAGAAGAAGTAAGATTGGCTGATTTAGATACTTATCCAGATACTATTATGCAGTTAATAGCTGAATATAATATTAGTGAAATTCAACTTTATGGAAATGAAGATTTATGCGGAAAGCTTAAATCAGATATACTGACAGCTGAGTTCACAAAATATAATAATAATCAATTAAAAATAGAGTTAAAAGGAGTAGAAATATGAAGTATTTAGTAGAAGTAACAGAAACTTACAGAGTAGATAGTGAAGATCAGGTTGTACAGATGATTGAGGAAGCTAAATCTTCAAATAAGTTTACTTTAGTAAAGCATGGTTCAACATATAAGGAAAAGAAACAGAAGGGTGAAGTTATTGATGCTTGGTATAGAGTTTCATTAACCAAGAGATTTTGTGACGAAAAAGAACCTGAAACAACAGTAACTATTAATTATGAGGGATAAAAATGTTCTATATAGATATAAAAAGATTAAGGGATGATGTTGTTCTTCCATCAAGAGGAAGTAAGGAAGCTGCGGGATTTGATTTATATGCTTGGAGCTATGAAAAGTTTGATTACCCTGAGGATGTAGATTGGGCAGTTGTAATTCCACCTGGCGGAAGTGTAAAAGTTAGAACAGGTATTGCAGTTTCACTTCCAGAAGGAACTTTTGGTGGAGTGTATGCGCGAAGTGGACTTGCCACAAAGCAAGGTCTCGCGCCCGCAAATAAAGTCGGTAAACTATTAAATTTTTAGGACAAAATAATTTCACCGGAGTAATCGAATTTTTATATATAATAGAAAATAAAAGGAGATTACAAAATGAGTAAAAAAATAAATTGGGATTCTGACGAAGTCTTTATAAAAAATTATCAAAAACTAAAGAGTTCTCGAAAAATGGGTGAATTATACAATTGTGATAAATCGTCTGTTTTAAACCACGCAAAAAAGATAGGGTTTGATGTAAAAACTGTTCAAACTTATAAATTATCTGAAGAGGATAAACAAAATATTATTAAGCAATATCAATTAAAAACATCTAATGAATTAGCAAAAGAATATAATGTATCACGAGGAATGATTACTAAACTTTGGTATGATGCAAATTTAAAAGGAAAAACAGTTAAAAATCCAAAAACTATAGAAGTTGATATTACAGGACAACGCTTCGGAAAATGGACTGTTTTATATAAGACAGAAAAAAGAAATGCTGGAGGATGTATTTATTGGCATTGTAAATGCGATTGTGGTAAGGAAAAAGATGTTCTAGGTACTTCTCTTCGACAAAAACGAAGTTTGAGTTGTGGATTACATAATAATATTTCTCGTGGAAATACAAAAATTTCAGAACTTTTAGATGAGGCAAATATTGATTATGAGATAGAAAAGAAATTTGAAACTTGTAAAGATAAAAAAGAATTACCTTTTGACTTTTTTGTTAATAATCAGTATTTAATTGAGTATGATGGAGAGCAACATTTTAAAAAAGACAATATATTTGACTATGAGTATACTCATAATCACGACTTAATAAAGTCTCAATGGTGCAAAGAAAATAATATTCCTTTAATTAGAATACCTTATACTCATTACGATCTATTAAATCTTAATGATTTATTATTAGAAACCAGTGAATATATTGAAAAATAAAAATAATTATGCCGACTATAAACTCCGGAATTAAGCGGGAAAGCTAAGTCAGATGATATGCTAATCCGAACCGAAGGCTATAGAAACTGTAGTCAGGGGCAACGCATAGTAGGTGAAAAGATATAATCCTACCACGAGGCCGGAGCACTTTTAGTGAAAAGATATGCTGAACTTATAGGAAACTATAAGAGCTAAGAGATAAAAAACTCTTAGGATAACAAAATGATAATTGATAGTGATTATCGTGGAGAGATCATGGTTGTACTTTATAATCAATCTAGTCTTCCACAGACACTTCATAAGAATGATAGAATTGCACAATTAATTGTCCAGCCTTATATTGAAGCAACATGGGTAGAAACTGATACTCTAGACGAAACAGAAAGAGGAGACGGTGGTTTTGGAAGCTCAGGAGTTAATAAAAACTAAACAACCTTCTATAAAATTAAATAAAAGACCGTATTTCTCAATTATTATACCTTGTTATAATTCTGGTAAAACAATAGGTAACTTACTTCAGTCTATTGTTGACCAGAATATACCAAGTGACATTGAAGTAATCTTATCTGATGATCATTCAACTGAAGATTATTTTGATAAAATAGAACCTTTTTTAGATAAATTATCTATAAAAATGACACAGACAGAATATAATTTTGCACCAGGTAATACGCGCGAAGCGGGTGTAAAATTGGCAGAAGGTGAATGGTTATGTTTTGCTGACCATGATGACGAATTTATTCCAGATACTTTAAAAAGAATTAAAGCTACTATTGAGAAATATGGAGAAAAATATTGTGCTATTGCCAATTTTCTTGAAGTTGATCCAAATACAGGAAAAACACTTTCAGAAATGAAGCGAACCCGCAATTGGAATCATGCTAAATTTTATAATTTAGATAATCTTTGGAAAAAGTATAATATTCATTTTAAAAAAGATTTACTTACTCATGAAGATATTTATATTTCTTCAAG
>Ga0255341_1001802_pt1 | contig 29010 bp, 24 predicted proteins | sample wastewater_treat_8_FD_192418 | JGI IMG/M metagenome (GOLD analysis project Ga0255341, IMG submission 192418) | Wastewater microbial communities from Lulu Island WWTP, Vancouver, Canada - plant12 | ecosystem: Engineered > WWTP > Wastewater > Unclassified | place: Canada: Vancouver, British...
GTACTTCCAAGGAAGACCTGGTGAAGGTTTATGAAGCCTACAGTGCGACGGGCGTCCCCGACAAGGCGGGCACCATGATGTACGCCATGGGATGGACGCAGCACACCGTCGGCGTGCAGAACATCCGGGCGGGGAGCATGATTCAGCTGCTGCTCGGCAACATCGGCATTGCCGGCGGCGGCGTCAACGCCCTGCGCGGGGAATCCAACGTCCAGGGGTCCACCGATGCCGGGCTGCTGTACCATATCTATCCCGGTTACCTGCCGGTACCGAGCGCCTCGGTGACCACGCTGGCCGAGTACCACAAGAAATTCACGCCCGCTACCAACGATCCGCAGAGCGCCAACTGGTGGCAGAACCGGCCGAAGTACATGGTGAGCTTCCTCAAGAGCATGTTCGGGGACGCCGCCACCCCGGAGAATGAATTCGGCTACGGCTGGCTGCCCAAGCCGGAGGACGGCAAGTCCTATTCCTGGCTGGATCTCTTCGACGCCATGTACAAGAAGGAGTTCAAAGGCTTCTTCGCCTGGGGCATGAACCCCGCCTGTAGCGGCGGCAATTCCAACAAGACGCGGCAGGCCCTCGCCAACCTCGACTGGATGGTGAATGTCAATGTCTTCGACAACGAGACCGCCTCCTTCTGGAAAGGCCCCGGCATGGATCCCAAGAAGATCAAGACCGAGGTCTTCTTTCTGCCCTGCGCCGCCTCCATGGAAAAGGAGGGCTCCATCAGCAACAGCGGGCGCTGGGCGCAATGGCGCTACCAGGCCCAGAAGCCGGTGGGCCAGAGCAAGCCGGACGGCGACATTGTGCTCGAGCTCTTCAATGAGATCCGAGCACTCTATAAAAAGCCGGGCGGGGCTTTACCCGACCCGATTCTGAAACTCAAGTGGGATTACATGACCAAGCACGCCTTTGATCCCCATCTGGTGGCCAAAGCCATCAACGGCTACTTTACCAGGGATGTGACCATCGGCGACAAGACTTTCAAGAAAGGTGACCCGGTTCCGGCCTTCGCCATGCTCAAGGAGGACGGTTCCACCTCGAGCGGCAACTGGCTCTACTGCCAGAGCTACAACCAGGATGGCAACAACATGGCCCGGCGCGACAAATCGGACCCCAGCGGCCTCATGTTGTATCCCAAGTGGAGCTGGGCCTGGCCGGTGAACCGCCGGATCATCTACAACCGCGCCTCGGTGGATCCCACCGGCAAACCCTGGAATCCGAAGAAGGTGGTGATTGAATTCGCCGGAGAGGTCAAAGACGGCAAATACACCACCCAGAAATGGACCGGGGATGTTCCCGACGGTCCCTGGTATCCCCTGAAAAACCCTGACGGCTCGGTGCGGGAGGACGGCAAGCTGCCCTTCATCATGAAACCCGACGGCTACGCCTCGGTGTACGGGCCGGGGCTCAAGGACGGACCCTTCCCCGAACACTATGAACCCATCGAGTGCCCGGTGGAAAAGAACGTGTTCGGTTCTCAGCTCACCAACCCGGTGGCCGCCATCTACGCCACCGACCGGGATATCATCAAGAGCTGCGACCCGCGCTTCCCCTTCATCTGCAGCACCTACCGGGTCACCGAACACTGGCAGACGGGAGTCCTGACTCGCTGGCTGCCGTGGCTGATCGAGGCGGAACCCCAGATGTTTGTCGAGATGAGCGAAGAGCTGGCGAAGCTCCGCAACCTCAGCAACGGCGAAAAGGTGGTGGTGGAGTCACCCCGCGGCACGCTCGAGGCGGTCGCCATCGTTACCAAGCGCATCAAACCCTTCACCATTCAGGGCAATGAAGTGCATGAAGTCGGCATTCCCTGGCATTTTGGCTGGGTGTGGCCAGCCGAAGGCGGTGACAGCGCCAATCTGCTCACTCCTTCGGTGGGCGACCCCAATACCCGGATTCCCGAAAGCAAGGCTTTCATGGTGAACGTCCGCAAGAAAGGTTAAGCCATGGCTGGAAAGAGCTTTTTCATCGACACCACACGTTGTACGGCCTGCCGCGGCTGCCAGATGGCCTGCAAGAACTGGAATCAGAACGGGGCCTCGGCAACCAAGAATACGGGAAGCCACCAGAATCCGCCGGATCTGGACGGCAATACCTTCAAACTGGTACGTTTCAGCGAACTGGAAAAGGACGGCAAGCCGGCCTGGTATTTTTTCGCCGATCAGTGCCGTCACTGCCTCGAACCTCCCTGCAAGGACGCCATCGAAGGCTATGTCGACGACGGCGTGGTCCTGGACGAGGCGACGGGGGCTATCTATTACACTCCCAAAGCCAAGGAAGCGCCGTTTGACGAGGTGCGCTCCTCCTGCCCCTATGACATTCCCCGGCAGGCGGCCGACGGCAGCTACGTCAAGTGCACCATGTGCATCGACCGGGTGAGCAACGGTCTGCTCCCGGCCTGCGTGAAGATTTGCCCTACCGGCGCCATGAACTTCGGCGACCGGGACGCCATGCTCGCGCTGGCCGCCGAACGGGTGGAGAAACTCAAAGCCACCCATCCCCAGGCTCAGCTGCTGGACGCCGAGCAGGTCCGCGTTATTTTCCTGGTAGTGGACGAACCGACCAGGTATCATAAGAACGCCATCGCCGGGCTCAAGCCGGGATTCATGCACAAGCTGGCCCAGCGCTTCACCAGGCGCGCGGCGGCAAGCTAGGACAGCGCGGCGAAGGCTCGGCACCCTTACCCAGGTTGCGTTTCGCTCCTCTCAACGCAACCTGCCATTCTCGCGTTAGGGCCGATGCTCTCTGTAGGTTGCGTTGAATGAACATGAAACGCAACGGCATGGGTCTGACCGATCGAGGAGCACGACTCCCCTTGAGGGGCAAGATTCCCCGGCGGGCAGCACCATGCGCCATCGCGGGGCATGCTTCCCCTCGATGGCTCGATTCCCCCCTCGAGGGGGGCAGGGGGGTGTTGCTGGTCTCCAGGCCCCAGCTTGGGGTCCGCTCGATAACGATCAGGGGAGGTTGAGCCTGCTCAGCTTCCCCTTTTCCCATGGAAGGAGCGGGGTGAAAAGCGAAACCGAGACCACCATCACCAGGATCAAAGCCGCCTTTGCCCTGGCCAAAACCAGCAAGCCGGCTTACGGCGAGATTTACCCCTTCCTGGAAGCGCTCTTGATCGCTCAGGTCCGCGCCCGCGAGGCGCTCAAGCTCGATCCCGTGAGTCTGACCCAGGATCTGGTCGACACCAACTGGCGGGAAGGCCTGCCGCTCCTCCAGCGATGGGATTTCCCGCTGGACCCCGACGCCGCGGCTACCATTCTGACCGTCGTCGAGGACCATCTGCCGACCTCGAACCAGACCCTCCGCGACGCCCATCGCGCTCTCAAGCAGGGGCTGGCAACCCATCCGGAACAACAGGCCGCCTTCTGGCAGAGTTTCCTGCACCACGACTGGGAACCGTGGGAAGAATGGGTGCCGACGGCCAACGTCGACCTGGCGAGCCTCCTGTACCTGGCTCGAAGCTGCCTGCGCCCGTCCCTGGAGTGGGCTGCCGAAGACCTTCTGCGGCGCTTTCCCCTCCCCGCTTCCTGGAAGAAAGGCTACTGCCCCGTCTGCGGTTCGCTCCCCTCGCTGCTGCTCCTCGAAGCCGAAGGCGAGCGGAGGGCCTCCTGTTCCTGGTGCGCCTCCCGCTGGGGCCTGCCGCGCCTGCAGTGTCCCTACTGCGATAACCGCTATCACGAGTCCCTGGGATACCTCTTTGCCGAAGGCGAACCCTCCAGTCGCGCTCACTACTGCCGCCTCTGCAAACACTACTTCAAACAGCTCGACCTGCGGGAGCGGCTGGACCCTCCCTGTCTACCGCTCGAGGAATGGACCACCCTCCACCTGGATCTCCTGGCCCAGCAGGAAGGCTGGCGGCAGCCGCCGTCACCGGCGCCAATGGTTTATGGGAAGGGTGAAAAGTGAGGCGTGAGGCGTGAAGGGTGAGGAGGTGCGAAGTGGGATGATTGCGCCGGAGGAGGTGGCGTTCGACATTGATGGGGTGGTGATCGACACCATGACCATGTTCGTCCGGCTGGCCCACGAACGCTATGGTTTCACCTGGCTGAAGCGGGAGGATCTCTGCCACTATGAGCTGTACCCGTCCCTGGACCTCCCCCGTGAAACCGTCGACGAACTCATCTGCCTCACCCTGGACGATGACCATACCCGCCAGGTACCACCGGTGGAAGGGGCGCTGCCGGTTCTCACCGAACTCGCCCGGCACGGCCCCTTGCGCTTTGTAACCGCGCGCATCTGGCCGGAATCCATCATCGCCTGGCTGCAGAAGGCCCTCCCGGAAGTACCCGCCGATGGGATCGAAGTCTACGCCACGGGCCGGCCCGAAGCCAAGAGTGAGCTCCTGAGGGACCTGGCGGTGCGGTATTTCGTCGACGACCGCCTTGAAACCTGCTGGCTGCTCGCCGCCGCCGGCCTGCAGCCGCTGCTCTTCGACCAGCCCTGGAACCGCAGTCAGCAAAACCTCCCCTTTCCGCGAGTCGCCAACTGGCACCAGCTCAGCCTGCGCTTGATGATTTGAGCGCAGCCGACCAAATTTCCTTTTTTCCCCCTCTCCTTTGCGCTAGAATGGGTCGGTCAGATCGGCTCCGGCGAGGAGCATCGGAATCATTCTCAGGCGTTGGCCCCAGGCCGCGAAGAGCTTACCATGGACAGTCACGACGGCAAGACGGAAGCCGGCAACCTAGGCGACGCACCGCCCCTGCAGATCAAGGCCAATCGCCAGGGATTCACCCTGGTCCCGGCTCCGACGGCCCCGTTCGAGGCGCTGGTCGGGTACCTGGAAAAGCGTTTCAGTGAGTCCCGGGATTTTTTCCGCCGCGCCGAGATGACTCTCGATCTCCGGGAACGGCCCCTGCGCACCGACGAGATCGCCCTCCTGCACCGCCTGTTGGTGGATCGGGGACAGGTGCGGCTGGTGGAAGTGAAGCTGGGGGAAGACCTTGCGCTGGTCATGGATCGCCCGTCCGAGCGTCAACCCTTCGTTCCTCGAGTCTCCCCGCGGCCCCGCCCGGACCATGCGGCCCTGGTCATCCATAATACCTGCCGGTCGGGCATGCGGGTGGTATCCGATACCGATTGCGTCGTGCTGGGCGACGTCAATCCGGGCGCCGAAGTGATCGCGGTCGGGAATGTGATCGTTTTCGGCAACCTTCGCGGAGTGGCTCACGCCGGCGCCGGCGGCGACCGCTCGGCCCGCATCTGGGCGCTCAGCATCGAGCCCAGCCAGCTCCGCATTGCCGACCTGGTAGCGGTGCCTCCACGCGGGGGCAAACCGGCGGCCAAGCGCTATGAAATTGCAGAAATTCAGGATAACTTAATTGAGGTCATCACCTTAAAGGGATAGGACGGGAATCATGGCCGGGAAGACCATTGTAGTGACATCGGGCAAGGGCGGGGTCGGCAAGACCACCACCGTCGCCAATATCGGTACGGCATTGGCGAAAAGGAAATACAGCGTGGTGATGATCGATGCGGACATCGGGCTGCGCAATCTGGATGTGGTGATGGGCTTGGAAAACCGCATCGTCTACAATCTGGTGGACATCATCGAGGGTAAGTGCCGCAAGCAGCAGGCCATGATCCGCGATCGCAAATTCGCCAATCTGTTCATCATTCCTGCCGCCCAGACCCGTGAAAAGACCGCCGTGAAACCCGAGCAGATGAAGGAGCTGTGCGCCGAGCTGGCGTCGGAATTCGACTACATCTTCATCGACTGCCCCGCCGGGATTGAACAGGGGTTCAAGAACGCCATTGCCGGCGCCGAGACGGCCGTGGTCGTCACCACCCCGGAAGTCTCCGCCATCCGCGACGCCGACCGGGTGATCGGGCTCTTGGAAGCCGACTCCCTCAAAGACATCCATCTCATCATCAACCGGCTGAACCATCGGATGGTCAAGAAGGGAGACATGATGTCCACCGAGGACATCATCTCACTCCTGGCCGTGCCGCTCCTCGGGGTGGTACCCGAAAGTGATGAGGTCGTGGTTTCCACCAACCGCGGCACCCCTCTGGCCCTTGATCGCGGCAGTAAGGCAGGACTTGCTTTTCAGCAAATCGCAGCGCGCCTGAATGGGGATAATGTTCCTCTTGATACGGCTCAGAAGGTCACCCTTGTGGACCGCGTCAAGCGCTTCATCTGGAGCTAGAAAGGAGGCTCATCGAATGCTGAAGGCAATTCGTCGGTTTTTTGGGGAAAAGGCAAGCTCCCAGGTGGCGCGGCAGCGGATGCAGGTGGTCCTCATGCATGATCGCATGGACATCGCCCCGGACATCATGGAAGCCGTGAAAAACGACATCATCAAGGTGCTCTCCCGCTACATGGAACTCGACAGCCAGAGCATCCGGGTCGATCTCGAACAGGGCAAGAACTACACCGCCCTCATCTCCAACGTTCAGATCAAACGCGTCTACCGCCACAGCATGTCAACCTGAAGGGGGGTGAGGCGTGAGGCGTGAGGCGTAAGGCGGGAGGGGTGAGGCGTGAAAGGAGAAAGCTTCAATTGTGCTCTGAAAACATCCAGGTTCCACCCGGAGGTGCATTCATGCCCGTTTCGGTCTTTTTGGCCGCCAGTCTTAGAAGGTACGTTCCCGACTACGACCCCGCCGAAGGCGTTACCGTGACCGTCGCACCCGGCTCCTCAGTCCGGGACCTGGCCCGGCGCCTGGCCATAGCGGAAGCGGAGGTGAAGCTCATCATGGTCAACGGCATCCATGGGGATTGGAACACCGTCCTCACCGGCAATGAACGCCTCGCCCTCTTCCCCCCGGTAGGCGGCGGCTGATCCGCCCCCCGGGTTCTCCGGCAGGAACTTGCGAACCAGCAGCACCTGCGCGGTGATTCCACCTTCTGCATCCCCCCGTCCGCCGTTCCAACTTCTGCCATTCTGACTTCTGCGGTTCTGACTTCTGCGGTTCGATATTCTGCGGTTCGCTTTTCCACGCCTCACTCCTCACTCCTCACTCCTCACTCCTCACTCCTCACTCCTCACTCCTCACGCCTCACTCCTCACTCCTCACTCCTCACGCCTCACCCCTCACTCCCCAATGACTTCCCGCGCCTTTCGCATTGCCTCCTCGAGATCCGGCACCAGATCGAGCGAGAGCGTAAGTCCTTTCTTGGAGGGATGGAATTCCCCGTCGTCCCCTTTGTAGTAGACACGAAGGTCCAGGTACTGCTTCTTCTTGAAAACGGTCAGAGAAACGCGAATCTCTTCCAGAGGATTCTTTGGAAACGCATGGATCAACTGCGAAGTGTCACTCATGAATGATTCCCTTGCTGATCTTGATCGTCCAACAACCAGGCAACGCGGTCGGTCAGACCGCAAAATCCCGATAATCGAAGGCTGGCAGCGATGGCTTCCGCTCTGCCCCTTCCCCACAAGGCTTCCCCTCTAACAAATACCATAGGTCTCAGCAAGAACTTTCTCTTCTCCGATCATGGCACAGCAACGGGTACCGTGGCTCTCCCATCCTATCCCAAGCGATGAACCCACCTTCCTTGCGTGATTCGCCCGCCCCGGCTACTCTGGCCAGCTCATACCGGTTGTCTTGCTCCTTGATCCGATCCCTGAAAAATGCTTTATTCCCATGGCACCGTTGCCCTTGAGCAACGCTCATTCACCCTGCACCGTGCGGAAGGAATCGGATGGAAGAAAAGCTGAGAACGCTGGGCGCGCTCTATGCCAGGCACTTCAGGGTCGAACTCGACACGGTCCGACTGCGGACCGGTAGGATTACCGAACGCCTCCGGCTCGATCATCCGGAAGCCGCGGCGGTGCTCCCGTTCGTCGACGACCGGCATCTTCTCATGGTGCGGCAGTGGCGCTACGCCATCGCCCGCGAAACCCTTGAAATCCCGGCCGGCAAGGTCGACCCGGGCGAGGCCGTGGAGGTTTGCGCTCAGCGCGAGCTGCAGGAAGAAACCAGCCACCGCGCCGGGCGCCTGCTGCACCTAGCCAGCTATTTTCCGGCCATCGGCTATTCCAATGAAACCATCCGCATTTACGCCGCTTCCGGGTTGCAGCCGCTATCGCCCAGCGAGGCCATGCCGGATACCGATGAAATTGTGCAGGTCGAGGCGCTCCGCCTCGATCACATCCAGGACCTGATCCTCCAGGGCGCCATCACCGACGGCAAGACCATCATCGGCATTTCGCTCTTTCTGGCGAAGCGGCAGCGCGGCGAAATCCCCGCCGACTTCTTTGCCTGATGGACGGACCACGTCGATGACATTACCTTCGCTATTCCCCCTTCATCCCTCTGCAGTTCGCTATTCGATATTCGGTATTCGTTTCACCTCTCTCCTCATTCTGCGGTTCGATATTCGATATTCAACATTTTACATTCGCTTTTCCCTGGTTCGATATTCGATATTCTACATTCTACATTTGCTTTTCGCCGGTTCGATATTCGATATTCTAAATTCTACATTCGCTTTTCCTTCCCGCCACCCGTCGCCACCCGCACTACGGAGCAACCCATGACCAGGGTTCCCATCACCCGTGCCGGCTACCGGCGGTTGCTGCGGGAACTGACGTTTTTGCGGCGGGTGGTCCGCCCGCAGGTTCTCGACGACCTGCGGGAAGCCCGTGCCCTTGGGATCTCGACTGACAATCAGCAGTACCTGCTCGCACGCGAACGCTGGCTGGTACTCGACCGCAAGATCCGGGACCTCGAAGAACAGCTCTCCCAGTGTGAAATCTTCGCGGGGAGGAAGTTTTTCGTCAACCGGATGGGCTTCGGCGCCATCGCCCTCGTTCAGAACGTCGCTACCGGCCAGGTGCACTCCTTTCAACTGGTTGGTCCGCATGAATCCGACGCCGCCAACGGCCGCCTCGCCATCGACTCGCCCCTGGGCGCCGCGCTGCTGGACCGGCGCGAAGGGGAAGAGGTCGTCGTCACCGCCCCGGGCGGCCTTCGCACCTACCGGCTGCTGGCCATCGAGCTTCTCTGATTCGGCGTTCCCGGAACGCAATTTTCCTTTATCCTCGTTTTTTTCCCTTGACAATTCAGGCGGGCTATTGTTTTATGAGCCCATCTCACGGAGGGACAGTCGTTAGCGGAAGTTCTGACTCTTAACCCGAAGCTGCCACAGAGAGATACTATTGTTTGCTTTTGTGGCAGAGGATGCAAAGGAGGTGATGCGCATCAAGCGGAATCGGTCAGTCGCTGCCGCAGGTCCTGACTGTGGGGTCTGTGGGTACAGGCCGTTACTTGGTTGTTGTTTAGAGGTTGTTGTGAGGTGTGTTGAGTTCTTTTAATCAATGTTTCAGCAAGAGGAGGAAGGTATGGTAAAGCGATTTGCGCAACTTTCATTGGCAGTTTTCCTGGTGCTCGCCCTGGCCACGGTGGCCTCTGCGGGCTTCAACGTTCCCAACACCACCCAGAAGGGTACGATGCTGGTGTTCCCGTTGGTCCAGCTCAATGGAACCGATCTGGACACCTACTTCTTCATCGGCAATGACGACAAGAAGGAAATTCCCGTCAAGTGTTACTGGATGGATGAAAATCAGTCTATTAAGGACTTCATGTTCACCCTGACGGCGAATCAGCCGGTGGTCTTTTCGGCAGGCTACAACCCCGCAGGCAACGGCTTCAATGATCCCGCCAAAGGCAGCCTGGTCTGCTTTGCCTCCACCGTGGAAGACAGCGGGCCGGTGATTCACAACCATCTCTATGGTTATGCCGCGCTTGTCTACGGCGAGGATGCGCAAGCTGTTTACTACAATGCCTACAGCTTCCGCGTGAACGGCGGCGGCGCTAACATGATCACCTTCCCCATTGACGGTGGCGGCGCCCAACTCAACCTGAGTGGCGATACCGGTTTCGACCTCTGCCACAAGTATCTCGTCACCAATTTTGTACCTTTCGATGACACCGCAGAAGCAGCCGCACATGTCGCTCCCTGGAACGAGTATGCACCGGACCTGACCCTGTGGCCCTGCAAGCAGGATCTTCGCCAGGATCGTGAACCCACCTTCACCAAGGCCAAGTTCGACATCTGGCGGTGGAATGAGACCAAGCTGACCGGCTCTCATCAGTGCTTCAAGTGCTTCTTCGAGGGCTTCCTGCATGCCATCGGTGATCCCGCTAATACTGCGTACTACGGAGACTACATTTACAAGAAAAAGATGACTGCAGACCAAACTCAGTACCGCGGCCCGGGCGCGAACGGCACGAACTTCCTGGCCGCCGTCATCGGCAATGCGGATGATGCCCTTCCGCCCATTGCCCGGATGCGCATCACCGGCGTCAAGAGCGACAAGGTGTGTGGCGTGGAGACGGTTGCGACCGGCCTTCTCGGCGTGCTGGTATATGGAAACCCTACGGGCACGGCACCGTTTATTTATCCTGAGGCAGCCCACACCGTGCACGGCGCTGGCTGGACGGCTACTCCCGGCTGGGTCAAGATCGATGTTGACGACGGCACGGTGCCTGAAGCGCCTGCCCAATAGCCTGAACCTTTTTCCCTGGCGGCCGGTGGCTTGGGTCTAACCATCGTCGCTGTCGCCAGGGATGCCTCACCCAGGGGTGGAATGAAGGCGAGATGCCTTTGTTCCCCCCTTTTTAATTCCTCCAATCGCAAGTCGAAGTGACCCTATGGCTTAACCTCACCTGCCTGTCTCCCACGTCATTGAAATGTCGTATTTCTACCAGGCAGGCGGAGAGACTGTTCACGCCCTGAATGGTACTCTAATGCAGCGCAGCGCAAATTCGGCGCCCTTACCCATGTTGCGTTTCGCTCCTCTCAACGCAACCTACCATCTTCGCGTTAGGGCGGATGCTCGCCGTAGCCGTAGGTTGCGTTGAATGAACATGAAACGCAACTATTGCCAGCGGCGAGGAAACCAGCCAAAAACGACGGGTAAGAAGTCAGCCAACTCGGGTGTGGGGCAAGAATCAGCGTCATCGCTTGCGCGATCTTTCAAAGGGTGGGGAGAACGAATGTGGTGAGATCGGGATCTTACTTGGTAGCCTGGATCATAGAACTCCTGGTTGGAGGCATTGCTTCTGAGGCAACCAGGGGAAGAAGCCGTGGGGATCGGAACACATTTTTCACACCCACATGGGGAAACCCTCCCTCTTCGCGCTACCTTCGTCCTGACGCTTCAGGGCCAAAAGAGGATTCAAGCATACGAAGCAAATCCATCGAAGCAAATCCATTTCGCATGGGCGAAATGAGAAGCAGAGCCAAGCTGGCCGGTTTTTGCCGCTGGGGGTGGTCGGGATTTCTACCGCTGAAAGTAGCTGGCTTTCACGCCGCCGTTAATACGCAACGGCAAGGAGAACAGCAAGACCCCTGCCCTGAGCGGTTTAAGACTTATGCCGCGCGGTACTGGAGACCCGATCCGTTGCCGACAGCAGGCCCGCGCACCGCTGGTGCGCGGGCCTGCTGTCGGCGGATGGTATGGGGGAGGCATCTTCCCGAGGGTAATTGTTATGAGCAACCCTGGTGGCGGGGCCCAGAATTGAACTGGGGACACGAGGATTTTCAGTCCACTGCTCTACCGACTGAGCTACCCCGCCACGACGGGCGAGTCCCTTACTAATGGAAGAGAACGGGTGGTGTCAAGCACTTTTTTCCCGCTGCTGGTTGCCATTCAAGGTGAAATTCAATAGAGTAGGGTTTCGGTGCCCATCATGGTCGGAAGGAAGTGACACGCTATGCCTCATTGCCATATCCCATGGAAACAAACGGTCATACGAGCATGCTACGCTGTCCCCGGGTTTCGGCAGCAGCCCCCCGTACCAGACCGGGGTGCTCTCCCCTCCCAATCCTGTTGTTCCCACGAGCCACGGTGCCATTCCTGCAGGCTTTTCGCGCGAATCCAGCAGGTGCATGCGGCACCTGTCGTCCAATCTCAATGCCAATCCAGCCGCGAGCGATCTCGCAGCCGACATCTTGCCCTGACCAAGGGCGCGACATCGCTTCAGGAGATCCTGCGCCGGGGACGAGGGCCGGTCTCGCGGTTCAGCATGGTTCTCCTGGTATTATTGGCGGCTCTCCTTTTCACCTCGCGCCCGCCCCTCAGAGCCGAGCCTGCCGCCGCGCCAGCCATTGGGTCAGACCCGAGGGAGGCGACCGCTCCGGCGGTCACTCGCGCCCGTCGTTCCATTGCCGTCGGCGCAGTCAGACCGGCGGGGGAACACCTGGTACGACCCCGCCCGGGGGTGGTGACGCGGATGATGCGCGCCGAGGGGAAGATTTCCCCCGGTATGTCACCCGGATCCATTCGCTCGGCCGTCGCTGCCTACTACGACGAGTTTTCCCGCAGTTCCAGCGTGTGGGTCTCACCTGTAGTCCAGATCCGAGCCCTCGGCCTTGGCCAGGCGCCAACCCCGCTCGATTCCGCGCCCACCAGCTCCGCTGCTTTCGATGGCAGAGCAATGCAAGGGTCTGCCACCGTTCAACCCGTCACCGCCAGGGTCCTCGTGCTCGCGGTCGACTTCGGCGGCACTGACACCTTTACCTACTACGGCCGTGAGGGTGGCATCTGCAAGTCTGTGACCGTCACCACAACCGGGCCCCGCAAGGGAGAAATCCCCCACCCGGGAGCCCGCGACAACAACACCGTCTGGTATGATCCCGCTCAAACCGCCGATCCCCGCTTTTATGAGAAGCTCATCTTCGGCCACGAGGGAGTCGGACGGGTGCGCCTGGACCTGGTTGACCCCGATGACCGGCTGCCCGGCATCAACCTCGCAGGGTACACGGTGCAGGACTACTTCGACCAGATGGCGGGCGTTGGCAATGTCCTGCTCGAAGGCTCGGCCCAGGGCTGGGTAACGATCCCCCACAGTGAAGGCTATTACGGTGCCCAGGGCTGTTCGAGCACCCAGCACGACGGCGCCGGTCCCGGGAGCCGCGTCCAGCTGGTGGCCGATGCCCTTGCGAAGTTCATGGAGGAGCACCCGGACTACTACAGCGATCCCAGCCCCGACGCGTTCTGGAGGCAATACGACGCCAACGGGGACGGGGTGGTCGATTCCCTCTGGATCATTCACGCCGGTATGGGCCAGGAAGCCGGCGGCGGCCCCCAGGGGGCGTACGCCCTTTGGAGTCACAGCAGCGATCTGCGCAACACCACACAGTTCAAGGACGGATACCAGGTCTACCAGGGCCAGAACGGCGCCGGCATTGTGGTCGGCCCTTATACCATGATCCCCGAAAACGCCGATCTCGGCGTGCTGGTCGAGGAATTCGGGCACAACTTTTTTGGCCTGCCGGACCTTTACACCAACGATATCGAGAACTCTATCGGCTTCTGGAGCATCATGTCGGCCGGCACCTATGCCGGCTGGCTGGGCGGGGCGACCCCGGTCGGCATGCCGCTCTGGTTCCGGATGATCGCCCAATGCGGCGATACCCCCTGCAACTGGCATCTGCCGATCCTGACCATCCGCCACGATGCAGCCCCCCGCACGGTCAGGATCGGTCAATTGGAGAACACTCCCGAAGGTTTTTATAAGGGGATCAGGATCAATCTCCCCGACATAGTCCCTCAGGGTACGGTCAACCGTGCCGGCACCGGCAAAGGCGCCTATAGCGGCGCCGGCCTGGATAACCTCGACATCACCCTCCAGCGGGCCATCTCCATCCCCCCCGCTGCCACCTGCCTCACCATCGCCTCCTCGTGGGATCTCGAGGAGGATCGCGACTACGGCTACGTGATGCTCAAAGACGGCAACAAATGGACCTTTCTCAAAGACCTTGACGGCATCCTGCGGGACTCCAACCCTCACGGCAACAACCTCGGGTGGGGCCTCACCGGCTCCGGCACCCGGAAGCTGCGCTTCGCTGTGACACCCTATCGTGGCATGAAAGTCGCGCTCCGCTTCCGCTATAAGACCGACGCCGCCAATACCGGGGCGGGCTGGTGGATTGACAACATCGCCCTGGACGGCAAAACCATCACCCGCTTCGAACAGGCCAGCGCTCCCGCCGCCTTCCCGCCTGCCTGGAAAAACTCGAACCCCGGCTGGTCGGTGGTACCGAACTCCACCTCCTACTCCAACTACTACCTGGTTGAATGGCGCAGCAAGACCAGGTACGACCGCATGCTCACGACGGCCTACGCCAAGAACATCGATGAGGCAGATGAATGGCAGGTCGAGCGGGTCCCTTACAACATCCCCGGAGCCTTGATCTACTACTGTAACAGCCTCTACGGCACCTCCTACCGCTTGGGCCCCAGCCTCACCGCAGCCCCCAGCATCGGCCCCAAGTACCCGTTGCTCCTGGTGGACCTGAACTACCTGCCCATGCCTCTCGCTGATGACGGCACCCAGCTCCCGCCCCGCATCGCCGGCTACGATGCAGCCTTGACTCTGCAAAAGACCAGGCGCTTCACCATCAGCCAGCTGGTCACCGACAGCGGCATTCTCGAAGGGCCCTGGACGTTTCGCTCCAAACCCCCGGTCACCCGCTTCGACGACGCCCTTGGCTATTACGCCGGTCTTTATGCCGGTGCCCCCTGCCAGGAAAAATACTGCTACGCCAACCAGGGAGGCAGCGCCGTCATTCCGGCCATGGGTCCGTATACCACCCGCGTCACTCACTTTGACGGCAGCCCGTATCCCGAGCGCTACGGCAAGAAATACCTGGGCTCCATCCTGGGCACCGGCAACCCCGGCGATGACGGCCTCCAGTGGGGGGTTCGCATCGAACTGCTCAAGAAGAGCCCCAACAACCAGCGGGCGACCCTGCGGATCAACGCTCCCGCCGCTGAATAGCCCCCAGTGCCATCCCCCTCGTGTGTCGCCGCAGCCCCGGCCCCATAATGCCCGGGGGCGACCTATTGAGCGACTATTCGCACGCCCCCCCAATTGCTCAGCACCAACGGGCGTCTGCCTTCCTTTCGTCATCCCGGTGAGGGCCGGTATCCAGGCCCTTTATGGATTCCGGCCAGGAGCATGCCGTAATGACGGTTTGGGATAATGGTCACTCTATTACGTGGCACCGTATTCAGGAAGGAGGGGCTGGGCAATACCTGCCAGTACCGAGCGGCGAAAGGTCAGCACCCTTAAACATGTTGCGTTTCGCTCCCCTCAACGCAACCTACCATCTACCATCCGCGCGTTAGCGTTAGGCCGATGCTCTCCGTAGGTTGCGTTGAATGAACATGAAACGCAACGACAAGGAGAACGGAAAGACACCTGCCCTGAGCGGTTTAAGACTTATACACCGCTGCACCGGGGTAAGACCACCACTTGGGAAGAAAACCGCGTGGGCTTGATTTGACTGGAGACTGGCCGATTTGGAGACAAAAAAAGGGAGGGGAACAATCCCCTCCCAAATTCCGGTGCTCGTGATATTGAAGATCTAGCGCTTGGGGCTCTCCGGTACCTCGGGCTCGCCACCATCCCATCTGATATACCCGGGGCCGAGGCCATTCCCGTTTCTATTGAGTTGCGCTCCAGCCGCAGTACCACCGGTGCCAACCAGGTCAATACTCGCCGGGTTGGTCAGCGTTCTGCCCATCACCCCGACGAGGGGGGTCGCTTTCGCACTGGCACATTCTCCCCTGGGCCCGGCAGCCTTGCCCTGGACCTTAACGCGGCCTGAATTGGTGTGGAGGAATGTCTCCTTGAAAAAGCTCTGCCCTCCCACGTTGAGCTCCCCAAGATAGACGTCATAGGTATTGCCGACAGCCCCGTTGCAATGGGCGCAGGAGGTGGTACCCGTAAACTTGATTTCGTTGGCATTCCACACCGTGAACACCAGCCTGGTATAGAAGTCGGCGGCCCCGTCGGCATTATCTTCTTCCTCATCATCGCCCCTCAAATCCTCTTTACACGGGGCCAGGGCAAGGTAGTTGAGGGCGTGACCGTCTGTCTCATCGCCCGCCAAAAGAGGTTCCGCCAGGAAATTGAAAACCAGGTATTGGGGGCATGCATCGTAAGCGCCCAGAGGCTTCGCGCATGTCTCTTCCAGGAAAAGGTTCTCCGCGGTACAGTCAGCGGGATTAGCCATTTGAACACAGAGATAGTCAGCCGAATCCCGTTGAATCTTCGTAGTCCCGGCCGGGCAGGCACCGCTCGCGCCGACGACCTTATTGGCACCCCACAGTTGGATGACGTTGGAAGTATAATACTTACCCGGGTTACTCGGTTTTTCAACGCCCACGGATGGGCCCATCCAGGGACCATCGACAAACGTGGTGCCATTCGCATCCTCTACCACATTGGCGGCAAAGCGCCAGGCACTGTACTTCCAGGCGCTGGTAAGGGGAATCGTCGAGGTACCATTTTCTTTCACGATGATCGCGTAGCCGCTCAAATGATTCCACGACATTTGGTGAGCATCGTCGGCGCTGACTGCCCAACACTTCAGCGCACCTTTCTGCTCATATCCGATACCGGGGACAACCCCCTCCTCACCAGTGAGATTGGTCCCGTCGCTGGCTTTGAAAATGAGGGGATTGTTGATGCTCAGCTTGAACACCGCGTCCTTGATGGGACAGAATCCCCCGCTGCCATCGTACGGGACCGTTCTGGCTTCCCAGTAACATTTGACATTGACCAGCAAATCGAACTGCTCCTGGCTCTCGTTCCCCCCTGCTTCGCTGTTGGTGATCACAATGTAGGTTTCATTGCCGTCATTGGTTTGAACCAACGGCCAAATCAGCAGACTCCCTTCCTTGGAAGTATCGGCAACCCCCGTTACGTCCGCAAAGCTATACCAACTTGCCATGAGCGTCATAAACGCTATGACCACAGCTACCAAGATGCTCTTTTTCATATTCCTACCTCCTCAGTACCCAACGACCCTGTCGAGAAGCTCTTCATTGCACCCTTAATCCCTCTGGTCGAGGCGGTTGCACGAAACCCGGCCCTATCCCAAGAATCCGGTGAAGTTAGTTACTGGTATCCATATGGACCTCGATGGGCGGTACCGTCCATTCGCCGTTGATGGTCAAATAGGGCTGCGCACGACCGACGGTTGTCAGGGATTCTCCTGCCACCGGTCCCGTCGCCCCGGAAAACCTGGTAGATATGACCCCGAGGAGGGGAATTCCATACGTCACGTCGACGCATTGGCCGTTGGGGGTGTTCGATACCAGGGCCATGCCGCCGGGAGTACCATGGTAATCACCGAAGGCCTCTCGCATATTGAACTTGGTGGCGTCAGAAAGCGATTTGGAGTAGATCCCGCTCGGATTGGTCCAGACCGAACTGCCATTCTCGTCACAATCCCAGCAGGCATTGGCCGAGGCATCGTTCTCATACTCATCGTAAATCGAGAACCTGGCCTGGACGGGCGATGACACACAGTCCTGCTTGCAGGGAACGAGGGTCAGGCGATTCTCGGCCTGTCCGGGCTCATACTCTTCGGCCGTGGGATCTGCCACTTGCTTGACGAAGTTGAAAAGCAGTCTTTCCGGGCAGGCATCGTAGGTATTGGGCATGCCGGTCAAGCGCAGGATTCGGGTCGGGTTCCCGAGGTCATCTTCCACCAGGTGACCCCGCGCCACCCCATAACCAACGGCAAAGCGCCAGGCGCTGTACTCCCAGGTCTGGTTCGCGCCTTCCTTAACGATCGCCGAGCCATACAGATGGTTCCACGAAATAGGGCTATTGGCACTATTGGTGGCCCAGCATCGCAACTCTCCCGCGTACTGACCGTAAAGCGGTCCAGGAAAGGGATCTATATCGATCTTGCGGGGAAATATGTCGTTGCCATCCACATCCTTACCCGTCCTGGCGCTGAAGGCAATCGACTGATTGCCGGTAAGGGTGAAACTGAAGGTATAGCAACCGCAGTTGTCAGGCCACATATAGCGGCAATTGAGCCGTACTTTAGTCGGGTAATCGTTGCCAATGAGAACGATCGTGTCGTTGCCGTCCTGGACATCGACCGGGCTCACCTTAATGAGCGGATAAACGAGCAGGCTGCCCTTCTTCGAGGTGTTCGTCACCCGTCGGAGCGAGTCGGCGGAACAGAGAGCCCCCACCGATACCAGGGCAAATACGGTGATTAAAGCGATGAGCATGCATTTTTTCATACTCCCTCCTCCTTTGCAAAACTAGTGCTAGCTATTACAGCAGGTGTTGTTCAAAATATTTAAGGTTAGCTTTTCATAACGACCCGTTCATCCCCAATGAGCCCCTGTAATTGCTTGCCACCTCCTTTCGCATTTTGACTGACCCCCGGTACATGGGGGATCTTAGCAACCGACCCTGGTAATCCACAGGTCAAGACCGCGACCTGCAGAAGATCTGGATTAGATTTGTCACCTCGCCAGGCTGACCCGCAAGACGCCCTGTGCGCCGTCACCCGCTCTCGGATAAAGACGCGGAGCGCAGGCGCTCAGCCTTTTATCCATGGTAAAACGCACAGCATCCTTGGCGATTCACCTCTCGCACGCCTAAGGCATCCTCTAGCACCCTGCCAGGCGATTGTCAATAAAAACTTCTCCTCCAGCGTGAATTAGTGAGTGTTTAAGAACTATTGAAGGCGCTCCCGAGGGTGGTTGACGGCCGGTCGGCGATACCGCCAGGCCTTGAACGCTGCCGAACAGACCTGTGAGGCCAGCTCTTTTGCACCTTCCGCCTCTTCCCAAGAGCCTGCCGGAAGGGCTCTCCCGGAAGGGCTCTCGAGTGAGCTGGGAAAAGGGCTTCCCGCACATTTCTCTTGACAAGCGGGGGGGGACTCCATAGGCTCACAGGAGGGCTACAGAATTCGATAGTGACGTTCAAGCGGGACCGAGGTCACCAGTGCCGAGGTTGGCTTGGCTGGGAAATGGAACCGGGTGAGGACGCCAATTGAAGAGGGCTGTTATTTGGCTTTTGGCAGGATGGTGGCTGGGCGCGGCGGGGCTGGGTTCCGCTCTCGCGGCGCAGAATGTCGGCAATGCCTCCCAGAAAGGCAGCCTGTTGATTTTTCCCAGGATCGACACAACCACCACCGACCACCACCGGCGGGATACGATCATCCGAATCAGCAGCGACTATCCGCGGGATACCCGCCTCAAATGCCAATGGATCGATAACGAGCAGGCGGTGAGCGGCTTTGAGCTTCTCATCACGAGCGCTCAGCCCATCTGGTTCCGGGCCTCCGACGGCTTGGGCACCGGCACCTATGACGGCGCCAGGGCGGGCAGCTACCCGGTTATGGCAGCGCCGTTCTTCGAGAATCGCGTGGGTGAGCTCAAGTGCTGGGCGGTCAATGCCGCGGGCTCCGCGCAAATCGCCTGGAACCATCTGTACGGTTCCGCCATGATCATGGATTATGCCACCAGCACGGCCTACGAGTACAATTCCATCAATTTTACGGTACGGCCGCCAGGATACAGTCCCGGAGACGAGGTATTCCCCCCCGGCGATCTCGTCCTGAGCGCTCAGGCCAGGGAATACGATGCCTGCCCGAAATATCTTCTTTTCAATTTTTTTTCGTCCGCACCGGGCGAAAGACCCATCGGCCTCGATGGTGAGCTTTCCGAGGTCAGCATCGGCCGCAGCAGTCTGACCCTGATCCCCTGTCACCAGGATCTGCGGCAGGATCGGGCACCGACCTGCACCAAGGCCAAACTCGATGTCTGGAACGAGAACGAAATCAAGTTGTCCGGGGCCCATCAGTGCCTTAAATGCTGGTTTGAGGGTTACCTCGAAGATCTGGGAACGCCTGCCGGGCCCCCGGGCGGGCTTGGCGGATCAGCTTTCACCTGGCAGGGTTTGCATACGACCATGGGCCGGCTCCGCGTCCAGGGAGTAGCCAGCACCGTTTGCCGGGGAGTTTTCAAGAGCGGCAAGACGGATCCCTGTTGGACCGACCCCTCCGACACCCGCTATCGCGGGCAGGTAGCAACGCCGTTGCTGGGTCTCCTCGTTACCGAGCTCGATGGGGGGGCCAGTTTCCTTGGCAGTACCGGCTTTGGGGCGGGCACCGCCACTACCGCTCACATCCTCTGGGATTGTGACGAACCCCCTGAGGAAACATCCGGAAGGTGAGGAACGGCCAAGCCCTGGATGCCCCGGAAGCGGCGTGCTGCCGCCTGCTTCAGGAACGTCCGGGGGCGCACCTCTCACCAGGGGAACGAATACCGGTTATTCCGGCAGGTCAAGGGGGGCAAGGCAAGCAGCCCGGCCCCCCCTTTTCTTTTGTAGCCGTTTGATGGTAAATAGCAGCCTGCAGGATATTCGGGAATCCAGCGGCCACGCCTTTCCTCAGGTCAACGGAAAGGGAGCATCAGCCCGGATCAAGGCGCCTGCCGGTGCCTTCTCAGGAGAAAACCAATGAAGCGAATGGAGCATTTCGAAGATGAGGCTTGAGAGTACGGAGGACACGTTGGGATCGCGGATGGGCAAGATGTCGTCGCTACGGTTGCCGACGTTTCCCGGCAGCGCGGCCTTTCTGGAACGGTTGGCGAGCGGGCAGTGGCTGCTGGCAGGCTGGTGCCTGGTGCTGAGCATCCTTTTGGCCCAGCCCGTGCTGGCCGCCCGGGATGACAGCAAGGTCCTGCGGGAGCAGGCCACCAAATTTTGGGAAGCGCGAGTAAGGGGTGACTGGGCAACGGTCTACGACTATCTCTCCGAGGAGGAGCGGGCGGGCCAGACGAAGGAGAAGTATGTCGAGACCAGCAAAGCCAGCGGACCGTGGCGCTACCTGCATTACAAGATGGGCAGCGTCGAAGCAAGCGATGATATGGGCTGGGTAAAAATCGAGTACTCCGCTGAACCCGTGTTGTTTCCCGGGATCAAGCCGCGACACTCGGACCATTGGCAAAAATGGGAGAAAGTCGATGGCAAGTGGACCCTGCTGTTCGCCAAGCGCAACGGCGATTTTCCGCAGCTTCCCCCCAGCCTGCGGCCGCTTGAGGAAGAAAAAGCCGTCATGAAGCGAGCCGACAAGATGTGGAAGGCGCGCGAGCAGAACGACTACACCGCCGTCTATCACCTTTGCGAGCCCAGCTTCCGCAAGCAGGTTTCGCTTGACGAGTGGCTGACGAAGAGATCCCAGAACCTCTATTTCGGCCATGAGATCCTCTGGGCCGAGGTGAAGGGGGACCGGGCCGTGGTGCGCATCTCCTTTGAGTACCGGCCCGATGACCCGACCCTGACCAAGATGGACCCGATGAAAGATGCCACCATGCAGAACTGGATCAAAGTTGACGGTCAGTGGTACCTCAATGTCAGCATCCCTGCCGATGAATGAAAACCTTTTGGCAAGGGCCAACAATAGCGTTCGGAGAGGGGGCGGCGAAGCCTGCCTCGGCAGCCGAGCCCGGACGGACTTCCAGCCCCGGGGTCCCAGGCCAACGCCTTCCATGGCCTGAAGTTGCCTGTTCACCGCAGCACCTTTGGAGGAATGTATGAAGCACTTTGCCACACCTGTTTTTCGCATCGTGATGAGTTGTCTGGCCGTGATGGTCCTCAGTTCCTGTGCGGGGATGAAAGCTCTTGAGACCGGCATCACTGAGGGACCTGCCCCCAAATTTGCCCTGGCGGCCAGCGGACTTCCGGGGGCCGGCATGTGGAAATGCACCCCGGTCCTGGCTGATATCAATCGGGATGGCCATCTCGACATCCTCGCCATCAACCGCCTGGGCGACGGAGCTCACGTCTGGCTCGGCGACGGCAGAGGCACCTGGCGGGACTCCTCCCAGGGTCTGGCCGGCGATCGCACCGCCTGCGGCGGCGGTACCGCTTATGGCGATCTCAATCGGGATGGGCTCCTCGACCTGGCGGTAGCCGACCACTGCAGTGGCGTCTACGTGTACCTCCAACAGCCGGACGGCTCCTGGCAGGGTGTCGTGAAGGAACTCTGTCCGCCCGTCAATGAACGCTTGGCCGTCGAAGGCGATGAGGAAAGCCGGGTGATCTTCGTTGGGGCGGAAGACATCGCCGTGGGCGACATCAACGAAGACGGCTGCCTCGATATCGTGGCGCCCGCTTCGGATCAGGGCGGTTTCGGGGTCTATCACGGGGACTGCACCGGCAGGAACTGGAACCACCGGAAGACCACCGGCCTCCCCAACCTCGACAATCCCGAACCCGACGATGAGGACAACGCCGGCTGGGCCAACCGTGTAATCCTGGCCGATATCAACCAGGATGGTCACCTCGATGTCCTGGCCTCGTACTTCAAGGGACCCAGAGTGTGGCTCGGGGACGGCAGGGGCAACTTCACGGGTGCCTCCGTGGGACTCCCCGAACCCACCATCGGTGGTCTCTACCGCGGCCTGGACTTCGGCGATATCAATGGCGACGGGCTGCTGGACCTGGTGGCCGCCAATGACATCAACGGGGCGGAAGGTTACCTGCAACAGCCGGACGGCACCTGGAAGTCCCTCGGCGACCTCATGCCCTCCCTGCAGAACGGTGCCGTCGGGATCGCTCTGGGCGACTTCACTCACTCCGGTCAGCTCGACATCGTGGTCGCCGGCCGCCAGGAGAAGGTGCGCGGCAACAATTACGGACTCTATTTCCTCCAGGGTGACGGCAAGGGCCACTTCCGGGAGCTGAAAAGCACCGACCTCCCCGCCAAGGGTCTCTCGGTCACCTGGGGAGTGGCCGTGGGCGATATCAACGAGGACGGGCTGGTTGATTTCATTGCGTCCACCGGCGGTTCGGTAACGGGCCCCGAAGATAAGGCGAAAAAGTCACCCAAACCGCGCAAAGGCAAGGATGGGAAAGAGATCGTGGTCATTCCCGAGCTGACCCTGCCACGCATGCAGGCCTGGGTCAACCAGGGGGTTAGATAGTCCGCAGGAAAAGCATGGCCGACGTAGCAAAGATTCGTAGCCGCCTGGTATTGGGCCTGGCCCTGACAGGGGTGCTGGTGGCATCCGTGGCCGGCCTCTCCCAGCATCTCGAGTGGCTGGCCTCCTTTTGCGCCGGTTTCAGCGAGGGATGCCGGCAAACCGCTGACTTCAGTCTCTTTCACCTGCCGCTCTGGCTGTGGGGGGTGGGCTATTATCTCCTCATCCTCCTTTTGTTCTTCGGCAGCTATTCCCTGGTGCTCTGGGCCCTGGCGGTCGGCTTTGGGATCGAGCTGGGCCTGGTGTGGATCATGTTTTCCCAGAACATCGTCTGCGTCTTTTGCCTGGCCAATTTCGCGGTCATGCTGGCGCTCGTCCTCTGCTCCCTCGAACTGCCCCGCCTCTGGCAGACCGTCAGTGTGGCTCTGGCCGCGTCCATTCTGGCGGCCCACATCATTCCCCACCAGAATGGACAGCAACCGGGAGCCGCCAGCCGCCGGGAGCCGGCACCGGCTGCGAAAATCGGGGAAAGAACGATCACCTACGACGAATTGGTACTGCCCGTAGCCAACCGGGTTTATGATCTCCAGGAGCAGATCTACCGTCTCGAGCGCGACCGCCTGGACCAGCTGCTGGCCAAGCTGGTCATCGAGCGGGAGGCGGAACAGCAGAACCAGAAGGCCCACGAACTGGTCAAGGACTACCTCGCAGCCCAAACCATAACCGTCGAGGATGGGGAGATTGCCGCCTATTATCTCGAAAACCGGGCACGGCTGGGCAACTGGCGCGGTACGGAAGAGGAACTCAAGGGCCAGATCCGGGCCTACCTCCAGCAACTCAAGAGGGAACAGCGGCTCCTGGAATACGCCCGTTCCCTTTACCCCCGCCATGGGGTTGAGATCTACCTGAAGGAGCCTCGATATCCCACCATTCAGGTCCACCTCGACCAGGACGACCCGGTCCTTGGCCCCGAGAACGCGCCCGTCACCATCGTCGAGTTCTCCGACTACCAGTGCCCGGCCTGTCGGAGAAGCCACGAGCTGGTGCGGGAACTGCGGCAGAGCTATGGAGATCGCGTCAGATGGGTGTTCAAGGATTTCCCCATGCCCGGCCATCAGTGGGCCAGGGGAGCAGCCCTCGCCGCCCGGTGTGCGGCGGAACAGGGAAAATTCTGGGAATACCAGGATGCGCTCTTCACCAGTCAGGAAGAACTCACCCCGGACCGGCTGACCCAGTTGGCCGGAGAACTCAACCTGCAACTGGAGCCTTTCCGTCAGTGTCTCGAGACGGACAAATTTCAGCCCCGGCTCAATAAGGATCTGGAACAAGGCAGGAAGCTGGGCTTCGACACCACGCCAACCTTCGTCATCAACAACCGGGTGGTCTCGGGGGCGCCTCCGGCAGCTCATTTCCGCCAGATTATCAACGAGGAACTCGAGAGGGTCAGGCAGAACAGCTAGCATTGTCAGGATCGGCGCCGGCACGCCCGAGGAAGCCCCGGTATCGCCGCCAAACCCTTGACCAGCCTTACTTTATCCCGTGTTCCGGGTGCTTTCTGCTTGACATCCGACGGCCATTCCGGTAAGGCCTTGACCAGGGTTGCGTTGCTGACGGCTGGCTCCGGAAACGCCCGCGCCCGTACGGACCAGCGAGACGAGGAAGGAAATGATGGTACGGAAAATCACCGGTTACGCTCTGGCCATTGCGCTGGTCGTGTATGGTACCTGCACCGTCGCCTTCGCCGCTCAGAATGTTGCCAATGTTTCTCAAAAGGGCAGCCTGCTGGTCTTTCCCAGGATCGACACCAGCCCGGTCGCCAACTCCAGCGCTTTCCATGACACCATCGTAACCATTGGCAACGATTACCCCGGAGAAGTCTACGTCAAGTGTTACTGGATCAATCGCGACCAGGAGATTTCCGGCTTCACATTCCGCATGACCGCCAACCAGCCCGTCTGGTTCCGGGCTTCCGACGGGGCGGGAACGGGGCTCTACGACCGTCTCGGAATGACCTTTCCGCTCCAGGTAGCGCCGTTTTTCCCCGGGGACCACACCACTGGTGAGCTGAAATGCTGGGCGGTGGATGACGGGGATACCACCCAGATCGTTTTCAACCACCTCTACGGCAGCGCGATGATCTTCGATCCCACCCACCGCAATGCTTTCCAATATCACGCCTGGAGTTTCACCGCTCGTAACGCCGGGACGCCGGGCTCCCTGGTGCTTGACGGTGCCACCAATTACGATGCGTGCCCTCTGTACCTGACCTACAACTTCTTTTCGAAGGGCTCGTCTATCAATTTGCCCCATGGGGAAGGCAATGCGACCTTCCTCGATACCAGCCTCACTCTCGTCCCCTGCCACCAGGACCTTCGCCAGGACCGTTTTCCGACCTGCACCAAAGCCAAGTTCGACATCTGGAATGAAGACGAGGTCAAGTATGCGAACGTCCATCAGTGTGTGAAATGCTGGTTCGAGGGCTACCTGGGCAACATCGGCAAGCACAGCGGGGGGCTCGGCGGGGCAAAGTTCCTTTACCGAAACCTGCATACCATCGTCGGTCGGTTCCGGGTCCAGGGAATGGCCAGCACTGCCTGTAAGAACGTTTTTGCCACCACCGACCCGGACGGCAACCAGGTTGACCCCTGCTGGACCGATCCTGCCGATACCACCTTTCAAGGACAGGTCGCTACCCCTCTCCTCGGTGTTATCGCCACCGAAATCAGCTTTGACAACGGTGCTCACCTCGGGGCCGTGACCGGCAGCCCCGGCAACACCGCCGGAGCGTGGGGCCCCCCCCTGGACGCCGCCAAGTACCCGGTGCCCCAGATCCTTTGGGACGTTGACGAACCACCGAGCGAGTCACCCCGCAAGTAATCATTTCCCGGTCAGGAGCTTTTGCCGCGGCTTCCTGGGCGATGGGTCTCCTGGCCGCCCTCGAGTGCTTCCAGGTCGGCTTCCGAAAGCTCGATGATCAATTCCTCCTGCGCGGGACGGGTCTGTTCCGGATCGGTTACCAGCGGGAGAAGGGGGTTATTGGGGAGTGCTTTCGCTTCAAAGGTGGGCTCATCTTCCAGGCTGGAGCCGCTCGCCGGCCCCGGCTCTTCCGGTTCACGGGCCATTCCGACGGGTGAAAGCGCCAGCGCTTCCCCTTTTTTTACCAATGCTCCCAGCAGGAACGGGACTTCTGCTTTGACTGGCGAAAACCCCAGGCGCTCGCGTACGGCTTCGAGATCGGCCCCGCACCGCCGGCATTGCGCCAGGTGATCAAAACTCACAAACCCGCACTTGTCACATTTCATGACCGGTCCTTCGTTGACATTTTTGTCCGCAGCTTACAGTCATCCAAAAACAACCGCCAGGCATCTCAGCCCTTTTTTCATCCACAAAGACACACGAATAGGGCATATCGTCGGCCAGGGTTGCCTGGCATCTGAGGTGATGATCTATTTAAGGTCTCCCCAGAGCATCTGAACGGCGGCCAGCAGCGCCACCGCGGCGGTTTCCAGGCGCAGGATGCGCGGCCCCAGATGCACCGGCTGAAAACCTGCCTCCTGGAGCCGTTCCCCCTCACTCTGCGACCATCCGCCTTCCGGCCCGACGACCACGAGCACCTCCCGACAGGCCCGGTAGCGTTCAAAGAGCGCCATGAGACCAGCTCGCTCCCCATCCTCTCTGGCCAGGAGTTTCAATCCTCCGGCAGCAGCAGCCACCCTGGCGCAGGGAACCGCCAGAAACTCGCCCAGGTCCGCACAGAGCTGAAGGTCGGGCAGCTTGATCCGGCCGCACTGGCACAGCGCCTCACAGGCGATGCGCCCCCAGCGCTCCTTTCTCTTGGCCCCCTGAAGGCCTGACAGCCGATAGTCGCTCCGTTCCGCGGGAAAAGCAATGAAACGATGGACCCCCATTTCGGTGGCCTGGCGCAGGGCCAGCTCCATCCGGTCGGCGCGGGCCAGGGCAAGCGCCAGGGTCAGCCGCAGGGGTGACTCAACCGCGCCGGGCCGTTTCGCCTGCACGGCCACCCGGACCTCCCGGCCGCCAGCTTCCACCAGCACGCCCTCCCAGACATGACCCCGCCCATCCCGCAGTTCGATGCGATCGCCCGGCCGCAGGCGGAGGACCGTTCGCACATGATGGGCCACCTCGGGACCGAGAACAACCAGCCCGGTCGCCAGCGGCGGCGAGTCAATGAGAAAGCATTTTCGCGTCATGGTTCTCTTCAGCCCCATACGATTGGTTGAGGCGGTTCGCTCTTCTTCGTGTATCTTCGGGTGACTTCGTGGAGGGGAGGAAATGCCAAAAAGCCCGCTTCCGCTCCCCTAAAGCGCCAGGATATCGGTCACATACCACCGGTAGAAGGCGTCGCCCCAGAAGAGGTAGAGGAGGGCTCCGCCAGCCAGAAAAGGGCCGAACGGGAGCTTGGTGTCGAGCCCCTTGCGGTTTCGCCACATGACCACGCCGCCAACCGCGGTCCCGATAAGAGAGGCGGTCAGGACCGTGAAGAGGACCCCCGGCCAGCCGAAGAACGCCCCGATCATACCCAGCAGCTTGATGTCGCCCCCCCCCAGGCCGTCTTTGTGGCGGAGGGCCTGGTATCCCACCGCGATCAGCAGGAAGAAGCCCCCACCCAGAACGATCCCCAGCAGCGAGTCGAGCCACGAGAGGCGCGGGGTGAAGAAGGAGCAGGCAAAGCCCAGGACCAGGCCGGACAGTGACAGCACATCGGGGATCAGATAGGTGTCCAGATCGATGAAGGTGATCAGAATGAGGAAGGACACCAGGAGGCCTTCTATGACGAACTGCGGCGTCAGCCCGTAGCGCAGGAAGAGCAGCAGGAAAAGACCGCCGGTGAGGGCTTCGACCAGGGGGTAGCGCAGGGGTATGGAAGCGCCGCAGTGACGGCATCTTCCCCGGAGGAGGAGGTAGCTCACCAGGGGAATGTTGTCGTAAAAGGCAATGAGATGACTGCACCGGGGGCAGTGGGAAGGAGGGCGAAGGATGGATTCGTTCCTGGGCAGGCGGTGGATCATGACATTGAAAAAACTGCCAAGACAGCACCCGACCAGGAACACGAACACCTGCTGCAAGAAGGGGGGCAAAACGGCAGGCACGGACCTTAGACCTCCGGGCGTTGGGATTGGTCATCGGATGGGGCTTTCTCCTGGTACTTGCACGACGGATTGATGCAAACCAGTTTGGGCCCGCCCTTGCGACCCGGCTTTTCCAGCAGCACCGGCATCCCGCAGCCCGGGCAGGGTTTGGGCACCAGTTTCCCCCAAAACAAGGTCTTACAGCGGGGATACTGGTTGCAGCCAATAAAATGCCGGCCGGTCTTGCTCACCCGTTCCACCAACTGGCCGTCGCATCCCTCGCGCGGACAGGCAACCCCGGTACTCAGGGAGCGGGTGTTTCGGCACTCGGGATAGCCGCTGCAGGCGTGGAACTCCCCGAACCGGCCACGCTTCAGGATCATGGGCCGACCACATTTCTCGCAAACCTCACCCGCCAGTTCCTTGTCCTCCGCCAACTGGATCTTGCCCTGCTCATCGCGGGTATAGTTCGACGAAAACGAACAGTCCGGATAGCCGCGGCAGGCCAGAAACGGACCGTTACGACTCCACCGGATCTGAAGACCGCGCTCGCAACGGGGACATTTCAAGTCGGTCGGCCAACCGACTCCTTTCATGTTCAGCATATTGTGCTGAGCACTTGCCAGGGCACCGGAAAACTGCTTGTAGAATTCCTCCAGGACCTTGAGGTAGGGGTATTCACCCCGTTCCACCTGGTCCAGGCTCTTTTCCATCCTGGCCGTGAATTCGGTATCGACGATATTGGGAAAGTTTTGCACCAGCAATTCATTGATGAACCAGCCCAACTCGGTGGGATACAGGCGCTGCTTCTGGAGGGAGACATACTCGCGTTCGACGATGGTCGAAAGAATCGTGGCATAGGTACTGGGCCGACCAATACCGCGCTCCTCCAATTCCTTGATGAGACTCGCCTCCGAATAGCGTGGCGGCGGCTGGGTAAAATGCTGCCTGGCGCGCAGATCCTGGAGGGCGAGGGATTGGCCTTGCTGCAGATCCGGCAGGCGGGCCTCACCGTCCTTAGCGCCCTCCGCATCCTCTCTGCTCTCTTCATAGAGCACCATGAATCCGGGGAATTCCACGGTCGAACCGGCTGCCCGAAAGAGATAGTCGCCGGCCGCGATATCGACGCTCTTCTGAGCAATCAGGGCCGGGGCCATCTGGGAAGCCACGAATCGCTTCCAGATGAGGGTATAGAGTTTGAGCTGCTC
>Ga0255341_1001805_pt1 | contig 28980 bp, 28 predicted proteins | sample wastewater_treat_8_FD_192418 | JGI IMG/M metagenome (GOLD analysis project Ga0255341, IMG submission 192418) | Wastewater microbial communities from Lulu Island WWTP, Vancouver, Canada - plant12 | ecosystem: Engineered > WWTP > Wastewater > Unclassified | place: Canada: Vancouver, British...
GATTTACTATATACTTCCAAAAAAACACTTTAATGAGTGATTTAACCATGAGACTTGTGAAAAACAAAATGAAAAACTGCGATTTTATTAGTAATACGAAGAAAATTAAAGATTATTGAGGGAGGTAATTAAAGTGATTATTTATCATATGGAATTATATAAGCTATTTAAGAAAAAAATTGTTTGGTTGTTGTTAATTGTTTCATTGCTTCCTTTTCTTTATGCTTCGGCAATGTACTTTAATCTTTCATTTATAAGCATTAATGCAAAGGAAACGTTTAATTGTATAGACTATGCTTATGTTATGTGGAATCTTATAATAATTTTAGGACTTCCAACAATAATGTACTTGCTTATAGGATCTAACACTGTATCATCCGAACTTGAGGGTGGACAAATAAGAATGTTATTAACACGAGTATGTAGCCGAAAAAAACTTCTGGCTTACAAGTTTTTGACTGTTTCAACATTAGTTGCAATGTTTTGTATTATATGCTTTTTTACATCTACAGCTGCGTATTACTTGTTTGTTGCAAAAACTTCATATGGTAACGGAATGTTTTTAAGCAAAGATACACTTGCTATAATAAGTTCGGTTTTATTATCGAATTTAGAAATACTGTTTTTGATAGCACTAACTTTTTTGTTTGGTATACGTATGAAAAGCTATTCTACTTTTCTTGTTACATTAGGGATATTTATTGTGTTGAAAATATTTGGTAATGTCCCCTATTTAAAGGTTATAATGCCTGGGTACATATCAAGCTTTTCTAATTTTTCAGATTTATCAAGTGGTAGTTTATTGTTGAAATTTGCAATATATTTTATTTTACTTATGCTATATATTGTTTTTACATTTAAAACGACGGTATATAAATTTAACAGGATGGATGTTTCATGAGCGAATTTAATGCAGATATAAAAATAAATCATAAACAAGAAGCAACAGATATTATAATTCGAACAATATTTTGGAGTGTAGTTCCATCTATTGGATTGATTTTTCTATGTGTGTTATCATCAATACTACTTAATTATTTTGCAATAGATAGTGAGTTGCTAATAACAATAATAGGGCAGTCCTTGCCCTTATTCATTTGTTTTGCAGTAATTCCAATTACTATTTTGAAATTGAAAGACAGAGTAGAATTAAAAGAAATAGGAATTTCAGGAAATATCCAACTGCTGTCTGGAGTTTTAACAACGCTTCTTTTGATCGGAGTATTATTAATAGTATACCTACAGATCAAGCAGGGGAATTTAAATACTTTAATTCCTATATTGATACACTTGTTTTTTGTTGCATTATCTGAAGAGGTTTTGACTAGAGGGATAATTATAAGAGAGCTGAGGAAGATTTTCAGTAATAATATTGCGTTATTATTGAGTGCGTTAATTTTTGCTTTTGTATTTCATTCAAGAGAAAATATTGTAATTAATTTGATTATTAGGGTTCCTTTAGGGTTAGTTTTTGGCAAGACTTACTTAGTTACTAAAAATATCTATGCTTCTGTAGCAATGCACTGGCTATACAATCTTTTATCAATATTATATTCCTAATATTATAAAAGTTTTAGTATAAATTAGTAAGTAAATGTTTTGTAATATAACATAAAAAAATATAAGGAGAGATGGATCATGAAAATTAAAGCCTTGATTTTATTTTTTGTAACTCAGATATTATTAATTTTGGATTTACTAATATTAAAGGTCAGTGTAAAAGAGTTGGATATAATTAAATATTTAATGCTTGTTGTAGTAATTCCTTTGTTGCTGGAAATGCTTTACTACGTTTTTTTAACTTATGATAAATCCTTCTCAAGAAAAAAATCTCTTATGGTTTCAGTCGGTTTGTCAGGGATAAGTGTCTTAGCAGTATCAATATTTCAGCTTTTCTTGATATCTAGTGGCGAAATAGCTAAAGTTATGAAGAACTCTCAATATTTAAGTGAAAGTGGTGCTGTAAGTATAAATATTAATAATGGAGATATTGGTTCAACATTTATGGCCTTTTTGTTAGGAATTATTTTAATTTTTTCATCAGGTGAAGTGACAAAAAAGTTTAGGACTCAAAGAGTTTAAGAATCAAAAAGTCATGTAAATTATTCTTTTGAGATTTTATACGCCTAGATATTAGTAGAGGATCTATTTACAAGTAAGAGCGTCTAAAACATAAAGTTAAGTAAGATTAGATTTATAACGGTTTAGAAATATTTCTGTACATTTAAATATATTGATAACGAATGTTATAAGTAAAAATATTGTTAAACAATAACAGCTCGTTATCAATATTTATTGTATAATTAATGACATGAATTTTTTTGGGGGGGTTATTAGTTGAAAAAGTATTTATATAAATTTAAATTCTTGTTTATATCAAATATAGTACTTATTGTAGTAGATGTTTTGCTCAGTATCTTTTTCGCTTTTGTAATAAAGGAACTTATTGATATTTCTGGTAATGGGGATATTAGTCATCTTAAAAAGTATCTGCTTGTATCAGTTGTTTATATAATATGTTCTATTTCCATTGCATATTTTAGACGTCTATTTCAGGCGTATAATGTAAAGAATATACTTATAGAATTCAAAAATGATATTTTTAATAAAATTATTAATACTGATATTAAATCCTTTTCAACTTTCAATAGTGCAAAATATATATCAAATTTAACAAATGATTTAAAAATTCTAGAGGAGGATTATTTCTTAAGTATATTTGAAATTATATATTACTCCTTGTTATTTATAATATCAGCAATTGTTATCATGTATATAAACATCTATATATCTATTGGGATTTTTGTTACAGGTATTTTGCCAATTATAATAGTAAGTGCTTATGGAGAAAAGCTAAGTAATTCACGAGAAATATATTCAAAGACTCTTGCTGTTTTTACAAGTAAAATTAAAGATATTTTTTCAGGGTTTGAAATAGTAAAGAGCTTTAATATTGAGAATATAATAACAAAGGAATACCGCAAAGTTAATGAAGATACTGAAATATCTAAATTAAACTACCTTAAACTTGAATATATAGTGAATGTTCTTTCTGGAATGTCCGGATATTTTATGCTCTTTTCTGGAATTGCTATAGGTACATATTTTGTTATCCAAAAGCGTATTACAATTGGAGAAATGATAGCCTGCGTGCAGCTTATGAACAACATAATAAGTCCATTAATAAATATTTTAGCGAAGGTAAATAGTCTAAACTCAACGAAGTCCATATCTCAAAATCTTATTTATATAAATAACTGTAACACTACTGATGACGTAGATAAGGTTGAAGTAGAAAAAACATTTTTTGAGAAAGACATTACTTTCGAGAATGTAAATTTTAGATATACGCCTGAAAGAAAAATAATTAACAACTTTTCATTTCAATTTAAGCAAGGCGGCAAATATGCTATAGTTGGCAAAAGTGGAAGTGGTAAATCCACACTTATTAAGCTCCTTATTCGTTATTTTGATAATTATGAGGGTAACATAAAAATTGATGGTGTTAATATAAATGATATAAAAACAGAAAATTATTTTAAAATTATTTCAGTCATTCATCAAAATGTCTTTATTTTTGATGATACATTGGAAAACAATATTACTATCTATAGCAAATATAGCGAAGAAGAATTGAGACAAGCAATGTTTTTATCTGGTCTAAATGAACTACTTAATAATGTGCCTGAAGGTCTGAATACACAAATCGGAGAAGGCGGTAATAGTTTATCTGGTGGTGAGAAGCAGCGTGTTTCTATAGCAAGGAGTATTATCAGAAAAGCTCCTGTTTTGGTTATGGATGAAGCTTTAGCATCACTTGATAATCAAACGGCATGGGATATAGAGAATTCTATTCTTGATATTCCAAGTTTAACCTGTATAAATGTTACTCATAAACTAAGTTGCAAAACTCTGGAGAAATATGATTCTGTTATTGTTCTTAGAAATGGGGAGATAGAGGAATTTGGGCATTTTGATGAATTAATGGAGAAGAAGGGGTATTTTTACAACCTTTATAATTATTCTAATTTTTAGTTTTTAATTACCTATAATTTCAAATTTATTTTACCATATTTACCACATTTACAATATTTACAATATAAATTATATACTTTTAACTGATTCCATACTTATAGATAACGAACGCTAAAGTTATATCTGATATTTGAAAAAACTCATCAAGAGAATATAACAAAGCTCCTGAAAAAATGGAATCAACAAATTTCATAGAGGATGTACAAGCATCTTCAAGCAAACCAAGTCAGAGCTTTTTGTGATCTAGAAATAGTCTTTTCCAAGAATAGAGGGTAGATACAGATATGTTGTATTTGTCACAAATATCTGTCACAGTAAGTGATTTGCTGAAATAATCCTTCATGACTGCAATAATGAAAAGAAAGCTGTAGCAACTGTATGGAATTATTGATTCCGGAAGTACTGCATGAGTATGTCCGCAAGATGAACATTGGTATCTTGTAACTCATATTCAGCGCACCCTACAATCCATAAAATGGAATACTCCAATATAATGCTATAACTCAGGATGAATTTAATACTAAAACGGCTTATTATAAGGAGTTTACAACATACCTTCAATTACACAATGAATTAGAAAGTTTGAAAGACACTTCAAGTTTAGAAACTGCTCACATGCAGCTTATAACAAATAGTAATGTCAGTCCAGAACTAAAAGCCGAAGCAACCCAACACCTTAACTATCATCAAGCTTTATCGGACTATGTAGATAAAAGCAGGCACGAATTGAATTATAGCACTATTGGAAATATTAATTTTCCTGAATTTCCTCAGAAAAACGATTATATTAAGGCTGAGAACCAACAACCTAAAAAAACATCAATTAAAGATAAGATGAAAGCTGCAAAGGAAAAAGCAGCTAAAATAAATGAATCAAAAGAAAAGGTATCGGAAAAAACAAAAAAACTTGAAGAAAGGACGGAAAGATAATGCTAAAAGAAACCTTTACAGTAGAAGAATTGACAATCTTGGAAATGTATAAAGCTCCTAAGTTAGAGCAAACAAAAGAGGAAATTTCAAAAGCACTTCCTATAATAGACAATGAGGATATGAAGAAACTTGCAAAGAGTGTCTTATCAAAGTTAGACTTACTTTCATCTAATGAATTTAAACAGCTTGACTTTACAAATGCATTAAGCAAGGACAATGTAAAGTATGAATTTAATCCTCTCGATGATGAGGATTCCAGTGAAAATTTTAGAAATGTTTATAATGAATAACTTCATGTTGCAAGCAATCGGGTCTTTTTGTAACTCAAAAATTTTTTCATGCAGAGCGGAGCTGCTCCGGCCGGAAAAATAATTGAGTTACAATTAAGAATTCAAAAGAAAAATTTTTAATTTACAGGAGGCGGTTATTTTGAAGAAATTAGTAATAGGTTTTGTATTAGGTGCTTTATTAACAAGCGGTATTGCCTACGCTGCGGATAGTCAGTATTTATTATCACTGTTTCAAGCAAAGTTAGTTTTCAATGGTACGGAAAAACAGGGAAGTGATAAACCATATCAGTATTATAATGGTCAAACATATGTCCCAACGTCTCTTATCTACAACGGTACTACATACGTACCTTTACGGTTCTTCTCTGAAACTTCTGGACTACCTGTAAAGTATGAAGGTAAGGATAAAACCATTTTTATAGGTAAAGTACCAGAGGACGGTAAAGTTGAAACACTTATGAGTGATATTTTACAACCATATTATAAGAGTGAAGGAGGTCTTTACACTTACACCACTAATAAGTCAATGAAGATAGCAGGCAAAGAGTATACTAAGGGATATAAAGTGTATCGTTATACCTATAACAGCTCTGATGTTTTACTTTCTTATAGCCTTGAAGGTAAATATACTACCATTTCTGGAATTATTGGTTTAGATGATGAAAATAACAAAAATGATACCACTGTTATGTTTTATGCAGACGAAAAACTTTTAGATACTATTGTCCTGAAAGCCGGAAGCCTTCAACAGAATTTTAAACTTGATGTTACAGGCGTGGTTAAATTTGATATTAAAATTCCGTCTGGTTCTGGTACTGTCGATTTTGCAGATGTCATGATTAAATAATTGTAATTCAAATTAAAAGCGGCTCAGATATGATCCTGATTGCCGGTATAAAATTTTGAGTTACAAAACAAAGGGGATTGGCTTATACCAGTCCCCTTTCCTATTAAGATAATTATAAATTCATGGTTTGGAACCAATTACAACATGAATATCTATAAAGGCTGCAGTCATGGCTGCATTTACTGTGATAGCAGAAGTGAATGTTACGGAGTGGATAATTTTGATGTGGTAAGAGCTAAGGAAAATGCTCTTGCCTTAATTGAGCGTGAGCTTAAATCAAAGCGTAAAAAGGGTGTTGTTGGAACGGGAGCTATGAGTGATCCGTACAATCCCTTTGAAAAAGAATATAAACTTACAAGGGGTGCTTTAGAGCTTTTTAATCGCTTTGGGTTTGGTGTGTCTATTGCCACAAAAAGCGATTTAATTATTAGGGATATTGACATATTAAAGGACATATCAAAGCATTCACCAGTGCTGATAAAAATTACGGTTACAACTGCTGATGATGACTTGTGCAAGAAGGTTGAGCCTCATGTAGCCTCTTCATCCCAAAGATTTGAAGTGATAAGAAAGCTTTCCGAGGAAGGTATTTTTGCAGGAGTATTAATGATGCCCATACTTCCGTTTATAGAAGATACTGATGATAATATTAGCGGTATTATAGAGTTTGCACAAAAAAGCGGGGCAAAATTTATTTATCCTGCTTTTGGTGTAACTTTAAGGCAGAATCAAGGGGATTGGTACTATAAAAAACTGGATGAATTACTTCCTTCAGTCAAAGAGAAATATATAGAAAATTATGGGAATTCATATGAATGCCGCTCACTTAGGGCAAAGGAACTGTGGAGTTTGTTTCAGGAAAGGTGCAATAGATATGGAATTTTTACAAAATGAATGATATAATAGTAGAGTATAAGAAGCCTTACCAAATAGACCAGATTTCATTATTTTCATAATTATGCAGGCAGAAGAATTATTGTAGCAAATATTTAGATTATTGAGGGAGGTTGTGACATAATGAAGCAGTGGTATGAAAAATTATTCGATAACTATGGGGAAAAATATGATGAAGAGATTTTTACCCAGGGAACAGTAGCTGAATGTGACTTTATTGAGAAAGAGCTCAACTATAATAAATCATTGAAGATAATTGATGTAGGCTGCGGAACCGGAAGGCATTCAATTGAACTGTCACAAAGAGGATATCAGGTAACAGGTATTGATTTGTCCGATTCTCAGCTTAAAAGAGCTAGAGAAAAAGCTAAAATGAAAAACATTAAAATTGAATTTTTGAGATATGACGCAAGAAATCTTCCATTTCAAAAACAATATGATGTTGCGATTATGCTTTGTGAAGGTGGATTTCCACTTATGGAGACAGATGAAATGAATTTTGAGATATTGAAAAATGTGACCAAGTCGTTGAAAGATTCGGCAAAATTCATATTTACAACTCTTAATGGGTTGTTCCCATTATATAATTCCATAAATGATTTTCATTCGTCTGATGGAAGTAAAGAAGGGGCAAAATACAATAGTACCGGCTTTGATTTGATGACTTTCAGGGATCATAATATCACTACATTTACGGATGATGCCGGGAATGAACATAATCTTGAGTGTAATGAAAGATATTATGTTCCAAGCGAAATCACATGGCTTCTTAAGACTTTGGGGTTTAAAAAAGTCGAAATATTCGGAGCAAAACTGGGTGCATATTCCAGAGATGATAAGCTTACAACAGAGGATTATGAAATGCTAGTTGTAGCTGAAAAATAGAAAATGTAATTTTTTGTCGCTTAGGAAGGGGAAAGATACTATGTCCAAAGTTGAAGAAAAACTAGCAAAGTCATTGACTGCAGAATCCACAGAATTGATCCCGTATTTGCCGTATTTATTGCAGGATTTGTGGGAATTGGGTTCATCACCGAAGGATATCGCTGATATGATTTCAAAGCATATAAAGATATCGGAGAAAACGAGGGTGCTTGATCTGGCATGCGGTAAAGGGGCTGTAAGTGTCCATTTAGCCAGGGTATTAGGCTGCAAAGTAAAGGGAATGGATATTATTTCTGAGTTTATTGAATATTCCAATAAGAAAGCTAAAGAATACAGTGTAGAAAACTTGTGCTGTTTTAATGTCGGAGACATAAATGAGGCTGTTAAAGCGGAAAAGGATTATGATATTGTTATACTCGGTGCTGTTGGAGATGTACTTGGAAATCCGGAAGAAACAATTCAAAAGCTAAAAAGCACAGTCAAAAAAGGTGGATATATATTTATCGATGATGCTTATGGAAAAGACGATTCTGATGACAGCTATTATACAAGAGAGAAATGGCTTATGTGTTTTCAAAATACAGGAGTGAAGCTGCTTGATGAAAGGTTTAACGATGATGACGAGCTCAAAAGCACTAATGATGAGCAGCAAACATTCATCATAGAACGAGCCAACGAGCTTAAAGAAAAGCATCCTGATAAAGCATATTTGTTTGAAAACTATATAAAGAGCCAGCAGGCAGAATGTGATGAATTGGAGAATGATATAGAAGGTGTTACGATGCTTTTACAGCTAATATAAATTCAGTTGATATAAATTTTGATTAACAATACTACGTATGGAGAAATATGTATGAAGGAAAATATTATACGATGTGCATGGTGTACAGACGATGAAATATATCAAAAATATCACGATTTGGAATGGGGAAGGCCGCTTCACGACGATAACAGGCTTTTTGAAATGCTTGTTCTTGAGGGTATGCAGGCAGGCCTAAGCTGGCTGACTATTTTGAAGAAGAGGGAAGCTTTCAGGAAGGCATTTGATAACTTTGATATAGAAAAGATAATTGATTATGATGATAATAAAATTGAAGCTCTTATGCAAAATAAAGATATCATCAGAAATAGATTAAAAATTGAATCAGTCAAACAAAATGCAATATGCTTTCAAAAGGTACAGAGTATGTATGGAAGCTTTGATAACTTTATATGGAGTTATGTCGGACATGTTCCCATTGTTAATTCCTGGGACAAAATATCCGATGTTCCTGCTGCTACGAGCCTTTCCGATAAAATAAGCAAAGACATGAAAGGACTCGGGTTTAAGTTTATCGGTTCTACCATTATTTATGCTTATATGCAATCGATCGGTATGGTTAATGACCATACAACAGACTGCTTTTTGTATAAAAATGCGTGACTCTTACATTAAACTTAAAAATGGCGGGCAATTATCGATTTATGACACTGATTATACTAATAATGACACTGATGAAACTAAAAATGATACTGATGAAACTAAAAATGATACTGATGAAACTAATAATGACACTGATACTGATACCGATAAAAATGAGACAGCATTAATGAAAATTGAAGAAATAGTTATTAATTTAGTTGAAATGAACGAAAAGATATCTATTAATGAAATTATCGAAAAAACTAATAAATCAAGAAGTACGATTCAGCGAACAATTAATAAATTAAAAAATAGTGGAAAACTAATGAGAGTTGGAAATACTAAAACTGGTCATTGGGTAATTATAAATAATATGGGAGAGAATGGGCATGAATGATAAATAGAGGTGCAGTTCCCTGTATCGAAAAAACTATAAGGCGATTTCAGCCATTCCATAGAAAGCATTGATGGAAGGTTGGAAGTAAAAACGCCGGGTTAAAACTCATAACGTATTGATTTTATTTTATAAGTGTTGACTTCTGATGTTATCACATCCCCTGGCTTCTTGAGAATTAAAGCTCTTCCCAGAGAAGAAATATAGGACAAATCCTTTTCTGAATTGGAATTATCGTAAGGACAAACAATTTTAAAAAATTGTTTATTTAAACCGTTAACATCCTCCAGTTCCACAGTGCTTCCAATAATCACATAGGGCAAGTAATTAAGGTTCTTTAATTTTTCACGTGTTGGCTTGTCTACAATTTGAGCTGTCTGGATCAATTCTTCAAGCTTTATCAGATAGCTATTTAAAAAGCAGTTAAATTCATCACATAAAGCAGATGATTCACTATAAAGTCCATTGACTATTTCATTTTGTTGTTCCTCAAAATCAACAAGATGACTTAAAATAGCCCTATAAACATATGCGGTAAGTTCAAAGTTTGAGTACATAAAAATAACACCTCGTTTTCAAATAAATATTGTAATAGAGTGAAAGGCACTTCCCCTAAGTCTGTAAGGGAAATGCCTGCATGACAACATCTTAATATGCTTATAATCATTGTCAATGATGAAGGATATACGCATAATGTAATTGTACATTTTACCCGTTTGAGAGTTTGCTTGCTGTAACTGCTTTTATATCAGGGACAGTGATTTTATTTATCATATAATGCAGTTCACCTGCTGGAACTTGTATATTTACATTTTCATTTAATCTTTTGAACAACAACGACTTACCCAATGGTGAAAGGCAAGATGCACAATCAATATTAGTATCCTGTTTTTTTTCATATGGCAGCACAATATGATATTGTAAGTCTTCATTGTAGTCAAAATCATGTACATCTACAATACTACCGATAATTACGAACGGGCAGGTGTCGCTGCCGCCTTTACCGACTTTTGCTGTACTTAAATAATTGTCTATATTATCCAGGTATTCTTTGAAAAAATCATTGAAACTAATGCTTTCCTGCGTTTCTTCAACATAGAGTTCTTTAATAAGCAGTTCTTTTTTTCTGGCAATTTCTACTGAATGCCAGGTTAAATAATCATACATTTCCCTTGATATCAAGCCTATACACATTTACATCTCCCTCTTTTTCTAAGTGTTATTAAATGGAAAATATCTAAATAATAGAACAAGGCATCCCGCAAATAAATTTGCGAAACGCCTATATTATACATCATAACATAAATGTAAATGGGTGTCAATCATGTATCCATTTTCCATTTAATTGCTTGCTAAATATTAAATGGATTCTATAGAATTAAATGTAAGCACTTGGAAGGGAATAATTAAAGCATATGTTTTATTGTGTTTGACAATAACAATTGATACTTGTAAATTAAACTGTTATAATTGGTATTAAATTGGGGGTTCAGATTTAATATGGCATATAAAAAAGCAGGTTGGTGATTATATGGAAAAAACAAGACCAAAACTGAAAATTCCTTTAACCCTTCCGGAAATCGTTATTGAAGGTATATGTGTTTTATCATTATTGGGAGCAGCTTTATTTATGCTGTTAAATTATAATGACTTGCCAAATAGAATACCCAGTCACTTTGGGTTTTCCGGGCAGGTAGACGGATGGGGCGGAAAAGGCGGTTTGATTGTTCTGCTCATTGCGAATATGGGTTTGTATGTGTCATTAACCGTATTGGGAATATTTCCTCATACATTCAATTATTTATGTGAGATTACCGATGACAATGCCGAATTCCAGTATACCAACGCAAGGACTCTAATAAGACTTGTTAAAACAGAAATATCGTTAATGCTTTCCTATTTGCTATGCATTACTATATTGGTAGCTAAGGGAAAAGCAGAAGGGGTAGGTATTGCATTTTTGCCTATAGTTCTAATAGTACTTTTCGGAACGCTGGCTTTTTTCATTATCAGGATGATTAGGAACAAATAGCTGATCAAAAGCCATAACCAGTCCTATCTTAATATCGCTTTTACTATTCTATTAATAGAAATTCCTTCAAATTATCATTAGAAAATGGTAAAATTATAGATATTATAGATATCAGTGGGGTCTTAATATCTATAATATCTATAATTTTTAAAATTTTAAAAAGGAGAATGATAAGATGGAGAAAAGACTAACACTTTTACTGGCCATTGTTATGGTTTTTACCATGATTATGCCGCCGGTGCATTCAAATGCAGCAAATCCGCCTGAAGGTTACAGAAAGCTATTGGATGTACAGATATTCAAAAATGCTGCTGTTGGTGGCTGGACCGGAAGTGGAGCAGGTGAAATTGAAACAGTAAACAGCACCTTGCCCCTTGATACGGAAGTAACATATAACAATTTACCATCACTGAGACTTAATATATCAAAACCTGTCAATTCAGGCTGGTGGGTATCACTATTAACTCTTAGGGGATGGAACTCCCACGATATATCACAATATATTGAAAACGGTTTTTTGGAATTCAATATAATAGGTAAAGAAGGCGGGGAAGATTTTGTAATAGGCTTCAGGGATAAGGTTTATGAACGTGCAGCAGGCCTTGAAGTCGATGTGAAGATTGCGGTATCAAAATATGCAGAAATAACTACAGAGTGGCAGCATGTGAAAATTCCTTTAAAAGATATTGCTGCTCTTAACCAAAAGTTTGATCCGTCATCGGTTACATGCCTTGTTATAGATAAGGTTAATATAGACCCATTTACAGTCTGGTTCAATGATATTAAAATAACTTCTCCCGATAATGAAAAAGCGGCACCTGCCATTAAGGTCAACCAACTGGGCTTCTTACCCGAAAGTGAAAAGTATGCTCTTATTACAGGTTTTCAGGAAGAGCTTACAGCGTCTGAAGATACAGAATTTCAGGTAAAGAAAGTGTCGGATGATACTGTTGTATATAAGAATAATTTAACCCTGGTTTCAGAATTTGAAGCTGTGGATTCCGGTGAAAAAGTACTAAAAGCCGATTTCAGCCAATTCAATACACCGGGTGAATATTACATAACTGTTTCGGATTCAAGCATTGATGCATCACCTAGGTTTAAAATAGGACAAGACATATATAAAGAGCTCATTACCGATTCAGCAAGATATTTCTACTATCAGCGTCAGGGAATTGAGCTTTCGGAGCCTTATGCCGAGGGATTTCCAAGAGATGATAAAACTCCTCAGGATTCTATAGCATCCTTTGCTTCCGGCAAAAAAGCACCCATAGATGTTTCAAAGGGATGGTACGATGCCGGTGACTATGGTAAATATGTTAATGCAGGGGCTTCGGGTCTTTCAGATCTTTTCTGGGCTTATGAAATGTATCCTTCACAGTTTTCAGACAATCAATTTAATATACCGGAAAGCGGAAACGGCATACCCGACATTCTGGATGAATGCAGGTGGGAGCTGGAATGGATGCTTAAGATGCAGAATGCTTCAAGCGGCGGTTTCTATCCAAGAGTTCAGTCTGATGATGACGAAAATGTTAAAGAAAGAATAATAAGGGATCAAAACGGCTGTACGACTGATGATACTGCTTGTGCAGCAGCTATTTTGGCACAGGCTTACCTTTTATATAAGGATTATGATGAAGAATTTGCTAACCAGTGTCTTGATTCTGCCAAAAAAGCATGGGAGTTTTTAGAAGAAAATCCCAAAAACATAATATCACCGTCCGGACCTTACAATGTAAGCAATGATAGCAGTGACAGGCTCTGGGCTGCAGCATCCCTGTACAGAACAACTTCTGATGAAAAGTATCACTCATATTTTAAAAGCAACTACAAAAAATTTGAATCAAAGTTCACCGATTCATATGGATATGGACATACTTGGGGGGATATGTGGTACACAGCATTTATGTGTTACCTCAAAGCAGATTCAAAAGATTCCCAGGTTGAGAGTTGGATTAATACTCAATATGATAAATGGCTTAATAAAATATTAACAAGATATAACAACAACCCATGGAAAAATACCATTGTTCCTGGAAATTATTTCTGGGGTATAAATATGCAGGTTATGAATACTCCAATGGACGCAATAATCGGTGCAAAGCTGCTGGGGAAATCGAATGAGTCGGTAAGTGCCATGGGATTTGGCTCATTAAACTGGCTTCTTGGTACAAATCCAATTAGATTTAGCTTTGTTTCAGGTTATGGGGAAGATTCTGCAAAAAATGTTTTCAGCAGTATATATAACAAAGACGGTAAAGCAGGGATACCTGACGGATATGTTCCGGGCGGACCTAACGCCTATGAAGGTGCCGGAATATCAAGATTTGCAGCAAAGTGTTACACAAGAAGCTCAAACGACTGGGTTGCAAATGAGCACACAGTTTACTGGAACTCGGCATTGGTGTTTATGTCGGCATTTGCCAATAATGCTGCACCGGCTGCAGATAAGATTTCAGTTTCAGGCTATGTTAAATCGAGTGTAGAATCAAAGAACAGTAAGATAAATGAAGGATTTAAGGTTGAATTAAAATCAAGCGGAGACTACAGTTTTACTGCAACATCAGGTACAAATGGATTCTTCGAATTGGAAAACGTAAATATGATAAGAGGATTCTATGATATTAGCATATCAAAACCCGGATATCTCACAAAAAATATAAAGGATTTATTGGGAAGTCAAAATCATGTTATTGGAAGTGCTTCTTCACCGGTTGTGATGCTGGCTGGAGATATTCCAAATTCAGACGGTATACAAGATGGAGCAATAAACATGATGGATGTTGTTGAGATTGCAAAAGCATTCAACACAGTAAAGGGCGATGAACTATTTAACCCTGTTTGTGATTTTGATATGGATGATTCCATAAACATTAAAGATGTCATACAATTAGCTGTTAATTTTGGAGCTGTATCAGAATAATCTATATGTGTTGAAGTATTAAAACATGTAAGAAACCCACAAAGGGATGCCGTATGAATGAAGCATCACCTTTGTGGGTGTTATTATGCGAAAATAGATTGAGCACCAGTTTTAATTGTTTACCGTAACCATTTTTTCGTTGCTGTCCCAATTCACTTCGGCACCTAAACTCTCAGAAATGAATCTGACAGGGACAAATGTTCTTCCGCTTATTATTTGAGCAGGTACATCTAAAGTAGTATTTTTCCCGCTTACAACAGCATTTTTACTGTTTACCTTTAGAACGATAGTTTTTGATTCCTTTGTTCCTGTGATTGTCTGTGTGTTTGCATCCCATTTTACTTGAGCACCTAGAGCTTCAAAAATAGCCCTTAGGGGCACTAAAACCCTGCCATTAACCATTTTTGGCGAAGCATCCAGTATTAACTGTGTTCCGTTTACATTGACTCCGATAGTATTTGATCCGGTTCCTAACACCAGATCACTTCCGGCACAAACAAGAGTGTCCCCGACTTTAATTACTTTTGAGACTTTTTTGCTTAATGGATATTTTGGGCTTATATCTGTCCATTTGATACCATCATTAGAAATTGCAATATATGGAAAATAATCGTTAACAACATTGCTTAAATATTGACTGCCTGTCCATTCTATTTTACTCAGTTTTTCGGGAGAACGCATATTGCTATTTGTCCAATTAAGTCCGTCGGAAGATGTTATTATGAAGGATTTACTGTTTTTTATACCTGCAGCTACAAATCTTTTGCCGTCCCAGGTGATACTTACCGTGCTTTCCTCTTCTTCTTTGGGAGACTCTTTCCAAGTAGTTCCATCAGTTGATGTCACATAATATGTACCTACAGCACAAATCACTTTACCGGAATATGCAACAGATACTAATTTGTTTTCTTCCTCTGTTATTGTATCCACCCAATTGATACCGTCAGTTGAGGTTATTATAAGGCCATATTTTCCAGTATTGGTTTGACCTACTCCAACCAGTTTGTTTCCAGCCCAAATCATATCATAGATATCACCTTTAGCTTTACAATTAGCTTCAGTCCAGGTCATTCCGTCAGGGGAGGTCAATATCACAGTATTTTCTGTTTTCGCGTTGCTAAAAATTTGACTGGTTGATCCTTTTCCATATGCTACAAACTGTTTTCCTGTCCAAACAATTCCTTGGGGATAATGCAATTTATTTGTATAATTTATTGTCCACGTCAGTCCGTCAGGAGATGTAAGAATGGTTCCATTTTCAGCCGGTGTTGCAAATAAACTTCCAGACCATGCAATTCCCTTTGTTTCCCCAAAAGGAAACATTCTTGTTGTCCAGTTTACTCCATCCGGAGATGTCATTATTATACTTGCGTTAAAAGGTGAATTAAATACTACAACATACTGGCTTCCTGCCCATACTACTCCTGTTGAGGAATTTACATCGGAGCTGATTTTATTTGGAGTCCAATTTACCCCGTCCTCTGATGTAATTGTAGTCAGTGTATAATAATTACAAAAAGCCAAAAATGTTTTTCCTGACCATGTTACACTATCTATTTCTTCTCCTACATTTGAAGTACGTCTTGTCCAGGATATTCCGTCAGGTGAGGTCAATATTAGACCGCTTTTTGTACTTAATATACCTGATTGAATACCACCAACTGCAACAAATTGGGAACCGGACCAAGCAATATCATTTAATGATCCCTTAATGTCTAAAGATTTCTCCACCCAATTCGTCCCATCCTGGGATGTACAACAAAATAGAGGGTTACCATCATAACTTCCAGGTGTTTGACCTATGGCAACCAACTGATTACCCGACCCTGCAATTCCTGTAAAGTTTACTTTAGAGCCGGAATTCTTTGGTGTCCATGTGATACCGTCATTTGATGTAATAATAGTTCCTTCAGTTCCTACAGCAACAAACTGGTTTCCTGTCCATACAACATCAGTGAGATCATAGCTTGAGCCTGAAGCTCGTTTTGTCCATACAGCACCATCCTTTGATGTGAGGATAGTCTCATTTTTACCGACGACAACATACAGATTTCCTGACCATGCTGCACCATATAAAGTGTTTTTTGTCCCTGTTATTCTGTTGGTCCAATGAATTCCGTCAGTTGAGGTTAAAATGGCACCATAATTGTCTGTAGAGGATCTAGCTCCTTCTCCAACAGCAACAATCAAATCTTTGCCATAAATGACATCGTTAAGTCCATTCATATCTTGGTCCTGTATTCCCGACCATTTTACGCTACTATCACTATCTGCAATGGCAACCACTGAAAATATTATAGTACTACAGAGAACCAAGAAAAACAAAATGCTTTTTTTAACCATTACAAAAATTCCTCCAATTGTATTTTTTAATATTCCAGATTTATTCCATCCTCCGTTCTATATTTTACATAAAATCTATCAACATTTCAATGTAGCTGAATTGTATTAAGCTTGTATTAAGTTTGTATTGAAATGTGTTATCAAATATTTAAGAAGGAGGCAACATTTTCGCAAGATACGAGTTGATAATTTCAGCAGGCTTATGCCCTTTCTGGTCATATCCAAGCATCATATTGACGTGCCAATATCCCGGAACAATATTTATTTCCGCATTTTTAGAACCTTTTTTAACTAACTCGGTATGTAGATTAATTGAGTTTGAACGTGGAACAAGCCAATCATCTCCTCCATGTAATATCAAACAAGGAGGTTCATTCCCTGTAACATGCAAAATAGGTGAGCAATCATTTTTATCACTATTACCCAGCATGGCATTAATTGAAAGGTTTAAAATTTCAGGTATATAATTTTCTGGTAAATTAAAATCAAAAACGCCGCTTACAGGAATCCAGCATTTAACTTTCTTTATGTCGATGTTATATTTCTTATGCCACTTTTCACTTATCACAAGAAGAGCAGCTAAATGTGCACCTGCAGAATGACCAATGACAGCTATATTATCCGGGTTGCCACCATAATCTCTAATATTATCAAGCGTCCACTTAAAAGCCAGTGAACAATCTTCTATCTGGCTTGGATGGTTAACGTTTGGAGCTAGTCTGTAATTGGTTGATACAACGGTATATCCATTTTTTATCCATTCTTGTGCATAGAATCTTGTATTACTTTTGTCTTCACTAGTCCAACCACCACCATGAATAAAGAAAATTACAGGCCTTAGCTTTTTATCATCACTTTTTTGATGATGTATATCAAGTTTCTGCATCGGTTCTTCACCATATGGAATGTCAAAATAATCCTGCCTGTTGAGGTCCTGTATATCGTTAAGATATGGATATGTTTCACTGCACTGCCCATAAAACGTCCAATCCTTCTCCTGCAAAGAACTTAGTGGCTCATTTGAATCTACGAATTGTTCGTATCTAATCCCATTACTCATCTGTATCTCCTCCTGTATATCATATAATTTTGTTACCTATCTTATCACAACGTAACTGGATTTTCTATACAGTGACAGAATAAACAATGCTTATGCTGGCAATAATACTGTAATTATTTGAGAAATTTAATTGAATTGGCAGTTTTTCACACAAAGACAATGAATGCTGAACTTGATTTTTGCAATATTGCTGCAAATATGTTAAGTTGATAATGTGAAAATTATCAATCATGATATTTGTAAAATGTATTGAAGATATTTATTATACATTGAAGCTGATCATGTCAGGAAGAATCGGGCCTTTTCTTTTTTGGGGGGGATGATACCGGAAATTATTGTGAAGAATACACTATAGTTTCCCAGGTGCAAACAACAAAAGAGCCAGCCAGGAGATTCCATAGCTGGCTTTGTATGTAATTATACTATTCTAATTTCTTGTAACCTTTATTGTATAATTTCCTGTAACATAGGGCGATGAATGTTTTACCTTAACATAGTAGGTTCTATATGAAGTGTCGGTAGTAAAATTGATTTTAAAGTTACCGTTTGTACCACTGTTGTTGTCCTGGCCTATAAGGACGAAATCACTGTACCACACTTCACTTCTATTTGCTACATGTGGATCCTGAATAGGTATTGAACCCATGTAAACTTCTCCATATGTATCTGTCATACCAAAGGTTTCAACAGTGTAGTTGCCGGGATATGTTCCAATCATGTACCAATCAACGTCGCCTTCATTGCCTATTGAAGCAACTTTTTCATCATTTATATGAATAATATCAGCTGAAAAAACTGTATCATTAACTTCTTTTTCACCATTTGCTGCAGGAGTTGGGATGTAGCAAAGACTCTCGTAGAAAAGGAATTCGTTAAAGTCTATAGCATGTTCCTGACCATCCCATGGGTCATTATAGATTAGAAATGGGCCTGTTACCCCATCTCTCTGATACATATAACCTTTACCCACTACACAATGACCATCTATAAGAAAGACTATTGGAGAATTCATATCAATAGCTTTCACAATATCATTGAAAGGATACGCTCCAAAAACACTTGAGAACTTCTTTGGAGTTATACGCCTTGCTGAATAACCTGTTATGTATCTTTCTATGCTTTTTGATATGGTATCCATATCATTCCGCAGATTAAACTCGTAAGAATAGGTGTTAGGATAAAGATGTTTGGCAATTTCAACAGTACGGTTTATTTCATCGTTATTTATATAGGAAATTATCATAGATGCACTTGTTGCCCAGCATAAATAACTGTAAGGCTGTTGGGTCTGATTTACAAGTGGCAGAGTTTTCCCCCTGGTTACACAGATTGTGTAATTTCCAGTTGAACCATTAATATCAGTTACTTTTATATAATAAGCAATGTTCTTTTGAAGCTTCATTTCCAGCACAAAGTTTTCTGCTGTATCTGTATCACTGGCCAAAAGCTGTCCGCTGCCGCTATAAATCTGTCCGGTTGTATTATTGAAACTCTTGGTTTCGATCCTGTAGTAGGCTGTTTCAGTAGCAGTGAATCTGAAATAGTCTACATCGGTAGGGGAATTTATTTGTGCAGTATATGGAATTCCGGCACTTAGTACATAGGCTGAACTGATTGAATTACCTTCAATATCATAAGAAATGGTTTCCTGAGGAATGGAAATAACAAGATTATAATCACCTCTGTTAGCATATGAAATGTGATGAGTAACCTTTATATAATAAGTGGTGAATGCCGACAGATTATATGTGATGCTAAAGTTGTTGTCGTAGTAATCATCATTAGTTGCCAAATATTGCTTGCTTTCTGGGCGCATGATACCATTGCCTATTCCATTATTGTCATAAAGATACCCTACTGTATCAGTGGAACCAGTGGTTTTTATAGTGTATGTTCCGCTTATCTTTGGAGTAAACATGTAATAGTCTGCATCAGCAGGCTGGTTAATTGCTCCGGAAATGGAGACTGTCTTTGTATTGTTTGGCAAAATATTGGCAGACAGGAATGAGTTGTTGTATTCTACTTCAGTTTGGGTTATTCTAGTGTGTTTTAACGGGATAATACTGATTGTATAGTCGGCCTTTGACATATCATATGTGCTATTGCATTTGAGTTTTATATAGTAGTTGCAGTTTTCAGTTAATTCAGCACGTAGAGTATTATTTGGGGTCTCATCAATTATTTCTCTGGATGAGTTGTATAAAGTTTTTGTTGCAGAATTACCTGACTGTATGACTATTTCATAAGGTCCTGTGTAGAGTGGTGTATAAATGAAATAATCCTCATCGACCTCGCTATCCAGTTTACCAACAATATTTTTATCGTAGTTACCAAGTTGTGTTGCAGACTCGAATGTGTCATTTTGCTCTTGCTCATTCATAGTTGCATAGCTTGATATTCTGAAAATGGCAATTACAAATAAAAGTACTGCGAATGTAGTTAAAAATTTACTTCTTTTGTTCATACTAATCCTCCATTCATTTGCTTGTCTGATTATTAGTTCTACAATTGCATCGACGCTGTTTAATTTTTTAGACTAAAAACTCCTTTGCTAGCTAAAAGGATTAACATAATATTAACATAAAAAGGTTACTTTAAAAAGCATAAAAGTAAAAATTTATTAATATATTATAAATTTGTTATACTTTCTTTATTAAATGAAAAAATTTTATTGATTTTAAGAGGTTGTTATTTTTGTATTATGTTAACTTCTGTAATAAAAAATATAAAACACCCCCTACCTTGCATAAACAGAATAAGGGGAGCTCTACTTTCGCCCAAATGGCATCAGGCCTGCTTTTGAATATGGAAACCGTTGAGGGATATGAACTCTTGGTTGAGGTGGGAAATGATTTGGTTATCCATCTTATCACAACGTAACTGGATTTTCTATATAGTGGCAGAATAAACTATGTCTATGACTGTGGTATTTTGAAATGAATTTAAACTTGATTCTATCCATTGAAAATTCATATGGCTTTTGATAATGTATATTATAAGTTTGAAAAAGGAGTTGGAGAATCAAAGCTGTATATTAATTGAAAACAAATGAATGTGTATTGGATTGAATTAAAATGAGGTGATAAACCCATGGAATTTGGAAATATTGATCAATATATAAGAAGTGCAGAGCTGCGAAATGACAAAATAACTTCATTTGACAGGTATCCGTTTTGTCTTCCTATAGTCAAAGGCTTGAAAGGAATGAAGTTCCATCCAAATGTTACTTTTATTGTTGGTGAAAATGGGAGCGGAAAGTCAACGTTACTTGAAGCTATTGCAGTAGCATATGGGTTTAATCCTGAAGGGGGCACTAAAAATTTTAATTTTTCCACAGCAAGCACCCATTCGGATCTGCATGATTTTATCAGAATTGTAAAAGGAGTGAAAAGGCCAAGGAACGGGTTTTTTCTTAGGGCAGAAAGTTTGTACAATGTGGCATCAAATATTGACAAGTTAGATAAAGATTTTTGTGGTCCTAAAATAATTGATTCATATGGAGGCCGTTCTTTACACGAGCAGTCTCACGGTGAATCCTTTCTGGCAATTTTCATGAACAAGTTCTTAGGAAACGGTTTATATATATTGGACGAACCTGAAGCGGCCCTGTCTCCTACCAGGCAAATGACATTGATTAGCAGAATGCATGAATTGGTAGAAAACGGGTCCCAGTTTATAATTGCTACTCACTCTCCAATAATTATGGCATATCCTAATTCAATTATATATGAAGTTAAGGAAGAACTAAAGGTTGTAAAATATGAAGAAACCGAGCATTATCAGGTCACTAAAGCATTTCTCAATAATACACAAAAGATGATTGATATATTGTTGGACTAAAAGTGGATTTTTATTTATCAAGCCCATATAAAAGAAGCTTCCATACCACAAAGGAAAGTGAAGAAGAGCAAGCGAGGTCAAGAAAAACAGAGACTGAAATGATATTCTATAGACAAGGAGGTGATAGCATGGAACGATGGGAATTGGTTGAGGCAGTGCAGCGTATGCAGGACTATATTAATGATAATATTAACTCACCTATAACATTAAACCAGTTGGCTAAAGCAGCAGGATATTCACAGTGGCATTGTGCAAGAATCTTTAAAGAACTTATAGGTAAGACACCATTTGAATATATCAGAGCTTTAAGGTTAAGCAAAGCCGCCTTACAGCTGCGGGACAATCAGGTAAAAGTTATAGATGTGGCTTTTGACTTTGTTTTTGACTCCCATGAAGGCTTTACAAGAGCTTTCATTAAACAGTTTGGAGTATCTCCGAAAAAATACAGTGATAGCCCTGAACCTATACAACTATTTATGCCCTATCGTATACATGATTATTACCTTACTCTGCATAAAGGAGAGATGAAAATGTCTGAGAAAAAAGCAACAAGCACAGTATTTGTGCAGGTGGTTGAGAGGCCTGCGAGGAAATTGATACTAAAAAGAGCAATCAAAGCCACGCACTATTTTGAGTATTGTGAAGAGGTAGGCTGTGATGTCTGGGGTATGTTGTGCAGCATAAAGGAGGCAATGTATGAGCCAGTGGGCATGTGGCTACCGGAGAATATGATTAAGAAAGGAACATCCAAATATGTTCAAGGAGTAGAAGTACCTGAGGATTATGCCGGGAAAATACCTGAAGGTTTTGAAATTATTGAGTTACCGCCTTGTAAAATGATGGTTTTTCAGGGCGAACCATATGATGACGAAAAATTTGAAGAAGCAATTGTTGATTTATGGGAAGTGATGAAAAAATACAATCCTCAGATTTACGGTTTTGACTGGGCGGATGATTTGGCTCCAAGGTTTCAGCTTGTACCGCAAGGCTACAGGGGTTATATAGAAGGAAGACCGGTCAGAGAGATAAATAAATAAAAATATTTTATATGTGAATATATATTAAATACGATTAATCTTTTACATTTATCTATTGCAAAATTCCGTTAAAGCGTTCGTTATTTTGCTCTGCTAAATGTAAGATTAATAACGTATTTAATGTAGAAATTATATTGATTAAATGGAACATAATTGAAAGTTTTCTCGTCAGATATTATAAAACATACATATTTGACGAGGAGGAATAATATGAAAATATATAAAGCTTTGCTATCGGTATTTCTTGTTACTTCTGTAATTTCTATACCCGGAACAAATATTGCAAAGGAAGATCAGAAGTATATTTATTGTTTAGGAAACTTACAGCAATCTACTAATTTATCTATTCCATTTCCACTTACTACTCCATCATCTATTCCTGCTCCAACATTTATTCCTACTACTGTTCCAGCACCTGATGTTTCGCAAAATAATGGAATTAGATATTATGTAGAAAATGCTGAAGGAACAAAGCAATTTTTGATTATGCCTCCTGCACCGAATATAAAGGATGATATTTTTATGACTCCTCCTATTATAAACGATAATGGAGTTTTTTTTGAAAAATAAAGATTAGTAAGAAAATTCAAAAAGCTCATGTGGGATTTTCACATAAGCTTTTTGAATTTTATTGGTAAAATTTACAACCGAGAAACATATAATCACTCAAATTTAATCGGGACCTGGTTGTTTTTGAATTCTGTATGCTCTTCATTCCATGTAATAATATCTATTATTGTACCTTCTGTATCCACATTTACATCTACTATTTCTTCCATTTCACTTACTTCTTTAACGATTTTTAATTCATTGGTTTTTAGGTTATACAAATATAAATTTCCTCCTCTGCTGACTGTCCCTTTACCATAGCCTATAATTACAAGGAGCTTTTCATTATCAAGCCACTTAACAACCTTTGCAGAGTCTTCCTTCTTGAGGTCAACCTGAATTACCTTTTTGGCAGTTTCGGTATTGGTGTCAAAAATATAGACATTACCGTTTAATTCGAATTCGTAGGGAGAAATGTATGCAATAATTGTTTTATCAGGCGATAAAACAGGCGAAGATGCAAATTCATCTTTATTAATATCGTTTAACAGAGTATGTTTTTCCCCTGATTTAAACAATATAGCCTTGTATTCGCTATAATAAATTTGTTTGTTATTCGGCAATTCATATTGCTTGTTGTAAGTATTGCCATCATAATCCAATACATTGCTTTCGTTATCTTCCTCAGGTATACCGGAAGGCATCTTGGTACTTAGGGTTTGTTGTTTTATTTGGATATCGGGGCTTTCCTTATTTTCTCCTTTGTTGTCATAGCATCCTGAAAATGATATAATCAGTGCTATTGCTAAAACTAATAATCTCTTCAAAGAATATTCACCTCTCATTGTTGATGCATGCTAAAAGATCAACCACATTAATCTATATTAAATACGATTAATCTTTTACGTTTATCTATCGCAAAATTCCGTTAAAGCGTTCGTTATTTTGCTCTGCTAAATGTAAGATTAATAACGTATTTAATGTAGTTTATTTTACCATCTTTTTATTTAAAGTTCCATGGCTACAGATTGATTTTAGTCATCCTTAGTCTCAATTATTAATTTGGGATCATGCTTGCGAGCCATGTCATGCCTTTTTTTACGGGTTTCCACCGAGTCAAATATAATTGAAAAGTCATAGTTTTCTGGATAAAGCTCCCTTGCAGAAACATGGAGTTTTAGTCTTTTATGGTTTACTAGAATCTTAGTATTCTTTATCTGGACCCCTACATCCCCCTTTTCATTGGCTTTTTGATATACAATTCCTATTAGTTTCTGCGGATAAACCATTACACTGTCTCCCAAATTGAATGTATTAAGTTGAGGGTTGTTGGGAGCCTTTTTGCTATCATGCTTCGGAATTATCTTATCCAGGGCTTTTGTTTGCTCTATTTCCATAGATGGTGTGACTGTATCCTTTGGATTTTTCATCAATGCCATAGATGCTGTAGTACCATATGCAGCCATGCTTGCTCTTTCAATCATTTTGAGGGGAAGTCCCAAACGCCTTGCAATATAAAGAGCACAGCTTTCTCCAGCCTCGCCGATTTCCAATTTATATAAAGGCAATAGACTTTCAAGGTCAAATGCCATTCTTGCATTAACAAGGCCAGGCGTAGATTTGGCAAAGTCCTTTATCTCAGGGTAATGGGTGGTTGCCACGAAGAGGCAGTTTTTGCCTGAAAGCTCTTCCAATATAGCTATAGCCAGCCCCATGCCTTCCGCAGGATCAGTTCCAGAACCCAGCTCATCAAGGAGAACCATAGACTGATCGCTTGTTGCTTTCAATATTTGAATAATATTAGTCATATGGGATGAAAAGGTAGAAAGGTTTTCTGTTATGCTTTGCCCGTCTCCAATATCACACAGGATATGATTATTCATTGTAAAGCATCCTCCATCCGCAGGAACGTGAAGTCCGCATTGTGCCATTAGGGATAAAAGTCCGATGGTTTTCAGTGCAACGGTTTTTCCACCGGTGTTGGGGCCAGTAATGATCACGCCTCCATAATCTCCGCCTATATGAAAATCTAGAGGAACTACATTTTCAGCTTTTAGCAGGGGATGCCGTCCGGACTTGATTTCAACTCTCCTTTCAGTACCAATAGGCAGAGGGGATGCCTTCATAGATATACTTAGTTTTGCCTTGGCGAATATGAAATCAAGACTTTCCATCGCCTCTATATTTATTTTGATGAGGGCTAAATGATCTTCCACAAGAGCAGTTAACACATAGAGTATACGCCGTACTTCATTTTCTTCTTCAATACGCAGTATTCCTACTTCCTCCTGGAGTTTCCCAATTGTGGAAGGTTCGATAAAATAAGTACTTCCGCTTTGGGATATATCAACAACCGAGCCTTTAATCTGGTTCTTGTATTCTTTTTTAACAGGTAAGGTATAATGCCCGTTGCGAATAGATACAAAGCTTTCTGAAAACCAATTTTTATTATTCCTTAGAAGTGAATCAAGCTTGGATTTAACCTGTATTTCGGCATTTGCAATCTTCCTTCTGATATCGGCAAGCAGGGAAGAGGCATTGTCAACGATCTGAGAGCCTCGTATAGTCCTATTAATTTCATCTTCAACATCCGACAGATCATAAATGGAATTGCCGTATGAAGCTACTGCTGTAAATGAGGCTTCTGCCTTTTTCAGGTATGCTTTCAATCGCCTGCAGGATGTGAAAAACTGTGCGATGTTGCTCAGTTGTTCCGGCATTAGCAGTGTTCCCTTACCTAACAGTATCAAAGATTTTTCAAGATCATCCATAGCTGAAAGAGGCGGAGTTCCAAATTGTTCCATAATATGTTTTGCCTCAGTTGTTTCATTCAAATGCCTGGATACTTCACTCTCTGACATGTAAGGCTCAAGTTTTCTGATTCTATATTTGGCTTTATCGCATAATGCACATTCTTCAAGAATATCAAGTACTTTATCAAATTCTAATGTTTTAAAATATTTTTCATTCATTGTTTAAGCTCCTCCATAATATTGACATTAATAAAATAAACCCGCAAAAGACATACCTTGCCATATTAAAGGCAGAATGCTCCTGCGGGTATAGAAACTAAACAATTGTATTTATCGAAAAGAACAAAATCATGAAATGATTTTATCAATCTTGATGGTTGTCATAAGAAATTGTGCTGTGAAGTGTAATTTCCCGAACAATAAAAATAGCCCGACAAACACACCTTGCCGTGCCATACATTCACAATCACAGTATTATAACAAATACAATCGAAAAATGATTATTGAAGCAGTCTGTAAGGTAATGCCTTTTAAGGACATAATCATGTCCTTCCAACTATATTTAGTTGAAAATCACCTTTACAGAACTTACCGACATCAAAACCATCCTTTCGTTTGTAAGATATATATACAAAATACCATATGTAATGTAAAAAGTCAATGATATCCTATAAACTTATAATGCATTTTTCCGATAATCTATATACGAAGTAATTAATTAATGATAGGAGCTAACAAAGATGAAAACTGTAACGAAAAACTTTAGGAATGATTTGTATACATATGCGGGACTGGAAAATTTTACTGAGAATATAGTCTTGCAGGAATTATATGTTTTTGCTGAAAACACCGAAAATACTCGGGGTAAAGGGTTCTGTGACTGTTGGATTTGTTTGGCCGATGTTGCTGCTATTGTTCTAAACGATCTTAAGCCTAATTATCGTTCAAATTTTATAGATAAAGATGAAAATAGTGAGTATTTTACCAAACTAAGGACTGAAGTTCAGGAGAGGATAATGGAGGCCTTTGAAATGGTTAAAAAGAATCCTCATCATGTCCAAAATCAAATGACAAAATAGAGAGTTTAATAAACTCTCTATTTATCTGAATTAAATAAGTCGGTACTTAGGTATTTTTCACCTCTATCGGCAAAAACTACAACCACAAAGCCTTCATCTATTTCTTTTATGCATTCAAGGGCTGCAAGCATTGCTGCACCGCTGCTCATGCCTACAAAGATACCTTCGTGCATAACAATTGATCTGCACATGGAAAATGCAGCTTCTGATTCTATCATTACAGTTCGATCAATTTTTGTTGGATCATAAATTTCGGGAACTATTGCTTCCTTCATATTTTTTAGACCCTGTATATAATGACCCTGAACAGGATGTGCTTCAATTACCTGTATATCGGGGTTTTTGGCTTTTAGCCCCATTCCTACACCCATTATGGTTCCTGAGGTACCAAGGGCAGATACAAAATGAGTAACTTTTCCCTGTGTGCCCTCCCATATTTCGTTTGCAGTAGTTAGGTAGTGTGCCATTTTATTGTATTCATTTGAAAACTGGTTTGGCATAAAGTATTTGTCGGGATGTGAGTGGATAAGCTCGAGTGCTTTTCTAATGGCTCCATCCGTTCCTTGGGAAGCATCAGTTAGTGTAATTTTTCCACCAAAGGCTTCAATCATTTTTCGGCGTTCAACTGAAACTGCTTCACTCATTACTATTTCAACCGCATATCCTTTAACTGCACCTATCATTGCCAGGCCTATTCCAGTGTTACCGGAGGTAGGCTCAATAATTGTTTTACCTTTGGTCAGCATACCGCATTCTTCAGCCTGCTCAATCATTTTCAATGCTATACGGTCCTTTATGCTTCCTGTGGGGTTAAATCCTTCCAGCTTGGCATATAGGGGAATATGAGGCTTGGGGTTTAATTTGTTTATCTTTACAAGCGGAGTATTACCAATGGTATCAAGAATGTTATCATACATGTACATCATCCTTCCAATCTGCTACCAATACTATATCATGTATTGATGACGCCTACAATATATGCAAGGAACTTAATTCGGTTCTCCATATAAGCTATGAGCGGTTTTTGGGAAAATTCTTTTTAACATATAAATGCTCTCCTTTCCGTTAATTAATTTTTCCGGAAAGGAGAGCAATAGTTTATGAGTTAAAGAATAAGTGTACTTTCTAGTTGATAGCCGGTGGCTGAGTTACTTTATAACCTGACAGCTGAAAACCGTCCCAGTCAAATATCATTGTTCCAATAACTGAATTTGTCAAGCCTGGTGAGTCTTCAAGAGTTATTCTGGTTGTTGAGGACTTCAGCACTTTAAATCCAATAACTGCCAACGAACCGGTGTTTTCAGGTATGCCTGAATTTTTGTAAGAAACCAAATTCATATATGTCCTTCCAAAGGTAAGTGTACCTGTTGTAAGGTCGTTTAATGCCATATCTGTTCCGCTGTATCTTTTCAGCAATAGTGTTCCGTAGTCTGGGGCGGATGAACTGTCATACGGGGTCCCATCGAGGTATACTGGTTGCAACACTGACGGATCATATTTAATATTTGCTTGATATCCTGATACTACTTCAAATTCCTTAACATTTAATGTTGCAACAATTGATTCCACTGCATAAACTCTTTTTTTACAATAGATGTACCTTGACAACTTCACGCAATAACCATTATTAGGAAAATATCAAGGGTGTTTTGCTAATATTTACTAATTTGGGGTCAGAAATTAC
>Ga0255341_1001810_pt1 | contig 28927 bp, 39 predicted proteins | sample wastewater_treat_8_FD_192418 | JGI IMG/M metagenome (GOLD analysis project Ga0255341, IMG submission 192418) | Wastewater microbial communities from Lulu Island WWTP, Vancouver, Canada - plant12 | ecosystem: Engineered > WWTP > Wastewater > Unclassified | place: Canada: Vancouver, British...
CATCAATGTTGAATAGATACCAATATTCTTAGGTGTGAATTCTGTATCATATGAACGTCTATAAAGACCTGCACACTTCTTACAGAAATGTCTAATACCATGATTACATGAAAGGAATGTTCTTACGTGAATCTTTCCGCGCTTAGGAATATCCTTATAGTCTTCAACATATTTATTGAGTTCCATTACCCAGTGATTACGAACTTTGTAGTTGAAAGTATCTTCATCAATAGGTAACTTCATCTCAGTTCCTTCACTTCCACAATCATCAATCTCAATAGTCATATCATCACATGAACTAATGAGTTTCTTATAGAAGTAACCTGACTCTGTAATATCAGTTACGTTAGCAGCAATAACAGACTGCATGAATTTCTTTGATTCCTGCTCAGAATAGTTATTGTTACGTCTTGCAACTGACTTCTTAATATCATCTGTATTCTTTGTAAATGATGTGATCTTTTCGATTTTAGCCATAGCCTTTTCGTCATTGTCAACGAAGGCCATAGCAAAATCACTTACTGTAGGTACAACACAATGTTCAAACATTGCTTCACCTAATTTATGATACTTTTTAACGTATTCTTCTCTTGTCATTATTTCTTCTCCTTAAGAACAACTTGTGAACCATCATCATAGTTCATAGTTAACGTGTCATCAACAATAACTAACTCTACAGAAAATTCGGATTTTTCACCAGTCTCTTCATCTTCAGAAACAAATGTCGCTTTATAGTTGTTTTCTATATCGTCATCTTTTATTTCTTCAAATGTACCAGACTGAACTACTCGATCTTCACCTGCATCAACTGCAACATCGACTTTGTTATTGCTATAGACCTCAACAGAAACTACAAACTTTCCATAGTCTTTAGTATAGATTTTACTTGTAGGTTTTGTCAAGAGAATAACTGTAAGAACAATCAAACCTACAATCATAATTGCGAAGAAGATAATAGTAGGTGTATCTACTTTACTATTTTTCTTCTTCTTAGGTTTAGTTTTCTTTTCTTCATCTGCCATTTTATACTTCCTCACCAATCAAAGTAGCAACATACTCGAATTCTTCAAGAATACCATTTCTGACACTAGAGTTAGAACCCTCAATATAGTTGTTACTTGCAAGTAACTTCTTGGCTTCTTCACAAGCAGCTCTAGAATAAAGAGCAATTACGTTAAGTGAGTCACCATCAACATCTGCAGCAAGTCCATCATATACAATAGGGTTTGCCTGAATAACGAACATCTCAGATTCTTCGTCAGAGAAGACTGGCTTCATTCCAATAATTGACTTAGCACCGATAGTTGGCTGTCTATTAAAAAGTACATAGTAATCTTCATCAGCAAGTTCTTTGTTAAGTCCATCGATATCTGTTTCTCCAGTTTCAGGATCTGTATACTTAGAGAAAAGTCTAGGATAAAGCGTAGGAATAAAGTAATATCCAATCTTAAGTGTATCTTCTTCAAGACCAAAGTTATTCGTCATAACTGCACGAATCATACCAGTCTCAGGCTGTCCCTTAAGCTCAGCATCAATTACATTACGTTTGTTCTTTGCAAGGATCTGGAATAACTCATGATAAAGCTTATCAAGTTCCTTACAAACAATATAACGAAGATTGATCTCGTTGAAAATAGTAAGCTTACTATTCTTCTTAAGATTTTCGTATCTATTGTTCTGACGTAACATATTGATGTAGATTGTATTCAGATTACCAATGAAGTACTTATCACCCTGGAAGGTAATCTGTCTATATGATGTATGAGGAATACTGATAAGTCTGTGTACATTTTCATTGTACCAAGCTTCAGAAACTCCAATACTCATAAGTGCATCTTTACCAATTAAGATCTTTTTCTCATCATACTTAGAAAAATCAATCTTAAGGTCAAATTCAACATATTCGCCTTCATATAAGAAGCCTCTACTGTTAAGCAGATTATCAACCATGGCCTTGTCATAAGCGCCATAGTTGATAACTCTATTAGGAAGATCGAAGTTGAACTTTATATAGAAGTTTGGAATGTTTCTCTTATTGAGAACTCTGCAGTTGCACTTAGGACAAATTCCAGGTTTTGTCTGTTCACCGCAAACACATTTACCAAACTTACCAAAAATCTTTTCAGAGAAAATTCCATCTTCGTGAAAGAGGTAACGATCACCATCCTTGATCTTTCTAGCCTGAAATAACTTTTCAGACGTTACCTGGTTCATAGGATTTTCTACAATATGTACAGGTTTAATCGTCGCTCTCAGTGGCATTGTTTTTCTCCTTCTTAATTATATTGTTGAAGTTATCTTCATCGAATTCATCGTAAACAGGTTCATCAGTTGTATCGATATCCTCAATGTCATCTTCGAGTGTAAGTACATATCCAATAGACTTAAGGATTTCAATGAACTGCATGGATAACTTAGGATTCTTAGGGAGCTCTCTGGTCTCTTCAATATTAGTAACTAATTTGTGAGAACCAACATACTTCGTAATAGAACGAATACCAAGCTCTTTAAGAATGTTAGGGCAGTCGTTTGCAACAAGGTTAAGTTTTTCCATTTCGCCAAAACGAAGTGTTCTTGTATAACCATGATCTACAGACGAACAACTAATCTTTGTTGATGCATGATGATAAAGTCTCATAATATGGTTGATACCAACAGGGATAACGTTCTTAATTCCTTTGTACTCAACAATTGAGTTCTTAGAATACTTATCCATCTGTTTCTTATACTTCTCAATCATAATTGAGATGTAATCTTCACCATCAAAATCAATTCCAGATGCTCTTGCCCATGCTTCAAAGATCTGACCTAATGAACCACGTCTCATAGTTGAGAAACCCGAAATGATGATATCGAGAGGACCTGCTTCCATATTGCCAACCTTTTTAGTAAGCTTTGGCATCTGATCATCAGGAAGGATAAGACCAACAGTACCCTTTGCACCATGGAGATTTGTAATCTTATCTCCAAGTCTGAAAGGAATTTCCCAACTAACGAAAACTCTTACGTTATTAACGTCTACATCATCGATCTTAGAGATTCTCGCATTTTCATAACCAAGCAAAATTGCACAATTCTTATTAGGGAAAATCATATTAAGATCGTCAACATCGAGTTCATTACCATTGTTGTAGATCTCATTAAGTGCAATAAATACCTTTGACTTCTTATTGAGATACAAAATAGTTGAATCGAATGTTCTAAGCTTCTTAGCAAAAGATTCTGAAATAACGATTGAGTCTGCTGATGTATAACCCTCAAGGTCAGTAAATCCAACACGCGCTTCAATACGATGAGTAATATCATCGATTTCGTCTGCGAGCGGAACTGCCTGAGAAGTCATCTTAGCATTCATCATGATTCTCTTAGGTTTATCATTATTACAGAATGGCGATTCTGAAAGACATGAAAGTCTCTTAGACTGTGGCATGTCAACATACTCATACATGTTATGCATTGAACCATCTTTTTCAACGATCCAAAGTAATCCATCTTTAACAACTACATTATCAAGCAGAAGTCTCTGACGACCTGCAGCTTTAGATGTAACTGTCTTAAATGAATCGAAGAATCCGTTCGTATCTTTGTATGTGAATGCTGGCTGGAAAGATCCACCACTATTATAAATATTTGCACAAGTTCTGAAGTTCTCAAGTGCAAAAATCTTAGATTCACTTCTTACAAGACAACCTTCAAGATGTTCACCTAAGTCATTATACTGTTTGCTCTTGCTAACAATAATTGTGTTAATACCTAAGATGATATTCTTTGTAGGCTGTGCATACTTCTTTGATCTAAGTACTGCTTCTTCAAAATATTCAAGTCTTGAGAACTTGTAATTAAAGATACTGTCTGAATCGAACATAGGAAGCTTTCTGAGAGCTTTAGTAAAGTTCTCTTTAGTAACTTCTTCACCCAATGCAGAAGTAAGAAGCATTTTAGATCTCTTAGAAAGATGACTGTCAAAAATCTCATCGATTGTAGGATCAAATTTATATTCATCCTTATTTACAATACACTCAAACTGATCTTTGCTGATGTCATATTTCCATCCTTCACCTCTAACGGTTTCGAAATTGACTTTACCTACACAGCTGTAATAATCTTTGACTGCAGTAACTCTTGTTACATAGTGTGATCTGTTAATAATCCAACAAAGATCATTTGATGGTGTAGGCATCGCTCCAATAAGGCATGTTCTGCCATTATAATCTCCATAAATGTCAATACACATATTATGGAAATTGAGCTTCAGCTTATAACTATTAGGTGTCTGTTTTTCTGCCTCAGCATTTAAGAGGCCTGTGTTAAAATTCTTTGCCAGCTTACATGGCTTGTCGGTGTTCCAGAATCTTTCGCAATCTTTATCAATCTGTGCCTGAATAGTTGCGAAATCATCTTCTTCATTGATTGGACTTACACCGAGAAACTTTTGATTCGCTTGTGTCCAATATACAAGCTCGTTTTCATACAATTCCTGGATAGTCATTCGCTCTTTCCTTTCATGTTTTTTGAATAAATGCAGATGATGGTGTCACAAATTTTATATCTTACAATTTAAGTTTTTGAATGCTAGTTAGTTCGGTTGGTGCTTACTAGCTTCATACGCGTCTCTCTCAGCTTTACACTGCTTAACAAGCCCGTTAACCATGTGTGCGAGATAGGCATTTACCGAATCATGAATAAAAATCATCATGCTACGGAATTTTTCAATAGAAACAGGGACACTAATCTTCAAATCAGGATCTCCATCTGGAATGATAAGACCTGTTTCTCCGATCTTGCCCTTGCCTCTCGTCATATTGATGAAAATTGTAACATCACCATTATCTTTGGCCATACGACCTAAAGATAAGATGCGTGATTCCGGAGCTCCATTGTAGCTAGGAATCTTTGAGTGCTTACTACCACCCATAGTGATGACTTTCTTGCCGCTAGCCTCTAACTCTTTGAAAAGACGTCCACTAGCCGCATCAGTTGCAAGCAAAGCAACTTCCTCAAACTCGAGATAGCAGTCAATGGAATTCTTGTCCTTGTAGTTCACATTCTGAAATCTTACCTTTTCAATTCCGAATGAGTCCATATAAACGTTGGTAACTACTTTGTTAGTACTAGCTTTGGTGATTTTATACTTTTCAAAATTATCTGTTCTGTCCATTTTTAATCCTTTCATTACCATCATCTGCACTATAATATAATTATATACTAGAACATATTGATTGTAAATAGTTTATTTTGTATAAAAGAGATAAAATTTGCCAGAACTACCGAAGTAGCTCTGACAAACTTATATTAGTAAACAACTGTGAAGTTGCTATTAGGATTATTGTTTAAGAACTCTGCATAAGCAGAATTTTTCTGAATATGAAGTGTAATTGTAGCACTCTCATCGAAGAGACCATCAAATGCTTCAGCTTCAGTTTCAGGATTTACTACACTAAAGTCTTTATTTGCAGTGAAATCTGTAAGTGCTGCACATCCATCAAATGATTTTTCACCGACTGTTTCAACATTATTGATGTCAATAGTAGTAAGATTTACACATCTAAAGAATGATAAACCACCAATTTCTGTAACAGAATCTGGTAATGTAAGTTCGGTAAAACCGGTGCCAAAGAATGCACCATTACCAATTGTTTCTGCCTTATCCCAAGTAATTGATGTTAATTTTTCACAACCCTGGAATGCATAATCTCCAATTGATGTTACATTATTAAGGTTAACTGTTGTAATTGATGTACAACCAGAAAATGCACCACTACCAATTTCTGTAATATAATCAGGAATTGTAATTACACCGGCTGTATCACCGACTGTCTTAAGTCGATAACATCCATTAAGGAAATTATCTGGAATAGTAGTAAGTGTAGTTGGAAGATTTTCAATAGTCTCAACACCTGAATTTGCAAAAGAAACATTTTCAAGTTCAACCTCAAGATTCATAAAGTATACTGTCTGAATCAATGATTCTGAACTAATATAGATATTAGAAATCTTTGTTACTCTTTCAGGAAATACTAGATCCATTGTTTTCTGACCATCTTCAGAAAGACCAATAATTTCAGTCTTATTCTCATTCTTATAGATGAAATCACCATCTGTAACAGGTACATCATCTACATAGTCAGATCCTTCAACTGTTGCTTCAGTTGGAGTTGTAGTAACTTCAGACGATGTAGTAGGATCTACATTGTTTTTGTTACATGCGGCAAGCGTCGCTGTCATTGCCAAGATGCAAATTGTTGCCAATACTTTCTTCTTCATTTTTATAATTTCCTTTCTTTATTATACACCAAATTTGCGTTTAATACTATCAACATCAAATGAGATGTTTTTCTCTTTCTTAATTTGTGCTTTAGCTATTTCTGTAAGCATTTTAAGTGATAACTTATTATCTTTGCCATCAATCCATTCATGTAAAATATCTTTAAGCTCACTTATATGAATAAGTTTTGTATGACATGAATACCACTCATCAGTACGAATAATTTCTACTGGAGTATCATTTACTATACATACATAACCATCAATCGACTCTAATGGAATACCTGCAGTTTTCATTACTTCTTCCCAGATATGTGTTGATGGATGCACTTCGATAATTTCTTTACCTTTTTCTGCATCAACTACTACACCGTCCATAAGCATAAGTGATTGACCATTTTTAATCTTAAGATTTTTAGCATCTACAACTAAAAGATGATTACCATATACAAGTAATGTGTCTGTATCAGGAATATAATCTTTTTCAGACTGTGCAGATGGATTATCAACAGTTATTGCATACTGTTTAATAACATCACTAACTGAAAGATCAGCAATAACAGATTCATCACCAAGATAATCTTCAGTATTGACATGAATTTTCATGCCATTAGAATAATGCAATATTGTTTCATCACCATTTTGTTCTGCAGATGTTAATTTAGCATTCTCAAGTGAATTTGCAAATTTTGTCTTATTCTTATCTTCAAATTGATATGCAAGACTAGCAAAAGCAACTAATCCATCAAGTGTATCATCATACTTAACTAATCTAGTTAGATATTCACAAAGGTCTTCTTCACCTTTAATACCAGCTTTTGTCTTAGAAATCTGAGATTCAAGTTCTGGATCTTTCATTTCCCAATCAGTTTTACCAAATTCTCGACTATCTCTTTCTTCTTCTAATTTTGCCAGCGTCTGTCTTAAACCTTCGCCAGGATCTCCAATAACTCGATTTCCAGCTTTTAAGTAATTCAACACATTTATAGCAAGCTGTTTATCTTCTGGTCTTATACCATCCTGATTTAGCTTCATATGACACCTCCATTTAATAACGTTACAAATAAGAATGCAATTGATGTTTTTCATCAACTACATTCTTTTTGCCTCAATTTATATTATTAAATAGCTCTTCATTTAGTTACAACAAACAGAGGCCAAGCCATTAAGACTTGGTCTCTGCGTAAAATCTATTTCTAAGATATCAGTATACCAATCATCTTTAGACTTAACTGCATATTTAGTACACTTATACTGTTTACCCTGTTCAGTAAGTCTTTCCTGAAAAATCTTATCATTTCGTTCATACTCATTATACAGATCTTCAGTTTCAATGTATATTTCTTTCTTAGCTAATATTTGTGGAATTGTAAGATTTTCGATGTCGCTAAATGAAAAATCTACACAACGCTTATTAAAACCTTTTAGACCATTTGTATGAATCTCAAATTCTACGTATGGAGGATAGTAATACTTATCACGATCATAATGTTCAGGCTCATAATGCACATTATATAAAAGATAAGGAACTACATATTCCTCACCCTTAATTTCAGTTTTAGCAAATATCCATTTATGTGTAGTATGCTCATCTACATACTTAACTATAGCTCTACAAAATATTTGAAGATCAGTCATTACTGTATCATCAGTATTTGTTAAAGCATCAATAAGCATTTCTAAATACTTAGTGATTTTTCTTGCCTTAACTTTTCTAAAAGCTTCCTTAATAAGTATAAGTTCATTAACAGTATATTTATTAGGATCGATCTCACTTCCATTTGATTCAGGATAATACTGATGATGCCATCTAAGATCTCTAGAAAGTTTATTTAATGATTCTATATTATCGACGTTGAGTTCATTCAGATAATTACAGAAATCAACCAGTAAATTACCTTTAATCTTAATCTCCATGTAGTATTACCTCCAATATTATTATAGATACATTATAACAAGATTAGTTTTGCATGTAAATAGTTTTGACTATAATTTTCAAACAAAAAGAGACTGGTCTTTGACCAATCTCTCTTATCTTAACTTGTAATTCGATTACAAAGATTACCAACCTACATAAACATCAACTGTTCCGTAAGCGCAACCACTATCGTAAATCTTACCAGGTCTACCAAATGGTGTATCAATTACTGTGCCATAACTTATGTAACCTGTATCAGCTGCAAGACAAATGTAACCATCTTCATCACAAACAAATCCATCATCATCTAAATGACGACCAGGAATATCAAGTCCACCGCCAGGTAAAACTTTCTCTGAATACCATGTCCATTTATGATCGTTCCAATAAAGAACTCCATGATATCTTAATTCACCAGGTGTGTAAGCAGCTTCAGTAAATTCAGACATCATTTCTTCATCTTCAGTTGGTGCTTCAGTCTCTTCTACAGTAGGTTCTTCAGTAGTAACTGATGTAATAGAACCTGTTTCTGTATTTGAAGAATTTTCACTGTAGTACTCTTCATTTGGAACATAAACAGTCTCGGTTTCAGCTTCAACTTCCATAGCTCTTGCCATACTCTCATATACACTATAAGGTGCACCAGGAATATAGTCAAACTCATAACCATTTACTGTTACTGTAGCAGGTTCAGGTTTAGGACCATATAAGTTTTCATAATACTCAGCTCTATTCTGTAAATCTGCTTCTACTGTAACGGGTTCAGTCTCTTGAGCTTCAACTACTGAAGGAAGTTTAACTGCTGCAACATCTGCTCTTACAAGATCTAATGAAGGAGTCTTAGCAAATGCATTAGTTTTAACTAAAACAATAGCTACAACATACGTTAAGACACATGCAACAAAAATTGCGACCTTACGTTGTTCTTTGATTGCTTTCGCAAGTTTCTGTAAATCTTTTTTCATACTTTACCATCTTTTTATATAGTCATAGCACCTCTTTGAATCGTAAGCAAGCTATTCTCCAAGGTGCTATTACTTTTTATTTTAGGCTGTTAAAATCATGGTGTAAGCCTGATCAACAAGTGCACTGCCGTTTGCAATATACATATATCTGTTGATGTTACTATTCTTAGTATTACGACCAACATTATGATCTGCATAATCAGCAACTGCAGAAATGAACTTGTATCCGGTAGATCCAAATTCGAACAAATCTTCTTTCGAAAGGAAAACTGAAAGAAGCTGTCCTCTTCTGCTTTCCTGATTCTCTTTCTGCTTATCAGACATTTCATCGTTGATAGGGAACAAACGATTAATGAACTGCATTACCTGAGAATCAGAAATCTTTATAGACTGGAGCATTTCGCATTCTCTGTTAAGTGCGTTCATATAAGAAGAACCTGCAAGAAGAATTTCTTTTGCTTCATCGATCTTCTTCATAGGATCACCAGAGTGTACACATCTCCAATGTCTAGACTGATCTCTTAAAGGGATATTAAGTGCATTTGAGCACGCAATTCTCTCAGGGACGATCATACATTTGACAGAACCTGTACCATCATGCGAGTTCATGAAGATCAGATAACAATCAACGTCATCACCAAGGATAGAGTATTCACCAGTTATCTTTGCTTCAAGCCATGTAGAGGATCCACCACGGTAAGATCCACCACGGATGAACTCAATCTCTTTTGAGTTAAAGATCGATTCAGTAAATGCGAATGCATCTGCGTTGTTAACGATCTTATACTTATCAGAAACAATACCGAGAGGTTTTTCATCGGCTTCCCTTACGATAATGTTCGATCCAAGAACTTCGATCTGCTTACCATTAACTTCGGTATATACAGGATGTGCAGATACTGTCCAATTAAGACCAGCCTGCGCAAGAACATCATCATATGACTTAGCGTCAACGATTACTTCACCAAAACCAGTGTGCAACTTTTCTTTATCCAAAAAACTAAGATCTGCCATAATAATACCTCCTTAAATGATTAAGCAAATTTTGTTTTTCATTTATTATGGTTATATTATAACAAGATCTTAGCTAAATGTAAATAGTTTTGTTGAAATTTTTTAGATAATTTTCACAGATAAGAACTGCTCTTTAGTCATATCATTGATGTCTTTGCAGTCACCATAGCATGAATAATCAATTTCTTTAATAATTTTATTGGTGACATTTTTACGAAACTTTTCTCTAGCTTTCTTTCCAGCATCATCATTATCTGTAGCCAAAATTAAATATCTTAAGTCTGATCGCTTAATAATGTCATACTGATAACTAGATCCGGTTCCGTTTAATGCAACTGCATATTTACCATGAGACCATATTGCAAGTGCATCTAGCATAGACTCACATACATAGACCTCATTGATTTCTACACCTTTACGTCTTTCACGATAGATTTCATACAATCCATAAACAGGTTTATCAACTCCTTCAGGATAATGGAAAAACTTATTAGATACGTTTCGAGTAGCAATAAATAGAATATTGCCAAATTCGTCTCTATTTGGAAATGTTATACAATCATGCTCTTTGTCATATCCAATATCGAATTTTCGAATTGTGTCTAAATTAAGCTTTCGCTCAAACATGTATGGATGTGTAAATCTATACGCTTTAAGTACCTCTTTGTCTACAAATTCTACCGTCTTCTTTTCTCTCGATGGCAGATTAAATTTGACATTACGTTCTTCAATAGAACTTCCATCAAAATTCTCTAATAACCATGATCGTCCGTTTACTTGTAGACAATGAGTTATAACATCTGCAAGGCCATGCGTCTCCTTGCAGCCGAAGCAGTAAAACAATCCATCAGATTCTCTAAACTGAGCTGATGGATGTTTCTCTTGCCCCATTTTATGATATGGGCATTGAACGGACAAATATCCATTTATTGCCTTATATCCTCTTGAAAAATAATTGAAACCATTCTGTCGACAGTCTGATATAAGTCTATCGAGAATTTGTTTCATGTCTGTGTTTAAGTTGAGATTTCCAACTTTCATTAGATTGCATCTCCAGTATCATTTGTAAATGATGTATCTTCTGTAGTATCAATTGCAATTCCATCTTTAGGATTTGCAGTATATGTAAACGTACCTGTATTGATATCGTACTGATAGAACAAATGCGGTCCTTTCTCACCATATCTATTTTTGCTAAGGTACAGTTTAATAACATCCTTTGCCTTATAAACTGAGATTGCTCTTGATGCATTATGTGAAATACCATCAGAACCACGAATTGTGTCAAGCTCAGGTGATTCAGTACTTACTTCACCATCTGAATCTCTTGCACCAGTTCTATTTGCTTGCATAACTGCAATAATCGGAATCTTCTTTTCCATACTAAGAAGCATAAGATCTTCTGCAATTTCAGTGAGATTTTCTGTAGTATTCTTACCTTTATGACCTCTCTCATTTGTGAGATATGTAAGACCATCGATAACAATCATCTTAAGGTCAAGTGCTTCAATCCATCTTCTTAATTCTGTAACCGTAACTCGCTTATCAGGAAAGTCAAGTGGTGTTACTACATTGAAAAGAGGACGATCTTTACCAGCAAGAGTATTTACATATTTCTTATATGGATCTGAATTAAACTTTGCATCAGCACCAGTAATACCATGATTATCGAAGTTCTTAAACAAAGTATCAAATCTGTAACCAATTTCTGTGGCGCTCATTTCTGGTGAGAAGAATCCAACATTTACACCTTTACCAGTAGGATTTCCTTTAGCATCTCTAGGACCAGCCCAAACTTCAACAGCAAGTTTTTCAGCAATCCAAGTTTTTGCATTATTAGTACGAGCATAGATTACAATTAACTCTTCACCACGTCTTAATCCACCATTAAGAATCATATCAAGCTCAGTAAGATTTGTACTAAAGAGATATGCGTCTCTATCCATCTGTTTTTCTAACAGAATATCATATCTATCTCTTGCATTCTTAATGATGTCAATACCATAAGATCGATTAGGTGCCTGAATTGATTGTAATCGCTGAATAATTTTATCCTTAGTCTTAACAGCGTCTCTAGCAAAATCTGTTTCACTTGCATTAATTGTTTCTACACAATCATTATAAACATATTCTTCGTAAAGTCTCTGTTCAAGATAAGCAACAGATTCTGAAACATCCATTGGTGTAAAGTCTGGAAAATGATCCAAAACTGTACCAATATCAGGAATCGTCTTATATGTTTTGAAATGCTTTAATACAAAGTTGTATTGATCTTTGTAGTTAAAGTAGTACTTATCGTCATATTTTGTAAGGAAGTCTACATCCTTTTTATTGACGATATAATTTAATGCTTGCAACTGTATCATAATTTCCCTCCAGCTCTAAAGTCATCAGACTTAAACTCAATGACTTTCGAACCATTGAAGATTCGACTTGCAAGTCTTCCACCGATAACACTCTTTAGAGTTTCATAGTCTGTTATATTACTTGTATAAATGTTGCTCTTATCGTTTGCTATACGATAATCAATAAACTGAAGCAACTGTTCATGTTCGTAATCTGTTAATCGACCAAAAGCTAAATCATCCCATATAACTAAATCTGCTTCTTTAAGTCTAGTTATATAATCAGGAATAGCATCAAATTTCTTAATATCAAGTAAAAATGTAGGTACATTTACAAATATACCTCTTGGAAAATCATAACTACCTTTCCAAGTTTGATCCATATACCTCAGCATTATTTTTGCTGCCCAAGTAGTTTTAGCATTACCACATGTAGTTGAGCAAATGTATAAACTCTTTCCATCCTGAACAAACTTAACTACTTCTTCACCTTTAAGTTTATTGAGTTCATCATACTGCTTTTCATCCGCATCTACATGGTAAATCGTAAAAGGTTGCTTATACATACTTGGAAGATTACTCATATCAAGCTGATTATTGAAAAATCTGTATCGTTCACACATAGGCGAGCAGCTTGTTTTACAGACTTTCTTGTGAAAACAATCTTGCATCTTCATTTTAATAAGTTCCTTTCTTACCTTCTGCATCAAGTGATTCAGCACGTTCTTTAATCTTCTGAATATCATCTTCAGTATACGAACCACTTGTTATTGTAGTCTTATCAAAGTTGATATGAGATGAAGTATTTGTAGGTTTAGGTGCAACTTTAGGCTGTGTACCTTCACGCTGATCTACAAACTTAAACCATTCTCTATCAATTGAGTTTTGAATACATGTAATCATGTCATCATCACTCATCTTAAAACTAACTAAATCATTTATCTTAGCTCGAACAATATATCCATGAATTTGATCAGCTTCAGCAAATCTGCCTCGACGATTCATCCAATTCTCGAAATACTGAATGAGTAAGTTAGTAATTTTCTCATTGAATTTGTAACTTGTGATAAGACCAACCATCTTTTCATAGGCATTAAGAACTTTAGGCTGCTCTTGTACGGTATTCTTAAACTCTTCTAACTGAGCTTCATCAACCTTCTTAGCAACTGTCTTTTCATTCTGAGTCTTAATTACAAATTCAGCTTCACCCTTTTTATTAAGAACGATATAACCGATCTTAACCAACTCATCAAAAAGTGTGTCTAATTCTTCTTTACTAGACGTAGACACACTCGTTAATTCTTCTAATGAAGAAATACTAGATGAACTGTAGTATAGCTGTGCATATAGACCCTTTGCCCCAATAGACAAACGCTCATCTTCAAAGATTAGTGCTGGAAGTACCATAAAATCACGATATTTAGGTTTCTTAACAAAATCTCTTTTAGCCATACTTTAATTACTCCAATTCTTTAATTCTTGTGTAAGCTTTGACTTTTCACAATCTGTTGGTGAAATATTTTCATTCCTAAGCTTTCGTATTATGGAACGATTTGTGCTAACATAAAACGTCTTGTTATTATAACTAGCTACGTACTTCAAATGTTCCATATAATATTTTATGAAGTTGTTATTTACAGAACAATCGAAATTGTCAACACAATCACAAAATACTACATAACGTTCATTTATATCTTCAAAGATCTTATATCCGCATTTGAATACACGATGCCAAACATATGCATAATCGCCAATTGATAAAGCCTCGATGATGTCTGTTTGATCGTTTGTATCTTTTTTCATAATACCTCCTTAGGTCTTGAACTAAACAATACAATCTTGGAATTTGAGTTTTCCAAGACTGTATTGTTATTAGATTTTTCTTTTTATCCCTGTGTAAGAATATGTACACCACTACCATGTTTAGAGACAATATAGAATCTTGGTGATTTAAGGAACCAAGACTGTCCACGAGTCTCTACCCATCTAAATCCACTAGCCTGAATTTCAGGTGGTTCAGATGTATTTTTAAGTGTAAGTGTTCCATCATTCTCATCGAATTCGATTTCATAAACATTCAAGAAACTGAATTGACTTCTGAAATCGTTAAGTGCTAAGATCTCATCAATATACTTAGCATCGCTACTAACTAAATTAGGCAAGCGCTTGCTTTCTAATTTTGAAAATGTAGCAATTTTACGTTTACTCATAGCTTCCGAAATCATATCCATCCAAGTGGATGCTGGAACTGTGAGTGATGTTTTATCTGGATCTCCGACAATTGTCATATATGCAGCAATATGCTCTGCAGCAAATCTGAACAATCCTAATTTCATAGAAATAATCGGAAGATTAAGTTCTAACTTATTACCAAATTCTTTAGGTGAAATAACAACTGAGATATAATCACCATTGAATTTTTGACCTTCATTATCACCATTTACAATATATTCTTTATAGTCAAGTTCTTTACTTGATTCTCCAGCATAATGTAAAGCAGAATAAGATCTAATCTTATTTGTACCATTTCCTTTACTTGCATTCCAGTTAACTAATGTTGCGAAAAATAACTTACTAGGTGTAACTGTAATGCTAGTATTAGTAATCTGACAAATAGCCTCAATGAATGTGATTGCTGTTGTAATCTTTCTTAACTGATCATCTGTAATGTCACCTTTGAAAATCATATCAATAACATCATTTACAGTGTGAGGCGTCAAAAGAGCATCTAATACTTTCTTCTTCTGTTCCTTGTTCTCAGAAAAATATGAGTAATAGATGTTGTTGTCCTGATCACCAGACTTAACATGAGTAAGCTGTACTTGATCTAAATCATACGTATACTTTCTTCTAGGCATAATTTAGCCTCCTTTCAAAATTTGAATGGAGCTATTTACCCAGAAAATCCTAGAAAATCAAGAACCTGTTTGCGATCTTCCTTTTCCTCTTCAGTAAGAGCTCCAGTTTCTACGCGTTGACGATACTTTTCAAGCTCAACATCTGCCTGAAATGCAGCTACGTCAGCACTCACTTCATTGTTCTTAATTTCTGTGCTAGTGTCTGCCATATTGAATCTCCTTTTCTGTTTACTTATTTCTTTATAAAACCTGGTTCGATTGTATCATAAATCTGATCCAAAATTTTATAAGCTGTCGTGTTTTTCTCGCTAATAGTTGCTTCATAATCTACATCGTAGATCGTATCAGCTCGAGTACCGAATGTCCATTTGGACTTACCAGTAAACATACTACAATTGAGAGCATTCACCCTATTAAATATAAATAGCTCTTCATTGTGCATATAGATAATTCTGTCATAAAAATTATTCGGTAAGAATAGTTTTTCATTTACAGTCTTCTTTATAATACCAGTAAGTTCTCTAAGCGCCACAACCATATGGTCAGCATGATATCCTTCTATGTTTATTACATGATACTTTTTACCCTTGTCTTTATCGCCCACTAAGTACACATGAATCTGCTTAGAAATAATTACAATAAATTTGGGATCGAAAAAATATTTTAAGAATGGATATTCTGGATGACCTTTGGCACTGTATTGCCTTTCGTCTGAGATTATATGAGCAGCTCTGAACAATGGTTCAGCTTTTGGATTTATACTTAGAATAGCTTCTGTTACGTCTTGAGCTGTCATTATCAATTCTCCTTTAATTTATTATATCACAGGTAGCAATTCCTGTAAATAGCTAGTTTATTGTACAATACTTATCAATATATGAGAAGTCGTATTCACCTTCATTAGCATGTTTAGTAAGTGAGTTAAAATCATCTTCATTAGTACATCTAATTTCGAAATTATCCCATTTACAATTGTTTATGAATAACTCAAAATTAAGTTTATCATCATGCTTATCATGATATGAAATACGAATGTCGTCGTTATTTTCAATCCTATGTTTAATAGCAGTAATGTCTTAATTGATTTCTCATATAGATGCTCAATTGATTTATTAGAATTAGGATCTTCAAATATTTCATATAAATATAACGATTTGAAACCACGGTCAGACAAGTATTCTTTTGCCTTAAAGATAGTACCATTATAATCTACTTTATTGTACAAATTATAGAAAATAATTGGAGGTGCGATATTTAATAATGCAACTATACCTGAAATAATCATTACATTACGTGCAGCATCACTACCAGAAAGAGCAAAACACATTGTCGCAGATACAACTAATGTAATAATTGCTAATATTAAAATCATTACTGAAATACTACCAATCGTTTCAAATACAGAACTCTTACGATTTGCTTTCTCATCTGCCCTGAATCCATCAATATATTTATCGTATACTTCTTTGATTATCTGAGGTTTACTAGAGTTAATGCTCTCTAGTGTAGCAGTTGGAAAAATGATTTTTGACATGAAAATCTCCTTTATGCTGTTATAGTTTTACGTCATTACCTAAGTCAAATTTTCAAATCATTACATTTTGATTTGCATCCAGTTATAATTGCTATTGTAGCTATAATTGCGCCTATAAAAGCAATACCAAGAAATGTTGTATATTTAATTACTTTACCAGTTTTCTTAATAGTCTGTTTTACTTTTTTCATAATAATCTCCTTATATTCTAAAACAACGAATCAATAATTTGCTATCGATGATAGCACCTCGACTCGATGCGAGATATAAGGATTAAAGGTACTAATCATGCTTCATCCTCATCACCATATCTATCTAACAACTCCTTCATTCGCTGAAAAGTTGGCTCATCTACAATATAGTAGTTTTTACTATTAGGACCAAAACTAAATACTACTGCTGTATGAGCTTTCTTCATATAGATAGATTCTTCAAGGTTTTTCTTAAACCAACCTTTCTTAACAGAAAAGCTTTCCTGATCTTTAACACATGTCTTACATTCAATAAGCCATTTATCATCGGTTACATCACCTTTATCATAAGGTGTAGCACCACTATTTGCAACTACTCTTGCGCCTACTGCCTTTGCTACAGATGTTTCTTGCTTTTTAGAAAAATATCTAGTAGGCTTCTTTTCACCATCATCACGATGTTGTCTAAATTGCATAATATCACTCCTCTACTTTTACTGCATCAGGTGAAGCAATAAGTGTAACATTGTAGTCTCGATACATGCCTAACCATTTATATCTACGAACTTCAAGATGCGGATCATCATAAGAAATTGTAATAAGTGTAGGTTCAGTAACCTCTACTCCATCTTTCATAACTGTAACTGTCTGATTTTCAGTATCACAACTAATAAACTCAGTTACGCCTACAACTTCATAATTTGCTTTTTCATTACTTGGTGACATTTTCTTATATGGTACTGTAACAAGCATTACACATAAAGTACCAACTAAAGCGAATAGTCCAATAAGAACTGCTATTCTATTTACGTTTGAAAGTGAGATAATCCATCTCTTACATTTAATAAGAATAATAACTGTAATTGCAATTACTAAGACTGCTAATAAAATAGGAATATAAATACTTATGCTAGAGTAAATATTTCCATAAGAATAAGGTATCATTTCTAGTATCTCCTTTTATTTATTTGAACAGTAGGAGGGGAATTGCACCCCTCAAGTCATAGACTTCAATGCTTAAATCATTGCTACCAATTGATTAAAAATCATCATTGTCATCAACATCAGTTACAGATGAAGCTGCAGGCGCATAAGCAGTATAACTTACATCATTGCCATCACCAAAATCTGCATCTTCTTTTACAGGAAGATCGTCATTTGCAGGCTCATCATTTGTTTCAGATGTTTCAGGTTCAACCTTTTCTTCAGTTTTCTTTTCCTCAACTGGAGTAGTATCAAACTCTTCAGAAGGTGCCTTAGTACTAGACTCTTCAACACCCTTTTCAGCTTCGAGAATTGACTTAAGATCTTCTTCATCAATAAGTGAAATATCCTTACCAGTCTTATTGATATATGCTGATACTGCCTTCTCATACTCTGCTCTAAACTCATCATGAGTCTTGATGTATTCAACCATCTTGCCCTTACCAGCAAACTGAAGTGGTTTACCATTTTCATCAAGATATGGTTCATCAGTACCAGGCTTTACAAGCTGCCAAGTTACTGAAGAAAGCTTCTTAGCAATTTCATACTTTGTGATAATCTCAATAAGATCAGTGAGTGTATCAACTCCAGACTCAAATCTAAATACGATCTTTGCACCATTACGATTAAGTGGACCAAGTCTGTTCTTTGTAACTGAGAAAGTAGCAACAATACCATCTGTCTTTTCATCAGTCTGTGAAGCAGAAAGACCAAGATTATCTCCGCAAGTAAACTTACGAGTTGCAAATCTTACCTTAATACAAGGATAGAAATTAAGCGCATAACCACAAGGTTCTGTATAGATCTTAGCACCAGTAAATGTGGTACCAGCTACACGTGTATGGTTAATAACAAGCAGAGTATTTCCAGCCTTTGCAACAGACGGAACCATGAACTTGAGGAACTTACCCATTGACTTAGCAATAGATGCTCTCTGACCATTATCTTTAGTGATGTCGTTATCGATATCAGCCTGTGAAAGTAACATTGGTGCAGAGTCAATAATGATAAGACCAATATCATCTGCTTCCTGAAGCTTAATGATATCTGAGAAGATTTCCTCTGCAGATTTACCTGTACAGTCATATCTCTGGAATCTTTCAGGATCAAGATCAAGATGTGTCATCTTTGCGAACCATTCAACCTGACCTACAAGAGTTTCCTCTGCATCGACATAAATACATGTCTTATCAGGATGAATTGCCTGAAACTGTGCCATAGCTAAACATGCTACTAATGACTTACAAGAACCAGATTCTCCAGCATAAACAATTACCTTTCCTTCAGGAAGTCCACCATACAATGCATAATCTGCTGACATTGTACCCATTGAGAATCTCTTACATTCCGGGATCAAATTTCCTGGTGTAAGTACCTCAGTTTTCCACGCTTTGTTAATTTGTTTTGCGATGTCTAAAACACTACTCATTTTTAATTACTCCTTTTATATCTTACAATTTTTTATTGTTACCCTATACCAAAATTACTTGCGTGCTCTAATTCTGGCGGGGTTGCAATCTTTTCATAACTGTGTTTTTCTTCATTCCACTTATAAACAACTCGCTCTAGATCTACAGTTAAGATGCCTGGTTCCATTTTTTCGATAATTGCATAATCATAAATATCATCTCGCATGTCGCTGAAGTTGTTCTCTACTGCACAGTTTGCTTCTTCAAAACAATCAAACCAGCCTACACATCTGCGGTCACCAAAATCGTAGATATGGGGGCTGGCTATAGAGTCATTATGACTGATCTTCTGAAACACTGTTACGGTATAGATTGTCTCCATCCTCTCTAACTCCTTTCAATTTATTTTCAGCATTCTTACTAATAAGGACGTTAGATAGGATATTTACGATACGATGTGCTTCATCCACTTTTGATTTCATTCCATTTGCTACAGCACTTTGTATCATTACTACAACTTGCTTGTCCATTGATTCGACTATTGCCTGATTGCTTCGAACAGCTTGAGTACCAGCAGTGCTGTTAAATATATCAGCTTGTGCACTCTTTGAAACTGCAATTGCACAATCTTGCATGAGTACTGACATGTCCTTTCTTTCAGTAAAGTTATATAATTCAATAGAGAGCTGCAGCATGTAATCCTGCAACTCCTTATTAGTCAAAGTAGTTAAATTGTCACGGATCTTCTTAATGATACCGTCAATTTCTTTTGTATTCTTTGCAATTGTTTCCTTAACAATTGGCTTAATTAAGTTGTAAACCTCTGAAACTTCTTTTTTAGCTGTGTTTACTTTGTTGATGTCAACCATTACATTCTCCTTATATCTTACATCATTTTACTATATCTCGTATTTGAAGCTGTCATATTGATAGGCTTTCTTCCAGTAAACTGAATAACGTTTGAACGATCAATTTACAGGTTTTGTATTAACTGTATTTGCTACATTCATAATCTGCTTAAACTTGATCTCTCTTCTACGCTTTTCAGCTGCACATTCTTCAAGGTATTCTTGATATTCTTTCCAATTGTCAAGGCTCTTAAGACCATACCAATTGAAATCCCAAATACAATGAATATGCTCATTATCCTTAACTAAGAACTTTACAACGAACATTTCGATCAGCATTGCTGCTGCAACCAGTCCGACACAGACAAAACAACCGATAGTTGCATTTGTTCCATAAGGATCAGGTGCATCAACACCAGATGCGAAAATAAACATCAAAGGTGCACCAATAATAAGACAACCATACTTAATCAAAGATAATACGATAATAGCGTTCTTTCTACACTTTCTTAAAAATTTCTTTGTAAAGATTTGTTCCAACATAGTAAATACCTCTTTAATATTATGATTATATTATATCAAGGAGGTATTCCATTGTAAATAGTTTATTGTTAAATGTAACTAGTTTTTTTATGGTAAATTACTCCTCGACATTAGATGTAGTAGTATCTTCGAGATCATACATTCTCGACATTGCTTCTACCATGTACTCTTCAAAATTACCTTTTTCAGCATTTTTTACATCATCTGGAATAACTGCACTATCCAATGAAAGTGTCATATAAAGATAGCTTACGTCTACTCCAGACATTTCAGTAGCACCAAACATTTCTGAACTAGCTGCAACAAATTTCAAATCGTCTGTGAAGTAATAAACAACCTTAGTATGATTGTCATCATTATCTTCATAAGCGACTGCAATATATTCTGTGCCATTTAAGTACTTACGACTTACTTCAGCTGTTTCTGGGAATACTTGATTTTTGATTGTATCTGCTTCTTCTTTAACTGAAACAGTATCACCGAGATCATAAGTATCAGTAAACCATTTCTGCTGAGTTTCATCATAATAATATACTGTATCATCAATTGTATATGTTTCAAGATAATTAGCAATATATGAATATGTTACGCCGTCGCCATCTGCCATAACCATATATTTATCGTCTTCAGAATATTCACCTTCTTTTGTTGAAACATACATCTTGATAGTAAAGTTATGCATATCACTAAATTGTTCATGCATAGCTGAAGAAAGATCTGTAACAGAAGGTAAAGACTCATCAGTCTGTTTTGACTCTGTAGGCGTTGCAGATTCTTCAGTTATAGTACCTTCTTCAGTAACAACAGATTCATCACTAGGTACAGGTGGAATAGTATTATTACTAGGTGCAAACTTTGTAGTTTTTCCGCATGCAGCTAACATAGCTACGCATGACAAAATTAAAAGTGTTCCAATAAGTTTCTTTTTCATTGAGTTCTCCTTTGTTGACTACAATAAAATTGGAGCTATATACGATCTATATATAACTCCAATTCATCATCTTATTTATACTCCTCTGAATTAAAACGGAATGTCATCATTTGACTTCTTATTAGAAGTTTTCTTTGTAGTAGTAGACTTGTTATTAGTAGACTTTGACTTAGAAGAAGATGATTTCTTTGATGTCCATATAATAGAACTTGTTGATTGCATAAAGATAGTTACAATACTTCCCATAAAACCTAAAGTAGATCCAGCAGAACTTGAACAATTATCCAAGTCTGGAAGTAAAGAGATGTCTTCTTAGTTTCAGTCTTTTCAACAGTCTTTTTCTTTGCAGAAGACTTAGTTCTCGGATATGCTTCCATAAGAGTCTTCATATCTTCCTGATAGACTTTGTTACCGAATACATACTTAAGAGCTGCAATTGCAAGACCCTTTTCATAGTCAAAAGTATCGTCTTTACCACACTTAGCGGTAGTTTTAGTTCCGTCTTTCCAGAAAATAACAACTGCAGAATCCTGACAAATTATATTGTCAACGAAATCTGTGAGCTTAGGCTCATAGTTGCTTTTTGCTGCGTTATAACAAGCTGCACATTCTCTAGCAGTTTCAGCTGCTTTCTTTGCAGTCTTCTCAGCAGTCTTAGCAGCATTTTTACTTACCTGAACTACCTTTACAGGAACTCCAGAAATCATACTAAAAAAACTACCAAGTGTCTCGTTAAAAATCTCTTCATCACGTTTAGACATATCTATACCTCTTTCTTAAAATATAGTACTTTGCTTAATATAATTAAATAGCTCTTCGCTACTTAGTTATCTTCAGGATGTTCAGTAACCATTATAGTACCATCAGCATTATATCTAATTGTCATACCACCTGCATTATATCCATCATAAATTAAATAGTGTACACCAGTATCTGGATCCATATAATCATATACATTTTTCGTTGGAGATGAATATAAAGTAGTAAAATTGTCATTAGATGTTGATGCTTCTGCACTACATCCAGTTAATAAAAAACAAGAACAAATAAATGTAAGCAACTATATTATTATATCAAGTTTCAATAGAACAGTAAATAGTTTTTAGTATCTACTAAGTTCTCGTTTAAGATCTCTTTCTTTAATAGACTGACGCTTGTCATAATTATGCTTACCTTTACATAAACCAACTAAGACCTTTACTTTACCTTCAGTCATATACATCTTTAGTGGAATAAGTGTAATTCCATTATCGATAAGCTTTCTTTCAAAAGATCTAATTTCTTGCTTATGTGCAAGCAGTCTTCTAGGACGTCTTTCAGCTATATCATAATCCATAGCCTTATCAAATTTTGAAATATGGGCATTCAATAAAATAAGCTCACCTTTCTCAATCTGACAATAAGAATCTTTGAGGTTACATGAGCCCTTTCGTATTGATTTTACTTCGTGGCCCTTAAGTTCTATTCCACACTCAAGTGTTTCAAGAACAAAATAGTCATAATATGCTTTTCTATTTTCAATATTTACAGAACTCATGATTTACTTCCTTTAACCTATATAATGTTTAACAACCATCTGCGCTACCTTACCATCAAGTCTAGCACCAAACTGTGTCTTAAGTGCTTTCATGCATATACCAATATTCTTCTCGATATTATGCTCAGTAAGATAATCAAGAATAGTCTGTTCATTAACCATTTCAGGAAGAATGCTTGATGCATAACTAATCTTTTCAGCAAGCTCAATAAGTTTTTCTGGCTTATCCTTAGCAAATTCACCGAGTTCCTTAAGCTGCTTAATCTCATTCTTAGCTGACTTAACAAAGTCTTCATCTGTTACTGCGCGATTACCTTCACTCTTAGCAATCTTATATGCTCCATCAAGAATTGACTTAAATGTAAGCTTTGCAGCTTCATTCTTATCAACCATTGCTTCTTTAATGTTCTGTCTAACTTTTTCTTCTATCATTTTTCTTAATTTCCTTTCATTAGTTTAATGCGGATATTGAGGATTCGAACACTCGAAGCCTTACCATATACAATAACTGTCCTTTACTAACTAGTATTGTAAAGTAATTAACTGGCATTCATTTGGATTACCGTCTGTTAAAATTACTCTATACAGTGTGGCAACTGGATTAGCCCCCAGCCTGCTTTGACCGCTTGCATATCACCGCGTAATTATACTAAGAAGCTAATACACTTCTTAATCTCTGATTGAATATCTTCGAAGATTTCATCAATTGAAACTGGCTTATTGTTATGTGCATCAACTGCAACATTATACATATAAGGTCTCTCTTCAAAGAACTTCTTCTTACTATGTGTATGACCAAAAAGATTAAATACACAAGTCTTTGGATTACTGTTAAGATCAGCAGTAAGTGTAGGATAATGACTAAGATAGAATAATCTACCCTTATATTCAATCTGAATTGCCCAAGCAATCTCTACAACCTTACTTGATGCTTCGTAAATCTTAATCTTTGCTGGAGTATCATGATTACCAATAACTAAATGGATTCTACCATTAAGCTTCTCAAGTGTTTCATTAACAAAATCTATATCTTTGCCAAGGAAAAAATCTCCAAGCATATATACGTCATCATCAGGACCAACTGTATTGTTCCAATTATCAATAATAGACTTATTAGACTCATTGATATTTTTGAAACCTCTAGGTCCCCAAATAAATTCTCTGTCATGATTAAAATGTGTATCTGATGTAAAATATATCATACTAAATTTCCTTAACTACTATTCTAAGATTTGCTGATTCAATCATATGCGCAGAACATTCTGCATAACTTGGAATGAATGCTTCAAAACCATCTACATAAATATCTTTGTATCTATCATCAATTTCAAAATCTTCTAATGTACGCTTTTGTGCAGTTTCAATTTCAGTAAGCAATGTATCATTATGATTTGTAAACCATTCATGATATGCATTTTTAGTATCATCTGCTAAAGTCTTGAAAAACTTATAGATACTTGCAATGTCTTTCTTTTCAAAATCTTCTGCTGTATATAAACTGATATCATATGCCATTTGTTCTATGCCTTAAGTCGATGGAGGGAGTCGAACCCTCGATACTGGTTTTGCAGACCAGGGCCTTAACCACTTGGCTACATCGACGCACATGACTAATTTTCACCTATATAGGACTACTCTCTTAGTCTAATAAACTTATAATTACTCTTCTATAACGAGCTTACGAGGAACTGAAGGCTTCTCTGTCACATCATCTGCATCAGATGCACAATCTGTTACATACTCATGAACTTCATCTGCTACATCAGTTGATGGTTCCTTTTCATCATAAAATTCATCCTTATAACCGTCTTCTTCTAAGATGTCCTTAATGGTATCAATTGTACCATCATCCTTTACGTCAGAATCCTTATCACCAGGAATCTCTTCATGGCTCTTTGAATCCTTGAACTTTGACTCGGTCTCATCAACTTCAGATTCTACTGTTGTCTCAACAGCCGTAGTAGTCTCTTCAGTCTCAGTTTCCTTTGTTGTGTCGTTTCCACATGCAGCAACTCCAAAAGCCAACATACAAGCCGTCAATACTACAAGTGTCTTCTTCATGTTTCATATACCTACTTTCTTAAAGAATTTTTCCGTGCCCGCTAGAGTCGAACTAGCATAATACCGTGACACGATTTCAAATATTTAGGTATATGTTTATATAATATCTTAAAAGAAACTGCTTGTAAATAGTTTCTTTTACGACAGGACTGGGATTCGAACCCAGAAGCCTCTTTCGAGACACATCAGTTTTCAAGACTGCGCCGTTATAACCATTTCGGTACCCTGCCATTATTCATATAAATCTTCTAAACTATCATATGTATATGTTGATTTAACATAATCAAACGCATATTGTAAGTCTTTCCAATATAATACTTTTATAGATCTATCTTTAACTGAGTTTATTTTTGCTTCAGTTTGTTTATTAGCATAACCTTTAATTTCTATAATGGTTCCATCAGCTAATTCAAAATCTGGATAATACTTATGTTGTTCATTATTATACTCATATAAATAAATTCTTTTACATGGTGCAAATTCGATATTGTGGTCAATATTATAAATCACATAAACTAATTCATATGTAGACCTACAATAAATTCCTTTATACCAACCTTTCTTTCCTTTACCAGAATTTAGTCTAATACCACCAGCATTACAATTCTTTTTCATAGTATTAGATATTTTCTGTCTACGTTCTTGTTCTTTTTCGTTAGTTTTAGCTTTTCCAGTACTATATTTTTCTCCATTAGCATGTTTTAATCTTATAGTTTTCTGTAAAGAATCCACTGCATGTTGTATTGAATTACTAGACTGCTTAGTTTTACCTTTATTCCATATAGAAATACTACCAGATTTTAATTTAGTTGTATAATTAACTAAATTATTTGGATTACCACACTTTAGTCTAGCAGGATTATTTTTGCATCTTATTTGATGTTGCACTAATGAATTTCTATTTTTACATTGTTTATTACAATATTCACAATATAAAGTTTGATCCATTAAATACTTATTCATGCGCTTTCGACCACTCAGCCATCCTGCCATTTATAATCAAAGAAACTTTGTTAAAGCATATTTGACTATATACTCAATGTTTCTTCTCTTACAAATTTCAATTGCTTTTGTTCCATACTCTGTCCAATCAATAACATCATTTGCATTACCAGTTAAATCAGCTAAATCCATGTGATTTAATTTACCTAACTTAACTCTAGTAATAAAGTCCATATTTTCAGACTCTAACAAACTATAAATATAGTTAGGTTCTAAGACAGGTTCGATCGAAATCCAAGTTTCAATTCCCTTATCATAGAATTTCTTTAACTGTGTAATTCTTTCAGAAGGTCTTAAACTCTTTGACTCATATTTTGATGCCATCTCATCACCACATGTAATGGTAATTCCAACAGAATCTTTACTGTCCAAAATGTCTAATACTTCTTCATCAATCTTGCCCTTAGTACAGAACATAATATGACAACCATATCTTTTGAGTAACTTAATCATATCAATAGTAGCAGTATGATCGTAACCCATTGGAAATGGATCGCTAGAAAAACCTAAAAAGATTGTTCTACCTCTATATTCACTATGCGTCATTAAAAATTCTTCTGTAGCACTTAATACACCATCACGAACTTTAATATCCACGAAGTTAGTATTTGTTTTATCTGCTTTTGCTTTAGCATAACAATATTCACATAAATGAGGACAGCCAGTAAATACATCTACTGCATATTCACAATATTCTTTTGCTGCTCCCTTTGTTTCGTATATTGTGTTCATTTCGTTGTTCTCTTTCTACTAAGCTGAGACTTTAATTTTTCAATTTCAGCCTTAAGTTTTGTAATCTCATCATTCTTCTTATTCAACTCTTCTTCATAGATGTTGATAATTGTCTCTGTACATTCTGTCAAACTGACAATCTTATCCTTAAGAATAGTAAAACCATCACTAAACTCTGGATAGTTTGCTTTACCATAAGTAGTAAGAGGATAAATCCATGTTCTAGTCTCATTAACATACTTATGAAGTTTTTCAGGTTTCATAACATATAGATCTTCTACATTATGTGATCTATCTACTAACTTAATAAGAATAGCGTATTTATTAGCTTTAATCTGGTTAAAGTAATCATCTAATTCAGCTTCGGTGGCACCAGATCTTTTACTTACAAGCTTTACTGCTTCAAGTACTTTAGGTGAGAAATGATACTCATTTACAAGTTCATTACCACCCTTAGGAAAATATTCTGAACAGTCTTCCAAACTATCATGTAATAGTGCGGCTGCAAGTAAATTATCAAGTTCATCAGACTTTAATGGAAGTCTTAATGAAATAAGCGTAGAACAAACCTTTAATACATGCAATACATACGGAAGTCGCCATGACTGACCATCAATAATGACTTCACCCTTTCTGTATTGACCATTATGAAACTTTCTTACTAAAGGTAATGCCCTTAATGTTTGAGGAAGTCGCAATGCAGTAGCATAACCCTTAATAAAGATATACTTCTTTGAATACAAGAAAGCTTCTTTAACATTAAAAGATTCAACTATCTTCTGCATAAACTCACTTCCTTTCTTATTTAATGAATAAAGTCTTTTGACTGTAATTCCATTACTTTCTGATAGGCCTCATCACCAATAACATCCATAACTGCGTTACCATGTTCAGGTGACTTCTTACAAATATTCCAAATTTCTTTTGCAACTTCAATTTCAATCTGCTTTTCCATTTTGTATCTCCTTAATCATATTAGGAATATCATATGCGTATGTGCAATATAATTGTTGCAAATGAATATCAGCTGATGCACAATCTGCAATTTTCTTATATACGTCTGTAGTCTTCATAACTTCGAGATTTTTCTGTCGTAATTCAACTACAGTTGTTTTTACTTTCTCACAATAATCTAGAATATCTTGAACTTTTATATAGATATTTGATTCATTCTCAGATGTATCAGTTTCACTTATATTAAATAAAAGATTATATCTAGTTTTTGCATTCTTTTTTATTTTATCTACTTCTGCATTGATATATCTCTCTCGTTCAAATAATTCTAGTTTATGCCAATATGGTGCACCTTTATCTTTATGTGTTTCATAATTATATCTAGCTTGTTCATTAGCACTACTTAATAATCCATCTTTATATAATCCAACACTTGTAAGAACTCTTACTTGCGCCTCTCGACTACGACCAGTAATTTCACGAATTTCTTTAAATGATTTACCAGACTCGTATAATTTACATATTGTTCGTTGTTCGTCTAAACTTAAACTTGTAGCCATAGTAAAAATCCTTTCTTTTTAAGGAACCGTCACTGCTATCTCTCACGCCTACGACGGTGCACCTAACAGGCGATGTAGCATTTACTGGCATCCAATCTTTATCCCTTGTGACAATTAGCTCCAAGATTGGATCAAGGCGGCTGGAGCTCATGAAACAAAACTTGAATTCTGAAATGATGCTCATGTACACACCATTCCAAGTGGAGATGACGGGAGTCGAACCCGTGTCCAAAATACTCACTCAGAGCTTTCTACACGTTTATCTTGCTTTCAATAA
>Ga0255341_1001817_pt1 | contig 28862 bp, 19 predicted proteins | sample wastewater_treat_8_FD_192418 | JGI IMG/M metagenome (GOLD analysis project Ga0255341, IMG submission 192418) | Wastewater microbial communities from Lulu Island WWTP, Vancouver, Canada - plant12 | ecosystem: Engineered > WWTP > Wastewater > Unclassified | place: Canada: Vancouver, British...
AGGGTTGTCCCTCGCGCACCGTTTGAATTCTACCGCCGTTGGCCTGGATTAAATCACCGTTTGCTAGCCCAGCTGCCCATGCCTTGGCCGCAGCTGCTCTGACTATTGGGTCAGCATCTGGATCTTCACTGGCCTCCTTGGCTGCCAGATATCCGTAGGCTAGGTCCCGATAATTATCCCTGGAGTCATGGTTGCTGAAATAAGCTCCAGCCCATAAATAAGGCTCAGGCACTTTCATCAAGCTGGTACAGCAGTCGCTGACCCTAAGGTAGTCAGGAAGCATGGTGTGGCTGTATGTGACAGAATAGCGCCCAACTTCATTGGCCGGCATGAAGTTCAATAAGATATCCTCAGGTTCCCCACGATACTTGATGGTTACACCATCGAAAAAAGTTGAAATTATTTCCTCTTCTAGCGCTGGGTCTGGGGCGATTGGTGGCTCGATCGGTCCTCCGTCTCTGGTCCTAGTCACCGTCTTGTTTTCGCCATCAATAGTCATGGTCCAGTTTGGATATGCATTTCTACCTGTGACGCCATTGTGTCCAGAAACTGTGGTAATAAATTCCATGCCTTCGAAGGCCCTCGCGGCGGCCAATGCCAAAGACCTGCTCCTGAAAATCTTGTAGGCAAACCATATGTTCCTGGCGGAGTTACCTATCGCGTTGTTGTCCTTTGGACCTGGGACGATTTCAAAGAAATCCCCCTCGCGATCAATAGCCGAGCGGGCGATATTGATGGCAAAGGTCGTGTCACCAAACAGGAAAAAGCGGTTGTATGCCAAAACGGTCCGTTCCACGCGTTCTTTGTAATACAGTTGGAAAGCCATCCTTGCAGCTTGGTAGGGGTCGACTTCTGGAACATCGTCTGGAACATCATCGCCGTCGGGCACTATGTCTCCTTCATCAGTCTCTTGTGTTACATCTTCCAAAGTTTCTGACGCTGTATCGTCATCAGTGTCCGCTGATATATCCTCAGACGGCGAAACATCACCAGAGTCAGCATCGGGTTGAATGGAATCATCGGGGTAGGGTTTTGAATTTGAAGAATCATTACAGCCGACGATTACCATCAAGCCGACGGTCAGCAGAGCAACGTTGAATTTAGAAAATAGCCGCATCATGCTTTAACCTCCAGTTGATTGGTAACACCTGAAATTTACAGTTGTTTCATCTGGCGTTTCGCCCACCGCCTAGCATCGCCAGTTTCCCATTCTAGGTCCCTAGGAGCGACGCTGTCATTAATCACAGCATCATAATACTTTCTGGCCTCGTCCTTTTTGCCATTAGCCTTAAGGCATTCTGCCAGCTCAAGTATTGCTTCAGGGTCTTTTGGCGCCCTTTCTTGGCCCTTTCTAGCATATTCAAGCGCCTTTGCGTTGTCACCCCAGGATATTCCAGATGGTAACTCACGATATGCCATAGCCAGGAAGACGTAGCCTTCATGACGCTCAGGATCCATTGCAATCAACTGTTCCAAAGCCTCCTTCATGGGCTTTGCCGCCTTAAAGGCCTTGACCAGATTCATGGTCGCCGCAGCCTTGTAGCGATTCATAAGCTCCCAGTAGCGCCCATCGTAAGGCTTGGATTTGGCAAGCCTAAGTGAACATTCGATGCCTGATTTCGCGGTTTTAGCGCCGTCAGCCTTTTTACGATTTTGGATCAGGCGGTGAGCCAGAAAAAAGGAGGTCCTGGCGCACCACAGCTGGGCCTGCTGGTTATTTGGCTGTGCATCTGCAATCAAAACAAAGGCCTGCCAAGCATCAATGTGGTTTTGCAGCTCAGTTCTGGCTTTATATGTCTCGATTGCCGATTCCAGGGTCGGTTCTTGAGCATGAGCTGAAGATAAAACTAACAGGCTGGTCAACACAAAGGCGGATATAAACTTCAAGAAGACTCCTGATATATTTGTGCTTTTATTCTTTGGGTTCGATGAAAGAATTATCCCAAGGCGTTGAATACGCGGACCCCCAGTGGAAACGTTCCCAGTCAATAATCCGCCATGTTTTCAATTTGTTATCAAGCTCCATAATCATGAAGGTGTCTTCATCCAATTGGCTTGTACCAACGATCAAAGATGGAACTCCAAAGTGATTTGACAGATTGGCCCAGCCATGGGAGTGCCCAGCCAGGAAAAGTCTGATGTTGTGCCGGTATTCTTCAAAGATATCACTGAGGTCATTGATAATAAACGGTGGGAAATGGCTCATTAGGATAGCTGGTCTGCCATCGTTTAGCTGTCGCTTCAACCATTCCCTTTGTTCTTGCCCAAGGCTTCCAGTTTGGACATCGAAACTTGGATGGTGCGGGTCTTGTGTTGGTCCATGAAAGTTGTTTAAAATTATAAACTTCCAAACGCCAAGATCAACCAAGTAGTATGGGGCTGCGCCAAAATGCTCCATGAAAAGCTGCTCAGTCATCTGCCGTGGGACACCTTTTTCGATTGCTAGGTCGTGGTTGCCAATGCACAGATAGCATGGTGCCGGAAACTCTTCAAGAATCGCCTGGGCGATATCAAAACGGTCATTTGGATCGTTGTGATATTCTTCGATGGTGTGATATGGCAGGTTATAAACTATGTCCCCAGCGATAAAGACGCCCAAAAGTTGCACAGGCAGCTGAGTCAAGACTTCCCCAATTGCCCTTAGATTTCGTGCCTGTAGGTCATCTTCAAGCACGATGTGGGTGTCGGCGATGACAGCTATGTATTGGAAGCGTTCAAGCGCTTGTTCATCGCCTTCTTCAGTCGAGCTGGCCGATGTGGTGTTTGCCTGAGGCTCATCATACAAGTCAGCCTCACCACAGGCCATAAACAGCAGTGCTATTGCTAAAATGCTGTACTTTTTCATAATAAACCCCCTATTTTAGCCATGATGTCCACGATTAGCTTCGAAAATGATGCCTGGTTTGCAGGCTCAGACTGGTCACCATCCTTGAACCAAATCAGGCCAGCGAATGATGGTGACGGGAATGCCAAATAACCAGCGTTGGTGGCTTTGCCGTCTGCAGCTATTTCTTCCAAAGGTACAGTCTGACCAGGGGCAGTAACTTCAACCGCGTCGGCAAATTCCGCCTCCCAGAAGTGGGGACCGTCCCACGCCTTGGTGTCTTTTTCACATGAAGCTCCATAATCCCACTCAAGCCAGTCATCAGGGAAGGCACCGCTAATGCTTATGGTTGATTCTGTATGCTCGGCTGATTGGTACTCAGCTGTCAGATGCCCACCAGCAGGTTGGATTATGTAGTCTCCTGGTTCTGCGGGCTCGGTCTGTACTTCGAAATCGCCATAATAAAGACCTGTAAACCCTTGGAATGGTTCCAGTTTTACGTCTAGTGTGCCGCTAGGTTCCTCTTCGCCTTCTGCGAAAGCCTTGATGGTAATTTCAAGCTCGTCGGCGTTTGACGATGGATCGTGAATCCATAAAACGGGTTTTTCGGCAATTTCAAGGCCCCATTTTAGGCATTCAAAGGATCTTAAAAAGGTTTTATGTGCTGTTTTTACAGACGGTTCTGGCCCCATCACAGGCAGTAGGTCCCTTATGTTGAAGGGAGTGTCAAAAAAGTTGGCCAGGTCAAGCTCAATGGTGTCTTCTGGCAGTCCTATATTAGGTAGCAGTGAAACAGCCAGTTCAACAAGCTGCTCGGGGTCCTTCTTATCAAGAACGCCAATTAAACCAGCGATCGCGTCTGGCAGGCTAATTCCAAGCTTGTTCAACAAGGGTTGGATCCCAAATGTACGATTTGCGATATCCAGAAGGACAACAATGGCTGGAAGCACTTCTTTGTCCAAGGACAAGCGATTGCCTGGCTCGCCGGCCATATTTGCCTTAACCTTGGTTGCGATGTCCTTCAAAGAGACACTGGAGCTGTCCCAAATCACACGTAATTGGTCACGCCCTTCTGAGAACTCACCATGCAGCACCAGGTAAACGTTAGAAGTTTCCTCAAGGGTTGCAACTGCATTTTTGTCATCTTCCATAAGGGCAGCTGCTTGCAGGGCATCGTCAGCGGCTTGGGCCAAATAAGTTCCGGCGTACCTCCACAGTTCGGCACCATGCTGGGGAAGCAAAGTAGCGATGTTAGGATATTCATCCAGTAACACCCCAAGTTTATTGGTGAATCCTGGTACAGTTTTTAGTAGTTGGTTCACTCGTTCAAACGATAATTCCAAGTTTTGGGAGCCGAAAAACGTAACAAAAGCAAGCATTAGCTGATTCCAGGAAGAAATGCCATACAGATCAGAACGATCCCAGTCACAGCAAAGGCGCATCATGGGAAGACCGCTAAATTCTAGGGGTAGGCCACCTTCAAGCGAGAAGATGGGATTTTCGGTGGCGGCTTTCAGGCCGTTAATGCGTTCTTGCTGCTCAAGGGCGCTTTTGTATAGGGCGTCGATTGATACCCCAATAGTTCCCTCGTGTTTGGGCCAAGTCAGGGATTTAATGGGTTGTGGGGCGTCTGGGTCTTCCTTGTATTTTGCAAGTCCAACCAGTGAGCCAAACATGGAAACTGTTGATTGGAAACGGGCCAAGACCATTCCCCAGTGGGCCTCTTGCAGGTCTGGAACCGTTTGGAGCGCCCAATCAAAAGCATCGAGGGCGGCCAAGGATTCACCAGCCTCCAAGCGTTCTTTACCAATGGCAACATATTGCATGGCAAGTTCCAGGTCTGGGTCTGCAGTATCGGTTGTATCGTCAACGTCTCCATCTGGTCGCCCGTTTTCATCCGTTGTGCCAGGATCTTCAGTCTCAAAAGTGTCAGGGGGGTCAACTTGGTCCCCTATGACATCAACGTCCGTTGGTGTGTCCCCATCTGAACAACCGGACCACACCATAAAGGGTAGTATGGTAATCAAAAAAGCCATCAGTCGAATTTTCATGAAAAATAACCTCCTAACAACACGATGCAGAGGATAAAACACTAGGCCCCAGGTGTCACGACCCGCAGGCAGGGAATTATACATAACTTGAAGAAAAGTTGACTTTTGGGGCGGGGACCGGGGCAGGGACAGGGGCAGGATCAGGGACGTGGTCAGGGGCAGGGACGGGGGCAGGGACCGGAACAGGGACAGGAAGTCGATTGTGCTGTTTAGCAGGATTTGGAGCTAAAAGATGGTCGAGAGGGCACCCTGCAACATGGTCCGGGGGCAATCCTGGAGGGCGCTATCGGGAGTTGCCGGGACCCGACGTCGCCCCCAAAATCACCGTCTAGTCGATGACGAAGGCTGGCGAGACAGGTTCATATGCAAGGCGCCTTTGCCAATTTGAGTGAAGGTGTACTTGACTGTACATCGAGTCTCAAATTGGCGAAGGCAACGCCGCAGATGAGCCTGTATCGACGGCCGGCTCACGATTATGGCGGTGATTTTGGGGGCTACTTAGTTGACATGAAGGCCGCGCAGCGGCCCGTCCGGGCCAAAAGAATGAACGTACACGTTAGCAATCGTATATTTCGCCCGGACGATGTCACTAAGAGACAGTCGGGCTGGCTACGGGAGATTTTGGGCCCGGAAGGATGCCCCCGGACATGTTTTAAAACTGTAACGAAGAGATCAAACGCCAAAAAGAACAAACAATCAGGAACCAGTACATACAGATTGGCAGGACCTGTATCAGGGGCAGGGACAGGGGCAGGAGCTATCCAAAGTCGCTTCGTTCGAGTTCGTACTTTTTCATTCGCTCGTACAGTGCGCGGCGGCTTATTCCTAGGTACAAGGCCGTGGCTGAAACTTCGCCGTCGTTTACCTTGAGCCCCTCTATGATTGCCTGCTTTTCTGTTGCCTCCAGGGCGTCCTTTAATCGGCCGGCCCCTGGTGGAACCGACAAAAGACGCGAAGATGTCGCATCTTCAGTATTTTGAAATGGCCCAGCCCAACCATCACGACTGGTTATCACCATCCTTTCAATCGCGTGTTTAAGCTCTCGCACGTTTCCAGGCCATGAGTAGCGCATCAAGGCATCCAAAGTTTCCTCGGAAATCCTTGGCACTGGTATACCATTGCGATCCGCCGCTTGGCGCAAAAAGTGCGAAACCAACAGCGGAATGTCCTCAAGACGCTCCCTTAACGCAGGAACTCTGATGGGCAAGACCATGATTCGATGAAAGAAGTCCTCTCGCATCAAACCTTGGCGCACCGCCTGGGACAGATCCATTTTTGTAGCAGTCAAAACCCGCAAATCAACTGTTCTGGAGACGTCACGTCCCAAGGGAAAGACTTGCCCATCCTCTAAAACTCGCAGCAACTGCGCTTGAGCCTTCAAACTGATGCTTTCCACCTCATCCAAAAGCAAGGTCCCACCTGATGCTGCAACCAGCTTTCCGTCTCTGGCCGATTCAGCCCCGGTAAAGGCCCCTCTGGCATGTCCAAAAAGCTCGCTTTCAAGCATGGATTCTGGCAGCGCCGCCGCATTTACCGCTATGTATGGGCCAGCTGCTCTAGGACTGTTGTTGTGTATGGCTTTAGCAACCAACTCCTTACCAGACCCAGTTTCACCGTGAATCAGGATGATGGCCCTGGATTTTGCGACGTTTTCAATCTGGTCAAACAGATCCTGCATGACGCGACTGCGCCCGATCAGACCAAAGCGGCCAACCTCGTCGCCAGAGCATAAAGTCAGCCGTCTACGCAGTTCGTTGGCCTCACGGCTTAAAGAGACCTTTTCAACGGCGCGTCGGACTGAAGCTAGAATCACCTCGTTATCAAAGGGTTTTTCTATGAAATCATAAGCCCCAGATTTCAAGCACCTGACCGCCATGGAAACGTCTCCATGACCAGTAATCAAGATGACTGGCGCCATAAAACGACGCCTGATTACTTCGGCCAACAGTTCTTCGCCATTCATTCCAGGCATCTTGATATCAGAAACAATAACGTCGCAATCTGGGAGGTCTGACCAAGCCAACGCGGCCTCACCTGATGAAAAAGTCCTGACGTCAAAGCGTCGCAGCGTCAGCAGCTGAGCAAGGGATGTCCTGGCAGCTTCGTCATCGTCTATGACCACAATCAGGGATTTTTGTAACGGTTTGCTCATGGTTCACTCCTGATGAGGCAATCGAATTGTGAAAACCGCGCCACCATCGTTTGATGCCTCTATCCGGCCTTGGTGCTCGTGCAAAATGGCGTGGGAAATGGAAAGCCCAAGCCCTGTCCCCTTACCAGGTGCCTTTGTGGTGAAAAACGGCTCAAACAGCTTGTCGCCGGAATCAAATCCTGGCCCAGTATCTTTGAATATTATCACCACCGGCAACTCGTGGTCTGGCTCATACCTGGTGGTGACGGTTAGTTGTCGGTTTTCACAGTTTTCCATGGCCTGCCTAGCATTGACTGCCACGTTCATAAATACCAGCCACAGACGAATGCGGTCGCCTTGTACCAGGGGTAACGATTCATCTAGGTTCTTGACCACTTCCACGCCAGCTAAGCGCATCTGGGAATCCAAAAACTCCAAAGTTTCCCTGATGATAGAGTTTATCTGAACTGGTTCCAGGTCTATTTCGGCCCGCCTAGCCAACGAACGCATTTGGGCAATGATTTTGGCGGCCCGGTCCACCTGTTGGTTGACAAGTTCCAGATTTTCCTTGATTTCATCGATCGACCCCGCGTTTTCCTCTAGCATGTAAAGGGCGTTTCCAGCGTAGTTTCTGATCCCAGTCAAAGGTTGATTCAGTTCATGGGCCATTGCCGCGGCCATCTCGCCCATTTCAGCCAGCCGTGACGAGTGTGCCAGCATGGCTGCCTGCTCCTTCGCCATGTCTGACAGTTCTTGGTGTTTAGCCTCAGCTACCATAAGGTGCTGTTTGGTTTGACGGGCCATAGACTTAAGTCCGCGGGATCTATCAGATATTACCCCAGCTATAAAGGTGACCGCCACGTAGAAAGTCCCCCTGATAGCATCGTTCCATAACGGTTCATGCCCAACGCCAAGAGCCGCCAATACCAGTGGGACCATCCCAGGTACCAAGGCCAGCCAGACCGCCTTTTTGCCAAACCAAACTGCCGCCAACACCAAGGGTACATAGGCAAAATGATTCAGGACGTGCCTATCCTGCCAAACGGTGTTAACCATTGATGCCAGAAAAATATGCACCAACATTCCGATGGTTATAATTGTAATTCTGCTAACTACAGGCAGCTTTTTCACTACAGCATCCTCAGCCGGCGGCGGGCTAGGCCGAATATTAACAGCATATTAGCAGCTTTTTATTTTTTGCTTAAAAAGTCTAAGCGTTTTGCGTTGAGGCTACTGTTGGCAGTTTGACTTTGAAGGTTGAACCAACGCCCACGGTGCTTTCAGCATCAATGCGGCCTTGATGCATTTCCACCAGCCTGCGAACCAAGGTCAGGCCAAGGCCAGTACCCGCAATGGTGGCCGTTTGTTGGTTTTTGACCCTGTAAAATTCGTCAAAAACCCGGGCAAGCTCTTCTGGGGCCATTCCTATGCCAGTGTCCTTAACTGAAACTTTTGCATAAGTTCCATTGCATTGCAGCGTGACTGTAACCTGGCCTCCACTGGGGGTGTACTTTATCGCGTTATCAATTAGGTTGGAGATAACACTGGTGATGGCGTTTGTGTCAGCCAATATTTCACAGGATTCTGCCTGGCAGTCCAGCGACAGGGTGATGCCTTTTTCGGTGGCTTTTTCTGTTAACGAGTCCACCAACGAGCGAGTAATCTGGCTTACGTCCACCTTGGTGCGTTTCAGGACAAAGTTGCCCGTTTCAATAGCCGTCAGGTTCAGCAAATCTCCAATCAAGGTTCGCAAAGCAGCTGCCCTAGTTAGCGAGCGCTGTATCAGATGCTGATTTCTGGCCGGGTCATCCCCTGCAGCGCCTGATAAAATCAGATTTAGCGATGATTCAATGGTGGCAAGCGGGCTCTTTAATTCATGCGCAACCATCGAAATAAACATGGACTTTGCGACCTCAAGCTTTTTCAGAGCCGTAATGTCGCGCAGCACTGCCACCGCGCCCAACGCCTCAGAGCCAGATTCCCTGACAGGTGCGGCATTGACCATGTATGTACAGTCGCCAATCTGGATTTCCTTTGATGCTATAAGCGCTTCCTTGGATTCGATGACTTCCAAAACCAACTCTGGAAGCTCCGGAATTTCCAAGGTTTCCACCGGTATTGGCAGCGGCAGGACTTCAGGTAGCAAACGGGCCAAGGCTTGGTTGCGCAAAACTACCTGACCTTGACGGTTCACAACCAGCACTCCATCAGTCATGCAGTTCAAGATAGTCGTGCTCTTGGAACGCTCAAAGGCCACTTCCAGAAGCTGCTGCTCGCGCTCCAAGCGCAATTGCCGAGCTTCCAGGCGAAGTGCCCGTTTCTCAAGGCCATTTCTGACGTGAAGCAACATTTCATCAGGCGTAAACGGCTTTGGAATGTACCCATAAGCGCCGCGTTTGGTGGCCTCAACCGCCGTGTCAATAGCGGCATAAGCGGTGATTACCAAAAGCAGGACGTCTTCGTCGATGGCGTGAAGCTTTTCAATCAGCTCCATTCCACCCATGCGTGGCATTTTGAGGTCCGAAATGACCACGTCAAAGGTGGGGTCTGCCTGAAATCGCTCAAGGGCGGCACGCCCATCTTCGGCGGTTTCAACAATGTAGCCTTCCGCCGATAAGATGCGTCTGCATCCCTCACGCATTCCCAGTTCGTCATCTACAACCAGGATCTTTTGGGGCATGCGGTCCTCCTTTATGTTTGGGGACCTGTGGCATCAGGCCAGGATCTTTTCAACCTCCTGGACCAAGGTCTCAGGTGCCACCGGTTTTTCAAGGAAGCGGTCAACTGGCAAAAACTTGCCGTCTGGTTCGTATGTGAATGGAACGGTGTCGTTAACCGAAGTCAGCATAATCAAAGGGATTTCCTTTGTTCCTTCGGTGCTGCGAAGCCTTCTGGCCAGATCAAATCCTTCGCTATTCGTTGACATCATGACGTCAGTAACGATGACGTCTGGCTTAAATGACAGCGCCAGCTCGAAGCCTTCATTACCGTTGTAAGCTTTTTGAATGTTAAAGCCACGGGCTAGAAAAACTGCCTCGTTGACTGCCAGCAGATCCGCGTCGTCATCGATTAAAAGTACTTTGATGGTCTTGTTCTCGGTCTTCATCGTTTTTTCCCCTTAACGAAAATAGTAATCCTCAACCTGATAATCAGCCCCTTCAGCAGCGGTTGTCGCTGAATCGGCGGGCAGACTAATTGTGAAAGTAGTGCCCTTACCTGGCTCACTGTCCACTGTGATGTCACCCGAGTGCATCTTTACGACACCATAGGTGATTGCCAGACCTAGGCCAGTCCCCTTGCCAGATTCCTTGGTGGAAAAGAAGGGGGTAAACACCTTTGACAGGTGCTCAGGGGCAATCCCAGAACCGGTGTCCGCAACGATCAGCTTCACGTTTGTTCCGTTGCTTCCCCTAAGACTGACGTTGCCACCAGGCGGTGTCGCATCGATGGCGTTATTGACCAGATTAACCAAGGCTTGGCGAATCTGAACTCGGTCGATAAGCATCAAGGGCAGTTCCCCAATTATCTCGGCAGTGACAGTTACCCCAGCTTCCTGTGCCTTAACCTTTGTAATTTCCTGGACTTCATGCAAGATGTCGTCCAGTTTAGCAGGGGCCTTGGTAACTCTGGATTTTCGGGCAAAATCCAATAGCCCTCTGACGATGTCCTTGCATCGAACCGCCTCGTTTACTATCAGCTGCAGGTCTTCTTGATGCTGGGCATCCTTCAGTTCCTTCATAACCATATGGGAATAAAGCAATATTGTTCCCAGCGGGTTGTTCAATTCATGGGCAACTCCTGCGGACAGTTGGCCCATTGAAGCAAGTCGCTCAGTTTTAAGCAGCGCCTTTTGAGTGGATTCAAGCTCTTTGTGGGAAGCCCGCAAGTCGCAACACGTTTGTTCAAGCTCTTCAACCAGATAAGGCAGGCACATTGATGGTTCCGCCAAGCCCTGACAAACGGCGACAGCCTTTTCCATGCATGTTGCATAACCACAAGCACCACAATTGAGGCGGTCATCCTTGTTGGTTTTATGCATCTCGGCAAGAGCTGCCCGAAGCTCGGCTTCGGATGGCAACGGCAGATTCATATCCTGAGGAATGAATTCGCGGCTTAAATTAACATCGGCAAACTCTCCTAGCGCCTCCGCGAGCTCCCTTTGCGACACGTATCGTGACTTGTCCAATACATAGTTAACCAGCAGCTCTTTTCGGGCCAAGGTGCTGAGATCATTCAACATCTTGGGTCCATCAATGCAGCCCTCGCAAAACAGTAAATCGTAAAAGAGCGCATTGGAGCGGCCTTCCGCCAAGTCCTTCAAAGTGTTTATGGCCCTGTCCTTACCCTCGGTCACGACGATGTCGTTAGCCAGAATATCTGGTGAAAGACCCGCCGCTTTTAACAGCCCCCCTGAAACGGCCAAGGTGCGTCCCATATGGGCACGCGGTCCATCGAAGGCCGATGGTAGCTGCTTTTTAGGATCAATTTCCTGCTCGTCAAACATCCGTTGCAGTTCCTCAAAGGTCAAAACTGCATCAAGCGTTGAATGAGCGTCCATGTCCGCCATTGGGTTTTTCTTGGCAATGCACGGGCCAATGAAAACCACGTGGACTTGTTCGTCTTTGTGCCTTTGTCTGACAGCCCTGGTAACAGCCAGTTTTGGCGACGTTAAAGGGGCCAAAAACTGATGCAATGACGGCTGGAATTTTTCAACGTAAGTAACAATTGCAGGGCAACATGTGGCGATTATTGGCTGCCCACTACGTCGTGCTTCGTGGTACAGGCGGACGTAGTGTGGGGCCAAAAGCTCAGCCCCAAAGCTGACTTCCCAAACCTCGGAAAAACCTAGTTCCCTGATGGCTTGGATGACTCGTCCTGGCTCGACATCGTTAAAAGCTGCAGGAAATGCCGGCGCTACACAGGCGATTACGGGACGCCCAGACATGATCATCGCCATAACCCTGGAAACATCGTCTTGGACTTGTTTTGCCCCTTGGGCACACACCTTGACGCAGTTTCCACAGGCGATACAGCGGTCTGGGATAACTTGTGCTTGGCCGTGTTCGACCCGAATGGCCTTAGCTGGACACTCGCGTACGCACGTATAGCATCTGCGACACCGTTCAGGGATTGTCCACAAAACCGCCATATCTAAGTCCAGCTCAAGGGCCTGCCTATGCTAAAGCACAGGGTGAATGGCGAATAACGTGACCGCCATTCACCCTAGCCAAGTTTACACCCGCTCCCTGCCAAAGTACTCGGTGTGCAAGAACTGGTGAGAACGCTCTCCAAGTGGAGACTTGAAGAATTGCTCGTAAGCCTCGCGAATTTGAGGGTTTTCATGGGACTTACGCATGGTTTTACCCTCGTCTTCCCGAAAGATTGCCTCAATTCTGGCCTTTCGTACTGCCTGAGTGGTCATTCTGGGCTGGCCTGCGCCGCCGATGCAGCCACCTGGGCAGGACATCACTTCGATGAAGTGATACTCGGCCTCACCAGACTTGATTTTTTCAAGCAGGCGATTGGCATTAGCCAAGCCGTGGGTCACCGCGATTTTCAAGGTTTTACCTTCCAGGAAGCTCCATTCTGGCACACAGCCTCTGATGGTGAGGGCCGCTTCCTTGGTTCCTTCCAAGGTGGTAATTGGGGTAACGTGCAGGCCGTCAAACGGTAATTGCCTGCCTGTGACCACCTCATATGCCGTACGCAGGGCGGCCTCCATGACCCCACCGGTGTTTGCGAAGATGTCTGCAGCACCAGATGACATACCCATTGGGGCGTCCATCTGCTCGTCTGGCAGGCTTGTAAAGTCAATTCCGGCCTGTTTAATCATGTCCGCCAGTTCCCTTGTGGTCAGCACCACGTCAACATCTCGGGACCAGGAAGATTCCATTTCAGGCCGTTGACACTCAAACTTCTTGGCCGTGCATGGCATGATTGAGACCACAAAAACGTCGGTTGGGTGCTTGGCAATTCGCCTGGAATAGTAGGTCTTGGCAGCCGCGCCAAACATCTGCTGTGGTGATTTGCACGTCGACAGATTTGGCAAGAAATCCTGATGGAAATACTCGGCGTGCTTGATCCAAGCAGGGCAGCATGATGTTGCCATTGGTAAAGGCCCTGCGTGGTGATGGCCGTCTTTCTTGAATTCCTCTGGTGCCAAGGCAGCTTTAAGGCGCATCAGCAGTTCGTTACCCTCTTCAAGGATCGTCAGGTCCGCCGTGAAGTTGGTATCAAAGACAGCATCAAAGCCGAGGCGTCTTAAGGCAGCCGCCATCTTGCCTGTGACCAAGGTCCCAGGTGGGTAGCCAAACTCTTCACCTAGGGCCGCTCTAATGGCAGGCGCCGTTTGGACAACCACAAATTTGTCTGGATGGTCAATTGCCGCCCAAACCTTGTCGGTTTCATCGAGCTCAGTGATGGCACCAGTTGGGCAAACTGCCGCACACTGACCACACTGTACGCACGCGACTGTTGCCAAATCTTGGCAAAACGCCGGGGCGACCTTGGTGTCAAATCCACGATTTTGTGGGAATAATGCTGTGACTCCTTGGACTTCCTTGCACACAGTCACGCAACGACGGCACAGGACGCACTTGCCAGAATCCCTGGAAAGGGCAGGGGTGCTGTGGTCGAATTTTCGTGGGCTTGTGTCGCCAGTCCAGTCGTTTTGCTTGATGCCCATCTGTCTGGCAAGCGCCTGAAACTCACATTTTTCATTGCGGTCACAAGTCAGGCATTCGCCGGCGTGGTCGGACATCAATAGTTGCATGACCAGCTTTCTGGCTTCACGGACACGTTTTGTCTTGGTGTAAACCTTCATGCCTGGGGTCGCAGGGGCGACGCACGATGGCACCAGCGCCTTCGCACCTTCGACTTCAACCACGCACAGACGGCAGGCGCCAATGGCCTGAACGTCCTTCAGGTAGCACAGGGTGGGAATATCTACACCACATTTTCTTGCTGCATCTAAAACGGTGGCCCCCTGGGGAACCTGAACCGGTCTGTCATCAATCGTCAGGTTTATCATATCGTTATCTCCTTGGCTCACCTTTAATTACAAGCTTCACGATAGTCACATCGCAGGCACCTACGGGCCTCTGCAATCGCGACCTTCTCGGCAAAGCTGAGCTCAACTTCATCAAAGTTTCTGCCTCGCTCGGACACAGGCTTCATGCAACCCGTCGCACGGCGTTCCTTGGATGGCTCAGCATCAGGGTCAAAGTGCGTGTCAACAGGAATGTCAACGCGCCAAAAAGCGTGGTCCTCACCAGTCAACATGGTGTCAATGCCAACAGCCGCCTTTTCACCACATGCGATGGCGTCGACAACCGACGATGCGCCCATGGTGGCGTCGCCACCGGCGAACAACCAGTCGATGGAGGTTTTTCCAGTTGCATGGTCGACTTTGATAGTTCCGTCCTTGTTGACTTCCACGCCCAAGTCCTTGAACAGGCCCTTGGTTTCGACCCACTGGCCGATGGCTGCAACAATCTGGTCCACCTCGATGGTGAATATTTCGCCCTTGATTGGGACTGGGCGGCGGCGACCTGAGCGGTCATAACCACCAAGTTCCATCCTCTGGCAAACCAGTCCTGCGACCTTGCCATCCTTGACGACCACTTCAACCGGGGCGACCAAGGTTTCAAGGCGCACGCCTTCGCGCAGGGCTTCTTCAATCTCTTCGTCCCACGCTGGCATCTCGTTTCTGCGTCGGCGGTAGACGATTGTTACATCTTCGGCACCGAGTCTAAAGGCGGTTCGTGCGGCGTCAATAGCGGCGTTTCCACCACCGATGACTGCGACGTTCTTGCCAACTTTTGGGTTTTGGCCAAGGTTATGGGCCTTCAAGAAGGACAAGGCCTCGGTGATACCCTCGGCGTCTTCTCCTGGGATGCCCAGTGTTCCACCTTGGGTGGCGCCGATGCCCATAAACACGGCTTGATATCCTTGCTTGCGCAGATCATCTAGGGTGAAGTCGCGCCCCAATTTCTTGTTAAGGTGGATTGTGGAGCCCATCTTCTTGATAAGGTCGATTTCTTCGTCCAGCTTTTCGCGAGGCAGCCTGTAGGCTGGGATAGTCTGGGTCAGCATTCCACCAGCCAGCGATTCGGCCTCGAAAATGTCGGGCTTGTATCCAAGTCGCGACAGGAAGAAGCCACATGTCAAACCAGCAGGGCCGGCGCCGATGATTGCAACCTTCCTGTTCGCGTTCGCAGGATTAATCTGCACGCTTGGCATCTCGGTCATCACGTCCTGATCAACCATGAAGCGCTTGACGCCACGAATCGCGACTGGATCGTCCAGATCGGCACGGCGGCACTTGCTTTCGCATGGGTGGAAGCAAACTCTGGCGCAAATGCTGGCAAACGGGTTTCTTTCACGATGCCAGCGCATGGCCTCTGCATAACGTCCTTCACCAATCAGGCTTACAAAACCAGGGACGTCAACGCCGGCTGGGCAGGCGTTTTGGCAAGGTGCCCTGACCAAAGCCGCGCAAACACCAGCTGGGCAGTGCTTGTCCCTGATGTGGGCATCATATTCATGGCGGAAATAGCGAATAGTTGAAAGTACTGGGTTTGGTGCAGTCTGACCAAGGCCGCACAGGGCGGTGTCCTTGATGGTGTTGCCAAGCTCAATCAGTCGCTCGACGTCACCTTCTTCACCACAGCCGGCGCAGATGCGCTCCAGGATTTCAAGCATGCGCTTGGTTCCGATTCGGCAGGGTGCGCACTTACCACAGGACTCTTCCTGGCAGAATTCTAAGAAGAACCTGGCCACGTCCACCATACAGGCGTCGTCATCCATGACGATTAGACCGCCTGAACCAATGATGGCACCAAGCTCTATCAGTGTTTCATAGTCAACTGCGGCGCCCAAGTGTTCTGTGGGTATGCAACCACCAGATGGACCACCAAGTTGCGCTGCTTTAAAGGGCTTGTTGCCAGGAATTCCGCCGCCAACTTCAAAAACAAGCTCGCCAAGTGGCATTCCGATTGGAATTTCCACCAAGCCAGTGTTTTTCACGGCGCCTGCCAAAGCAAACACCTTGGTTCCCTTGGACTGTGGGGTTCCATAAGCGGCATACCAGTCGGCGCCCTTGCGCAAAATCAACGGGATGTTCGCGTAGGTTTCAACGTTGTTCAAAAGGCTTGGTACATTCCAAAGCCCCTTGACCGCTGGGAATGGAGGCCTTGGTCTGGGCTCGCCTCGGTTACCTTCGATTGAGGTCATCAAGGCAGTTTCCTCGCCACAGACAAACGCGCCAGAGCCCTTGCGGATTTCCAGGTCGAAGTCAAAGCCTGAACCCAGGATGTCAGCGCCAAGCAGGCCTCTTTCTCTGGCTTGTTCCAAGGCGATTGAAAGCCTCTCAATTGCCAAGGGATATTCGGCTCTTACATAAATATAGCCTTGATGCGCTCCAATCGAGAACGCGGCAATGGTCATGGCCTCAATGACGCTGTGGGGGTCGCCCTCAAGCACCGAGCGGTCCATGAATGCACCTGGGTCGCCTTCGTCCGCGTTGCAAAGGACGTATTTGACATCCCCAGGGCTCTTGGCTGCAAAGGCCCACTTCAGGCCGACTGGGAAGCCTCCGCCCCCACGGCCCCTAAGCCCGGATTTTTTGATTTCATTGATAACATCATCTGGTGTCATGGAGGTCAGCACCTTCGCAAGTGCCTGATATCCTTCCAGGGCGATGTAATCTTCGATTTTCAAAGGGTCAACAACGCCACAGTTGGCGAGGACGATTTTTACCTGCTTTTTGAAGTAATCCAGGTCCTTCATAAGAGGTGTCAACTCGCCAGTTGCGGTGTTTACATTGATAAGGCGAGTAACATGCTCGCCCTTAATAAGGTGGGATGCCACGACTTCAGGTACATCCTCGGGCTTCACGTTTTGGTAAAAGACGCCCTCTGGATAAACAACCACAACTGGTCCCTGAGCGCATGGTCCAAGGCATCCTGTCTGGAGCAGTTGAACCTGGTTTTCCAGGCCTTTTTGCGCCAGCTCTTCCTTCATGGCGGCAACTACATCCATGGCGCCAGAGGCGATACAACCACCACCAGTGCAGATAAGCACTTGTTTCTTATCTTTTACCGCGCCGGCGGTAGTTCCCTGTTTTGCCAATTCCTTTTGTAAAAATTCAAGTTGAGCTTTGTTTTTTATTCGCATGGTCACTCCGTCGGGACGGTTGAACCGTCGGTATACTGGTCAAGAATGGCCTGCAGGCGAGCAGGTTTCACCCTCTGGTGGACGTCATCGTCGATCATCAACGCCGGAGCAAGGCCACACGCGCCAAAGCATCTAGCCACATCCAGGGTAAAGTTGCGGTCAGGTGTAGTTTGACCAACATCAATACCAAGGCGCTGTTTCAAGGCATCCAGCAGTTGCTTGCCACCGCGCACATAACAGGCGGTACCAAGGCAAACCCGAATCAGGTGCCTACCTCGTGGCTGGGTTGAAAAGAAGCTATAAAAGCCAACAACTCCAGCCACTTCGCTATAGGATTTATTCAGCCCCACTGCGATTTGCTTCAAGGCGCATTCAGGCAGGTACCCAAAGATACCTTGGGCTATCTGAAGCACCGGAATCAAAGCACCAGGCACATCGCGGTATTCAGCGATTACCTGCTCCAAACGGCCCATCAATTCCTCTTCAGAAGCCGTTTCGCATGTGCATTGGTGTTGCACGTTAATCGACATTCCAAACTCCCTCCAAAATAAAGCCGGGGTTTACTGCTGGGCCAAGCGCCAGCAGCGCCTCTGGGCAAAGGGGCGAAGCCGCCCCGCCAAAACACGGCCGGGCTGTGAGCAAATTCTGTGCCAAAATAGCCTACTATTCAAAGCTACGTGTTATTCGGGTTTTATTGAGTTGTCATTTTGGAACGGCGTGCATTAGAACTGAATGCTTAGGGCATAGTTCTCCCATGGGAGACTTATGCACACGGTGCGCCAGAACCCAATAGTCAGGCAATGTTGGGTCAAAGATATCGTAGTAAAAAATTGCAAATTTTTGACTTGCTTTGGAGTGTGTTGTATGCGATAACTGCGTGCCATGAGAAAGCGAACTCTACAACTTTGTCTCTGGTGTGTTCTTTGCTTGGCTGGGGCCTTGCCAGCTGCCCATGCTGTGGCTCAGCCTGCGGAGATCGTTGCTGTTTTTGATATTGACAGTAGCGATACATCCATGGATGAAGCCACAATGACCCGCCTAAATAACTACATGTTTGGGCGCTTGGCCTCTGCGGGCTTCAAACTTACCCCGCAGGACCAAGTTCGAGAGCGAGTGGTCGAGCTTAAGCGCGAGTCTCACAAAGAGTGTTATGACCAGTCATGCCAAATCGAACTTGGCAAGACTTTGTCTGCACAAAAGTCGCTGGCCAGCCGCTTGATTCAGATTGGCGACGTTTGCCTGTTACAATCGGTGATCTACGACCTCAGAACCGAGACTACAGACAAGGGGGCTGACGGTCGTGGTCCGTGCACTGTGGCTGGGATAATGGCCGGCATCGACCAAGTGGTGGCCAAATTCAAAGGTGAAGTTGCGCCAGCGGGTCCTTCAAGTGGTGGTCGTGTCGAGACTGGTCAGATTTTTGACCGTGGCGCCGACATTGTCAACGTGAAAACCGATGAATCTGGATTTTTGGTTATTCACAGTAACCCAAGTGGAGCCACTATTTTCATTAATGGTAAGGAAGTCGGTCAAACTCCGCTGCAAGAAGAATATCCTGCTGGTCGCTATGTAATCGTGGCTGAGTTTGGTCGTCTCTATCACCCGGCTAGACAAGAGATTTCACTAACCAGGCAAGGTTCCCGAGTTACTTTGGACCTGAAGCCATCATTCGGTTCTGCGAAAATCACCAGTTCGCCGTCTCGGGCTCAGGTATGGCTTGATGGCGAATTGGTTGGGGAAACTCCACTTGAGCTGAATCAAAAGCCATCCGGAACCTACAAACTGCGTCTCCAGTTGTCTGATTATCTGCCCAGTGAGGGCGATTTGGTCATTAAGGACGGCGAGCAGAGCTTGCATCACGGGGCATTAGTTTCGAACTGGGGCCAAGTACGAATAGCGAGCGTTCCGTCAGGTGCCACAGTCTATTTGGATGGAGCCTTAGTTAAAGCTGTAACTCCGTGTATTTTGGATCGAGTCAAACCCGGGGCGCACATTGTCAAGTATTCCTTGGCTGGTCATGGTGAGCGCAGCGAAAAAGTAACCGTCGTGCGCGGTGAGACCGCCTCGGTTTCGACAGAACTTCAACCAATGCTTGGCCTTTTGGTTGTTACTGCAACTTACCCTGACGGCAGCAAGTGCGAGGGTGATTTAAGGGTGGACGGCCAATTGGTAGGTCAGACCCCTTGGTTAGGCGATGTTTTGGCTACCTCTCACACTGTCGAGGTACAGTGCGCAAAGGGTAAGGGTAGTCAGCAGGTTGCGGTACCTCACAACGGTCGTTCGGATGTAAATGTTTCGATTAAAGTGGCTCCACCCAAGCCGCCTCCGCCGGCGCCAAGAGTGGCTCCTGCTAAGCCGAAGTACACCTCTTCGCAAACTTACAGTAAGCCCAAGCAACGCAAGTCGGCGGATGAACGCGCAGTTTCATTCCCACTAAGCCTTTCATTTACCGAGGGTCTGTTGCGATATGATGGTTCCGTTATTCGTACCCGGGTGCAAATGGGCTTAGATCTAGGTTTTCGCATAAAATCCGCCCCTTGGTTTGTGCCCGGTTTTGGCTTTTGGGTGATGCTTGAGTCTCCACATGAAGGCACATTCAGACCAGGCATCCAGTGGTATTTTGGCACCTTCCCGATGTATGTGCGCACAGCTATGATGGTGACGCTGTCATCTAATTCCGCGGTCGCATTTTTAACCGGCTTCGGAGGCGACATCCCCTTGTGGCGCAACGGATTCCTGGCCCTTGAGTTCCAAGTCGGAGTATGGACCAAAAACGTAGTCCCAATAGACTTCCGCTTTGGCATAGGCCATCGGTTCTAAGGGGGCTGGCGGTGAGGCAAGGTCTTAGATATTTAGTCAGCTTGACGTTGATGTTCCTGATTTTGGTCGGTTGCGGCGACTCAGATGAGCGGGCCTATACGGTGGGATGGTTTCCACCCATTGTTGACGAATCAGATTGCTCCAATGGCTACTGTCTTATTCCTGCAGGTACCTTCAAGATGGGTTCACCCGATAGCGAGTCTGACCGTCAAGGCGATGAAGGACCAGTACATTCAGTGACAATTACCCGTTCTTTTTTGATGCGGCAGACGGAAGTGACACAGATCGAGTGGGAATCGTTAATGGGCAACAATCCCTCTTATTTCAGAACCTGTGGAGATAGGTGTCCCGTAGAGGGGGTCAACTGGTACGACGCAGTTTCCTATGCAAATGCGCTTTCCGAATCAGAAGGTTTTGAAACCTGTTACACGATTGCGAATTGTTCAGGTACTGCTGGTAATGACCTAGATGATTGCACTGTGACTTTTAAGGGCCTTGGCTGTACAGGTTATCGTCTACCCACCGAAGCAGAATGGGAGTATGCCGCTAGGGCCGGTGGTACATATTCAAGGTATAGCGGCCCTGTCAGCTGGATAGCATGGTACTACGCTAACAGTGATTATACTACTCATCCAATTGCCCAAAAGGCCCCTAATGCATGGGGGCTGTACGACATGCTAGGCAATGTGTGGGAGTGGGTGAACGACTGGTACGATGCCAGCTATTACAGTGCTTGTTCATCAGGTTGCACAGATCCATCAGGAACATTCACAGGCTCTTACCGGGTTCGTCGCGGCGGCTCCTGGGGCAACATCGCCGAGTTCGTGCGGGCAGCTTATCGCAGCAGCCGCTTGCCCGGCAGTCGCGACGACTTCGTCGGGTTCCGCCTCGCGAGGTCGGTGCGCTAGACTCTTGACTCTTGGGCCCTTGGGCCCTTGGCCCTGCGCCCCTGTTGGCCAGGCGACAGCGCAGCGTAGGCGCCAATGGCCAACAGGGGCGCCCGGAGTTGCGCGTCTGCAGGATGGTGCATCGTGAGATCGATTTTTTTCTAGGTCGCCCCCAATCTAGCCCCTCACCAAAAACCAGCTTGCGTTCGCCTTCGCAGTGTGCGATAAACACACGCCATGAGAAAGCGCACTCTACAACTTTGTTTTAGGTTTGTTCTTTGCTTGGCCGGAGCTTTGCCAGCTGTCAGTGCTGCGGCCCAATCTGCGGATATCATTGCTGTCTTCGACATTGATAGCAGCGATACATCCATAGATCAAGCCACGATGGCTCGCCTTAACAATTACATGTATGGCCGTTTGGCCTCTGCTGGCTTCAAGCTTACCCCTCAGGACCAAGTTCGAGAGCGTGTAGTTGAGCTTAAACGCGAGTCTCACAAAGAGTGTTATGACCAGTCATGCCAGATCGAGCTTGGCAAGACTTTGTCTGCACAAAAGTCGTTGGCCAGCCGCTTGATCCAGATCGGCAACGTGTGCCTGTTACAATCGGTGATCTACGACCTTCGAACCGAAACCTCTGATAAAGGCGCCGACGGTCGCGGTCCGTGCACCGTGGCTGGGATAATGGCTGGGATCGACCAAGTGGTGGCCAAATTCAAAGGTGAAGTTGTGCCTTCAGGCCCTTCAATTGGTGGTCGGGTCGAAACAGGTCAATTGTTCGACCGTGGTGCCGACATTGTCAACGTGCCAACCGATGAATCTGGATTTTTGGTTATTCACAGTAACCCAAGTGGTGCCACCATTTTTATTAATGGCAAAGAGGTCGGCCTAGCTCCGCTACATTTGGAATATCCTGCGGGGCACTACGTGATCGTTGCAGAGGTTGGACGTCTTTATCACCCAGCTCGCCAAGAAGTCAATCTAACAGCCAGGCAAAGTGCCCGAGTCACCTTCGATTTGCAGCCAGCATTTGGTACCGCGAAGATTACTAGTTCGCCGTCTAATGCCCAGGTATGGCTTGATGGAGATCTTGTTGGTCAAACCAACCTTGAGATTCCTCAAAAGCCATCCGGGACCTACAAGGTACGACTTCAGTCACCGGATTATCTTCCCAGTGAAGGTGAGTTGGTCATTAAGGATGGCAAAACTAGCACCTATCATGCCGATTTGGTGGCGAATTGGGGGCAATTGCGGATTTCCAGTAACCCTCCAGGCGCTACGGTTTTTCTGGATGGAGCTATAGTCGAAGACAAAACTCCTTGTGTTTTGGACCGGGTTAAACCTGGGGTACATGTTGTTAAGTACTTCTTAGACGGTCACGGTGAACGCAGTGAGAAAGTAAATGTGAGACGCGGTCAGAGAGCCTTGGTTTCGACAAAGCTGCAGCCAAAGTATGGTCTTTTGGTTGTGACCTGCAGTTACCCAGGTGAAAGTGTCTGCGAGTGTAATTTATGGCTGGACTACAAATTGGTAGGTCAAACCCCTTGGCTGCATGACGTTTTGGCTATGTCGCACAGAATCGAGGTGAGGTGTCCAAACGGCGGTACAGGCGGCGAGACGGTTACAGTGGCGCACAACGGTCGTTCGGATGTGAATGTTTCAATCTATGTTCCTCCCCCCAAGCCACCTCCACCGCCTCCGGCCCCAAGAATGGCGGCACCAGAGCCTACGCCTAGCTATAGCTACGATAAGCCCAAGTCGTCCAGTACGTCTAGGACTAGGTCAAGGGCTGAACGAACAGTCTTCTTTCCTCTAACTCTGTCAATTTCCGAAGGAATCTTACTACCCGATAAGGCTACTTCTTCTGATTCACAACGTGCAAAAGTGCAGATGGGCTTGGACCTAGATTTTCATATAAAAGCAATCTACTGGTTGGTACCTGGCTTTGGTTTTTGGGTAATGCTTGAGCCTCCTCATGAAGGCACATTTAGACCCGGTATCCAGTGGTATTTTGGCAGGCTTCCGATGTATATACGTACAGCGATGATGGTAAAACTGGCATCAAGTTCCTCAGTTGGATTTGTTGTCGGCTATGGAGCGGACCTCTCTTTTATGTTTCGGAACAATAGACGTTCTAGGTTTTGGGACAACGGAATTCTTGTCTTCGAGTTTCAAACACCAGTGTGGAGCAAAACGAAAGTTGCAATTGAATTGCGCATCGGCATTGGTTACCGATTCTAGGGGCTGTAATAGTGCAAAGCCTCCCACGTCTTGGCCGCCTTGTCGTTGATTCCCGTCGTGGTTTGCTGCAGCACCGACAACCCTGCCCCTGTTCCCGTCCTCTGCCTCCCGTTCCCGTCCCCTGCCTCACGCCCCACACCAAAATCCGCTTGCGTTCACCCTTATGGTGTGCGATAACAGCTTGCCATGAGGAACCGTGCGCTGCGACTCTATCTTTGCTGTGTCCTTTGCTTGGCTGGGGCTTTGCCGGCTGTCAGTGCTGTAGCCCAATCTGCGGATATTATCGCTGTTTTCGACATCGAGAGCAGTGATACATCCTTAGATGAAGCCACGATGACCCGCCTCAACAATTACATGTATGGGCGCTTGGCTTCTGCTGGCTTTAAGCTTACCCCGCAGGACCAAGTTCGAGAACGTGTAGTTGAGCTTAAACGCGAGTCTCACAAAGAGTGCTATGACCAGTCATGCCAGATCGAGCTTGGTAAGACAGTGGCCGCTCAAAAGTCGTTATCCAGCCGCTTGATTCAGATTGCTGATTTGTGCCTGTTGCAATCGGTGATCTACGACCTTCGAACCGAGACCTCTGATAAAGGCGCCGATGCCCGCGGGCCTTGTACTGCCGCTGGGATAATGGCTTCAATCGACCAGGTAGTCGCCAAATTTAAAGGCGAACCTTTAACAAAGGTCGCTGCAAGTGGCGGTCGTGTTGAAGCTGGTCAAGTTTTTGATCGCGGTGCGGACATAGTTAACGAGCCAACCGATGAGTCTGGGTTCTTGATTATTAACAGCGCCCCTGCTGGTGCAACTATCTCGATTAATGGCAAAAAAGTCGGGCAAGCCCCTCTGCATTTGGAATATCCTGCAGGGCAATATATCGTTGTGGCTGAGCTGGGTCGTCTTTATCATCCATCACGCCAGGCAGTTTCGCTGACCAAGCAAGGCGCTAGGGTCACTTTGGATTTAAAGCCAGCATTTGGGTCGGCGAAAATCACCAGTTCACCCCCAAAAGCGCAGGTATGGCTTGAAGGTGAATTGGTAGGCGAAACCCCGCTTGAGATCCCCCAAAAGCTGTCTGGGACCTACGAATTGCGACTTCAGCTGCCTGACTACCTGCCAAGTGAAAGCGAGCTTGTCATCAAGGACGGTCAAGAAAGCTCGCATCACAAAAAACTGGTGTCAAATTGGGGCCAGATTCATGTAACAACTGACCCACCAGGTGCCGCAGTCTATCTGGATGACGTGTTGCTTGAAGACAAAACCACCCCATGTCTTTTGGAGCGGGTTAAACCTGGGGTACACATCGTAAAATTTTCGCTACCTGGTCACGGTGAGCGCAGTGAAAAAACGACCGTGGTGCGTGGTAAAGATGCCTCAATTTCAACGAAATTACAGCCAATGCTTGGCCGTTTGGTGGTGACCTCCAGTTATCCCGACGGAGTTGTATGCGAAGGTTCTTTAAAGCTGGACGGTAAAGTCGTGGGTCAAACTCCTTGGCTTGGTGACGTCCTCGCCGTGTCGCACAAAGTTGAGGTGCAGTGCCCAAACGGTTGGGGCAGCGAGCAGGTTGTGGTGCCGCACAACGGTCGTTCAGAGGTGAATGTACCAGTCTCTGATCGTCCTTCTGTTCCACCAAAATCAGCGTTCAAGACCACACCCAGCTTCGACGCCGATGAACCAACCTCACAAGAGCCTGAGCCCACCCATGACGAACCCAAGCCCAAGCCGTCAGAGCGCCCAGTCACATTTCCGCTTAGCCTGTCAATTACTGAAGGTTTTTATGTAATAGACGACGATGACTTTTCTGACAGTGAACCTGTTATTGGGCGTAGACAGGTGGAAATGGGGGTAGACCTTGGTTTTAAAATAAAGGCCGTTCCTTGGCTTGTGCCAACCGTCGGCTTTTGGCTGCAACTTGAGCGTCCCCACATTGGTACTTTTAGGCCTGGTATCAAGTGGTATTTACTCACACGATTATTCATTCGCACATCCATGTTGGTATTACTGTCGTCTGAATCTGCAGTCGGCTTTTTGGGCGGTTTTGGCGTTGAATTTATCTTATGGCGCGACGGTTTTCTAACTATTGAAACGCAAGTCGGATTTTGGAATATAGACTGGATACCGGTGGATTTCCTGCTCGGGATAGGTCATAGATTCTAAATGCACGCGGATGAATCGTGGTGGCTAGTCGCCCGATTTAGGCCTCTGCAATCTCTTATGCAAGTCGTCGAAGGCTTTTTCAGCATTTCTGGTTATGTGTTCCTTGATTCCAGCGTCCAAACCGCTAACACTAGAAATTGCGGTTTCCAACGCATGCAGGTCCAAAACCACCAAGCTGAAGCATTCGCCGTTGTCAGAAAAGTACATGTCCTCAACTCTGGTTCCAGGCAGGCTAATCTCGGTGAGCTGTTCAGCAACTCTACTAGGCAGTTGCTCATCATCAGCAGCCTTGCCATAAGCCGCTCCACCAGTCATGGTCTGTTGATAATCTTGGGTCAGTCCCGTAAATCCCAGATTCATGGTCTCGGCGATTTGCTGGCGGCCTCTGGCTGTGGCCATATCACGGCACATGGCCAGATTATTGGTGCCACCCATGACACCAACCCCGCAGATCCATTTCTTCTTTTCGCCAGAGAATGCGGAGCATCCCTTGTAAGCCCATTCTGGAGCGCCTTTCATGCTCTTTGCAAAGCTGGCTCCCGTTTTTGCTGTTTGCTTTTTTGCGCATCCAAAAGCAAACGCGATCATCAGCGACATCGCCACCAGTGTGATTTTCCTTAACATAACTCCTCCATTTTACTTTGCCTTCCCTTAAGGCAATTAGTTGATACCCCAAAGTTTCAAACGACAGCCACTAGGCGGCTGGCGCTGATTACCTTAGCATGTTGCGTGCCAGGGACCTCGGTGCCTGCAATCATCCCCCAAACTGATACTAGATGCAACATTAATTAATGCCCAATCAATGCCTTTATGGATGGCGGTGAGGTTATGACTCCCTGCAAAAAGCTTCAACTGGTCATGTGACAGTCACGTGACTAGTCACACCCAAAATCAGGATTTTCAATGCAGACTTGGACGTAAGTAACACCCTTTCTGCGAAGGGGCCCAATCCCCAGTTTATCCCGCCAGACATGCTGTTCTTTTGCGTTTTCCATGGTGTTTTCCAAAATGTGGCCTGCTGTGGATGTCTCTGGAAACTGCCAAGAACGGTCGTCTACCCAATCAACCACAAGGCTCTTTAAATAAAGACATTGTTGTTGGGCCAGTCGTTGTTTTGCGTGCTCAATTGCAAACTCTATAGCCTTTTCTTTTTGAAAAGTTGGTGCTGACACGCCAATAGCACATAAGCGATTACCTTTCCCAAGGCTTGGATTCTTAAGCCAGGCCGGAATGGGGCCTCTGAAGGCATCAGGTAGTATTTTAGGTGCCAAACGTTCATAACCATGAAAACAGGCTACGGCCCACATCGTGTTGGGTTTACTACAAGCTTGCTTCCGGCATTCTGACCTTGCTCCCTTGCCTTCACGGTCAAACCACCATCCAACAACTCCAATTCCCTTTAAGGTTCCTTGGGTTTCGTGCATCGCCACCCCAAAACTGTCTCGTAACCCTGTCGTTCTTGAGCCTGCTCGAATACGACTGCCCAGAACAGCTTCTCCCGCCTTTGCAAGTGCCATGTCCGCGGCTTGATTCCAGGACGTTACCGGGTCAAGGGTTGGGTCAGAGGAACCTATGAAGCATCCAGAGGAGCTGGGGGGCAGTGGAAACCTATAGTTGGTTATTTGCACATCCGGTCGATGGGTGCAGCCAGCTAAAAAGACAAACAGCAAAATACATAGCTTGGGCACTAGAAATCCTCGCTAATAACGCCATTATGGTATTACCAAAAGGCGCTTTTTGGTACCTGTGATTTCTGATATGATTGGTCGGATATGGCACAGGGTTTGCATTTGATGACAATGACGACCTTTGACTGGAGGTGCTTATGAAAGCTCGATTTTTATGTGCTTTGCTGCTTGTCGCTTTGATTCCATTTGGAGCCACCGCCAAGGATGCGAACCTTTCTTTGGCCGAGATTTACGTTTCAGCCGCGGATGGGGTTGTTTTCGTTTTGGGGCTTGATAAGGCAAAACAAAAAGCCGGCCATGGGGCTGGTATCATAATGACAAGTGCTGGTGACATAGTCACAAACGCGCACGTGGTTTTGGACTATGACACCGGCAAGCCATATCATTGGCTTACAGTATTTTTGAAGCCTGAAGAGATTACTGGAGACGCTGAAAACGACTTTAGCCTGGGCTTTCAGGTGGATGTGGTTGCAATTGATCAAAAACAGGATCTTGCCCTTTTGCGGATGAAAAGGGCCCCAGCCGGCTTGGTTGTGGTGCCCGTTGGCGACTCTGAAAAGGTGCCTGTTGGAACTAATGTCGCCGCCATTGGTCACCCGGGTGGGGCAGGGCTTTGGACTTTGACTGCAGGAACAATTTCCAACAAAAGGCGCAACGGAGATGTGGATATTTTTCAAACTGACGCGGCCTTAAATCCAGGCAATTCTGGGGGGCCTTTGTTGGATGCGCAGGCGAATGTCATTGGAATCAATACTTATATTGTGCGCCAAAATCAAGATGGGATGAGCCTCGAAGGTCTTAATTACGCGATTCGTTTTGGGCAAGTGGCGAAGTGGCTTGAAGGCCAGAACGTTCAGCTTGTAAGGGCTGGTTCAGCGAAGGCGGTAAAGGCTGCGAAGGCGGAGCCTCAGGCCGTGGCAGTTGAGGAGCCAAAGGTACAGGTAGAGGCGCCAGCGAAGGTTCAAGCTGAGGTGGCAGCTGTTCAGCCCGTGGACCCGCCAAAGGCTGAACCCAAGGTGATTGCGGATGAGTCTGCAAAGGTTGAAGCAGCTGGTCCTAAGGTGGCAGCGGCCGAGCCTAAGGTGGCAGCAGCTGGGCCTCAAAAGGTGCAACCCAAATCTAGTCCAGCTGTAAAACCAAAAGAAGGCGCCGTTGAAGCTGGTAAACAGCCTGCAGCCCCAAAATCTGCTGCCAAGAAGGCTCCCAGGCCATTTCCAGGTCCAAAAGGTGAGCGGATGTTTGGATATCCTGACCCAGACATGGACCCTGATGAAATCGTTAAAAAACTGCGTTCAACTGTTGAAGAACACGCCGAAGACGCCTTTCAGGATCTGCACATTCGTTTTCCGAGTCAGCCAAAAAACTAATTGACCTGCTGTTCATCCAGGAGTTCTAAGATCGCTTGTTTATTCAGTTTTGAGCTTATGTCTCGAATGATTCCGTTGGAATCGACCAAGATATAAGCGGGTAAATCCATTTTTTTTCCTTTGACTGAGAATTTCTCTGTAAAATACTCGTGCTCGTCCAGCAAGACGGTGAAGGGTACTGGATTTTGTCGCAGGAATTTGTCCAAGTCATTACGGGCATTTGGATCAGTCCTTTCGAGTACTGCCACCAGAAATATTTTTATCCCTTTGTCCTTCGTTGCATGGTGAAAGGCTATGACATCAGGAAGGGCCTTGCGGCATGGAGTACAGCTTGTGCTAAAAAAATCTAATAGAACTGGGCTCTTGGGGAATCTAGGTTTTGGTGTTCCAGGATATGCTATTTCCGACAAGATGTAGGGTTGACTTTCACGGTCCCTAAGTTTTAGATATGGAGCTGGTTTGCCAACTTGGATGTTTCTAGCAACGGCAACTGCGGGGTCGACCGACGCGGCCGCCAATAACA
>Ga0255341_1001829_pt1 | contig 28757 bp, 30 predicted proteins | sample wastewater_treat_8_FD_192418 | JGI IMG/M metagenome (GOLD analysis project Ga0255341, IMG submission 192418) | Wastewater microbial communities from Lulu Island WWTP, Vancouver, Canada - plant12 | ecosystem: Engineered > WWTP > Wastewater > Unclassified | place: Canada: Vancouver, British...
GGATTTTGAAATACCCAAGATGATTTCGGACGCCCTCAATGAATACGGGGTGGTTACGGGGCGAGCCAATATTCGCGGTGTGGAAGGTCCACGCAATGCAGTGGCGACCGGCCTCATCCTGGCGAATGTGAAATAGAAGCCGACAGGAACGATATGCAGAGAGCGCCGGCAGTGTGGTTATTCAAGGCCCGTTCGGTTGCGGTGGATGCCATGGAGCCGATGTTCTGGGGGCTGGAAGAGGAAGGCATTCCCTTTGAGATTCAGGAAGTGGGTGATGGACCGGCGGAGGACCTGGCCAAACGGGCCGCCGACGGTTCCCCGCTCCATGTTGGGATCGGTCTGGGGGCGAAGGGGGAAGTGGTGCTGCATCATCACGATCTACCAGCGGCGGAGCCACTCTTTTCCTTGACCGCAATCCCCGCCGAGAGCGTGGCTTTGCGCCATCTGGGCCTCAATGCCGCCCGTCTGGTGAAAGGTCAGCCACTGTTGCTCGACGGGTCTTCCGGGAGCGTGTCCGAGGGCTGTTCGAAGAATTGGCGGGGGGAATCGGAGGTCCTGCTCAACCTGATTGTGGAGGAAGTGCTCAAGAGCCTCAGTGGAGATAAGCAATGAAGAACCGTAGTCTCGGCCTGATGGAAACCTGGGGATGGGTGCCGGCCATCGTGGCGGCCGATGCCGCGAGCAAGGCGGCGATCGTCTCCCTGCTGGGCTATGAATTGGCGAGGACGGGGCTGGTCACCGTCAAAGTAGTTGGCGAGGTGGCAGCTGTCCAGGCGGCAGTGGCGGCGGGAGCGGCCGCCGCCGAGGAAGTGGGCAGGGTCGTTGCGGTGCATGTGATTCCTCGACCTGACTCCCAGCTCTGGAGGCCCCAGTATGGCCCCGGTGGCCCGCAGCGGCCGGATGAAACCGGCTTGCCTGGGGGGTCCTCGCCGGGCGAAAGCGCCGCCGGTGAATCCTCCGGTTCTGCCGACGAGCAGGAGGCGGCTCGTCCATCGGTCCAGGCAGAACCGTCACAAGGTGCCGATGGGGCCGCCAGGATGAAACGGGTCAGAGCGAAAGCGGCAAAGCCGGAACAACGAGGGAAATCCAAACCCGGGGCACGAGGCAAGCGTGAATAATGATCCTCGAGGCAACGAAGAGCTCCGGACCGGCGAAGCAATTGACCCCCAAAAATGATCGGAGCCAGCGATCAGTCCTGACTCGCAGTCCGTGAACCCGCAACTCTTCCAAGGAGAGCTTTATGGTTGAGCTCCGCACCTATGTTTATCTGGATCGTCTGCAGCCGCAGTTCGCCGCCTACCTGGGGGCTAACGCCCGCGGCTATCTGCCGGTGGTCGGGATGGCCTCGATTCTCGTTGAAATTGCCCCGGGCGTTCTCATCAACCAGGTCACCGATGCCGCACTCAAGTCAGCCAACGTCCGCCCTGGGCTGATGGTGGTGGAACGTCACTTCGGGGTGCTCGAGTTTCATTCCAAGGCTCAGGCGGAAGTGAAACACGCGGGTCAGGCGGTGCTGACTTCGCTCGGGATGAAGCTTGAGGACCGCGTCAAGCCCAAACTGCTGAGTTCGCAGATCATCCACAAAGTGAACGATTACCATGCTCAGATGGTCAATGTGTCGCGCCTCTGTTCCATGCTTCTCCCCGGCCAGGATCTCTACATCCTTGAGGTGGTGCCCGCCGGCTACATCATCCTTGCGGCCAATGAAGCGGAGAAGAACGCTCACATCACGCTCGTTGATGTTCGCACCTTTGGCGCTGTCGGCCGGTTGTACCTTAGCGGCAAGGAATCGGAGGTGGCACGGGCGGCCAAGGCGGCCGAAGTCGCTATGCTGAACCTTTCCGGCAGGGAAGCGTGAGCGCGGCAGGAGGGAGAGCGCAGTGACGATCAAGGAGTCGGCCAATCAACTCCTGTCGACGTTTGCCTCGGCCTTGGCACTCAATGGCAAAGCCCCTCGCGACGGCCCCCTGTTTGCGGGAGTCGATCTGGGAACAGCCTATACGGTTACCGCCGTTGTCGACATTCTGGGCCGGCCGGTGGCCGGGGCCCTGACCCGCAGTCAGGCAAGCATTCGCGACGGGTTGGTACTGGATTACATCGGCGCCATCGCTATCTTGCATGACCAGGTGCGAATCATCCGGGAAGCCGGTTTTCCCATCACGATCGCCTCGGCGGCCTATCCGCCTGGTACCACGGGGAGAAACGCACAGGCCTTTGGCAATGTCCTGCAGGCTGCAGGGCTGGACGTTGTGGGACTGGTCGATGAACCCACCGCGGCGTCGCTGGTGCTCGACATTCAGGACGGAGCGGTGGTGGATATTGGCGGCGGCACCACCGGCATTTCCGTAATCAAGGATGGAGAAGTGGTTTACACCGCCGACGAGGCAACGGGGGGCGTTCATCTTGACCTGGTCATCGCCGGCCATTACCGGATTGGCACCGAGGAAGCGGAAAAGATCAAGACCGATCCCCTCCGGCAGGCCTCCATCCTTCCACTGGTACGGCCGGTTTTCCAAAAGATGGCCACCATCGTGAGCCACCATCTCCGGCAGTTCCCGTCGACTCCGGTATATCTGGTTGGCGGGACCAGCTGCTTCCCTGGGATCGAAGCGGTCATGGCCGAGGAGACCGGACTTCCCGTGGAACGCCCGGCTCAGCCATTGTGGGTCACCCCTTTGGGGATTGCCTTCAGTTGCCTGAGGACCGCGAGGACGGAACCCGGGGTAGGGAGAGACACCCCATGATGTCCGAAGAGCGCTTGGGGGAACTGGTTGCCAGGGTCATCACCCGGTTGGCTGAGCGGTTGGGGGCCACGGGGGCCGAGGGGTCGATCGTCATCGTTATCACGGCGGCAACGGTGGAATTTGGCCAGGCGGTCCAGCAGGTACGGAATCTCGTCCTGGATGGCTACCGCGTTCAGTTGGCCTTTTCCGAGGCCGCCAGGCAGCTCCTCTCCAAGGCGATCATGGACCAGCTGCGAGGCTTCCCCCACATCACGCTGCTCGAAGCCTCCCACTGGCTGGGACCGCTCCGGGAGGCTCGGGCCGTGGTGGTGCCGTTGCTGAGCCTCAATACCCTCTCGAAGGTTTCCCTCCTCATCGCGGACAACCTTGCCACCAATCTCATTGTGCATGGTCTGCTCATGGGAAAACCGGTTGTGGTGGCGCAAAACGGGGTCGATCCGAGCGCTGCGGGGCGGCAGGAACTGGGCTTTCATCGGGGACGGTCAATTCTCGCTCAGGCCATGCGGCAGCGGTTACGAGTGGTCGCGCAGTATGGCTGTACCGTAACCGACGTGAACGAACTGGGATCAACCGTGAAATCGCTCCTGCTCTGCCAGGAAGCTTCAAAAGAGGGTGGCGGCAACCTCGCGCGCGGGCCGTTTCCACCCACCGGCGACCGTGCCCGCCGTTTCATCACGGCCGCCGAAGTACTGAAGGCATGGCGCTTGGGAGAGCCCATCAGCCTGGGTCCGACCGCCGCCATGACCCCACTGGCGCGGGAACTGGCTTTGCGCCATGGAATCAGTGTTTCGAGGAAAACCCTGGAGCAGGGGAATACTGTCTGAATCAACCGCTTTGCTCCCGAGGAAAGCGCACAGTGAAAGAGGGAGGACAAGCACCATGCTGATTGCCAAGGTCGTCGGGACGCTCGTTGCCACGCGCAAGCATGAACGCCTGGTGGGAAGCAAGATCCAGATTGTGCAGCCCCTGGATCACCAGGGAGAAATTCCGACGGGCGATCCGTTCGTGGTTGTGGATGCGGTCGGTGCCGGCGTTGGGGAAAGGGTGGTGGTGGTGCGGGGAAGCGGTGCCCGGCAGGCGGTCAATGACGATCAGTGCCCGGTCGATGCGACGATTGTCGGGATCATTGACCGGATCGATATTGAAGGAAGTGACTGAGAGTAAGGCTCACAAGCCATGGCTGATGTCTCCCACAGGATCTACACGGGTTTCGGCGACCGCGGGCAGACCAGGCTGCTGAGCGGCGAAACGGTCGGGAAGGATGATCTCCGGGTCAACACCTATGGGGCCCTGGATGAACTCCAATCCCACCTCGGCCTGGCCCGCAGTCTGGTGCGGGATGAGTCGGTGCGGGCGATCCTGCACGCCATTCAACAAGACTTGTTTGTGGCTGGGGCAGCCCTGGCTTCCATGCCCGCACTCATCTTCCAGCTTGAGAATCGCATTGCCGAGCAGGATGTGAAGCGGCTCGAGGACTGGATAGATCGTGAGGTAGAGCGGGTCGGCATGCCGGGCGGGTTTGTGATTCCAGGAACCTCTCCGGACAGTGCCGCCCTGCACGTGGCGCGCTCCGTTTGCCGTCGGGTCGAACGGCTGGTCGTCAGCCTGCATCGCATAACAGGGACGTACGAAAACCTGATCGTTTACTTCAACCGGCTCAGTGACCTGCTCTTCGTTCTGGCATGGTCGGCAGCGCTGGCGGCTGTTGTGGAAACCGTCCTGAACGAGCTGGTGACGGTACCTGGCTGTTGAACCATGAAAGGTTGTTTCCTGTGAAGATTCCTTCGGCATTGTCGCGGATTTTGGGCGTGATCGCCGAGCACACTGCATTCCGGATGGGTCTTGCGGTTGCCGTTGCCATTGTCGACGAGGAAGGGCTCCTCCAATACTTCGCGCGGATGGAGGGGACCCTTCCGGCGAGTACCGATATCGCCATGGCTAAGGCGTATACTGCGGCTGCGTTGCGTCTGTCAACCCGCGAGGTTGGGGAGTTGGCCCAGCCGGGAAACCCGCTGTACGGGATCGAGAATACCAATTCCGGCAAGATCGTCCTGTTTGGGGGCGGTTTTCCGCTCATTCTGCAGGGCCTCGCAGCGGGAGGGATTGGGATCAGCGGTGGTACCGTGGAGGAGGATGAGGAGATAGCCGGGGAAGTCCTCGACCGCCTGGCGGAGATGGAAGGGCTGGCGGCAGCGGTTGTGTCTCTCCTGCCTGCGCAGTTCCCGGAAGCGGGGTGGATGATCCAACTGGAGTCCCGTCTCACGGAAGCCTTGAGCAGGATTCAGGGTGCCTGGACCTGTGACCTTGCCCCCCGCCTGGCGGGGGCCTTGATCATCGCTTCCCTGCGCAGATCCCGGGAAGGGAATGCTGAGTAGGAATCCGATGACGAATTCTTTGTGCTGCTGCGTTTGCCTTCGTGGCTGATCGATGTTTCATGGTCTGCCCAGGAAGGTTGAGGAGAGAATGGGAATCATGAAGGGAGGAACGGCAGTGGAAACCAACCACGAGCTCATCTCGGCGGTAATTAGAAAGGTCCTGTCGGAAATGATCGACAACGAATTCAGTCGGTCGGAGCCACCCGGTGGGATCTTCGAGAGCGTGGACCAGGCAGTGGAGAGTGCCGTTGCGGCCCAGAAGCGACTGCTCGAACTGAGCCTCGTTCAGCGTGGCCGCATCATTGCTGCCATCCGCCAGGCCGCCCTGGATAACAATGAGACAATCTCCGCCCTGGCAGTGAAAGAATCGGGACTGGGTCGTTACGAAGACAAGATCCGGGAGAATGTCCTCTGCGCGACCAAAACCCCCGGGACGGAGGATATCGAACCGCGCGCCTACAGCGGCGACGACGGTCTGACGCTGATCGAATACGCCCCGCGGGGGGTTATCGGCTCCCTGACCCCCATTACCAATCCCACCGGCACGGTTATCAACAACACCATCAGCATGGTGGCGGCCGGCAACGCGGTGGTCTTCAATCCCCATCCCAGTGCTCGCCAGACCAGCACCATGACCATCGAGATCCTTCACCGGGCCATCGTTGGTGCGGGAGGGCCTCCCGGCCTGATTGCTTCCGTCGCAAAACCCGATCTTGCCACGGCCAAGGAACTTATCGAACATCCCAAAATCAACATGCTGGTGGCCACTGGCGGGCGACCGGTGGTGGAGGTGGTGTTGCGCTCGGGCAAGAAAGCCATCGGTGCCGGTGCCGGCAATCCTCCCGCCCTGGTGGACCAAACTGCCAATATTCGTCGTGCGGCCACGTCCATCGTCAACGGTGCGAGTATCAATAACAACATCTTCTGTACCTGTGAAAAGGAAGTGGTCGTAGTGAGTTCTGTTGCCGACGCCCTGATCAGCTTCATGCTCGAAACGGGCAAGGTCTATCCCCTTACCCCGGCTCAGGCGGACCAGGTGACCCGCCTGGTTGTCACCCCTGAGGGGAAAATCAACACGACCTTCATTGGCAAGGATGTCCAGGTGATTCTCAAAGAGATTGGGGTCAGTGTAGGCGAAGAATGCCGCCTGGCGATCTTTGAAGCCGATCGCGATCACCCCCTGGTCTGGCGGGAGCAGATGATGCCGGTTCTACCCATTGTCCAGGTGCGGGATGTGAATGACGGAATTGAATTCGGGGTCCAGGTTGAGCAGGGAAACCGTCATACCGCGATGATGCATTCGAATCATGTGGAACATATGACAGCCTTTGCCCGAGCGGTACAGACCACTATTTTCGTCAAAAACGGGCCCTCCTATGCGGGTATCGGCCTGGGCGGGGAAGGTCACACTTCCTTTACCATTGCCGGACCGACGGGAGAGGGATTGACCTCCGCCAGGAGTTTCACCCGGCTCCGGCGCTGCACCCTGGTTGATGCGTTTCGAATCATTTGATGACATTTACGGTTTCCTATCCAGGAAGGCGCACGAGAAGCTCCACAAAGGAATCAGGCCCTGTTCGGCGTGCGCCCTGGTGGCACCAAACGGGCACTGGTACGGGACAACCAGTACCGGCCCGGACAGAGGAGCAAGGACATGCGACTCACTCTCGATTTGGCGTTGGACCTGATCGCAGCGGCTCGCGCCAAAGCCACCGAGATCGGGGTTCCCATGGTGATCGCGGTGGTGGATGGCGGTGGTAACTTGGTGGCGCAGCAGCGCATGGATGATGCCCTGCTGGTGAGCCTCGAGATCGCTCTGAACAAGGCCTATACCGCGGTCGCGGTGAAGCTTGCAACCCATGAACTGGCACCGCTGGTTCAGCCCGGTGGGCCGCTGTATGGCATCAGCAATGCCGACAAAGGTCGCGTCATTGTCTTCGGGGGAGGCTATCCCCTCGTGGCGAAGGGGGAAATCATCGGGGGAATTGGCGTCAGCGGCGGTTCGGTGGAAGAGGACAGGCTCTGTGCCGCGGTCGCTGTCGAAGAGCTGGCAAAGCTTGCATGAGTTAAGGTACGGGTGGCTGACGGGAGAGGTGCCAGCCCCTGCGGCCAGTTCTTCAGGCTGCCGCCCGCCGCAGTGCTTTCGTCAGCGAATCGAGTGCCTGCGCGAGGTCGCCCACAGCCACCGGCAGCTCTTCCAGTCTGCCCTCACGGGCGAGGACTTCCACTCGGTAAGCCAGTTCAACCGTCCGGGGCGCGGCAAAATTGCCTGCCGACCCCTTGATGTTATGTGCCGCCCTTGTCACCGCCCCGGCATCAGCCCTCTGCAGGCCATCCCAGATTTCCATCATTTGGCAAGATGCTTCTTCGATGAAAGCCTCGACCAGGGCCCGAAACAACTCTCGGTCTCCATCCATGTATTCGAGGGCCCGTTCCAGATCGAAGGGCTGGCTTTGGGAATGATCCACCGCTTCTGCTCCGGGTAATGTCTTCACTCCTTCACACCTTTAAGCGGCATTGCTCCAGGGATCCGCTTCAATTCCATACAAGAAATTTATTATAAAACATTTAAGCGGGTGAGCTAACGGAAAACTGTCTTCAAATCCTTGTTTTTCAGGAGAGAATATGATTGTTGAAAGAATCGTTTCCGATTTTGGAACCTTGCAGAGCGTTGCAAGGGGCCGGATGGGATGGGCGTGAGAGGACCGAATGAGCGGGCAAACACTTTCGGAAAAGGCGTTGAGGACTCAGGAGACCGAGGTGGCCCTGACCGAGGGAGAAGAGCTTTTTCGCAGGATCGCTGACGGGCTCCCCGTGTTGATCTGGGTGGCCGATGTAAGTGGGGCGTGCGTCTATGTCAACAAGTTCTGGCTGGATTTCACCGGGCGCAGTCTCGAACAGCATCTTGGGTTTGGTTGGACCGAAGGGGTACATCCGGACGACATGGGGAGGCTGAAGGAGGTTTACCGATCCGCGGTCGGTGGGCGGCACTCGTTTGAGATCGAATGCCGGCTCAGGCATTTCGATGGCACCTGTCGCTGGTTCTTGTGCCGGGCGGGGCCGCATTTTGACAAGAGCGGATCACTCGTGGGCTATGTCGGCTCGTGTATTGATATCCACAGTCGCCGTACGGCTGCGCTGGCTCTGCGCCAGATGGCCATTTTGCAGCAGGCGATCCTGAATGGCGCCAACCACGCCATCATTTCCACGACCCCCGAGGGAATCATAACCAGCTTCAATGCCGTGGCAGAGCGCTTGCTGGGCTACAGTGCGGATGTGATGGTGGGAAAGGAGACCCTCGCAGTTCTTCATGACCCTGCGGAAGTGGCGCGGTATGCGGCAGAGCTTTCGGCAGAACTGGGGAAGCCGATAGCTCCCGGTTTTGAAGTGTTCGTCACCAAAGCCAGGCTGGGAATACCCGATGAAAGAGAATGGACCTATGTCCGAAGGGATGGCACGAGATTCAAGGTATTGCTCTCGGTGACCGCCTTGCGCGATGAGCACGACGAGATAACCGGGTTTCTTGGAATGGCCACCGACATTACGGAACGGAAACGGTCAGAGGAAGCTGCCGCGAGGCTCGCGTCCATCGTTGAATCTTCCGACGATGCCATTGTCGGGAAGACCTCGAGTGGCATTATTACGAGCTGGAACCGCGGCGCGGAGAGGATGTACGGGTACGCTGCGGCGGAAGTCGTCGGCCGCTCCATCTATGGCCTCACACCGCCGGACCGGATCGACGAGACGGTTGAAATCATGGGTAAGATCCAGCGGGGGGAGCGGGTCGACCATTTTGAGACGGTTCGAATTACGAAGGACCGGAGGTTCATCGACGTCTCTTTGGCCATCTCTCCCATCAAGGATGCCGCCGGCAACATCATCGGCGTTTCGAGCATTGCGCGTGACATTACGGAGCGAAAGCGGGCGAACGAACAATTGCGCAAGCTTTCTCAGGCGGTGGAGCAGAGCCCGGTCAGTATCGTCATCACCAACCCCGACGGGGCTATCGAATACGTGAATCCCAAGTTCACCGAGGTGACCGGCTATAGCGCCGAGGAAGCGCTTGGGCAGAACCCCCGTATCCTAAAATCCGGCGATAAATCTCCCGAGGAGTACCGAGAATTGTGGCGCACCATCACCTCGGGCAGGGAGTGGCGGGGATTCTTTCACAACAAGAAGAAAAGCGGTGAGCTCTACTGGGAATCGGCATCCATTTCACCCATCAAGGATGGGGAAGGGAAGATCACCCATTTCATAGCGATCAAGGAGGACATCACGGCCTTTAAACAGGCTCAGGTAGAACTGGCCAAACTCTCCCTGGTCGCCAGCAAGACGGATAACGCGGTTATCATTACGGACCGGGATGGCTTCATTGAATGGGTCAACGAAGGGTTTGTGCGACTGACGGGCTACACCCTGCCTGAAGTACGGGGGCAGAAACCGGGCCGAATCCTCCAGGGACCGCTTTCGGACCAGGCGACCGTCAGGAGAATTCGGGGACTGCTCGGGTCGAAGAAGGCCTTTACCGAAGAGATTCTGAATTATCAGAAAAATGGAACGCGCTACTGGGTGTCGATGAACATTACACCCATATTCGATGAGGTTGGCGAAGTGGTTCGCTTCATCTCCATCGAAACTGATATAACCAAACGGAAAAACTTCGAAAAGGTATTACAGGAAGCAAAGGAAGCGGCGGACCGTGCCAATCAGGCCAAGAGTGATTTTCTGGCCAGTATGAGCCACGAAATCAGGACTCCCATGAATGCCATTATCGGGATGGCGGAACTGCTCTGGGAGACCCCCATGACTCCCGAACAGCGCCGTTATGTTCACATGTTCCGGTCGGCCGGGGAAGTTCTCCTCAATCTCATCAACGATATTCTTGACCTGTCCAAAGTTGAGGCCGGCGAGATCGAACTGGAATCCATGGCATTTGACCTGCCCCAACTGCTGGACAAGACCTGTGAAGTCATGGCCATGAATGCCGACGAGAAAGGGCTCGAACTGGTCTGTCATGTTCAACCGGAGGTGCCCGCCAACCTTACCGGAGATCCGACCCGCCTGCGCCAGATTCTGGTAAACCTGCTTGGCAATGCCATCAAGTTTACCGAGCGGGGTGAAGTGGTTCTCCAGGTCGGGGTCACCGAACCGGCCTTGCCGGACCGGCCGGACTTGTCGACTGCCCGGACGACTCTCCAGTTTGCCGTCCGTGATACCGGGATCGGCATACCTGCGGAAAAGCTGGATGCTATCTTCGACAAGTTTTCCCAGGCCGACGCATCCACCACCCGGAAATACGGTGGAACCGGATTGGGGCTGCCTATCTCCAGGCGCCTGGCGGAACTCATGGGCGGCCGGATGTGGGTGGAAAGTCATCCCGGTAAAGGGAGCACCTTTTCCTTTACCGCTCAATTCGGAGTTGCCCGTCAATCTTTGCAGCGCACCAAGCCCGCTGAGGTGAATCTCAATGGGATGAGGGTCCTGGTGGTGGATGACAATGCCACCAATCGCATGATCCTCACCGCGACCATTTCTCAATGGGGCGGCTTGGCAAGGGAGGTAGAGAGCGGCGAGGAGGCACTGGCGGAGCTCCGGCGCGCACGAGACGCCGGCAAGCCCTATCAGTTGGTTCTGCTTGATCGTCGGATGCCCGCGATGGACGGCTTTGAAGTGGCTGAATGCCTCTCTCAGGATTCGAGTCTAGCCGGTGTGGCGGTAATGATGTTGACCTCCGATGCCCGGGGTGGGGACATCACCCGGTCGAAGGATCTGGGCATGGCGGGCTATTTGGTTAAGCCCATCAAACGGTCGGAATTGCGGGAGGCAATCAATAACGCCATGAGCAGGGTCCCAGCGGATGCTGAGAGCTCGATGGATTCTGCGGCCCCCGCTACGGCAGTTCCGAAGCGGCTGAAGGTCCTGCTGGTCGAGGACGCGGCCACCAATCGCTTGCTCATCGAGGCCTACCTGAAGCAGACTCCCTACCAGGTAGACGTTGCCGAAAACGGGGAAATCGCGGTGCAGAAGTACATGGCCGGCAATTACGACCTGGTGCTCATGGATATGCAAATGCCGGTGATGGACGGCTACACTGCCACCCGGTACATCAGGCGCTGGGAAAGCACGCACGGGCTGCATCCCACTCCCATCATTGCCCTGACCGCGCATGCCCTGATCGAGGACATTCAGAAGAGCCTCGAGGCGGGATGCAATGCCCACCTGACGAAACCGGTGAAGAAGGCGGCATTGCTGGAAACCATGGACGCGTATGCGAAAAGGGGGAAAGCGTCTCGCTAGTCGCTGGGCCTGACCAAGGTGGCGGCATCGGCCGGACCGGCAGCCATGCAGGTTTATCGGAAGGCAGCGAAAAAGTGGGACAGCCAAATAGTGGATGGGCGACTCTAACCGGGCAAGGGCGCCCTGAATTCAATCCCGACCAGACTGACATCATCGCGAAAGCCGGCCGCGCCGGCGAAGCCCACCAAGGCCTCCAGGAGGATGTCAAGAAGGCGCTCAAGCGGCTCTTCCTGCAGTTTCTGCAGCAGCGTCAATAACCGCTCCTGGCCAAAGAATGCTCCCTCCTCATCCTCGCATTCCACCACTCCGTCGGTATAGAAAACGAGTCGATCGCCATCCGCGAGTTGCTTTTCGTCCTCCTCGAAAGGGACGATCCCGTCCAACCCGATGAAAGTCCCGATTCTGTCAAGGAGCTCGATTCGACCATCGGCCCGGAGGAGCACCGGAGGGGGATGGGCGGCGCTGCAGTATTTGAGGTGGCCGCTGTGGGCATGGAGGACTGCGTAAATGATCGTGAAATGCTTGTCGAAACGTTCGATGGGGTATTCCTGGTCCAGTGCCCGGCACACTTCCACGGGTGATATTATTCGATAATAAGGGAAATCATCCTGGCTCTTCTTCAGATAGCCACTTTCAGGTTGAAGAATCTGGGACACGGAAACGGTAACCATCGCTCCCGGTACTCCATGCCCGCTCACATCCACCATGTAGATCCCCAGATGACACTCGTCCAGCTGACAGACATTGAAGATATCGCCCCCGATCAGGTCGCAGGGTTGAAATCTCCAGGCGATGGTCAGGTTCTGGAAGGTGGGCGGCCGGGTCGGCAAAAGACTGCTCTGGATGACTGCCGCCGCCTTCAGGTCCTCATCCAGCTTGCGCTGCTTCTCTATCAATTCACGGTTGGTTTGCATGAGTCGCTGGGTGAGTTTTCGAATCTTGAGCTGGCTGCGGACGCGTGCCAGCACTTCTCCTTTGTCGAACGGCTTGGTGACGTAATCCACCCCTCCCGTTTCGAGGCCTTTGATCTTGTCCGCGGCCTCTGTTAAGGCCGACAGAAAAATAACGGGAATGGCTGCGGTTCGTTCATTACCCTTTAAAGCGGCACAAACCTCGTAGCCGTCCATTCCGGGCATCATGATATCGAGCAGGACAAGATCCGGAAGAAACTCGACAACCTTTGCCAGGGCTTCTTCTCCCGATTGAGCTTCGGCGATTTCAAACCCGGCCTTCTTGAGAATCGCGGCCAGAAGGGTACGATTGACACTGCTATCGTCAACAACAAGAACCTTTTCCGCCATGTCCTCCTCCTGACCGGGGGGAGTCTCATCCCGTTCAGATGCCGAGATATGGACCGCAGGTGCCCGCCATGCTGGCAGGCGGAGGCCCAATAGGCACCACCCCGCCACGCAGGATAGCGGCAGACGGGCTGGACTGCAAGGAAAGATCGGAGCATGCCTTGTTGGTTTGATCTTCTCGCAAGGTGAAAGTCGGCGAGGGAAAGTCAGCCTTTACCCTTCATCTGCTGCTGGAACCGGAGGAGGTTCTCCGGGGGACCGATGGTTATCAGGATATCGCCGCCTTCAAACAGCTCATGGGGTGATGGGTTATAGATCATGGAGCCGTCCCGGCGCTTGATGCCGATCACGATCAGGTTGTGGTCACTGCGTATCCCGGTGTGCATGAGTTTCTTGCCGATGAGTTCGGCCTCATCGGGCACCAGAAGCTCTTCCATGCTGAGCTCAAGCCCCTCGGCTGACAGGGCCAGGGCCAGGAAGTCGGTCACGGTGGGACGAAGGATGTTCTGCGCGATGTGATGGCCGCCCGTGGCAAAGGGGGATACCACCCGGTTGGCGCCTGCCTGGAGCAGTCGCTTGTGGGTGCTGGGACTGCCCGCGCGGGCATAGATCTGCAAATTCTGGTTGAGGTCTCGGGCCGTAAGGACGATGAAGACATTGTCGGTGTCCTTATTCACCACCGAAACCAGCCCCTTGGCCCGCTGGATGCCGGCGGCCGTGAGGTTTTCCTCCTCCGTGGCGTCGCCGAGAAGATGCAGAATGCCCCGCTCGCGAAACCGGATCACCAGTGACGCTTCACTGTCAAGCACCACGAGCGGGATCTTGAGGTTGGACAATTCCTGGACAATGATTTGCCCCATCTGGCCGTAGCCACATATGATGTAGTGGTCTTCCAACTGGTTGAGCTGCTTCCTCAATCTGCTCCTCCGATACAGTTCCAACAGGTTTGGGTCAAAAATAAGCTGGCAGAAGTATACCAGACTGTAGGCAACAAACCCCGCCCCCAGCAAGACGAGAATGATGGTGAAGACCTGACCCGTCTGATCGAGTGGTCTCACTTCCTGAAAGCCCACCGTGGCAAGGGTAATGACGGTCATGTAGAGAGCTTCAAGAAGAGTGTAGTGCTCCAACAGGACGTATCCCGAAACCCCGAAGACCAGCAGCACAAGAAACATGAAACTCAGCATACCGACTCGGCGCAACGTATCAGCAAGCCAGGGATCGGTCATCACAACGCTGCAACTCCATGATGGTTGAAAGCATCCGGTAGACTCAACGGAGCAACCGACGGCCGACCGGACCGGCCTTCTGCAACACCGGCCGGATCAGTCCCGGAATCACGTATCGTGCCAGCATGACAAAAACCGCTGCAAAGCACAGGCCGCTGAACGCGATAACATAAATGGCCTCCCAATAGGGAAAAAGCTTGGGGTCGACCACGGGGATCTGCACGATCAGGATTGCCGGGAGGACGGCGATCAGGGAGATCCCCGTCACTTTCAGGGCATCTCCGGCCAGGCCAAGGAAAGCCGCTCTTCCAAACCGATGCCACCACCATAGGCTGATCAGGGCGGTATACAGGCCCAGGGAAAGGGAACTCGCCAGCGCCACCCCAAGGGCCTCCCAGCGAAGGGTGAGGAAATAGTAGATGGGAAGAGAGAGCAAGGTCGCAGTTGTGCCGAGGATGGCGGGGGTGAGGGTATCCTGCTGAGCGTAGAAGCCTCGCCCCATGATCTGCTGAAAGCCCCAGCAGGAGACGGTGAGGAGCATGATCAGGAGCAATTGCGAGGTGTGAAGCGTATCCGGAGGCCCGAAATGGCCCTGCTGAAAGATCAGGCGAATGGTTGGTTCGGAAACGGCCATCATCCAGAGGGTCAGGGGGATAAGCAGGGTGAGGGTCCCTCGGAGGGCGCGGTTCAGGATCTGGTGGAAGGTCGTGAAGTCCCGCTTCGCCACCAATTCAGCCAGAAAGGGATAGGCGGCCACCCCGGCGGCCTGGGCCACCACCCCCACCGGGACGAGCATGATCCGCCGCGCATAGTTCAGCCAGCTGATGGCGCCGGTCCCCGCCATCGAGCCAAAGACCCGCACCAGCTGTTCATCCAGGACCACCACCGATTGGCCCAGCATGAGGGGCAGGGCCAGGAGAAAGAACCGCTTGAGTCCAGGATGGGAAAGATTCCACCGCAGTTTCAAGCCCTTACCGCTGGCGGCGGCCAGGCAGGGCAGTAGGAAATTGCCCAGGAAGGCTCCGGCCAGGACCCCCCAGCAGAATCCCTCCATGCCCCGCCGCTGCAGAACAATTCCCCCCAGAATGATCATACCGTTGTAGACCAGGGGTACCAGGGCCGGCACCAGAAACTCCTTGCGGAGGTAGAGCAGGGCGGTGATACATGATCCCAGCAGGAAACAGACCTGAGCCGGGAGGATGATCCGGAGAAAAAAAGCCAGGCGGGCAAGGGCTTCTTCACTCAGGCCGGGGGCCGCGAGGCGGGCCAACCAGGGCGCCGTCCCCATGGCAACCCCGGTGAAGACCGCGATGAAGAGGGTAATCCAGCAAAAAACGGCCGAGAAGAAACGCCAGCCTTCTTCTTCATCCTGTTCGAAATAGGAACTCAGCAGCGGAATGAGGGTAATGGCAAAATAGGCCCCCGCCAGGAGGTAGTTGATGAAATCCGGAATGACAAAAGCGGCGAAGTAGAGGTCCGATTCCTGGGTGGCTCCAAAGAGGTATGAGATGATCTTATCGCGGATCAGGCCCATGAACCGGGAAAGCAGGATGCTCCCCCCCATGATCACAGCCGCCCATCCCATCTGTTGGCGACGACTCAGGAACGACAGAGGAAGCCTCCTTCCGCTGTCTTTGCCGTGCTGACCATGTGCGTCCCCCTCATCAGCCCATTCCGCCCGCTATTTGCTCTTGCTTACCCGCGCAAAGTCTGTTACATGAAAACGCACTGGGCAAGCGCGCCCATAGCTCAGTTGGATAGAGTGCCGGACTACGAATCCGTAGGTCAGAGGTTCGAATCCTCTTGGGCGCGCCAAGTAAATCAAGGGGTTACGCTCAATGAAGTGTAATCCCTTTTTCATTTATGTGAGAATTCGTGTGAGAATTCTGCCTAGCCTGCTCGTATGCGCTAATCGCACCCACCTCCAGATCACCAATGCTGTGCAGGTAAATCTCGGTAGTTTCCCTATGCTCATGTCCCAAGATCCTCTGGATGGCGCCGATGGGAACGTTGCAGCTATCCATCACAGACGCACCAGCGTGCCTTAGTGCATGAAATCGAAAATACTTCACCCCCGCCTTCCTGCAAAGCGTCTTCATGAACTTCTTGCGGTCCTGGTATGGACCATAGACTGTTTCGCCGGTCTTGCTGCTGACGAAGGTGTGCCAGAATACCCATGGCCTATCAGGGTCTCTTTCCCTGGAACGTCTGGAAAGAATCTCGAAAAGATTCTGAGTCATCGGCACCTTCCTGGGTGTTAGATGCCCGCCCTTCTTCTTTCTTGTATACAGGATGACGAATCTGCCTTCGAGGTTGACGTCGTCCCAGGTTAGTCGGTTTATTTCAGACACCCGTCCCAAAGTCTCCCGTATAGTCCATAAATAGTCCCGGGTCTCCGCGTCACCAACCGCGATCACCTTGTCGATGTCCTCGGGAGATGGAACATACTTGGTCTTCTTCTCCATCGGGAGGAAGGATATCCCGTCAAGAGGGTTGGAGGGGATCAGCTTCCTTTTTCGCCCGAAATTGAAGGTGCTACGAAGGTACCGTATTTCCTTGTTCGCTGTAAATGGTGAAACTTTCGCTCTCTGCAGGACAAACTCCTCAATCATTTGCTGCGAAATCTCGCTGCAATTCAGATCCTTCCAGTGCCTGACCCATCTCCGCGCCATGTACACATACTCCTGGTAGTGGCGCGCCGAATTATACGCTTTGACATGATCAAGCCGCGCGTTCACTAGATCCAAAAAGGCCATGTCGGTCGATATCTCCTCCGGCACCGGTGTTGGATTCTTCAACTCCTCCCTTCTTCTTGCCTCGGCCTGAACGGCCTCCTTCTTGGTTTTGAACCAGGCTTCCGTGTACCTTTCGCCCTTCAGGGTGAAGTCGTACCTCCACCCTTTCCCTTTTACCGAATAAGCGCTCATAAAGGTCCTCCTTGGACGGGAAAAACAGAGAACCCCTGAGCTTCCTGCCACCCAATAGCCGCCAGTTCTTGTAGACCCAACTCGGGCTCTTCTGGAGATACTGAGCGACCTCCTCAAGGGTCATTATCTCTGTGTTGTTTGATCTGTCAACGTCAAAGCCGGACGTCTGATTCCCGATCATTGCCGGGCCAACTGTAATCCTGCAGTTGACCTTTCATGTATTTAAAGGCTACCCGATTTGATATTGTTGCCTGTGTCATGGTAAAAGTAATTACGTTTAGCTATCGAAACCCTGGGAAATTATGACCGAGAAACTTATGGTAGGATAAATGTTATTGATTGTGTTCTGGTTGTTTGGAGTGGCTTTACTAGACGTTAGGTTTGCTATCGTGATTCTGTGGGGCCTACTTTGATTATTGGATAAGGAAGGACTTTACGAATCTGATCGATTACAGCTATAAAATGGCTACTTCAATGGATTCTTCCTGTCATATAAAGATAGCGAAGAGCCCAAATGTCTACTCAATGTGGCCTTTCCATACCTTCTCAACCGTGAGCTTTTTCAGTCTCAATCCCTGGATGTTGTAGGACATGGCATTGTTATCCTGTTTGAAGGGGCCAGATTTTGTAGTGTAAACGTGTCGCCGTTTGAGCTTGCGCCCTTTTATGTAGCCGTCGAAAAATGAACGTGGTTGCTGGTGGAGAATTTCATGCTCCAGCATTCCAACGCTAAAAATGAAATTGGTCTTGGCAAGCTTCGTCTTGAGAAGCAGTTCTTTCGCGAGTTGTGCTGGCCGATTTCTTTTGATAGCCGAGTGCAGGCTGAAAATCGACCTGGCTTCCTCGGGCGGCATACCATATTCGGCAGCAAGTGTCTCCAAGAAGCCCTTTGACTTGTGGTTCTTCCGAATCTGGCTCAGGAGCTCCTTATAGAGCCTCTTCAATTCCAAAGCATCCTTAAGGCGCTTCCCAATTTCTTCTGCCTTCAGCCCTGACTCACGCAAGTCCTTTTCCTCTGGATAGAACAGGCGCCCTTCCATCATGAAGTATTCGTGTTCAAAGTCATCCAGGTACTTCTGGACCTTATCGCGGATCTCACGCCACTGCCTTATGTTTAATTCGTAGGAAGAGATGAATGAGACCATAAACGATAGATTGAGTAGGAAGTATCTCTTCTTGCTTGGCAAGTCCAGCGAGGGATCTGTTCCCTCGGATGACAAGCCCGGCAAGGGATCTGGGTCGTCGCCTGACAAGTTCAACATGTCAACTAGCTCGTCAAGTGCCTGCCTGTCCGAGAGAATCAAAATTTCCAGAGCAGGCTTAGAGCTGGACTCCAGAGTGTCCCTCACTGGGGGGGAGAACAGCCTTCTTTTGGCATAGGCCCTCTCCCGTTCAAACTTCCCGATGTGTTCCTGGACCTTATCGCGGATCTGTCGCCATTGTTTCTTGTCCAGTTGGTCTGATGAGATGAAGGAAACCATAAAGGAGAAATTCGGCGGGCTATCCGGTTCGCCTGGCTCTGGGCGCTCTGAGAGAATCAGGAGCTCCAGAAAGGGATCATACTCCTCCATGTCCTCTGCCCAAGTTGCCTCCTCTGCTATCTTGTTCCTTTGTACGTAGTACATGTAACTCTTACACATGCCGTCGGGACAATCTTCAGACGCAAGAGCTTCCAACTTCCGGTTGAGGATAATCTGTCTCACCACCTTCGTATTCTCATCAGGTTGCATGCAGCAAATCCCTTTTAGCCGAGATCGAGAGTGCCTCAGCAGTCAATTTCAGGTAACAACAGTTGGTTCATATTACCTCTACCATCAGCTACCATTTCACTTTTCTTGCGAGTCCACAAGAAGGAATCAGACCAATCTGCTTTCCTGCCCATCCGCATCATGTGCTCTTCAGTGGTACACCATCGGCCGGTTTGATGTGATCCCCCAGTTCCCTCCAGCGCTCGGGCAGGACTTTCGAAATTATTCCGTCAAAATTTCCCAGGGTTTCGCTGTTGGAAGATGCTTATTTTTATCTATGAAAAGCGATGTTGCCACCGGCTCAGAAGCCTCTCGGCCCAAAGATCCCTCACAGAATTTTCTGATGCAAATTTCCCAGAGTTTCGACCCGGAAGCCTAGCTATGTTGAGGAAGAAACCAGGGCATAGCAGGCTCATCAGGTCGGAATTCGAGATGGTGAGAGCCAATGTAGGGATGATCCGAGGGGGAGAGAATCAAACGAAACCCTGCACCACTCCCACTCAGACTGGCTTCCATCCTTGCTGTAACCGTTGCATGCCCCGTCTGCACCACTCTGCAACGGTGCAACGGTTGGCATAGGACTCCTAAAACTTTTTGAAATGGGACGACAGGACATGGCGATTCTATCGGAACCAACCGCATCACCCATGCGTCATGGGCCATCGAAGGCCTCCAGCAGCATCGATATCCCAATGGGCTGCAAAGAAATGGTTGAGCTTCTTCACAGACTGATAAGTGACAAGCTCAGGAGAGCAGCGACCAGCCTAAGCGCGCGCGAACTCGCGTCACTGGTCGAGGGAGTAAAAACGTTAATCGAGTTGGACGGTACCAACAACGAAGCCGCCGCCGAGGAAAGGAAAAGAAAAGATGACAGAAGCAACAATGAAGAACCCGTCAGCGCCAATCTTACCTAGCAATCCCAAGTCACCCGTCAAGTCGAAGCGCCTGATCGAGGAGATCAAACGGCGAGCTGACTGCGTTGCCATCTTCCAGCGTTTCTGGCCTGAGTACTATCGGGCAGATGGCAACTCTCTCTGCCCCTTTCATGAAGACCGCAACCCTTCACTCCAGTTGTCAAAGGATCGAGCCTATTGCCACGCCGAGGGTCAGGGATGGGACTGTATCGACCTACTCTGTGCCGGCGCCAATGTCTCCAAGGGGAAGGCCATCTATCAGCTTCTGGTCGAGCTTGGCATACGAACAAGCCGGAAGATGGGTGCCTGTAAAGCTAGTACCCAGCCACCCGGATGTACGCTGGAGGAATATTCGAAAGCGAAGCGGTTGCCACTAGACGAACTGGCAAAGCACGGCTTAAGGGACGGTAAATTCTACAAAGACCAGGCTGTCGTGATGCCATACTACGATGCCAACGGTCAGGAAACCTCCAGGCGCTACCGCATCGCCATGTCCGGCGATAAGTTCCGCTGGAGGAAGGGTGACAAAGCTCAGCTATATGGGCTGTGGCGCAAGGCGAGGCGGAAAACGCTCATAATCGTTGAAGGCGAGTCAGACTGTCATACGCTCTGGCATCACGGTATTGCCGCTCTTGGCCTGCCAGGAGCCGCAACGTGGAGGGAAGAGCGGGATGCTCGATACTTTGAGGATGCTGAGCAGATCTACGTGGTCGTTGAGCCCGATCAAGGCGGCGAAGCGGTAAAGAAGTGGCTTGGCAAATCCTCGATTGCCATGAGAACCTCCATTATCACTCTCAATGGATTCAAGGACGTTTCCGAGCTCCATCAAGCTCACCCTGATCATGAAGAGTTCATGAGGGTTTGGACCGAGGCCATCGAGAAGTCCGTAACGGTCGGGCTTATAGCTAGTGCTGACAGACAAAAGGCCGTCGGTCTCGCGTGGAAGCACTCCGAGCGCATCGCCCGTGAGATAGATATCCTGGACGAGTTCTCGAAGGATCTGCTGAAATTGGGCGTGGTAGGGGAAGTGAATCAGGCAAAGCTTCTGTATCTTGCAATGACCAGTCGCCTGCTTGATAAACCGGTATCGTTAGTGGTGAAGGGGCCATCGAGCAGTGGGAAGAGTTATGTCAGTCAAAAGGTATTGGAATTCTTTCCCGATACGGCTTTCTATGCCCTTACGGCGACCAGTGAAAAGGCTTTGATCTACTCAGACGAGGAGTTGAGTCACAGGTTCCTGGTACTCTATGAGGCTTCTGCCCTCAACTCCGATTTTGGCGCGTATGTCATTAGAACACTCCTATCTGAAGGGCGGATCAGGTACGACTCCGTTCGCAAGAGTGCAGACGGTGGGTATGAGCCGATCTCCATAATAAAAGAAGGCCCCACGGGGTTGCTCGTGACAACCACCTGGAACACGTTACACCCAGAAAATGAAACCCGGATGTTCTCGGTAGTCACAAACGACACCAAGGAGCATACGGCAGCGATTCTGACCGCGATAGCTGATGAGTCTAATCGAAGAGTTGATCTCGTGCCCTGGCAGGCACTCCAGACCTGGCTTGAGGCACAGACCAACAGCGTAACGATCCCTTTTGCCCCGGAGCTGGCACGAAGGATTCCGCCAGTGGCAGTGAGGTTGCGCCGCGATTTCAGCGCGCTACTGCAGTTGATCAAGGCCCATGCCGTCTTGCACCAGGCCAACCGGAAAAGGGATTTGTCGAAGATAATTGCGACCCTTGACGACTATGATGCCGTCAAGGGGATTATCGGAGGCTATCTCGCGGAAGGGCTTGACGTCCAAATACCGGCGACAATGCGGCAGACAGTAAAAGCAGTTCAGGATCTCCTCGCGAGATCGGGCGCCAAAGAAACTTCCGTTGCCCAGGTGGCCAAGACCTTGAACATCGATAAGTCATCGGCATCGCGTCGAATCAGAGGATGCCTCGACAAAGGCTATCTCGTCAATAACGAGACCCAAAAGGGCAAGCCATACAAAATCGCGATGGGTGAGGCGCTGCCTTCTGAAATCAAGCTTCTTCCAGATAGAGACGAACTGTTGGCCGTTGCACCAACCGTTGGACCGTTGCAGAGCGTTGCAGGCCCGGCCTGCAACAGTCAAAGTGAGACAGACAGCCAATCCAAGGAGGAGTGTTGCAGTGTTGTCCCGGTTTCCGAGGAGGATGATCCCACACGTCCTCCTTGCTACGGCTCGTTCGATACGAAATCAGCAAGATGCATGAGTGAAACTGAGTGCCGGTTTAACGAGGATTGTGAGGATCTCTACGATGAACGCAGAAGGGCCGAACGCAGAAGCGCAAAGTTGCATTTGGTCACACCGCAAATACATGCCGCATGATTGATAACCAGTTAGAATATATCAGGCTTTTCAGGAAGGATACGCAATGAAAGGACCACAACTAATCCAGGCCGAGGAGTTGTTCTTCAGTTCACAGGGCAGGCTGTCCTATTCTGAAATTGCCGCCCTGGTCCACGTGACGAAGAGAACCGTTACTCGCTGGGCCGTCAAATACAACTGGCAAGGACGAGTCACCGCACTGACCGAAGAGATACAAAGGAAGGTCACCGACAAACTCTCGGATGATTTGGCGGCCCGTGCGGTCGATCTTATCCGTGATTCCCTGGCCCCTCTGCAAAAGGCCACCCAGATTATCACGAAACAACTCACCGAGGCTCCCGACATAGACCCCACCCGGCCCCTTACACCTGCAGATCTTCGGGCCTTGACCCTAGCGCAGAGCGACATTGTAAAGACCTCCCGGCTCCTGAGCGGGCAGAGCACCGAAAATCTGAGTCAGCACTCGACCATCGAAGCAAAACAGAATCATGGCGGAGATGACCCAGGATATCTTGATGAGCGGATTCAGTGGGTCATCAAAACGGGCAATGTCGAGGGCCAACTGTTGTTGTGTGAGATCCAGGAGAAGTTACAGCATCTGCTGGATGTCCCTGTGTAGGTGGGCTGGTAGGTCGGTTCCCTCGATAGGATAGTCGATTGAGACGCATCAATAGATTCTACAGGAGAGGATACACCATGGAAAACGATTACACCCTGCAGAAAGGGTACACCGACGTCAAGAAGATGCGGGAGACACTCGAAAAAGCAAACCTGTTGAAGGACTTTGAGGAAGCCAGACGGATCTTCACCATCGCTTTTAAGTACATAGATCAGTTCGCCTATCCAATCGGCTCTCTTCTCATGGCGGCAAGTTTCGATTACATGTTTGAGCGCGGTTCCGAGTCATTCCGACAATTCTTCCAAGAAGACAATTCTTACGCGTTGTTGATGTTGCCGCACGTCGGCAGAGAAGACAGAGACAGCCTCCTGGGCATAGAGGAGGCTGTAAAGGCTCTTGAAAAGTATCTTGATACCACCGACATGGAGTCATTCCTATTGACGGAAGAGGATCTGGATCTGACTGACCTGCGGTGCACATCCCCCCCAAATTGAGATTTCCTTCTTGATTAACAGCATGCAACGCCCCGCGCTGGGATACCATCTCCAGTTCGGGGCCTTGCTATCTCCTGCCAAGTTCGAAAAGCTTTTCAGCATAACCCTCGATCAAACGACGCATAACGATTTTGGACCGCCAAACCTCCGGAATCCCCTCCGCGCCATAGAACGCGCCAGCCAGCTGACCATAGACGGCGCCGGTCGTGTCGGCGTCATCCCCCAGGTTGACCGCTTTGAGGCAGCCTTCCTCGAAGGAGGAGCTGTTGTAGAACGCCCACAGGGCGGCCTCCAGCGAAGCGACGACAAAACCTCGACCCTTTATTGCTGGCGGGTTTTTCTTCTTGAAGGAGCCTCTGGCAATCGCCGCTATTTCCGACGCGAGCAGCCTATGATTCCAGTGGCCAACAACCGGGCAGTACATTTCCGAAAGGAGCTTTTCCTTCGAGGTACCACGGACAGCCCCGACGATCAACCCCCCCAAATACCGGCAGGCATCGATGCAGAGAACATTGCCATGCGTGGTAAGAGAGCTCCAGCCTGACAGTTCGATAGCCTTTTCAGGATCACCGGCGAAGAACAACGGCACCGGCGCGAGCCGCATTATCGAACCGTTCCCGGCCGAATATTTATCGCTTGATCCCGAGTAGGGTTCCCCAGTACTCTCGAATCTCATAAGAGCGCCATGGGTGGTGCTTCCAATGTCGAAGCAGCGACCATTGCTGCTCAGATGGCCTTCCCGGTACCACCTCAAATATCGTTCCATCTGATCGGTGGGGTCGAACCCCTTGCACTCGATGAGGCTTTCAGCCAGGCAAAGGGCCATTGAAGTGTCATCCGTCCACTCGCCGGGCTTCAACCGGAATGGACCTCCACCGACGATGTTGACAACCGGCTTGAAGGTTCCAGGCGGTTTGAACTCCAGGGTAGTGCCGAGGGCATCGCCACAGGCCAGGCCCAGGAGGGCTCCTCGATAGCGATCAATTTTTTCCATACTCATCCTCCTACTTCGCCCATGCCGGGCGAGTCGATTTGAATCGCTCTCCGGTATCGTCGCAAACAGGCGTGTACTGGACTATCACGTGCGACCATTCTTCAATAGAGAAGTCCATAAACCCATACGGTTCCATCGACATGGCCTTCATTTCATACCAATCGGTCATCAACGCAAAGGTTCTGACCAGCCTGCCCGAGTTACTGGTCGTATAGAATGATGCCCGCAAGCACCCTTTATGGTCCTTGGATTTGTTATGCATATCGATAACATAGGTAAATATGAAGAATTGTATTCCATCAGAATACCCCATATCCGGATACCACCCGACCAGAGGAAAATGGACAAAAGCAGCCTCGTCCACCGTGACCTTCACGCGGCCCCAGGGCGCCGTTCCCTCCACAGAATCGAAACCAGCAAACGCCAAGCTCGCCATCGCGAGCACCATAATCAAACTTGCAACCACCTTTTTCATCCTATCCTCCTATCACTTTCATAATGATCCACAGAATTCCCGAGACAGCCATCAGAACCGCCACAATCGGGAGCCAGAACCCCAGCGCCAGGCCCAAAATGCAACCGGCGGTCAGTCCAACAAAAACACCCACGAAATCTCCGTGGGTGCCAAGGTATCCGAAAGCGCCACCGATCAGTGTGGTGACGATCCAGATGAATCGGAATATCTGAAAGTATGGGTCATCCATTATCCACCTCTCTACACAACCTTAGCGTCCTGGTGATTCTGCCCGGATATTTCTTATCCATAATCTTCCTCCAAATGGGGATGCTCCAAGCCTCTCCCTGGAGACGCACAATAAAGTCGTCGGGCAGCATTATTGCTCGAATCCTGTCGGCCAGGAATGTTCCCACAGGTCATGATTTTCCTCTGTGGCTACTGCTGAATCTTGGCCAGCCATTCACCACAGTATCGGCACTTGAGGGCTTCGAGCTTGATCGTCTCCGCACAGAACGGGCATTTCTTCGTCTCCTCCTCAAGCGGGAATTGGCGGATGTCTGACTGGTCACCAATCATGTCGGTGAGATCGATGATGTCTTCTCTCGAATCCGGGACATCCAATAGACTCAATTCTTTGGCATCACCGATCCTTTCGTAGCTGATGAGATTCATTCCATTTCGGAACGGCCTGCATGATGGTAAAAGAGCCACCACAAGGGAGAAGGGTCCAAGAAGGAGCCCCAGCAGGAACCAAAGGCAACCACTTCGATTCTTGCTGCCCGCAATGCTCATGGAAACCAAACCGAAAAACAGCCAAATGATCGGCCCGACGATCAACAACTCAATTCCCATAGACTTATCCTCCCATACTGTTCTGCCGGATGTGACATTTCCGACCCGGAAGTCTCATCGCCGGTAGAAGGTTCTTCGATTGATGGTCTAGCATTGCCAGCTGGAGATTGGCGGGTTTACCTTGAGTTCCAACTTCGAAGAATTCGTGAAGCGCTGAAGGGCGGGTGTTCAAGGCGCCTATTTGTGCGCAGGATCTCCTGGATCTCTTCCCCCATGAGCTTGTTCTTCTGCAGCAATCTATCGGCCAGCGCCATGATTCTGCCCCACGTGCGCGGCTTGCCCAAGAACGGGAGCAACTCTTCCACGCAGAGGCGGAGGTGTCGGTACTTGGCCCCGGATTTGATGCACTTGAGAGTCGCCAAGGCATTCGCGGCATCCGATTCAAAACCTCCTGCATAGCCCACGAGGAGGAGCTCAGCAGCGGCGCCTGCCAGGCTAATGAGAATCTCCTGAATAGCCGCTTTTCTGTCATTACGCGTGATGGCCTCAGCAGGAGAGTAGACCTTTCCCAGGATCTCGGGATTCCTGTGATTGTAGAGCTTCACCCACTCGGGGCCGTTCCTGAAAAGGCATATCAGATAACAGTGTGCCGCTTCGTGGACGGCAAGAATTTGCGTAACTCTGGTCTTTTTCATGCTGGTCTAACTCCTTGGTGTCATCTGGATTGAAAAGAAATCGACCTGACCGTGCCGGCAACGGTCATTTATCTTCCTGGATTACCTGCGTGGTGGGTCGGTGGGGGAAGAAGCTTACTGGCGGACGATTCGGGCCGAGATGTTCATCGGGCGAGGCAGGTGACCTCACAGCTCATTTGCGTAGACGCTCTTGATCTCCTCCGGCTGAATGCAAAGGTATTCAAGTGTCTGCCGCTGCGTCGAGTGGTTGAAACAGACCATCAGTTCAGGCAGACCAGTGCCGAATACAACCCGTTGGATGTACCCGAAAGTCTTTCTCAGCGTGTGTGCCCCAAAATTCCCCTTGAGGTTGATGGCCGTGCACCACTGCTTCACCAACCTGTTGACTGACGGCACGGTCAAAGGTCCCCTCTGGCCGAGGAAAAGGTAATCGTCATCCTGATAGGCCCTGGACGCTATCAGCTTTCGGATGGCATCAACGCAAGCCTTGTTCAGGGTTACTCTCCTGAGCTTCCCGGTCTTCTGCTCTTTCAGCTCAATCGACTCCAGGGGCTTGAGGTTCCTGATCTGGCCGACCTTAATTTTCAGAAGATCGACCGCCCGGAGATTGGTATTGATCCCAAGAGTGAACAGAGCCAGATCCCTCGGGTTTTTTGCGAGAAGGGATTTGATCGCCTTGATGTCCTTCAGAGTCTTGATCGGTTCCACCCTGATCATCGATCCTTTCACCGGATGGTTCCCATTGTTGCCCTTGGTCATGACGTACTTCCCCCTTTCGGCTCGCCAGCTTTTCACCACGTGGCTGGCGAGACTTAACGAGATAACAGGGCCGTTCCGATACCTGAGCACTCAGTATCTGTCCGGACCGTTGCTGTTGCTGGCTATAGGAGAGGTTTGGATTTACGGTAGGTCGTTAACAATAACGCTAAAGTTGGCGAGTTTCGTGTAGACTACCCGTCCACTGCGTCGGATATTTCCTGAGTACAGTGTCCCTGGGATACTACTTTTCAGGTTTAGCGTGGGTCTTCTTGCAGTCATCAAAACGGCAGGCAGCAAGAGCTTCGGGGATCGCCTCGTGGTTCAGCTCTCTGGCACAGTGTGCACATAGGGTCACCAAGGGTATTGCGTCAATTACCGAAATATGAACGCAATCATTCTCAGAGTCCAAATCTGCTTGCTCGATCCTGCGTTCAATAGTCAAGCTGGCGTTTCCGTATTTGATATCTCTGCCGCACCAGCCGCACTGACAGTAGATCTCGCACACCGAACTTTCTTCGCTTTTTCCCTCAAGGTCGGTTTCCGGTTCGGTGTATTTATCTTCAAGAAGACTCATGACACCATAGGCGACCGCCGTTTTGAAACAGTCCTGACCATCGTTGACCATGCACAGAAGGCGTCCTTCCGGACTGCTTCCAAATGGCTCTTCTACAATCCTAAACACTTCAACAAGCTCAATCAGTTGGCTGTGCCTGTCAGAAGTGAGACTATCTTGACACCAGTCGTGGAGGAACTCCTTAAAATCATCCAGATCAGTCTGTATGGCCGCCCACTGATAGCCGATCTCATACCCTTCAATTTCAAGAATTGCAGGATAATAGAACCTTGTTCCCGACTCTTCTTCGAACCCCCACGCCTTCACCAGATCCTCGGCATCCTTTTCCCAGAGTCCGCTTTTCCCACCCCTGGCGACCTTGTGGCCGATTTCGTGGGCAATCACATGAACGATTTCTGGTTCCGACTGCTGTAGAATCGCCTCATTTAGAATAATGATATGACTTGCCGGAAATGGAAGTCTTATCCACTTGCCGGAGGCTTCGGGATTGATGGAAACAACCTCCAGCAATGCCCCATCGAGGATCTCTCTCTGGAGTATGTCCTCTGGAAGTCCTGCCAGAACCTTCGTAAGGTAAGGATAGAATGCCGGATTACATTTGAACTTTTTGACTCTTTCCTCAATCATTCTCTACTCCTTTTCAATGAAATGAATGTGTAGCTTGTCTGTTTCACTTCCAGCAAAAATAGTTGGCAGGGAGATCGAAAGGTTGTCCCGGTGAATCAGCGGTAAGTCCGATCATCGAACCAACGAGAGAATCATCCCGCCGGTACGCTGAAAGCGGTAGGACTGCTCCGCCGACAGGTGGCTACCCCTTGCGGCATAGGTAAACGCCTGGATCACGCTCCAGAGTGTATCGCCAGGCTCATGTTCCCAAGCGTTCTGCACTTCCTGGATCTCGTCCTTGGTAAGCCCGAAGCGTCGGCCAAATGAAGCGATGGAGGCCTGCGGGAGATCAACTTTGCTCTCGATGGAGAGTCTCATCCTGCCCTCCTGCTCCATTGCCATCCGCCGGACCTCATCCATGGTGGCGTTGAAATCGTCCAACGCATTGCGCTTGATATGGCGGGTTTTGACCGCAATGGCATCGGCGCTGATGAGCCCGTTCGTACAGATCAGGCGCTGGTAGAAAACGCTGCAACTGTAGGCTACCAGCCCAACTTCGGAATTGGAAAAGTGGCTCCCAGGGACCATCTTTTCGTTACGGATGGTGAACGCCATGGAGTGGTCCGGGATATTCAAGAGCATCATCTCGTTTGAGATCTTGAATTCGACTCTGGTGTGCAGCGCAAAGGCATCCAGGAGCCTCTCCATGATTTCCGTGTTGTCGATTGGCTTGTACCTGGACGTAAAGATGTTCCGCTTCAGACGGAATTGGAATTTTCCTTCGTTTGAGTTAACTACCAGCAACGGAGGAAATCCCTATGTTGAAGAAGCGCAACAACTACAGTGCCCAGGAGAAAGTGGCGATTCTCAAGCGGC
>Ga0255341_1001832_pt1 | contig 28727 bp, 26 predicted proteins | sample wastewater_treat_8_FD_192418 | JGI IMG/M metagenome (GOLD analysis project Ga0255341, IMG submission 192418) | Wastewater microbial communities from Lulu Island WWTP, Vancouver, Canada - plant12 | ecosystem: Engineered > WWTP > Wastewater > Unclassified | place: Canada: Vancouver, British...
ACAATTCCGAAATCTTCCTCCTGCGGAAAAATCAGTGCCTGACATTCGGAATAATATTTCCCAAGATCCTCGTCACTTACTCTTCCAAGAAACTCGATGTTTGGCCCGGCAATTTTTTCAAGACGTTTGAGCTCCGGGCCTCTTCCGATTATTTTCAAAGGCAGCCCCAGCTTATTGAACGCTTCGATCGCAATATCATTACGCTTGTACGCAAGAAGCCTTCCGACCATCAGAAAATAATCTTTTTTCTCCGCTCCCTTGCGAATCAAGAATTTTTTCGTGTCAACGGGAGGATGCACAACCATGGCATCCTTGTGATAGTATTTTTTGATGCGCCGCGCAACAAAATTTGAGTTTGCTATGAAAATATCAACTCTGTCGGCGCTGATTTTATCCCAAAGCCGCAAATAATTCATGGCAAAAGGAATCAGTTTTTTGATAAAACGCGGAAAATAGAAATCGCGCGTATATTTTTGACAATCGTCCCAAGCATAGCGCATCGGCGTGTGCATGTAGCATATGTGCAATGTTGCGGGATTTGTTATTACGCCTTTGGCATAGCTTGCGGAATCTGAAACCACTATGTCATATTTTGAAAAATCAAACTGTTCAACTGCTAGCGGCATGAAAAGCGGAAAGACGCGGTGCCATTTTTTCGCGAACGGAAAACGCTGAAGAAAGGAAGTGCGAACACGCTTGCTTTCAAAAACGCCGTGCATCGCTTCGCGGTTATAGAGAATCGTATAGATGGGCGCGTACGGATAAATTTCCGAAAGGCATTCAAGCACTCTTTCGGCTCCTCCATATTGCACCAAATAATCATGTACAAAAGCAATACGCATTTTAATTTTTAATTTTTTAACATTTTAAATTCAAAATTAAAAATTCTTACTCTGACTAACTCTCGCATCAATCAGAGTAAATTGTATCTTTATATTTCCATTCCATTCATCTTTTTGCAAATTGCACAAAATATCAATTTTATCCCCGACATTTATGTGCGAAAATTTTTCATAACCGTTAAAACTGATCGCTTCAAATATTTTTGGTTCATTCTCGCAAGCCAGGAAAAGCTTTATGTGCTTGTTTCCGTTGCCTACGATTCTTGTTTCGCGCACTGTCAAATTTTTTATCATAAAAACCGGCTCCCTGTTGCCTTCGCCGAAAGGTTTCAATTTCTCAATATCATCAACCAGGGCAAAATCCACATCTTTCGCATCAATTTTCGCGTCAACCAAAATTTCTTCGGAAAAATCACAATCCTTGAGCTTCTTTTCAATTTCTTCGCTCATTTTTTCACAGAATTTGACAAAATTCTCATTTTTGATGGTCGCACCGGCAGCCTGAGAATGTCCGCCGAATTTCATGAGCATGCCGCCAAATTTACCGATCGTTTCAATGATATTTATCTGCGGGATGCTGCGAAAAGAGCCGGTACTTGCATCTTCATCTTTGCGAAAAATAGCAACCGGCCTTAAAAATTGCTGAGCTATTTTTCCTGCAGCAAGCCCCAAAACACCTATGGGAAAATGTTCGCTTGCGGCAAAAATAAATTTCTTGTCTTTAAAAGCGCTGCGAGCGAGAATGGAAACTTCTTCCACAACTTTCTCGGTTACTTTTTGTCTTTCCGAATTTTGCGCCTCGATTTCAAGCGCCGAGGTTCGCGCTTTCGCGACGTCTTTTTCAAAAATAAGATCATAGGCAAGATTGGCATGCTTGATTCTTCCGGCAGCATTGATTCTGGGAGCAATATAGAAAGAAATTTTTCTAGTGTCGGGCAAATTCTTTTCGTTAATATTGATTCTTCCCACAGAAAACAATTCTTTAAGGCCCACGCGTTTTGTTTTCGAAAGAACAATAAGACCATATTTGGCAAACAATCTGTTTTCCCCGACCAGCGGCACGCAATCGGCAATTGTGCCTATGGCCACAAGATCAAGCATCCATTTGGTTTGCTGAATCTTATCTTCCAGCAACCTCTGAAACACGGCCTGCACGACTTTAAACGCAACTCCAACTCCGGCAAGATCTCTGAAAGGATATTCTGATCTGGGATCGTGCGGATCAACCACAGCAAAAGCCTCGGGAATTTTTTCCGGCATATGATGATGATCTGTTATTATGACATCTATCCCGAGAGAATTGGCTCTTTCCACCTCGGCAATGTTCGTGATTCCGCAATCAACCGTGATTATCAGCGAAACATTTTCTTTTTCAAATTTTTCCACTGCCGCGACATTCATGCCATAGCCTTCATTCATCTTGTCGGGAATATAGGTGAAAGATTCGATTCCTAAAAGATCCAAAGTTTCCTTGATGATTACGGAAGCGGTGATTCCATCGGCATCATAATCACCGAAAATGGCCACTTTTTCTTTTTTTTCCCGGGCTTTTTCTATTCTTTTGACAACTTTTTCCATGTCAGAGAACAAAAAAGGATCATGGAAGTCTCTGTCATAGTCAGGGAAAACGAATTTTTCGATTTCTTCTTTTGTTTTAATTCCACGGGAAAACAAAAGCTGCACTAACAAAGGATGCAGCTTCAAGTTTGGCATTTTCGCAATTTCTTCCTTTTCAGACAAAATCCATCGAGGCATAAATTTGTAACGGTACCTAGCATCTTGTATATACGGTTCAAAAAATAAAAAACGGAAAATAGCAAATTCCAATGCCCTGTGAAATTTTATACAAAACACTATATACCAAACACTATATACATCATTTAGCTTCCCATCCGCATTTAGGACAAACAAATTTTGCTTCAAAAATACGATCCTTTTTATTTATCAATTTCAGATTAAGAGAAATGGTTGTTCCGCAATCCAGACAGTTGAAAGTCGGATTAAAACTCAAGTCTTTTGCAAGTTTCGGAGCATCCATTCTGTCAGCACTAAACTCAAGTTTATATTCTCCTCCTTCTTGGATAAACAAAGCCCTGATTCTTTCCACAGTTTCAATCGGACGCGTTATGTCACGGACTATGAAATCTTTCGCACCCAGAGCGTTGGCCTTTTGCTGATCTTCTTCTCGGCCCATGTGCGAAGAAATTACCACCGGAATGCTTGCCGTCATCACGGTTTTTTTGAGCGCCTCCATCATGGTAAAACCATCCATGCGCGGCATAATTATTCCGGTAAAAATTACATCCGGAGCTTCTTTGGAAGCTTTGTCGAGTCCTTCAACTCCGTCACCGGCCTCAACAACTTCAAAGCCTGAATTCTTAAATATCTCTGCGTACATTTGGCGCAAATTCACATCGTCGTCAACAAGCAAAATTTTTGTTTTTTTGTCCATAAAAATACGAACCTTGCGGCATCTTTTAGCTTATTAAAAAATCAGCAAGCTCATCAGGGCAATTGACGCTTAAAGAATTATTTTTACGTCCGCCGCCAGAGCCTCTCTTCCGTCATTATAGATAAAAAGCGGATTCACATCAAACTCTCTAACTTTGTCGTTTTTTCTGGCAAAATCAGCAACTCCCTTGAGAATCCTTGCAAACTCCTCGATATTGTACGAAGCCTGGCCTCTTGCGCCTTCAAACAAAAAGCGCAGTTTCCCTTTCATGACATTCTTTTTAATCTCGTCAAAATCTGCCGGCAGAACCAAGAAATCCACCATCTTAAAGACTTCTGTATATATTCCTCCCAATCCATAGACAACAACCGGACCGAAAATCGCGTCCTTTTTGATGCCTAAAATTATTTCCGTTTTTCTTTCCATCATCGGCTGCACCACGAAATGCTCATCGGGAAAATTTTTTCTAAGCTTTTTCAGCTCCAATTCAAGAGCCTCCTTATTTTTTATGTCCAAAATCAGCGCCTGTTTATCGGACTTGTGCAAAACCTTATCGCTGTCCACCTTGAGAACCACGGGATAATTTTTTATCTCAGGCACGCCATCACCAGGTTTTATTCCGTAAGATTCAACGCATTTTACTCCGAACTTTTCCATCACTTCGGAAGCTTCCGGAAAAAACAAAGCTTTTCTTCCATCCGCAAGAGCTTTTGAAATAATTTCATTCGATTGCTTTTTGCGCTCAAGAGAATTTTTTTCAGCAAGTTTTTTAGGAGCACTCTTTTCGGCAACGTTCCACTTGTAATATTTATCAATTGCATCGACAGCGCTTTGCGGATCGGAAAAGCACGGAACATTATTTTTCTTAAGGTCGGCAATCGAATCTTCAACCCTCTCTCCCCCCACAAAAACAGCTGCAATGAGCGCTTTGTTTTTTGCCTTTTCACATTTGAGTATTTCTGAAATTTTCTCGACTGGAGTCTGCTGCTGCGGAGTAAGAAGACACAATATGCATCCCATTTTTTCATTATTGAGAATTTCCAATGTTTTTTGATAGCGGATTTCTTCGGCATCACCGAGAAGATCTACAGGATTTTCAACCGATGCTTCTGCAGGAAGATTTCTTCTAAGATTTTCCTTTTCATTTTTCACAAACTCCGCAAGCTCTATTTCTTTGCCCTTGAAAGAGTCAGTAGCAAGAACTCCGGCGCCGCCCGCGTTGGTAACTACGGCGACATTTTTGCTTTTCGGCGCGTCGGTAAAAGAAATAAGCTGAAGCAAATCAAAAAACTCATCCAGATTATCGGCTCGCATGATGCCTATTTTTTCAAAAACGGCGCTTGTGATTTCATCGCTTCCCGCAAGCGCTCCCGTATGCGAGGAAATTGCCTGCTGCGCTTTTGCGGTTTTGCCGGCTTTCAAAATTACAATCGGTTTTTTTGCGGAAACTTTTTTGGCAATTTCGGAAAAATTTTTCCCGTCTTTAATGCCTTCAAGATACATGCCGATCACTTTCGTTTCTCTGTCTTCGGCAAGATATTCCAAAAGCTCGCTTTCCCCGAGTTGCATCTTGTTTCCGATTGAAATTACACTTGAAAATCCAAGGTGCTCCTCTTTGGCCTTATCCATAAACCCCACAGCAAGCGCTCCCGACTGAGAAACAAACGCTATGTTCCCAGCATCGGGCATTCCCGCGGCAAAGGACGCATTGAGTCCAATTTTTGGAACAATGAAACCAAGGCAATTCGGACCAAGGATGTTGATGTTGTTTTTCTTGGCAATGGCAAGCAATTCTTTTTCTCTTTTTGCTCCCTCTTTTCCCGTTTCCGAAAAACCTGCCGATATAATCACGAAATTTTTGGCATTTTTGGCTCCGTTCTTTACGACGTCGATAACAAATTTTGCCGGCACGCAAATTATCGCCAGATCAACTTTTTTTCCGATCGAACCAAGCGAAGGATGGCAACGTTTGAATTTTATGAATTTGCAGGAAGGATTGACCAAAAAAACATCTCCACCATATCCGAGCTTCATGATGTTCTCCATGATTATGTTCCCGATCTTTCCTTTTTTGCCCGATGCGCCGACAATCGCGATCGAAGCGGGATTAAAAAGAGATTTAAGGCTGTTTTTTTTCATTTTATATTTTTTATATTTTGGTAAAAGATAAATTGCGCACTTACATTATATTACTTTTTGAATATTACGTAAAACAAAGAAGCATTACCTGAGCTTTTAGATTTTTCACTGCTCTCCTGGACTGTTTTCTGATGTCATGACTTATATTAAAAAAGCGCTATATCCTTTAATTATAGCACTTTTTATTGATTTAGTCAAGTTTTCTCAATTCTTCAATAAGTTTCTTCTGCTGCCTGGTCGGACTTTTCGGAATATCGACAATAACCGTCACAATTTGATCTCCCCTTGCGCCTCTTCGCCCGATATGCGGAACTCCTTCGCCTTTTATTCTGAATTTATCATGCGATTGCGTGCCTGCCGGAATTTTCATTTTAATTGGTCCGCTAATAGTTTCAACAACAACCTTGTCGCCAAGAACAGCCTGCGAAAATGAAATGTGTTCTGTTGAAAGTACGTCATTGCCCTCTCTTTTAAATTTCTTATGCGGTTTGACATGAATATTCACGTAGAGATCGCCGCTTGCCGCGCCTTTTTCTCCGGCTTCACCATATCCCTGAAGCGATATCGTCTGCCCGTCCAAAATTCCGGCCGGAATGTCTATTCTTATTTCCTCACCTTCTCTCACGCGTCCTTCTCCCTTGCATTTGTGGCATTTTTTGGAAAATATCTTTCCTCTGCCTTCGCATGTCGGACACGTGGAAACTTGCGCGAACGATCCGAAGAAACTGCGCACGGTCTTCCTGATCTGGCCGCTTCCTTGGCAAGTCGGGCACGTTTCTTCTTTTGAACCAGGCTCTCCTCCGCTTCCGCGGCAAACGTCGCACGTCACATATCTGCGAAGTTTCACGTTGCGATGCGTGCCATTCACCATTTCCTCAAAGCTTATTTCCACATCTATCTGAATATTGTTTCCGGCTCTCGACGTTCCGCGCCTTCTGCCACCGCCAAAAGCCTCTCCGAACATGTCGGAAAAAATATCTTCAAAACCTCCTCCGAAATTTCCGCCAAAAGATGGCCCGCCTCCGGCAGAAAAACCACCAAAATCGAAGCCTTCAAAACCGCCGAATCCGCCAAAACCGCCGGCGCCGCCCGCCTGTTCAAAAGTTCTGCCGAATTGGTCGTACTGCTGGCGCTTGGTTTTATCTGAAAGCGTCTGGTAGGCCTCGTTGATTTCCTTAAATTTAGTGGCGTCTCCGCCTTGTTTGTCAGGATGATATTTGTGGGCAAGCTTGCGATAAGCCTTTTTTATCTCATCATCGGAAGCGTTTCTGCTTACACCCAAAATTTCATAGTAGTCTTTGCTCATATTGTTTTATGTTTTACCTAAACATCCAAGAAGCTGGATTATTTATTTTTCAGACTTATATCCATCGGAACGGACAGCTGAAAGATAAATAATCCAGCTTCTCTCACGCAATCTCCGCATCAGTTACTTCTCGTTAACATACTACAACAAAATAAAAAAATTAGCAATCCCCAAGGGTGAGTGCTAACTCGCGCCCGTAGCGACGCGTCACGGACGATATCAGGCCGCAAACAACCGATTATTTGCTCACTATCACTTCCCTTTCAACCGCAACTTTTCCTATGCCAATCACTTGGAAACGCAGAAGCAATCTGAAAACCAAAACCGCAACCGTGAAGCAAAAGACCATAAGAATTGAACCCAGGGGAAGAATTGTCAGAAACAGCAAGAGTGCCATGATATACACAAATAGCGAAGAATGTGAATCGCTTCCAACTTTCGGCTGAAAAAAATCATTTATTTTTTCATTGACAAACCCAACGAAAATGTCCGCAATTTCTTCATCTTCAGCAACTTCGCGACCCACCATTTGCGAAAGTTCCTCGCGCCCATTCTCAAGAATAATTTCAAGGTTTTCCTTGCGCGCCTTTTCCGCCTCCTCGGCTATTTGCCTGAGCATCTCCCGTTTAAATTCTTCTCTTTGTTCTTCCGGAAGATCGCGCAATGCTTCTTCATCCATAAGACTCTCTCCATTTTCCAAAACACGCGCCATATTTTGTTTCTGCGATTCAATTATAAACTCGTCAACTGTCATTCCATCTTCTTGAATCTTCTTAAAGTTCGGATTGAAATATCCGAAGATTGGTCCGATTATTTCCGATGTCGCGGGCTTCAGATCAAGTTTCACCGCCGCCCTTTCCAATTCCGAACCTTTGACCATGAACAGATACTGACTTGAAATCATTATTGCAAGAGCCAGGATAATTTTCGATTTTCCCGTGCTCAATGACTTCCAAATATCGATCTTTACATTAAGTTCGAGATCTTTTCTTATGCTTCTTATACCACTCAGCAGCAAAACCGCACAAATTAAGACTACCGCGAAATGCCAAAACGAATGTGCAAAAATCAGGCTCCCGAAAAGCGAGATCGCGGCAGCTATCTCAACCTCGGCCGTTCTCTTTACGAGAATCGCCGCAAGACAAAAAGAGATGATATACAAGAAAAAGACGGCGATGGGAACAAACCATATGCTCGAGCCGGGAACCATAACCGCCCTTTGAATCGACATCCACGAAAAAAAGCCTGCAAACAAAATAAAAAAATGCGGACAATAACGAATAATCTTTTCTTTTTTCATCTATTTTCGGATTGAAGTTAAATTTTGCGAAACAAAAGAATTCCGCGACCGCGGAGTTCTTAGGCAAACCATGCGTTATTGCGGAAGATTTCCCGGAATATTGATGTTTTTCATTATTTCTGCAGATTTTTCCAGCATTTCACACTGATCGCTGAATGTTACATCTGACGGAGCTGAAAAATCTACGCTGTCCGAAGCTTGCACGCATTTGACGTCAACGGCATTATTGAAATGTTCTTCAGGCTCCCTAACCATCTGCCCGCTTACATTTTCTTGCCCCTGCGGTAAAGATTCGCCGAATTTTTTGATGCAGCTTTCGGTCATTTTCATGCCCGTTGTTTGCCCTTCCGTCCATATGTAAGTTGTTTCTCCGTCAAAAAACGTGTTATTAACGGCACCGCCGTATGATATGGTTGATTTGAATTTTTTACCTTCAACATAAGAAGCTGCTTTTACAGCGTTGCCATTCTCATCCACTGAATATTCGCATTTCATTTTTTTACCGAGATCCATGGCGTCCTTGATTGAACTGATGACGGAGCTTTGCTGCTGAGTGTTTTCCTGTTCCGGCATTTGATTTTGTTCCTGCTTCTGCGATCCGCAGCCGGCCAGAACAATACCGACTCCCAAAATGACAATACCAAACAATTTGTTTTTCATATTCTTGTTTGGTAAATAATTATGGTTCAATCATACATCAATACCCCGTTTTATCCAAATTTTCTGTTGAATAAATTAAAACGGGAAAGCCGTATTTTTCCGACTTGTCCCGTTTACCGCATCACTTTTCCGCTAAGAACTTGAAATTTTTTTGTCACACCCATGAATATATAGCCTCTTGGAGTAAGATCTTTTCCCAATTCTTCCACTTCTTCGATGGTAACTTCTTTTTCAAAACACAATTCTATAAAGCAAAAAGACTTTCTTTTGGGCGGATAAAGAGCCTTTTCCGCATATTTCGCCATATAAACCTCTCTCACGGCTGTACCTCCCTTTGTCTATTTTTACTTTCAAGCCATAATAAATTTCAAAAATCGAGGAAAAGTGATCAATTGCAGTATACAACAAACTAATAATTAATGCCATCGGTTGCTGCTTTTTGAAAAATGTGATGCATCTTTAGAACTAATTCTTAAGCCCTATTGCCGCAACCATTGTTTCGTTCGTTTTGTCCCTGCGGAAAGAGAAAAAATTTTCCGAGCAATATGTGCATGCTTTATTGTCTTCAATGCTGCCTTCTTTTATTCCCCGAGATAAGAGCTGTTCCCTGATTATTCCTTTTAGATCGACAAATATTTTTTCCTCTCTCCGAAGCACATGCGCGTCATATCGGCGAAATTCATTCAAAACATCTTTCTTTATTTCAAAATGACAACTGTTTATTCCCGGTCCCAGAGCGATATACATATTTTCAACTTTTCCGCCGAGCTTCAGAATTTCGCCGATTGCATTTTCAACAATGCCTCCGACAATTCCTCTCCAGCCGGCATGGGCAATGCCGACAATTTTCTTTTCTTTTTCATAAAAATACACGGGAATGCAATCTGAAACTGTCACCGCAAGAAAAATGTTGCTTTCAGACGTGACGAGTCCATCCGCATCCTCAACTATTTTTTCCGCACCATTTTTAACAGCCAAAACTTTGCTTCCATGCACGAGTCTCACGCTGGTAACCTTATTCGGATTTATTTCGTTCTTGTTGAAAAACTTGTTTCTGTTTTTCAGATTTTCTTCCCATTTTTCGCCATCGAGCAATTTCATTGAACCATCCGTTTTTTCGGACATTATCGCAAAAACTTCGGAAAATTTTTCAAAAAATTTAAGCATACAAATTATTAAAATTTATGCACGCACCAATCAACAACCAGCAAAACTCATATGCAGACCATTCGTATTATTAACCAAAATTCATTCCCCTACTCTGCTGCCTTTTACTCATAACATTACCATACAAATGTCATAATACCAGTATGGTAATAAGATAAATTGAAACAATTAAATAAAATACAAATAAATCAGAGGAAATTCTTGAAAAAGCCCCGATGGAATCGGGGCTTTGAAGATTATTTTTTCTCTTTTTCGTCTTTATCTTTGTCAACTTCCGCTTCTTTGACATCGCCTTCAGGTTTTTGGCCTTCCTGCTGGCCTGCCTGAGTGCCTTGAGCTTCCTGAGCAGCTTTATACAACTTTTCTCCGATCTTTTGCGCGGCTTGCGAGAGAGCTTCTGTCTTGGCTTTAATTTCATTGAGATCATCGCCGTTCTTCACTTTGTCAAGTTCGGCAATCGCATCTTCCACGGGCTTCTTTTCTTCGGCTGAAATTTTATCGCCCGCTTCTCGAAGAGCTTTTTGCGTTGTATAAACCAGCGTGTCGGCAATATTGCGAGCCTCAACAAGCTCTTTCTTGCGCTTATCTTCTTCGGCATGCATTTCGGCGTCTTTCTTCATCTTTTCGATTTCTTCTTTCGAAAGACCTGATGATGCTTCTATCTTGATGGATTGTGATTTTCCGGTAGCCTTGTCTTTTGCGGTAACATTCAAGATTCCATTCGCGTCAATGTCAAATTCAACCTCGATCTGCGGAACTCCTCTGGGTGCCGGCGGAATTCCATCAAGCAAAAATTTTCCAAGAGTCTTATTTCCTGAAGCAAGTTCCCTTTCTCCCTGAAGCACATGAATCTCAACCCCCGGCTGATTGTCGGCAGCTGTAGAAAAAATCTGTTTCTTGCTTGTCGGAATAGTCGTATTTCTTGGAATGAGCGGGGTGGAAATTCCTCCCATTGTCTCGATTCCGAGCGTAAGCGGGGTGACATCAAGAAGAAGAACGTCTTTCACGCTTCCTTCGAGCACGCCGCCCTGGATCGCCGCGCCAAGCGCAACAACTTCATCAGGATTGACCGATATATTCGGTTTTTTTCCGAAAAATTTTTCAACAGTAGCAAGCACCAGCGGCATCCTTGTCATTCCTCCAACCATAACGATTTCATTGATATCGCTTGGGGAAAGTTTGGCATCTTCCAATGCTTTTTTGACAGGTCCTAGTGTCTTCTCAACAAGATCTCCCACCAATTCCTCGAGCTTGGCCCTGGTGATTTTCATCACAAGATGTTTCGGACCGGTCGCGTCAGAAGTTATGAACGGCTGGTTAATTTCGCTTTCCATCGAGGTTGAAAGTTCAATCTTTGCTTTCTCCGCAGCCTCCTTGATCCTTTGAAGCGAAAGCGGATCCTTGGAAAGATCAATGCCTTCCTGCTTTTTGAATTCCTCAATTATCCATCCGATGATTCTTTGATCAAAGTCGTCTCCTCCAAGGTGCGTGTCTCCATTCGTTGATTTAACTTCGACAGTGTCTCCGCCAACTTCCAAAATAGAAATGTCGAATGTTCCGCCTCCGAGATCGTATACCGCAATCTTTTCATCTTTCTTTTTGTCAAAACCATAGGCAAGGGCCGCGGCAGTAGGTTCGTTTATAATTCTCCTCACAGTAAATCCTGCAATTTCACCGGCTTCCTTTGTAGCTTTTCTTTGCGAATCGTCAAAATACGCAGGAACAGTGATCACGGCCTCTGTGATTTTCTCACCGATTTTTTCTTCCGCATCCTGTTTAAGTTTCTGCAAAATCATCGCTGAAATTTCCTGAGGAGTATACTCCCTGTCTCCCATCGCTATTTTTACTCCGCCGTTAGATTTGACAATCTTATACGGCATCAACTCCGCGTCTCGCTGTATTTCGCGATCATTGTATGCGCGGCCTATCAGCCTTTTGATCGAAAAAAGCGTATTGCCCGGGTTCGTCACCGATTGCCTTTTCGCCAAAAGCCCGACAAGACGCTCCCCCGCCTTAGACACCGCAACCATCGAAGGAGTCGTACGGCTACCTTCCTTATTTTCAATAATTTCAGGCTTTCCGCCGCTGACAACCGACATGGCGCTGTTCGTCGTTCCAAGATCAATTCCCAATATTTTGCCCATAAATATTCAATTAGCTGAAGGTTACAAAGTAACTTAAAGCTAATTTTAAAATAAATTATTTAATTACTAATTTTTCACATTTGCGAATTTGCTGTTAACTCGTGTCTTTTTAGAATTTTAATTTTCTCGTTTGGCCGCCGCGAAGGCGGCCTTTCAGAAAACTATTTCACCTTGATTGCGATTTTCTTCGGTTTTGCGGCTTCAGCTTTCGGCAGTCTGATTTTGAGAATCCCCTTATCATAACTTGCCTCGGCTTTGTCTCCCTTGACCTGCATTGGCAGAATAACGCTGCGTGTGAAACTTCCTTCCCTGATTTCTTTGCGATAGTAATCTTCGCGTTTGATATCGCTCTTCATCTGGGTCTTTCCCGAAATCGTAAGCACGTCGTTTTCCACCGAAATTTCCACATTTTTCGGATCTACACCGGCAATCAATGTTTCCACCATCACATTATCCTTGTCCTGATAGACATTGATCGCGGGAACAAAATCCGCTCCTTCCCAAAAAGATTCATCGTCAAAAAACCTATCCATGTCGCGAAGCGGAAACCATCTTGTTATTCCTCTGTTCATGTTTATCACCTCCTTTTCCAAATTTGTCATTGTTACTGTCATGACACAACTTAATACAAAAATTCAGAAAAATTATGATTGTTATCTAACTATGACTTTTGACGGCCTGATGACTTTGTCACCCATTTTATAGCCTCGCACCAAAACTTTTTTAATTTTGTTTTCTATTTCTTTTTTGCTGCTTATTTCTTGTTTTTTGTCTCCATCTTCAACCGCTTCATGCAGCATCGGATCGAATTCATCCCCCGCTGCCGGCATAATTTCCTCAACTCCGTTTTCCGCCAAAACATTTTCCAGCTGTTTCTGAATATGCATAATTCCCGCCACCCAACCGCCGTCTTTCTGATCCTGGGGAATATGTTCCGTTGCCATGTGGAAATTGTCCAAAACGGGAATTATCTGAAGAATAAACGTTTCAGCGACATATTTTGCAAATTCCTTCCGGGCTTCATCCTGCGCTTTTCTGTAGTTTTCAAAATCAGCCTGGCAACGTTTCCAGCCATTAAGGTATTCTTGTTCTGTGCTGATCTTTTCTTTAATTTCCTTATCAGCTTTTTCCTTTTTTTTATGATCCATAAAGCTATTTGTTACCTAGGCCATCAGCTGTCTGCCCGCACCGCCATGCAAAGGCCATAAGTCGTTGGTCATAGGATTTTTATTTTCTTAATATTTAGGACCAAAGACCAAACCTGACGCCAATGACATTTGTTACTTATGACCGGCTATCTTAAAACTTTAAAACTTTGCTATCTGGACAAATAGAATTATCACTGCCGACGCTCCCAAAAGTTTCTTCATGTATTCAATCATTGACTTGTTCTTGGCGTACTTCATTCGTTTCGGCCCGATCAAAGCAAGGATTCCTTTTTCTCCCGATTTCAATTTATACGGCGAAATAATCATGGAGCAATTAGATATTCCAATAGGATTTTCATTGCCTATGAATATTTTTGTTTCATTTTCTTTGATACCTTTTACAATCTTGTCGAATCGTTCGTCCAAATAATCTAGAACTTCCACGAGTCGGCACATTTCATCGAGCTCCTTAAACTCCGGCTGCCGAACAAGCTCTCTCATTCCGAAATCGGCAAATTCTTCACTACTGATGAGGCCGCTGATGGCAAAATTACCGCTTAAGTGAGACAGGAGCTTTGCCGTTGTTTTGGTAAGCCTCATGTTTTGCGCTTTGAGCTTTAAAAACTCTCTTTGCATTTTTTGTTGTTCGCTCTTTGAAAGCTCCTTGTCTCTCATAATTTCTTCAACAAAATATCTGTAGCCCTTGTCAGTAGGGATTCTTCCCGCACTTATGTGAGGCTGATACAGATAGCCTTCCTTTTCAAGTTTGGTCATGTCATTTCGGATCGTGGCAGGGCTTACTTTAAAATCATAGTGATCAACGAGAATTTGAGACCCCGCGGGAATTGCGGTTTTCGTGTATTCTTCGATTATTGCCGATAATATTTTTTGCTGTCTGCTGTTCATAAGATTAAAAATCTTCAATCTGCACAAATTTTTCACCCATCATCTCTAACGCTTTTTATTTATGGTTATTTTTAGGAAAAAAACACATTCGCCGATTAATGACAATCTTATTGTATACATTAAATTAGCAGTCGTCAAGTCTGAGTGCTAATTTGCCGCTTTTGCAATTTTAAAGGGCTGGACCCCGATTCGGATCCAACCCCATCTTGATGTAAAAATCCTATGATGATTGCTTACAGCTTGTGATCAACGGCGAACAGCACATCCCCGCAGAATACGCCGGTCAATGCGCCTTGCGCAATACTTTTTGCGCCTTGCGCCGCCGGTTATTGAATCGGGCAACACGCTTTCTTCCGGCGTATCAAATCCCTCTCTTACAATGCTGGTTCTGCCATGTCCATCCGTCAATACGCAGTACATGTGCTTCTTTGACATAAGAATTAAAACCTCCATACTAGTATTTTTGGTACTGTGTCTACAAATTCCCATTAAGCCGTTGAAGCAAAAACAAAAAACCGCTTTTTGGCCTATCTCCTTTCTTTCAATCTAAAATGGTTTACAGGGGCATGTTTTACACTGAAAACCCCCACTTCTGTAAACTTTTAAGCAGTCTCTCCTTCTGTTTTGCAATTTACAATAAATTTTGATCGGCACAAGACGTTTAGGACCTTTTTCCTGAGACTTTTGCTGCATGCATACTCCTTTCGTTTATCAATTTTAAGGATCTAAAAATGTTTTCAAATTATATCACATGATTTTTGTCATTGCAAAATAAGAAAATGCTATTTTGGCACAGGATCATATCCCCCATCATTCCACGGATGACATCTTGCAATTCTTTTTACGCCCATGAGAATTCCCCTGACAATCCCGTGTTTCTCAATGGCTTCATAGGCGTATTGACTGCATGTCGGATGAAATCTGCAGACACGCACGGAATGAAAGCGCGAAAACACCCCCTGATCAGGAGAAAGAATTTTCTGGTATATTTTTATCGCAAGCAATATTATTCTTTTCATATATTTCAATTTATTGGACAAAAACGGCTTTGTCAATGAAAATGAATTGGTATATAATTCAGATAATACACAGATGGAAAAAATGACTTCTTGTTGTTATATTTGGCGTAAAATCTAGCAGCATTCAAAGTTAAACAAGAAAAACACCCATGTTAAAACTTTTTAATTCCCTAAGCAAAATCAAAGAGGAGTTTAAGCCCATAAATCCCGGCAAGGTCGGAATGTATTCCTGCGGCCCGACAGTCTACGGCCATATTCATATCGGAAACCTGAAGTCCTATATCCTGTCGGATCTTGTGAAAAGATATCTTGAATATTCCGGCTATGAAGTGCGCCTCATCAAGAACATAACCGACGTGGGACATCTCAGCGAAGACGACCTCGGACAGGCTGATTCGGGAGAAGACAAAATGCTTAAGGCGGCACTCATAGAAAAAAAGACTCCGGAAGAGATCGCGAAATTTTATGAGGATTATTTCAAAACTACTGAAAAGGAAATGAATATCCTTCCCGCGCAGTATTTCCCGCGCGCCACTGCCCATGTCCCGCAGATGATAAAAATAATCGAAGGACTCATTCAGAAAGGATGCGCCTATGAAAAAAACGGCAACGTGTTTTTCGATGTCACAAAATTTTCGAATTACGGAAAACTTTCGGGAAACACTTTGGAAAATCTGAAAGTCGGTGCGCGCCTTGAAGAACATCCTGACAAAAAAAATCCGTGGGATTTCGCGCTTTGGCTGAAAGCCCCGGAGAAACACATCTTGAAATGGGAATCTCCCTGGTCGCTCGGCTATCCCGGCTGGCACATTGAATGCAGCGCGATGAGCCTTGAATATCTCGGAAACACTTTCGACATACACACCGGAGGCGAAGATAACATTTTCCCCCACCACGAAGCGGAAATCGCCCAAAGCGAATGCTACACGGGGAAAAAATTCGCCAACTTTTGGCTGCATACCCGCCATCTTCTCATGAATGGAGAAAAAATGAGCCGTTCAAAAGGAAACCTTTATACCCTTGAAGACATCAAGGAAAAAGGTTTTTCCGCAATGGATCTGAGACTTCTCTTCCTGTCCTCACACTATCGCTCAAGACTTGATTTTTCCTGGAACGCGCTTGAACAGGCACACAAAAACTTGCAAAGAATAAACGATTTTGTCTTAAATCTTGAAGCAATCGCATCACGAGATGTTTCTTCCGATTCCGCGTTTGAAGTTGAAAACTATCAGGAAAGATTTGAAAACGCAATGGACGATGACCTAAACACGCCTCTTGCATTGAGCATTCTCTACGAACTTATAACTGAAACGAACAAGAAAATCTCGGAAAATTCTCTTTCATCAAAAGACGCGGCAAACATTCTGGCATTTTGGAAAAAAATTAATTCGATTTTGGGTTTGGTTCTTTCAGGACAAGCTGAAATTCCGGAAGAAATAAAAAGACTTGTCAAAGAACGCGAAGAAGCGCGCAAAGGAAAAGATTTCAAAAAATCGGATGATCTGCGTTCGCTTATCGAAAATAAAGGATATGTATTGGAAGACACGAAAGACGGACCTGTAATAAAACAAAAGTAATATTTATTCCTCTAATATAAACCAGCTATAAACCAGCATACTCTTAAAAATAAGACTGCCGCATGCGGCAGTCTTATTTTTTGGCTTATTTTTGCCTTTTTGCTGATCCAATTTTAATGGTATATCTATTAATTATACCATCTTCTTGGAAAAAAGTCAATCAAGTTAAAGATAACGATAAATTTACAATTTTACAAGAAATACGATATAAAAAATAAAAAAATCACATATTTTTTCAGTGTGGTCAAGATGTTAGCAATCCGTGCATAAAAGCATATTTTTTGCGATTGATTTTGCCGAAGCTTTTTCATATAATTAAGAAACGTAAAGCTCTATTATTATCATTCCGGACCTGCTTGTCCACTTTGGCGAGACCCGGAATCTCAAAGAATCCTGAATTAAATTCAGGATGACACAGAAAATATGCCCGCAAAAAACAACGCACAAAACGATCTTCGCATTCCTCCGCACAACCTTGAGGCTGAGCAATCCGTTCTCGGCTGTCTCATGCTCGAGAAAGACGCGATCATAAAGATTGCCGATCTTCTGCGCGTCGGAGATTTCTACAAAGACATTCACAACACGATCTATGAAGCTATGCTGGAGCTCTACGAGCATCGTGACCCGCTGGATGTTCTTAGCATCTCGAATAAGCTCGATGAGAAAAAGCAGCTTGAAAAAGTAGGTGGCTCGAGCTATCTTGCGTCTCTCGTGAGCATCGTTCCGTCAGCTTCCCACATTGTGCACTATGCGAAAGTCGTGCAAAAGAAGGCGCTCTTGCGGCGACTTATCGACGCAGCCACCGAAATTTTGGAAGCGGGATATAACGAAGGTGAAGACATCGAAAAAATTCTTGATGAAGCGGAGCAAAAACTTTTTTCAGTTTCGCAAAAATACATCAAACAGGATTTTATGCCGATCCGTTCAATTTTGGAAGCCGCCTTCAACCGCATCGACGAACTTCACCGCGACGGCAGCAAGTTTCGCGGAATTCCCACGGGCTTTCCCGACCTCGACAACATTCTGGCGGGACTTCAGAAATCGGATCTTGTCATCCTTGCCGCCCGCCCTTCAATCGGAAAGACTTCTTTGGCGCTCGACATCGCAAGGCATATTGCTGTGCGTGAAAATGTGGCCGTCGGAATGTTTTCCCTTGAAATGTCATCAGATCAGCTTGTTGACAGAATGCTGGCAGCCGAAGCCAATGTTGACTTGTGGCGGCTGCGCACCGGCAGACTCAAAAGCGAAGGCGACAACAACGATTTCCAAAGGATAGGAGACGCGATGGGAGTGCTTTCAGAAGCAAAACTTTTCATTGACGATACCGCCAGCGCGAATATAATGGAAATGCGCACAATGGCGCGGCGACTGCAAGCAGAACATAATCTCGGACTTATTATCATTGACTACCTTCAGCTTATGGAAGGCAGGGGTGGCGGAGACAACCGCGTTCAGGAAATTTCAGAAATTTCCAGAGGTCTCAAAAATCTCGCGCGCGAACTCAACATTCCGATTCTTGCGCTTTCGCAGCTTTCGCGTGCCGTCGAATCGCGATCCCCGCAAATTCCGAAACTTTCGGATCTCCGCGAATCCGGTTCCATTGAACAAGACGCTGATGTCGTTCTGTTTCTGTATCGTGAAGATCGCGAGAAGCCCGACACACCGAACAAGGGAATTGTCAAAGTCATTATCGCAAAACACAGAAACGGTCCTGTCGGAGAAGTAAATTGCTTCTTCCAGGAAAACTGCGCGTCATTCCGTTCTTTGGAGAAAATTCGCACTCAATAAACAGCATATCTCATGAAGCATGCATAATGTATAAATGCATTTTTGAATTTACACTCGATACCTGATACATAACACACTATAACACTATATATCTTGGATGTATCCTAAAGCGTTTCAAAAACTCATAAAAAACTTTGCTTCCCTTCCTTCTGTCGGGCCGAAAATGGCGGAAAGGCTTGTTTTGTTTTTGTTTAAACAAGACACGGAAAAAATCCGTGAATTTGCGGAAAACCTTTTGGAAATAAAAAACATGAGATTCTGCAAAAAATGTTTCAACATCGCCGAAGATGAATTCTGCCAGTATTGCAAAGATTCCAAACGCGACCAAAAATCCATCTGCGTGGTTGAAGAGCCTCTCGATATAATTTCCATTGAACGCACAAAAGCATATAACGGACTCTATCATGTTCTTGGCGGAGTTTTGCAAGTCGGAGACACGGGAGCAGATCTTAAGATAAATGAGCTTTTGAATAGAATAGAAAAAGAAAACACTTCCGAAGTAATTCTCGCGACAAATCCAACAACCGAAGGGGACGCGACAGCGCTGTATCTGAAAAGAAAAATTCAGCCGTTCAATATCAAAGTGACAAGATTGGGTCGCGGACTTTCAACGGGTGCCGATCTTGAATATGCGGACGAAATAACGCTTTCGGAAGCTCTGACAAACAGGAAAGAATTATAAGTTTATAACAATTTCTTTCACAAATTCATAATGCGGAGGTGCTTCATGAGTATAAAAAGAGATACTGAAACATACATATGCGGAAATTGCGGAATAAGGCAAAAATTTACAGCAGAAGAAGATCTTCTGGGAATTGTAAAAATGGGATGGGCTATTTTTCAGGTGTCTGGTCTAATCACAGTGTACTGCCCGAAATGCAAAGGAAACTATGATGTAATAATGCAAATGCCTCGTGGATCTATGTTTTTTGACCTGGAATCCAGGCAGGATTATTAGTTTTCATTCAAAAGCATAAAGAGCATAAAGGAGGATAAAGATGGGAATAAAACATGTTTATACTTGCGATGAACCTGGTTGCGATGCAACCAGAACATTCGGAAGCACAAGCAATTTACGTGATTTAACAAGGGGAGAGTGGCTTTCGGTCCCTCAAATAGGAGGGGTTAAAACATATTGCCCCACGCACAGAGCAAAGCATGAGTTGAAAAGCCTTGCGAAAAAATTCGGCAAAGCATGAAAAGGGTAAACAATGCGTAGAAACAAAAGAGGTTAAGGGCATGAAACTGGAAGAAACCTATCACTGCAACAGAGACGGTTGCAATGCGATCAGGACATTCGAACATTTAATAGACACGAGAAGCAAAATCCCTCTGGGCACAGAATTTACGCTTATAGACGTTGAAGAGGGCTGGGAGTTTATCGCCACCGCAAAAGAAGCAATCGAAGGATACTGTAGAGATCACCATCCCTCTCTTTTGAAATCACTTAGATTGACCGTGTGTTTTCGATAAATGCACATAGGAAAGTCTTGCCATCTCAAAATCCCCTCCTGAACACCGGTAGGGATTTTTTATTTGAAGCATTTTCACGAAACATTCAACCCGCTCGGTGAAGCCGGCGGTGTCGTGTCTCCCTGCCCTCCTATTGTTACCGGATAACCGGATGAAGCCTCTTCATTTTTATTAATAACAAAAAGATAGGCTTGACCCGATGGAAACGTTCCTTGGTTTGCGGTAAAAGTTATCTGTTCATTGCTCCACTCTGTTGGAATTTGCAGCTCAAGATGAGTACAGTTATTAAAGTCCGGGTTGTCACCCAGCACCACCCTTGAAAATTCGCTGTCTATATAAATATCTCCATAATATCTGTATTGTGTTACCCCTGAATCATCAAACCCATAGTTTCCTCCAAATCTTATATTATTAAAATAGTCTCCGACAGTAGAACTGCCCAATACCGCCAATTCGTTTGCCCGGAAAACAATTTTATTGTTGATTTTGAATTCAGCCCAGCCATCAAAAATGCCTTTATTTGAATTCGTTTTTATTTTATATTCGCAAAAATACCATTCCCCTTTGACTACGGGAGTAAACGCAATGAAACTTATCGGCCTTGCATAAAAACCTCCGCCGAAAGGAGTTTCTAGATTTGCATTTTGCTCTTCCTCAGTATTTCCGCCCACACCTCCCTCATAAGTCATGAATAGCCTGTTGTAGGTGCCACTGACAGAACTTATGCTATGAGGGCTTTCTCCCGGAGATAAGTATATCCATTTATAGCCTATTTCTCCACCTGTAGAAGAATGTGATTCGTCAAAGCCCGACTCATAATAGTCCCACCATGCTATATATAGATCTTTTTCCGGCGGCAAAGCTGCGTTCACTCCGGCAGAATAACCGCCCAGCCCCCAATTTCCCCTGGCGCTGTATTCCAGTCTTGCGTATTCCCTGAAATTTGTCCTTCTCACTTCATTTTGAAGTGAAATCATTATTGGACCTGTCAATGTCCAATAATTCGGATCGAAAGAGCCTGTTTCTTGAAAGTTCATGCTTGAAACAGGATTACCATAGGAACTCTTAAACGGGCGTGCTTGGGGCTTGATTCCGAAACCATCTCCCGATAAAACAACACTGCCCCCATTATCAATAACTCCGTTTACACCTGAAATTACAGGTGCGGCCTCCGATCTTTTCGCCAAACCGAAAATTGCGACAAATAATATTGCAATAAAAAAATAATGTTTTGTTACTTTTTCCATATTTATTATTATATCAAGAAATGTTCAACCCGCTCGGAGAAGCCGGTGGTGTCGTATCTTCTTCTCCCGAATTGCCAAAGACTATCGGAAAGCCACTGGAATTCACAACCCCGCTTGAATCAATGACATAAGCATAAACTATTGATCCGTCTGTAAACTGACTCCCGTTAACAGTCGCCGAAATGCTACCATCAGACCATGCGGACGGTATTTGGGGATTGCATGCCCCGCGATTGCTCCACAAAGAACCCTCACACATTTCCACCCTTGCACGGGTATTGTCAATATAGACATCATCGATATAAATATGGTGATAAGTATCAGGATAGCCTTCCAGATTTGAAAACATGAGACCAAGAATGACATTATTGAATCGAAAAGAATATCCTGCGGCTCGAGTGACTATATTTGCGAAAGTTTTTTCTTCCGAACCCACAGAGACCTGTATAAATCCGTTTGCATCACCGGACGGATCCGAATACTTCCCGTATATTTGATGTCTGGTCCATGCTGAACTCCCCAAATTGTCTTCAGAAAAATATCTGCCGGTTCCTTCGTCCGCAGAAGGAAAAAAAGATGTGTCTCCATCGTCATAGTAAACGTAGCTGTCACTGAGCGCCACGACACCGTCACCATTATATCGGTTGCCGGTCGAATTTATCCTTCCGTTCTTTTGAACAGCGGGCCCCACGGGAGTACCCTCGTGGCGATACATATACGAATAATAAATTTGGTCGGATTCTTCAAAAAAATAATTATTCGTCGCAAACGCCGTGCCTGTAAAATCATGTGCGACGTAATTGTATATGCACAATCCCCCGCTATGCGGGCTGGTACTTGAATATTTTCCGCCAGTATTTGCCGAACCCAGATACGATGGCCAATCGGGATCCGTTGCTAGATATGTTCCATCTGTTCCGTCTTCAAACGTTTCCCATAAAATGGGCTCCGCCGGCGTTTTTATTCCAAAACCGGAACCTGAAATTGTAATCGAACTTTCGTCAACAATTGTTCCGTTTACATTTGAAATTACCGGCGCAGCTTCTGATTTTTCAGCCAAACAAAAAAACATAACAAATGCGATTGCGCAGAAAAAAATTTTTATATTTATGTTTTGAATTTTCATTTGTTGCATTACTGAAAACTAGAAGCAAAAGCTAGCTCACGATTAATCCGCTCGGGCTGACAGGTGATGTTGTGTCTGCTTGAGAAACCGGACCAATATACTCATTGGCCGTGACCACGTTGTCAAAACCAATTGCCGACCATTCTGTCTGATCCCAATATCCCCCACTGGAATTTCCAACCCCCGTTCCAAACCTCCAGACACCGAGTGGCTGGGCAGAATCAGAATTGAAACTAATATTCTGGTAATCCTTTTCCAAAATACCATCAAACCAGTATTGAATGATTCCATCGCTATTTCCGAAAGTGTTCATTTTTAACCTAATTTCATGACAATGCCATCTGCCATCCATCTGTTCGGAATTCTTCTTGAGATCCCATCTCGCATAAGGAGAGCTCATAAGCAATGCCATTTCACCCGTACTTATTTTTTCCGCCCAATTGGCCATTTGTAAATAGATTTCCGGATTATAGCCTCCGGAATAACCAGATTCTCTCAGATTATATCTCCACATTTTTTGATAATCTCCTGTTCTGTCATACAAATCTGGGGTAGGCATTTTCATATACCATCGATGATGGAAATTTGCCGGATTTTCCTGCTTAGCAACCTCTTCTTGTGAAAGCCACCTGTATACGCAACCCCTATAATTATGATCGGGCGTGCCTTTGATTTCATATGAATTTCCAATATTAAAAGGATTTCCGTTTGGAGAATATAAATAGAGAGTGTCAGTTGATTGGACATCCACAATTATCACATAATTATCCGTAGTCAGATTCCTTATATACATGCCCTCCTTCGTGGATTCCGGAATTTCCAGCCCAAAATTAGCATCCGGATCAACAAGTTTATACACTGTTCCCCAGCCTGGGATGTTCGGAACAGTATCACCAGTTCCAATGCCGGCAGTTCCAGAGTCTACCGGATAAGACTTACTGTAATGATACAGCGCGTTATTACTTTCATATCCCGGACCCATTCTAAACATCTTCCCGAAAGTATCGCTTTCTCCTCCGCATTCCGTCCAACCGGGAGTCCAGCCTTGCAAAGTTCCTTGGCCACAGTTCCAGTCTGATGAGTGTGATTCAAAATCGTCTTGAAAAATAATTTCAGCATTGGAATATCCTACGATACAAAAAATGCTCAAAAAAATTGTTAGGAGAAATATTTTTCTCATTGCTTTTATTTTTTGCTCCGAATTCTATGCTTTATGTTTTTTAACTAACTGCAAGTCCTGTCGGAGTGTTCGGCGGCGTCGTGTCTTGCGGCGGCATGTTTTCAGGGTTAACTCCGACCAGAGAAATGTCGGCACCCATATCCTTGCCATCAGAACCTGCTCTGTATCCGGGAGAATCCGTTGCAAGAGCAAAATCGCTCGATTCGCTCATAGTGCCGTTTGAATTTATGAACAAAACAGGGAAATCTCCAACGCTGTTGAGATCGTGAGCACCGCCAGTCAAATTTATATCCGGGCTTGTCCTTTCTCTCCATGAAGTCATTGTTGAATCGTAATGGGGAAAACTTTCATCAGTTTTACGCGTACCTATTTTCATCGGATATCCATAAGCATTGTAATCGATAAGATCTATTTGGTAAGAGACTCCGTAGACCTGTAAATTTATAGTTTCTTGAAATCCGCCTGTTTTTAGCGGAGATTGGAATACATTATTGTGAATCCGATAACCTGTGGCATATTTTACAGCTGGTATGGTTATTCCAAGCAATCCCCCGTCAGCAGAAACGGAGTTATAAAAAGTATTGTGATGAATATTATAATTATCCATTGTATTACGACTATCAACTTCCGTGTAGACGCTTAAAGTTTGATTTGAACATCTTGCCAAAATATTATGCCTAATTTCAACATTTGTGTGAGATCCCATGTTTGAAGAAACATCAATCGCTTTATAGCAGTCATGGATAAAATTGTTCTCGATCAATATTCCGTCTGTTGCAGACTTAAAGTATATTGGCAATGTCATATTGCTAAACTCACAATTTCTTACATAAATATCAGTATTCGCATATGTTTTTATTCCGGATGTATTATGCCAATTTGCCCGCTGATACAATCTCATAAAAGAACAGTTTTCGATCGTAAGATTGTCATTGTTTTGAATGAATATGAATTGTTTGTTGTCTCCATGAACGATTTGTTTTACCGATGGACCTATGAACGTGCAGTTCCTTATCACGTTGCCGGTGCTGTAAGGAGGATTATCCGGACCTTCCATATATACAGCCCCCAATTCTGTTCCATTGTTGGCCTGTATGGTGAACCCGTCAAAGGTGATATAGCTCTTGAGTGAAGCATCATTGCCAGAGTTTCCCAAAACATTTGTTGAATCATGCCCTATTTCATACCAATCACCGGGACCAAAATTTGTAAGTGTATTATGCACAGTATTTGGAGCATTGAGAGTGATCGTGTTCGCGGAGATCGATGAGATCCAGCTTCCTCCGTTTGCCGTGTCCCGGGTTCTGACATTGGAAGAAGAGTTGCCGGAAGACATCCCGAAAGACGTGAAATCTTTCGTGGTGTCCACAAGCTGAGATGTGGTCGTTCCCTCTCCGGCAATGCCAGTCACATATGTTCTGACATTACCATTGATTACAGGGGTTTCTCCTTCATACGCCCGGAAAACGATCGGATTTTCCGCAGTTCCGGAGCGGGCTGGAAAATAGAAAGAATTGTTGACGTTATACACGCTTTGTCCCGCCTGATACGTCCCTCCCCTGAAATGTATCGTGTCTCCCGGCTGCGCGTTTGACATTGCGGCCCTGATGCTCCATGGATCTTCCAATGTTCCGGATCCGCTTGCAGTGTTGTCAGCTTCAAGAGAACCTTTGGGAGCGGCATAGTATATCGCGGCTTCCGATTTTTCCGTTAAACCGAAAATTGCGACAAATAATATCGCAATAAAAAAATAATGTTTTGTTACTTTTCCCATATTTATTATTATACCACAAAAAAACACCCTCGCGGGTGTTTTGATTTGAAGTCTTTTCCCTGAAAAACTAAGGATATAATGAAGTCAGAAACTAAGCGGTTATACTAAGCGGTTATTTTCGTGATCTCTACTTCCGTAAAAAGCTGCTTGTGTCCAAATTTCACCTTATATCTTTTCTTCGGTTTGTGCTTGATCCCCCAAACTTTCTTGTGACGTCCTTGCTGAACAATTTTTCCCTCAACTTTCGCGCCTTTCAAGAAAGGCTCCCCGACTTTCACCGCTTTCTCATCACCCACAAAAAGCACTTCTTCAAAAGTAATTTTTGCGCCAGCTTCTCCGTCAAGCTTTTCAACCTTGATTTTGTCGCCTTCTGCCACTTTATATTGCTTCCCGCCTGTCTTTATGATTGCCAACATATGCTTGAAAGTTATTTTATTACTTAAATCAGTATAAATCATCCTCCAATCAATGTCAATCGTCAACTTGAGAGCCTGATAATGGGTTGCACTTCTGCAATTTTTAATGATAGCACATTTTTTTGCTTTTGTCAAGCCATAAATAGTGCATAACTTCAATTGACGTTATATCAATTTATTGATATCTTTAAACAAGAAGCGATGATCCGTGCGTGAAATTCCATCAAAGAAAGAATCGATTGGTTGCATTGAAACGCGGGGAGCTCAATTGCAAAACCGACCCGAACAAACAAATTTTTTGTTTTATTTGTCCAGGCCGGTTTTTGTTTAGAAAAAACAAAAACCATGCCTTAAACAATATAAAACCAGATTATACACAATATAATGATGAGTGTGAACGAAAACGAAAATTTTTCCACATTTTCAAAAACCGGCTTTTGCTTGTCTCTTTATGAGGCAGTCAAAAGTCGGTTTTTTATTCATATTAGCAACCAAAAGTTTGGCTGCTCGTGAAGAATAAAAAATCGCACCCGATGGAAAATCTGCTTTGCAGAACATGACGGGACAAAAAGGTCGAAGGTGCTAAGCTCCCTCAATCGCTTAGAAACCCCGATTAAATAAATGTGCTGACACACAATTTAATTAACGGGGTAGGATAATTAAATTAATTAAACTAATTACAACCCTAGTTGAATAGACCGCTTCGCGGAATTCAACGGGGCAAGAAAAATTATGTCAATGATTTTTAGAAGTCTTTTTGTTATCGCGGCAGTTGCTGCAATAGCAGGAGGCGCAACATTCGCGTATTTCAGCGACACAGCAGTTGTAGAAGGGAACACTTTTAGCGCTGGAACTCTAGACCTTAAAACTAACGATGCTGACGGAGTTACTGCGGTTTATAAACTTTCAAATTTGAAACCGGGAGACTGGAAACTTGCAGGACAAGTTAAATTAAAAAATGCAGGTTTAGTTGATGGACACGCATGGCTTGAAATTACAAATGTTAAAAAGTCCGGCACAAATAGTGGAGATTTGGCAGATTTTGTTGTGCCAAGTTTTCAACTTAACGTCGAACCATGGACAAGAGTAAACAGCACTAAAGACCCTATTAGCGATCAAGCGGGAAAGAAGATGGATTTATTCGATCTAGACGCTGGACAAACGCTTCCTCTTGTTCTTTACGCCGTTTGGCCAAAAACATATGGCGATCTGGATAATACTGTACAAGGAAACAGTGTAGAGTTTGACGTAGTGTTCCACTTAGAACAAAAGATCTAATCCGGATTTTTTTGTTACGTAACATGTTATGTAACAAACGGGCGAGGATAAATTAAATATAATAAAGGTCGGGGCTGAAGCTGCCTAAAAGCTTCAACAACATTAATAAAATTAAGCACAAAAATTATGTCAATAATATTCCGAAGCCTTTTTATGATTGCAGTCATGGCTGCTGTTGCAGGAGGAGCGACTTACGCTTTCTTCAATTATCACAAATCGGTTGGTGGCAATGTGCTGGGAGCAAGCACCGAAGGAGTTAACATTGTCCTTGGCGGGACAGGCAGTGAAACTGTTCCTTATTTCAACGTCACCGACATGTATCCGGGACAGACTAAAGTCAGTTATTTGGTGATCAAAAATCCGAATGCATCAATTGATGCTCTATTTAGAATATACGCGGAGCAGACAAGCAGCACGCCATGGGCAATGAGAGACAAATTGCTCTTGCAGGTTACTCTGAATCCATCTGGTTATTCTGGAACACAAAATCTTCTTGCCAATGGATACAAACTATACGGAGCACCCGATAATATCTTGGTTAAGTGGGAAGATGGAAAAAAATTAAGCGATTTGATCGGAAAGGAAAAGGCGCTGGACAATATTAGAGCCTGGGAAGAAGGCTGGCCATTAAAAACAGGCTATGCCGCGGTTTATAAGATAGAAGTCATGCTTGACAAGAACGCCAACAACGATTACAAGGGCGCAAAATGGGAAGGAAACCTTATAATCGATGCTGTACAAGCTGATTTTCAAGACAAAGGCGCTGTTGCCTGGTAATCCGGACTTTTTTTGTTACGTAACATGTTACTGAACACGTTACTGAACAAGTTACGTAACAAGCAGGGCGAGGATAAATTAGTTAAAAGTTTATCAAATTCATCAAGTTTTAAATTTATTCTAAAATGGAAAAAGCATTTAAAATAATTCTGAATGTAATCCTATTTTTTCTGATCGCGACAGGATTGCTTGTGGTGTTCTCTTTCATCGACATCCCCGGAAACTACAAGATTTTTACCGTGCAATCGGGATCGATGGAGCCGGCAATCCACACGGGAAGCCTGATTTTCGTGAAGCCTCTCGCTGATTATTCTGTCGGAGATATTGTGACGAAAAAGACCGATGATCCGAAAATGACCGTGACGCACCGCGTTGTTACAAAGGAAGAAATTGACGGGCAAACCGTTTTTGAAACGAAAGGAGACGCCAATGATTCTTCGGACGGAGAAAAGTTTGGCAAAGACATGATCATCGGAAAGAAATTCCTCACGATCCCCTTCCTCGGCTATCTCACGAGCTATGCCAAAACACAGGCTGGCATAATCTTGATAATCATAATCCCCGCGATAATCATCATCTATGACGAGTTCAACAAGATTGCCGCTGAGATCAAGAAGATTAGGCAAAAGAAAATTGAAGAAAAAGGAAAAATAAGATTTGAATGAAAAATTATGATCTATTTCAACCAGGAGCCAAAATTCAGCATGTTTTCCTCCGCTCTGCGCGTGTCAGCAGCGTCTTTTGTCGTTGCCATGACCATAGGCGCATGCGAAATCGGAACAACGAATTCGTTTTTCAGCGACGAAGCCTTGCTTGAGGGAAACACCTTCAAAGCCGGCTATTGGATTCCCGATATCAGCATGAGCGTCGAACCTGAAGAACCCGATGGCAAGAAAGGGTTTTACAAAACCACACCTTGCGTGACTCTTTCAGCCGATATTCATGGAGAAAAAGACGGAATAGACATATTCTATGAATTTTCAAATGATGGAAATCCGATCAAAGGAG
>Ga0255341_1001834_pt1 | contig 28698 bp, 26 predicted proteins | sample wastewater_treat_8_FD_192418 | JGI IMG/M metagenome (GOLD analysis project Ga0255341, IMG submission 192418) | Wastewater microbial communities from Lulu Island WWTP, Vancouver, Canada - plant12 | ecosystem: Engineered > WWTP > Wastewater > Unclassified | place: Canada: Vancouver, British...
AGAAAATATTGCAGGTCCAATCCTGAATCCTGGAACATTTTAATCGCTTCCGCCGGATAATTTTTCATCTGCATATCTCTGATGGCAGGTGCAAGCATATCGGGATCCGTGCCCTTCATTAACCTCACATAACCGCCATATCTGTCATTGCCGACCCAATTTTCGGTTGATTCTTTCCTCATGCTCTCCATTGAGAGCAGCACATCACGTTTCACGGAACTATGATGAGGAAAATCGGCAAATACACCGTTGATGGTAATGGGGAAATTAGGTGACTCTTCATTGAAGATTATTTTACCTAAAGCCTCAGTTGCGCCACCTAACTTGTCAGCAAAACTTTCAGATACCATAGCCGAACCCCTTTGCGAAAGAGCATCTTTTGGATTTCCCGTCAGGATTTCCGTATCAAAAACATCGAAAAATGAGGTATCTGCAACTATAATGGAACCGCTGATTATATTTTTATCTTCATCGGAAAACTTATCGCTATTCCATATAGGCGTCATTCTGGTGGCATATTCCACTCCCGGAATAAATTCCTTGAAGCCGGGAGCAATTGCACCGGAGACATTGTGATAATCATTCTCTTTACCATTTTCGGAATACAGAGAGCGAATCTGATAAATTTGTTCCGGTTCCGTATAGCATCTGTCATGGCTCAACTCGTAGCTTATATTGGCTATAAGCAGGACTCCTATTGCCAGGCCGGTACCGAGCGACAGTGCTTTTGTTATTATTTCTTTAATTTTCATTGCCCTTATTTTTTAGAATACAAGCACATCGTTATCTCCGAAGGTATCGTAACCTGAAATGATCACCTTCTCCCCTGGCTCAAGTCCTTCCAGAACTTCGAAAAATTGGGGATTCTGACGACCGATGCGGATTTCGCGTTTAACTGCTTTGCCTCCGTCGGGAGAGACTACGTAGATCCATTTGCCTCCTGTCTTCTGATAGAATGTTCCACGGGGAATGATAATGGCCTTTTCGGGCTGTCCGAGTTGAAGATTGAGATAATAGGTCTGTCCCGTGCGGATATTTGAGGGTTGTTCGCCGCTGAATTTGAAGTCGGCTTTGAATTTGCCGTCACGAACTTCGGGATAAACTTTGCGGATAACGGCATCGTAGGCCTCATTTTGCCTCTCGAAACTCGCCTCCAGACCTGCCGTAACTCTATCTATATAGTGCTCGTCAATCTGTGCTTCGATCTTGTAGCTGCCAAGCTCGTTGATCTGGCCGATTTTTGTTCCGCTTGCTATGGCCTGACCGAGTACCACGTCAAGAAGTCCGAGTTCACCATCTATGGGCGACTTGATCATGAGATTATCCTTTCTTTTGCGGATCATATACATATTCAATCTCATATTTCTGAGACTCTCCTCCATCTGACCAACCTGAACGCTACGGTATAGACTATCCTGCTCAGCCCGTTCAGTCACCAATTCCAGTCTTCCTGCTGCAAGCTCATAATCCTCTTTTGCCAGCAGGTATTCCTCACGGGAGATTAGTTTTTCAGCATAAAGTGCCTTGTTCTGCTCATACTTGCGCTGTAATTTTTTTACTTCTATTTCCAACTGGAGGCTCTCCTGTCGCAAATTCAATCTTTGCTGCTCCATTGCGATCAATGTATTGCGAAGAATATTTTCTTTCTCGGCAAGTTCGGCTTCAGAATTGAGGATCTGAAGGTCGAGGTTATCATTGCTGAGGCGCAGAATAACATCACCGGCTTTAACTACCGACCCTTCTTCAATTACGATTTCCTGTACGATACCTCCCTCCTGCGGACTCACCTGAATGGTAGTCATAGGTTGAACCTGTCCGCTGATACGGATGTAGTCGTTGAATTCACCGCTTTGAACTTCGCTGATGAAGAGTGTTTCCGGGTTGACTCTCAGGGTGCTTGAATTGTCGCGAACCAGGAGCCATACGATAAATGCCACTAACAGAGCACCGAGCCAGTAAGGGAGAGCTTTCTTTGTGAAAGCCACTTGAATGCCCTTTTTCTTTTCTATAATCTTATCCATTTTTATTATATTTTTTATTTTTTTATTGTTCTAAATAACCTATTCCACCGTAGTAATCCACTACGCTTTTCTTTATGTAAAATTTGAGGAGTGCATCCAACCTGCTTGTATTTGCATTGAGCCAATTGTCCGATGCTTTTTGAAAATCTATCGTAGAAATGAGTCCCTGTTCAAACTTTCTCACATTCAGACGATAAGCCTCTTCCTGCGCCCTTGACATACAATCTGCCTGTTCGTAGGCTGCATAAGTGCCATCTCTGTCCTGTACGGCCCTCTTCACTTCTGCCTCAACATCACGCAACTTCTGCTCATATTGAACGGTAGCCCTGTTGTAAGCATTCTTCTTCTTTCTGATATTGGAAAAAGTAGAGAGTCTGTTGAAAATCGGGAATGTCAACGAAAGTTGAACATATTGATTAGCGTGATTCCGGAATTGGGTTCCGAACGGCGTCGGTATATAATCCGCCTGACTGGGATATGTATAATAACTGGTGTTCCAACCACCCTGGAGCGAAAGTCTGGGGCTGAATCTCCATTTTGCCGTATTGTAGTCGAGCTTTGCATTCTCCATTGCTCCTCTCGCAATAGCAATGGAGGGAAGAGAATGAATCGCATAATCCACCAACTCTTCTGTCTCCTCCTCAACAATGAGATTCTTTACATTTTCAGGAATAACCATTGAGGCATCAATAATCAACTCCTCATCCAATGGCCAAAACATCAGATCTTTGAGCTTAAGAAGCACATCTTCATATTGATTCCTTGCTATAACGAGCTTATATTCCCTATCGTAAAGCTCCGCCTGCATCTCAATAACATCAGAATAGCTCTTTTGTCCCAATTCTTCCTGCTTCTGTGCAAGTCTCAATGAGTTTTGTGCAGTCTTAACCTGACTTTCCAGAAGTTCTGAAAGTTGACCGAAGTAGACCACGTTGTAATAGGCTTCCATAGTGGCGAGGCACACCTCATCTTTAATCAATGTCTCCTGATCCCTTCCCATTTTCAGGGCAGTTTTGCTGATCTTCGCATTATTTACGGAAGCAAAACCGTTGAAGAGTGTAATTCCTCCGGAAAGAGCGTACACATTGTTAAGAGAGGTAGTCGACACATAGGTGTTGGTTTCGGGGTCGACCGAACGTCCGAAATTGGAATAAACATAGGTACCGGCCGAAACTTCAGGAGTAAAGATGTTTAAAAGTGCATCTCTTCGTGCAACTCTCGCATCATCCACCTCCAACTGCTGGATTTTCACCTTGGAGGAGTTTTCCACAGCATAGTTCATACATTCCTTCAGCGTCATAACTTCTTGCGCATGGAGAAATCCTGAACAAAGAATTGCTGCAACGATAACTATTAACTTTTCTTTCATTGTTTAATATTTTTTCTTTTACAATTTTCCTTTACACCTAAAATACCAGCACCCACCGTGCCACAACAGCCAATACACTGATAAACAGTATCTTGCAAATATTAACCGAAAATTTAATTGTAAAGAAACTTTACAGAAGTGTAAAAGGAATGGGCGGAATAAGATACAAAAAGTTTCAAGATATTGAAACTTTTCTCTATCTTTGCAACTAAAGATCAAGGAGGAATATTATGAATACAAAAGACAACATGATACAGGACTATGATGTAGTTCTCGACAACCTCTACGGAAAGGAAGGGACTCCCGAACGCAACCGATTTGAAGAAAATGCGTATGCATATTATTCAGGACAAATATTGCGTAATGCCAGAAAAGAGGCAAAAGTCACTCAAGCCGAGCTTGCAGAACGCTCCAACACCTCCAAATCATATATCTCCAGAATAGAAAACGGGACGATTAATCCGAGCGTCGGGGTTTTTTACAAGTTGATAGCAGCACTTGGATTGAATGTTGAGATAGTCAAAACAATTTAGTATATTCGAGGTTGAACAAAATAAAAAAATATGGATTTGAGTAATATTGAGAACATTGAACTTAGTTATCTAAGCATTGAAGATTATGATGAGTTAAAGGAGATTATGATGCAGGTTTATTCGGACGAGCCCGGTGGGTATTGGAGTAGACCTTATATTCAGAAGCTAATAAATATTTTCCCGGAAGGGCAGATAGTAATAAAGGTAAATGGGAAGTTGGCAGGATGTGCGCTTTCCATCATCGTAGATTACAAAAAGCTGGGGGATAAACATAATTATAGTCAAGTTGTCCGTGATTATTTCAGTGCCCATAATCCCAAAGGGGACGTGCTCTACGGTATTGAAGTGTTTGTAAGTAAAGAGTTCCGGGGATTGAGACTTGGCAGACGAATGTACGACTACCGCAAGGATCTTTGCGAACGTCTTAACCTCAAATCAATTATATTTGGCGGGCGAATGCCCAATTATCATCTATATGCAGATCAATATTCTCCACGCGAATATATCAGACGCGTACGTCTGAAAGAGATCGATGATCCCGTTTTGAATTTCCAGATTTCGAACAATTTCCAACCTCTGAGAGTGCTTCGCGGCTATTTGCAGGGCGATGAAAAGAGCAATGAATATGGGGTTTTGATGCGCTGGGATAATATTTATTATGAGGAGCCGAGCGATGAGGTTACAATTGCGAAGAAAATTGTACGCCTCGGACTTATCCAGTGGCAGATGCGCTCGTACACCAATTTGGAGGATATGATGCAGCAGGCGGAATTCTTCATAGATGCCGTATCAGGCTACCGGTGCGACTTTGCGCTATTCCCGGAGTTTTTCAATGCCCCGCTTATGGCCCAATACAATCATCTTTCGGAGCCGAATGCTATTCGCGAACTCTCTAAATATACTGAAGCAATAGTAAATAATATGTCCGAGCTGGCCATTACATACAATATCAATATAATCACCGGAAGCATGCCGGAAATGCGCGACAATTTGCTTTATAACGTAGGATATCTTTGTCGCCGTGACGGTACCCGCGAGAAATATGAGAAGCTACATGTTACACCCGATGAGGCACGTGTGTGGGGTATGCAGGGCGGCGAAGTCGTGAAGACTTTCGACACCGACTGCGGAAAGATCGGCATACTTATTTGCTACGATGTGGAGTTCCCGGAACTTCCTCGTTTACTTGCCGATGAGGGCATGAAAATTCTGTTTGTACCTTTTCTTACCGATACACAAAACGGTTATTCGCGCGTAAGGCATTGCGCTCAGGCAAGGGCTATCGAGAATGAGTGCTATGTTGCCATTGCCGGATGTGTCGGCAACTTGCCAAAGGTCCATAATATGGATATCCAGTACGGACAGGCGATGGTCTTCACACCTTGTGATTTTGCATTCCCTACCAGCGGTGTCAAGGCAGAGGCCACACCGAACACCGAAATGATCTTGATTGCTGATGTTGACCTCGATCTACTGAGTGAACTGAACCAATTCGGCAGTGTAAGAAACCTCCGCGACAGGCGAAAGGATCTTTATAATTTATCGAGGAAATAAACACACAATTTATCTATAGAAATCCCCCACATTTAAAATGCAGGGGATTTTGTTTTATGATTTGAATTATTTGGCCCCAAGTAATGTCATGGGGCACGTCTTATGATTTGCCTCTTTTAAGTAAAGGAACTAACTTATTTTTCAAAAGCAGAGTGATCCAGGTGGCCAAAACAAAAGGGAATGTGAGTTTTGGAATGCCCGTTTTGAGCATCAGCAGAGTGATGGCAAGAGCAAAAAGAATCGAAATCAGCACCCAAAAACCATCTTTTACCTTAGGTCCGGCAAAGACAATTGCACACAAAACCGCATTGAATCCATACAGCCCAAGATTGATATCAGTCATCGGCACAGAAAGATGGAATGCCAAAATTGCAGAGACAATTGCTGCCGCAAGGCCATAGAGAGCCGCAATAGGCGAACTGATGAATACCGCTATGAAGAACAACAAGCCTGACAGGAATTTATCCTGAAAAATCACCTGTCCGAAACTTTTGAACCCTTCGGTCAATGAGTCGCTGATTTGTGCAACAGCAGGTGTGGAAACGGCAAATAAATCGTTCCAGAAATAGTGGCAAACCAAGAGTATCAACCAGGTTACCAAAACAAAAGGAAAGGTGTATGCAGGGAAATTGCGTTTAATGGCAAAATGTTGCAACATAGCAGCTGCAACTGAGCCTAAGAAAACAAATAACCATGCCCAAAGCACCGGCTTTAAAAACAACATCACCGCCACACCCACCAATGCGGCGCTGAATCCGTAAAGTCCTTGTTCTATTTCGGTTTTGTCGTACTTGAATAGGTAAGCCGTAGCCGTTCCGCAAATCGTCGCCAAAATCGCCGCCAGGCCCATAGTGTAGGAACCGTAAAAAATTCCGATCAGAAATAGCAAGCCTGTAATTCGATTTTCTTGAAGCATTATCTGTCCAAGTCCTTTAAGAATCGTTGAAATAAAGGATACCGTTTTGCAGTTATTTAAGCGTGTCGTGCAATGTTGTTTCATTGTATTACTGTTTTTGATTAAAGAGTTTTAACAATATCTCCTCTCTTTTGTCCGGATCAGCATCTTCTAGTTCGTCCAATTCCTCTTCGGTAAGCTTTTTCCATCCAAAGTAATAATCATAGATCCAGGTATTGTCGGTTCTTGAGTTAGATTGGATATGGATACAACCCGGCATATTGTTCTCTTTTAAATGATAGCGTATCTTAGTGTCAAACTTGATCCTGTGAACGCCTTTGGGATAAGTTTCCCTTTTGGGTTCTTGCATTACCAACCAGTATGCTTTATAATAATCAATCTGTTGTTGAAGTCTAATCTCTTCACCATTTAAATATCTGTGATAACCGATAAGTATGATACTCGACATATCATCCGGATGGAAGATGCCCAATTCATTGAAATACTTTGAGAGCCTTGAGCCACCCCATAATTGCCAATTGTTTCTCATCCACATTCCAAGCCCGAAATGAGTATTGGCAATAAATTCATCTTCACTCCAACTTTTAACTTCTGTTTTAGTGGAGTCATTCCAAAAACCATCGATTTGTGTGAAACAGTCGTCAAGATCGGCCGGAATATATACTCCATCAATAGTATCGGTTATGAACTTCTCCATATCTTGAGATTTTTGTCCCATAGTTCGGTTAGAAACAGAACATGAAGCAAACATTATTGTGAGGAATCCCCCGATAACTATCAGCACCAGGAGTCCGAATACTGTAATTCTCTTGTTCATTATAGGCAGGTGTTATCTATTCTTTATTCCTCGGAAACCAGTTTCCAAAATTTTATTTTGTTCGATACATACATTATAACTCCCAAAATTACAAAGAGGAATATACTTCCTACAAGCAATGCATAATCTTCAATCTGTAAAATAACATAGAGAAAAGTATAAAGTACAAGCATAATGGCTGCGAGAATGAAAGTAGGGAGTTTTTGTTTAATCAGTGAATACAAATAAATCGTTATCATTGAGATAGTTGCAATACTTGCTACTAAATAAGCCCACCCAAAACCGATTTGTTCCGAAAGGGAAAGCAACAAACTGTAAAAGAGTATCAAGGCAATGCCCACCAGCACATATTGGAAAATGTGTATCGGCTTTTTAGTGAAAACTTCCACAAAGAAGAAAACAATAAAGGTCAGCGCAATAAACATGAGAGCATATTTCGCCGTACGCATATTTTGTTGATAGTGGTCAACGGTTTCGATAAGATTTACCCCAAAAGAAGTATCACCTAAATCAGTAACATAATAATCAGACCACGTTTCCGGAATGTCGCGATTAAAACTTAAAACATTCCAAGTTGCGCTAAACTTCTCTTTATCAACTGTCGATTCAGGCGAAAAACCGCCTATGAACGAAGGCGACTGCCATTGTCCATTAACCGTAACAGCGGTATTTTGTCCGATTGGAATAAAATTTATGGAGCTGCTGCCGTTCAATTTAAGTTCGCAACTGAAAGGCAAACTATCAGTCAACCCACTGTTTTTCAAATTGACAATCAAGGATTTTCCTAAAATTTTTTTGTTGCTGGAGTATGCACTTCTCGAACCATATTTGTCCAACTCTTCTTCAATGTTTTTTTCGGAAACCGAAAACAATCCCGTCTCTCCGACAGTTGTCTCGAACATTTGGTCGCCAATTTTAAAATTGGGATTTTCCGATACTCCTCTCAAATCGGTTATGCCGATAGCAATTTGGGCTTTATATAAATGAAGTTCGCTATTTTCTATTTGCAGATTGTCAAGATCCGAGAAATTTCCTTCAAGATGAATGTCGCTTTTGTAAAGAATAGCTTTGTAGATGCCGTAATGCCTTACTTCAGGAGTTAGCGAAACGTTAATCCTCAACTCTTTCGGAGTAATGTAAAGCGTGTGTTCTTCGTAGTAGGGCTTTTTCTCCTTATCGAGTTTGATAGTTGTGTACGGGACACACAACAACGGTGCACAGAGAGTTTGAGAACCGCTCCATTTCTCGTTGATTTTCCAGACGGTTTCACGGCTGCGTTCCTGTCTTTCTCTAATCAGATCCTTAATCATTGCCCCGGGAATAAGGAGAAGCAAAGTCAGTATAGCAATCATAATTGCCTTGAATGTGAGCGATTGAGCAAATTTTCTTTTGGGTGTTTCCATATCGATAATATTTTACAAATAATGGACTTACATAAATCGTGCGACAAAAAACAAGCCAACGCCAATTGCAATTACCCCCTAAAGGCCACTTTTCTTTCTGCTTCTACATCTACGATAGTTTTAGCCAAGGGCTTACCAAGTATGCGATTTCCTGTTTTTGTAATTAAGAGGTCTTCTTCGTTGCGGATACCGCCAAAGTCACGATATTTGTCAACTTTATCGAAATTAATGAAATCGGTATTGATTTTATTCGCTCTCCAGTGGTCAATCAGTTCGGGAATGAAATAGATTCCTGGTTCGATGGTGATTACAAAACCGGGCTCAAGGGGCCTTCCCAAACGAAGTGATTTCAGGCCGAATTGGGTGCTTTTGGGCACATTGTCATATCCCACAATTACCTCTCCCAAATTTTCCATATCGTGTACATCTAATCCCATCAAGTGTCCTGTTCCGCAAGGAAAAAATAGCGCGTGTGCTCCGTTTGCAACTGCTTCCTGCGTGTTACCTTTGGTAAATCCGAGGGCTTTCAGCCCGTCGAAAATAGTTTCGCATACGTGCAGGTGCACATCTTTAAAATTGACGTTGGGCTTCGCCATTTTAATGGCGTTGTTGTGAGCCTCCAATGTTATTTGATAAATCTCCTTTTGACGTTCGGTAAATTTTTTCGATACGGGAAATGTGCTGCTCATATCTCCTGCATATCCCAGGGGTGTTTCATAACCTGCATCCAGCAAAAAGAGTTGGCCCTCTTTTATGGTGTTGCCGTGATAGTGGTTATGAAGGAATTGGCCGTTGATGGTGGCAATAATCGGGAAAGAGAGATTTCCACCTGCTGCAAGTGCCGTTTCATGAACCACCGAAGCCACCTGGGCTTCCGTCATGCCGGGTCGGGCGAAATTCATTGCTCTTTTGTGCATCTCCGAGGTTACGGTCACCGCCATTTCAATTTCAATAATCTCTTCTTCCGACTTGATATTACGTTGATTGGCTATCGCTTCAATAAACTTTTTGCTCACTTTTGCGGAGATTTCTTCCTGCGAGTAACCCAAAAGATGATTTAACTTTAAAATATGCTCCGGTCTATAGGGTGGCAGGTACTGAATTTTCTCCTTATTAGTTTTTCTGAGTATCTCAGTTAATCGTGATAAACTACCGGTGTGCTTTACTCCTACCCTATCGGCCAACTCCCGAATACTTGGTTGGGAGCCGGTCCAAACAATTAAGTCTATGGTAACTTCATCGCCAAAGATATACTCTTTATCCTCGTCTATATCTATTATTGCCGCCAGATTGGGCTTGCTTATTCCGAAATAGTAGAGGAAAGTGCTGTCCTGACGATAAAAATAGGTGTTGTCTTCATAATTGATTCCACACTCATCATTGCCGAGAAAAAGCAGGATTCCCGATTTAAATTGATTTTTCAATTTTTCTCTTCTTGAGATATAAGTTTCTTTTGAGAACATAAGCTTTTATTTTTATGATTGTTATTGATCATTCGCACTAACTGCCATTGCTCCCGGAGCTAAGAGAGCGACTCAAGCATGCGCAGGTAGTTATTTGTTACTTCTCAGTACTAGTGTTCTTGTCGTTCCATTGCGGCGGTTCGATGTTGAGAATATGCTTTACAAAAAAGTCGCGCCGTTTTCTCTCACCATATTTTCCACCCATGGTATGCCTTTCTCCCGGAAGCATCACGAGATCAAACTCCTTATCATGTTTTATGAGCGCTTTTACCACCTGCATTGTGCTCGACGGGTCAACGTTGTTGTCCAAATCACTCATAATTAGCAGTAATTTGCCTTCCAGAAGGTGGGCATTCTCCATATTGGAAGAGGCAGCGTAATGTTCGCCGATAGGGTATCCCATCCACTGCTCATTCCACCATATTTTATCCATTCTATTGTCATGACATGCACAAGCGGAAACACCCACTTTGTAAAATTCGGGATGAAACAGAAGTGCTCCCATGGTGCTTTGGCCTCCTGCCGACATACCGTAAATGCCCATATTGTCAATATTCATTTCGGGATATTTGGCGGCAGCAGCCTTGATCCAGGCAATTCGGTCGGGGAAACCGGCATCTTTCAAATTTTGGAAGCATACATCATGGAAGGCTTTTGAGCGGTTGGCAGTTCCCATTCCATCTATCATGACAAGGATAAATCCCAACTCCGCAAGAGCAGATGTATACCGTTGCTCAATAGCGAACTGCTTTGGCACGTGTGAGTTGTGCGGCCCCGCGTAGATATATTCGATCACCGGATATCGTTGTGACGGATCAAAATTGGAAGGACGAACAATCATACCCCAGATGTCGGTCTTTCCATCACGCCCTTTTGCGCAGAAAACTTCGGGAAGATCCCATCCCACTGCCTTAACGGCAGAAATGTCCGGCTGTAAATCGGGTTTATAGATAACCTTACCGCCCTGCTCTACGGAACGCACAACCAGAGTAGGCACCAGATCTACCCTTGAATAAGAGTCAAACATATAGGCATAATCGTGTGAAAAAGTAACGCTATGATGCGCATTCTCCGGTGTAAGAGCCACTATTTTGCCGTTATCTATGTTGAGCAAATAATATTTTTCCAGATAAGGATCCTCATTTTTATCTATTCCGCACCCTATAAATAAAACTTGCCTCTTATTTTCATCCACCTTTACAACATCTTTAACAATCCATTCACCTTTCGTCAACTGCTTTTTAACTTTCCCAGTAAGCACATCGTACAGGTATAGATGACGCCACCCGTCCCTTTCCGAAATCCAAAGCATTTCGTCGGAATTATTGAACCAATATTGATAAAGAGAATAGTAATAGATGAAGGTATCGCACTCTTCATTTACAACAGGACGCAGTTCTCCCAAGAGATTCCCCGCATAAATTACATATTGCTGATGTCCGCGTCTGTTAAAATCGAAAGTGAAGAAATCGCTGTTTTTATTCCAACGGACATTGTCCAAATAGTATTGTTGTTCGACATTTGGAATATCGAAATGGACTATTTCGCCGGTTTCCACCATAAAAAGCGTAGGACGCCTTACGGGTAGAGCGTCACCGGGCTTCGGATATTCATACTCTTCCGTGAGAGGTTGCAATTGGGTGGTGGGCGATGAAGCTATTAGCAGCAACTTCCTGTATTCTACGGGACTGTATTTGCTGCACACGATTTTGCGCGAATCCGGCGACCAATAGATGTATGAAGAGTAGTATTCGTAAGGTGAGCCATCGTTGCTCAACTGCTTTCTTTCGCCTGTTTCAATATCCTTCACCCAGAGGTTTCCTTCGGAAATATAGGCCTCTTTCTTGCCGTCCGGAGAGGGCACGGTTGCTTTTTTGTCCTCTTTATCTATAAGCCCCCAGTAATATACCGTATAATCATTTTGCTTCTGAGATTTGGCTATTTTATAATCAGCCAATGTCATGAAATGGTCCACATCATTAATGGTGAAAAAGAGCGAATCTTTTTCAGGCCGCACCCGGCGAATAGGAAGATTGTTTGGGTCAACTTCCCGATTGAGGAACTTCGAAAGCTCTGCAGAGATGCGTTCCTTATCGAATGCCTTTTCCTGAGTTGCCGTTACCGGATCAATGATGAAATACTCACGTCCATCGGGAGTTTGTGTTTCATAGTAAAACAGACTTGTCCTATAGCCTGCCCTAACATTTTGGGCACCGTAGTAGTATTTTGAAGTAAATAATTCGGTATAGTTGTCAGCCCTTTGGTACAGGCCTTCAATCCCTTGGGCAGATAGCATCAAGGGAAAAAGCAAGAGTGCTATTAAAAAATAGTTTTTATGGTTCATAGTTGATAAAGTTTTAGTTTAAATAGCGTATAGCAGTAGGTTTGGGGGAATGGTTCGCCGTTACAGATGGGCTATTAACCATTAACCGCCAATGACTGCATCAAAGCCATTATCAATAAAAGTATTTATAATTTCCAATTGTCTCTCTTTGCTCGGTTCGTATAATCCTTTATCATCATAAACTCTTCCGAGTTTCTCATATTTTCCTGTTGCAATGTTATGATAAGGCAGAAGTCCTACCCTATCCGGCGCCCGTTTCAGTGATTTGATAAAACCAATGGTAGCGCTGATGTTTTCATCCGTGGTGTTGACACCCTCTATCAAGGGAATCCGGACGTGGTAAGCTTTGCCGCTTGCTGCAATAAATTGAAGGTTCTCGAGAATGATCTCATTGTCCACACCAACCCATTTTCTATGTATATCCGTGTCTAAATGTTTCAAATCATATAAAAACAGGTCTGTATGCGGTAAAATCTCTTCAATTACCGACTTTTTAGCATAACCCGAAGTATCCACAGCTCTGTGAATCCCCTCCGCACCACATTTTACCAGCAATTTTTTCAATTCTTTTGGATAGGCCAATGGCTCACCACCCGAAAAAGTCACCCCTCCGGCGGAAGAATCCATAATGGGGATTTCTTTGAGAATAGCTGCCATAACTTCCTCTTCCGAATAATTCCGCCCACTCATTTCCATAGAATTCGTAGGACAAACTTCGGCACATTTGCCACAAAGAGTGCACTTTGTAAAATCGGTTTGGATACCCTCAGCAGTTAATGCCAGAGCCTTTGCGGGACATATTTCCACGCAGGAAGAGCAGCCGATACACTTGTTTTTGTTGTAAAGTTTCTCGGTTTTAAAAGATTGGCTTTCGGGGTTGTGGCACCAAGTACACGACAACGGGCATCCTTTGAAAAAAACGGTTACACGTATACCGGGTCCGTCGTTAATGGAGTAACGCTTTATGTCGAACAAAAAAGCCATTTTTTTTAAGTTATGAGTAGGAAGTATGTAGTGTGTAGTGGTTTGAGATAGTTTCGAGTATCGGGGTAAGATAAGAATAGTAATGCTATGATAAACAGCGACTTCTTAATTTACTTGACACTATATGGATTTATTTAAAACGATTCGTTTTCGGTGCGCTCGATAACTTCCTGTTGCAGGTTATCATTCATATCGTTGAAATAATCGCTATAACCCGCCATTCTGACCAATAAATCTCTGTGCTGCTCGGGATTTTCCCTTGCTGCAAGCAAAGTTGCCGTATCTACTATGTTAAACTGCACATGGTGTCCTCCTTGCGAAAAATAGGTGCGGATGAGTTTACCAAGTTTTGCCACATCCTCGTCACGTTTGAGCAGACTGGGAAGAAAACGTAAATTAAGCAATGTTCCTCCCGATTTTACCTGGTCCAGTTTTCCAAGTGAACGTATTACTGCCGTCGGACCGTGTGTATCGCAACCGTGCGAAGGTGAAGTGCCGTCTGAAATGGCCTTCCCCGCCAAACGTCCGTTCGGAGTTGCCCCCATTATGTTTCCAAAATAGTTATGACAGGTTGTTGAGAGCATATTCAAATGATATTTGCCACCCTTTTTCCCGTTAGGGCGACCATCTATCAACTTGAAGAGATCCTCATAAACCCTCACTGCAATATCATCGGCGTAATCGTCGTCATTGCCGAAGAAAGGTGTGTTGTTCAGGATGCGTTGACGCAATACCTCTTCACCTTCAAAGTTTTTGGAAACAGCGTGAAGCAAGGTATCCATTGTGATGGATTTATCCTCGAAGACATGCTTTTTCAATACCGATAAAGAGTCGGTTATAGTGCCTAATCCGGTACATTGGATATATGTTGTGTTGTATCTAGGTCCCGCGTTGTAATAATCTCGTCCCTTTTTGATACAATCATCTATAATTACAGACAAAAATGTTGCCGGAGCATATTTGGCAAACATGCGATCGATGTAGTTGTTTATACGGATTTTCAGGTCTATGATGTATTTCAACTGTGCATAAAAGGCGTCGTAAAGCTCTTCAAACGATTTGAAATTGCGCGGATCTCCCGTTTCAATCCCCACCTTTTTGCCCGTTACGGGGTTGATCCCGTTGTTAAGTGTAACTTCAAGAATTTTCGGCACATTCAGGTAACCTGTAAGCAGGAAGGCCTCTTTTCCGAAAGCTCCCACCTCTATACATCCGCTGCAACCTCCCTCACGAGCATCTCGAATCGATTTCCCCGAGCGCAACATCTGCTGGACATAGATATCGGGGTTGAAGACCGAAGGATAACCGTGTCCCTGGCGAATAACCTTAATCGCAGCGTGCAAAAATTTATCCGGTGTACAGGATGCAATATGCACCGAATTACCGGGCTGAAGAATGTGCAACTCCTCGATAATTTCAAGCATAAGATATGAAACCTCATTCACCCCATCAGACCCATCAGGTTTCACACCACCGATATTGATATTGGTAAAATCGTTGTAGGTGCCGCTTTCACTTGCGGTAATACCAACTTTTGGAGGCGCAGGCTGATTATTTACCTTTATCCAGAAACATGAGAGAAGCTCCTTTGCATCCTCACGAGTTAACTTCCCGTTTGCCAAATCATTTTGGTAAAAAGGCGCAAGATGCTGATCGAAATGGCCGGGATTAAAGGCATCCCAACCGTTCAGCTCGATAATAACTCCCAAATGCATGAACCAGTACATCTGAATTGCCTCCCGGAAATTGCGCGGTTTCTTTGCCGGTACCCAACGACAAACTTCCGCTATCTGCAACAACTCTTTTTTCCGCTTCGGATCCTTCTCCGCTTTCGCCATCTCTTCGGCTTTTTCCGCATATCGCTCAGCTAACCTGATGATAGCGTCGCAAGAGACCGCCATAGCCTTCAACTGCTCTTCCTTATCGGTGGCCTCAGGGTCAGTGAAGTAATCCAGCTTGGCAATCTCCTCATTGATCTCCCTTTTGAAATCGAGCATTCCCTTTTTATAGATTTTCCCATCCAGACAGGTGTGTCCGGGGGCACGTTGTTCCATGAATTCCGTAAAGAGTCCTGCTTCGTAGGCGGCTCTCCACTCCTCGGGCACGAAATTGAAGATACGTTCGCGTTGGGTGCGGCCTTGCCAATAGGGAATCACTTCGGTCCGATAGGTTTCTATATCCTCCCGACTGATGGTGTAGCGCTGTTGCTCACGTGTGTTGAGCACGTTCAGATCTTCGACCGTATGGCAGGTGAGTTCGGGGAATGTGGAGACAGCTTTCGGCTTTTCACCTCGCTCTCCCACTATCAACTCATCTTTACCGATGTAAATGGCTTTTTTCTCGCAAATTTCCAGAAAGTTCAGGGCACGCATCATCGGAATGGAGAATTTTCCATTGTTTTCCTTGTAAAAGCGGGTGGTTATCAGAGCTCGCTCAATGGATAAAGTTGCAGGAGTTGTAATACTCTCTTCCCTCAAATCCTGTATGCGGCGGTTCATGCCCGGTCTTGCATGATTTTCTCTGTAGAAATTGCCTTCCCGATTCGATTTTCGCTCAGGAATACTGTTTTTTGACTTTATTTTTTCGAACATTTCTTAGCTATTTGAGATGAAATGTAAAGATAGTGATTGTTTTTAGATTTGTGTGATTCGGATGCCTTTCTCTGCTCTGTCCGACAAGTAAACCGGACGTGACGAAATCCCAAGCTCCAAAATCAGATTAATCGACAAAACAAAGGCTCAGATATGAATAAATGAAAAGATTTTTCTTTCCATTACAAAAAAATATTTTGCTATATTTTAAAATAATTCTAATTTTGCACAAGATGGATAAATGTTATTTATTATGAGCATCAAAGAAATCAAATTGTCGGAACAATACGTTGCACCCGACATCGAAGTTATCGAAATAGAACTGACCCAAAACATCCTCCAACAAAGTGGAGAGTTTAATTTACCTGACTACACGGATGGAGGACCCGCTTGGTAGGAACGGTGAGTTCTGAGTCCTTAATTTTGTGTTTATAGTTCCGCAAGATGAGAACAATGAACTACTCGTAATCGGTAATTAGCCAACAGCCAATTAAAAAGAAAAGTCATGAAATTTAAACTATTTATATTATTTGCACTAATCACCCTGTTGGGTGTAAGTTGTGAGCGCAATATCAATCCTGAACCTGATGTGAATGAGGTAAGAATGGTTACCATCAGTGCAACAACACAATCTGAAACCAAAGTATCATATACTGACGACCCTATCTCGGTTGCATGGGAGTCCACCGACAAAATAATGCTGGTCGGGTATGACGCCACTAATGCTTATGTGGGAAAATCCGTATTTACCAAAAGTGGAACCACCGGCAATAAATTTTCCGGATTAACGATAGCCGGTGCCGCAAAATATAAAGCCTTTTATCCCGCGGATGCCGTCCAGCTGGACTCGCTCGGCAATGTCATACATGATGTGAACGGAGTCGTACCGCTTCCCGGCTTTGAATTTTGGGAACAAACGCAGAACGGAGATAATAATACGTCACATATCAACGAACACCTCTTTATGAGCGATGAGACGGGCAGACTCATAACCGATACCTTTCAAATGGCCGCTAAGAGCAGTATTATAAAGTTTGTCCTCTCCAACATACCTTCCGATTTAACCCTCACGAAAATATTGTGGAAAACTGAGGAATCATTGAACGGGTATACCCATTGGGCGGCCCTTAACATTTCCAACGTAGCTCAAGGTACAACATCCCTGACCGCATATCTCGCTTTCCCCCCTTGCGATATGGTCCTTGGAAATACCGGAAGGGTAAAGGTAATGTTGATAGGCTTAGCGAAATCCTACGAATGGATTAGTGACCAGACTACCGGCAAGACCTACGATCCGGGAAAACGCTACACCGCTACCATAAACATGGGTTGGTCAACGGCCAAGACTGAATTCACCTTCGCCATCAATCCGAACAAGAACACGACATACAATATCAAGCTGAAAGAAACTTCTACCACAGTCCCCGCAAAGCTGACGATCTACTGGGGAGAAGGAGCGCCACAAACCATCAATGCAGGAACTAACATTACAAACGGTATTCTTGCTAGTCATTTCTACGGCGACAAGGGTGAACGTGTCATAACCATCTACTCCGAAGAAGTACAACCCGCCAATAAACAGATGCCCCAGCTCACATTTGAGGCTGATCAGTGGCTCACTGCCGTACTTACTCCATTTCCGAATTTCGGACCGACAGCGACGGATTTCAGTTCGTGTTTCTACGGCTGCAACAACTTAGTCTCCATTCCGGCCGGACTTTTCCACAACAACACGCTTATAAATAATTTTTATCGATGCTGTTCGCACTGTACAAAATTGTATATAAAGCCCGGACTTTTCCCTCCTGCAGGCTCCACCTTCTTTGCAAATAGAGGAAACATGAATTGGAGTGAGTGTTTTAACAAGGTAGGGGAGCAACTTACAAATGCAGGTGAAGCTCCTCCGCTGTGGACTTATGGCCGAGGAGGTAATACCTGGACATATACAGATTGTTTTAAAGGAGCCCTCAGATTGACCAACTACGCAACTATTCCTAACGATTGGAAGTAGCTTTAACAATGCCCCAAGATAGATTTAAAAATCCCTCTCTCCATTGGTTAGAGGGATTTTTTGTGGGTTTCGGATTGTGGGTAATTAGTTCAGGACTCCAACAATGACTGTTCGCGCAGTTTGGCGATAAATGCGTCTGTGTCTTTTTCGGCTGTAGTTTGATGTATGGAATACTTGTTCATCAGCAACCGTATCAATTCCTCTCTGTTAAACACTCCTTTCCGCATCTGCTCCAACAGGAATGTCGCAGAATCGTTTAGTCGTATCATTCTCATCATATTGAGGTTCTCTCCGCTTCGCGGAATGATCACATAGTGGTCACCGACTTTTCTTACTACGCATCCCTCCTTCAATTTCAGAATCGTACTCATTTCCCTTATATTTTTTAGTTTTTACCGAAAATCGTCTCCACACCGCCAAAACCATTCTTCGTATCAGGTAAGGCTGCCGGCATAACAGTTGAAAGAGTTTCCACACGAAACTTCCCTTAATCACCCTCTGCCCGCCCCTTATTACCTCCACTGCCTCCGCAATGATATCATCCTTTTGGCAGGTTTCAACGCAGCGCAGGTTGCCATCACCCTGAAGGGTAACTGTGTGGGTATCATATTTTTTTACCCTGTGCAGCAAGTGGTTGCCGTTTGCCAATTTTACAAGCAGCAAATTTCCTTTTGCTATCGAGCGGTCGTCGATTTTCCGCAACACTATTTTATCGATCCCGCCCCTTATCATGGGAAACATGCTGTTTCCTTTTCCCACTATCTCTACCCGGTGACCTGATGCTACCATCTCGGCCACCTTGTGAAACATGGCGCTGTTGCTGACCGTTGCCCGTGTTACAGTACTCATAAGATATCGATATTTTTGTTAAGAAGCGACCCGGAGAGGGCTACTGCCTCACGGTCAGGCCTGTTGCGGAGCCTGTAAAAAGGCACCCTTTCAGCGATATCCAACACCGTGGATATGACATTCTGCCTGTGTCCTTCATCGGACTGCAACAGGGCGGCTGACCGGAATAACTGTGCATAGGCCTCTACGCCCAATGGACCTATGAGAATGTTTTCGCCATGCTGCTCCAACTGCACGAGAGCCACCGTTTTTGCAGAGACATTGCGATAGCAGGGTGTGCTGCCGCTCCACGGTGCCCCGAAAACGAGTACTTCATCGTTATCCATGATGCGCACGATAGGCTCATCGTCGTTCAATAGGGAGCATCCCGGCACATGCTTTAGCCACAGTCTGCTGTGAGTACTCTTACCCGTACCGCTTTCGCCAAGAAATATCAAAGCTTTGCCCCCGTGCTCGATTACCGAGGCGTGGAACTTCAGCGTCCTGTAGGGAGCCGACGCCAATAAAAATGCGATACGAAGAAGGGAAACTGCGAAAAATTGCTCTCGCGGGTCTGTTAACGATAGGTTGCTCTTGTAGTTCCTTTTATCCGCCGAGGCGAGCATCATATATTCCACACCACCTCGCTCCATTGCAACCAATATTTTGCCTTCGCGGTGATAAATGTTGAACATTATTCCATCTAAGCAAACCTCCTCGCTTGGCTTGCAGGCTGGCTTCTCCAGTCTTTCATTTCCCTCGAAAAGCAGCAGAGGCGGCAATAAGTTAGGTGATATAGTTCTACCGGATGGTGGTACAACCATAAACGGCGTAAAATTGGGCAACAGTTGAACCGTATCCTCCAGTGAGGGGGTCTCTACGACCAAAAGGTGTCCCGCAATAGTATAGTATAACCGCTTCATCAATTCTTAAAATTCTTTTTTAAGTCGGTAGATTATCCTTGTAAAAGGAAGTATGGCACAATGTTGCGGCGAAATGGAACCAAACTTTATTGATCGCTTCAGCGTGCCGACGTACGAGAACCACATACCCGCCATCTTCTCTTTGGGACGTTTTTTACCCGGCTTGTGAAAACCGAAGTTCCCATTCTCAATGATGTCATGCATTACCTTGTCTGCATGACGATTGTTGGAAATCATCGGAAAGGGGAATATGAATTCCGGTGCCCCCAAGTGATCTACGGCGATACGAGCGAAGAGTTGCATAGGGTAAAGTAGGGCAAATCGCTTGGCGAGACTCTTAAACTCGTCGCCATCTATCTCTTTCCGGTGCTTATGCAAAAACAGAACCCAGTCGCACACCTGTCGCAGTCCCACACCGAAGTTAACGAAATGTATAAACAGGTGTTGGAACAGGAAAAAAGCGTTGAACGTCACCGGCAATACCGGAATCGATAATTCTTTGTCAAGCTCCACGGCAGCAAATTCCCCTTTTGTCAAAACTGCCTCCTCAAGAGGTTTAAACATCCGGTTGTACCGCCAATTGCTGAAGTAGGTGGAATTACTGTGGTTTTCCACACTTATGCCGTTTCGCTTGTACTGGTTGTGTACAGCCCCGCCCGGTTTGATCTCAACGCCCTTTTGTGTTAGCCACTCATTTGCCCGCTCGTAATCTCCTTTCACATAGAGTAGCAGATCGATGTCGCCAGGATTCCTCAATAATGGCTCGGGATAGTTTACACCGTTGGCCAACCCTTTCAGTAAAAGAAAAGGAAAACCCTCTCGCAAGTACTCCTCCTGCAGCTCTTTAAGCAATCTGATCATTTTGAGGTTCGTCTGCTTTGTCTGCTCCATCACAGCAATAAACCGCACAGTAATATCATTAGGAGGAAGAGACTCTGCCGGAAGTGACAGCACTCTATCGGCGACAAGCGCGCTGACGCTCTGCTGATACGCCATAGCCGCTATCTCATTCCAAACCGACTTGTCAATCCCCTCGAAATCACTCGCTTTGAGCGGGCGACCCCAAATAGCTGAACTCAGCAGGTGCAGGAAGTAGGATTTTGCAGTCTGCTCCATGGTCGACGTCGTCATGTTGCTTTTGTACAAATTATCACAAATATAACTCCTTTTAGCGAATCATAAAAAAGTCCGCTTACATCATTTTTATTACCTTTGTAGCAGAATAGGAATTATTTCCAATATTTATGAAAGCAACGCTCTCTTTTACAAACTCCATTACTAAGGGGTTTCGGCTCCGGATAGCGCTTATTGTCCTTCTGGGACTATTAGGGGTCTTCTTTTCGCTCGCTTTCGTCTGGTGCTCGAAACTTGTTATCGATATTGCCACCAAGGCACGAGAGGGTGAGTTGACGTATTACGCCCTGTTGCTTATCCTGCTGATGGCTTTTAGCATACTCTTTCGCGTCATTGATGTTCGACTGCGGAGAATGACGGAGGTAAAACTTGGCAATGCTATCCGATACAACCTCTTTTCACAGTTACTTTACACCCGCTGGCAGGAGTTGTCGTTGCTACATAGCGGCGATATGCTCACACGGTTTATCAAGGATAGTGATGAAATGGTGAATGTGTTGGTTACTGCGGTACCCCTCTGCATTGTTGCCGCAGCGCAATTTGCAGGTGCCCTCGTAGTGCTCTACATATTAGACCCCATGCTGGCAATTATATTGGGTGTCGCTTTACCGATTATCGCCCTATTAGGTAAAACCTACTCCCGTCTGATGCACAAGTACACCCGCGAAGTAAAGGAGAGTGAAAGCCAAATAACTTCCATGGTGGAGGAGAACCTGCAAAACCAACCGGTCATACGCACCTTTGAACGGCAAGAGAGCGAGCTGGGACGACTACAGGATTTGCAATCGAGGTTGCACGGCAGCGTGGGTAAGCGTACCGGAGTTTCGGTGATTGCCAACCTGATAATGGGCATAGCGTTTAGCGGAGGCTACCTCACCGCCTTCCTGTGGGGCGCTTACGGATTGGCGAAGGGCATTGTTACCTTTGGCATCATGACGGCCTATTTACAACTTGTGGGAAGGCTCCAGCGCCCCTTATACGACCTGATGCGACTGCTTCCTTCCCTTGTTACCGCGAAAGCATCGATAGAGCGACTGATTTACCTTACCGGTTTTGCAAAGGAAGAGAGTGGGGATTCCATATACTTGCAAGGTAATGTTTTGCTTCTCGTAGATCAATTGACCTTTAGCTACAAGGGAAGTGCGAAACCCGTGTTACGTGATTTTTCCATGACGGCAAAAAGCGGCACTATGGTGGCCCTGACAGGAAAGACGGGCGCGGGCAAAACTACCTTTTTGCGGCTCCTTCTTGGACTGGTAAAACCCGACAGCGGCACTATCCGCATCGCCGATGAGAAGTACTCTCTGGATGTTTCGGAAAAAACACGGGCAAATTTCGTCTATGTACCACAGGGCGGTTCTCTTTTCAGCGGCACGATACGCGAAAATCTGCTATTGGGAGACCCAAATGCAGACGATGACATATTGAGTCAGGTACTCACAATCGCTGCAGCCGACTTTGTTTTCACTCTTCCGGAGGGACTGGATACGGTCCTGGGGCAAGACGGGGGCGGACTCTCGGAGGGACAGGCACAACGCATCGCCATTGCCCGTGCGCTGCTGCGAAAAGGGAAAGTGCTGCTTTTCGATGAGGCAACTTCGGCTCTTGACACAGAGACCGAAAAACGATTCCTGAACAACTTGAAAGCTTCACTTCACGACAGGATAGCTATTTTTATCACCCATAGCGAGGAAGTAGCCTGCTTCTGCGACTACCGATACCATTTGGGTTCTGAATTTTGAGTTAGGAAATAATCAGCTATAACTGACTCTAACTGGTCTATTTCGTTTTTTAACAAAATAGACCAGTTGAATTCTTTTTTCATCCAAAAAGGTACTTTAACTTTACACCTGTTAATATCTTTCGCTGCAACAAGAACGGAATCAAATTCAGCGTAACCATATGTCACAAGTAGACGATAATTTTAAACTATACCAATTATGGAACAAGAGACTAAGAACTATTTGGCGACACGAGTCTACGTTGCGCCCGACATCGAAGTTACCGAAGTTGACCTGACCCAAAACATCTTATCCGGCAGTCTGCCCGATATGCCGGGAGAAGATTGGTAATTTATTACGCTTAAAGCCTACAATTATGAAGACTAAATTATCAATTATTGCTGCACTCTTTGCCCTTATTTTGACAGGCTGCGCAAAGGAAAATAGAGATCCTAAAATGGTTACGGTTACGGTTTCCATGACCTCTCCTGAAGATGACGCTGCTACTCGTGTATCTCTCACACCCGATTCGGGAACGCCTCAAGGCTTAATCCTCAAATGGGAGACAACGGACAAGCTGATGCTTTGCTTTGAATATAACGCCAATTATTATCACGTAGATGCAAATATAGACCCGGGCAGCATAAGTGCCAATGGTAAAACTGCCGATTTTAATTTTACCATTCCTACCCAAATCCCTTCCGGTGCTAACTTCAATTTATACGTCGTTTATCAAAAAACAAATGGTAATAGTACGGATGGCGGTCGTTTTCAACCCGGCACAAAAAAATATGATTTGGAAAAGACTGAAAAAGACTGCATCACATTAGATCAACTCAGTCCTACCAGTCAAAGGGGTATATCACGGCCTATGCTCTATTTCGAAAAAACTAACATTACCAACACGGCAACTCCTGACATTGGTCCAATCAACCTTATACACGCAGGGTGGATAATGGCGATACATTTTAAAAACAACACCGGCGCCGAGATTGATTTGCCGGAATTCATTGCGTTTGGAAAAGATAATCTTACTTGGGTATTTAATTCGGATTATTATGTTGGTATTACATCATTTGATTTTTCCAACCATACTTTCTCTTCTTCCGCTTCTACCAAAGACTGGTTATATTTGAATATAAACGAAGATAGTAATAGCCCTTTATTTGGGGACAAATTGGCAGCGGGTGCTTCCATTATATTTTATCGTTGGGTAGCAAGCGGCACAAGTATTCCTGCATTGGGTGGGGATATTTGGTTCTCTAATTGGGAGGGTGATACAAATAGTTCCATGCTACCCGCCAGAACAATAACCTATGGTAAAACTTACAATGTCTACACCATATGGAATGGAGATGGTGACTTCGCATTTTCAGCCCCCTATTAAAATGCCGAATTTGGGATAATTTCCGGACAATAATAACCATTCATCTTAAGCAGCACCCCAAAAGTCGAACAACTTTTAGGGTGCTGTTCAAAGTTAGGGGATTTTTTGTTGGTATCAATCATTTTATAGTCCTGGATTATTAGTAACTCATTCAGAGTAACTTTTTTTTTATAATTTTTTAATAAAAGTTATTAATCATATTAAAAATAAAAATATACCTTTGCGCTCCGGTAGAACAAATTATATGATTATGAATACAACGGAATTCAGATCGTCGGAACAATATGCCGCACCCGACATTGTAGTTGTCGAAATTGAACTTAACCAAAACATCCTCCAGGCAAGTGCAGAGCTTCCAGACATTGGAGACGGAGGAGACGCTTGGTAGGAATAATTAGTACTTAGCAGGATAAATAATAAATTAACCAAATACAGGGCTAACGGCCAACGGTCGACGGCTTAAATAAAAATAGGCATGAAACTCAAACTATTTATTTTAATACTGCCCATCCTATTTGCGGCAAGTTGTAATCGCGAAGTTCTTCCCGAACCTGAGGAGAAAGGGGGAGAAATTGTTACCATAAATGCAACGATCCCAACTGAAACCCGCGTAGCATACGATGACGGTACGCTCAAACTCTCTTGGGAGGCCAACGATCAGCTCTTGCTTGCCGGATTTGACGGCACAACTTATAAAGGAAGCTCTACATTTACCTATACCGGAACCGGCAATAGTTTTTCCGGAACAACAGTACCTGGTGCCACTACCTACAAAGCCTACTATCCCTCAACCTTAACGATAGATGCAGACGGCAATGTGCAACTTCCAGGTAACTTCTGGCAACAGACACAGAGTGGGGACAATTCTACTGCGCATCTCAACAGCAAGCTGTTCTTGAGCGACGAAGCGGCTAACCCACTGACCGAGAGATTTGCATTAGTGATGAAGAACAGTATAATCAAATATGTACTCAGCAATATACCGGAAGGGGTTGGAGCGCTCAGCAAACTGGTTTGGACCGTAGAGACCGATGCGGGAGGACTTACCCGATGGGGTACGCTTAACATGAGCGGCGTAACTTTCTCATCTTCCGTGAACAGTCTGACCGCTTTCTTCGCTTTTGACCCCAACGTAATGAAGATCGTCGCCGGCGGAAAAGTGAAAATAACGCTGATCGGTGACCAATCGTACCAGTGGAGCACCACTGTTACAAACAAAAAGGATTATTCTGCAGGAAACCGCTACAATGCTACCGTAAGTGGCATTTGGGTATTAGCCTCTACATCTTTACGCTATACCATTACAACAACTGCATCCGGCACGACATACAACATCAAGCAAAAAGAAGCCCTCCCCAGTCCTGCCAATCTGACGATCAACTGGGGGGATGGGAATGAAACAACCATAGCTAAAAACGCTTCTCTTACAAACATAATCGATTCGCATGTCTATGCAACTCCAGGCAATTATACCATCACCATTACCTCCGACCAGGCAGACCCGACTCAAAAACAGATCCCGCAGATCATATTCAATGGCTCCTCTAATGCAGACAACGGCGACAAGTTTCTGACTGCTATACTCGATCCATTTCCATTTATGGGTACTAGTGCGGGAGCAACTAATTTCTCCTATTACTTTAATGGCTGCACAGGACTATCCTCCATTCCGGAGGGACTGTTCAGCAATAATGAGCAAATAACAAATTTCAGTTACAGCTTCCAAGGATGCACAGGATTAACCTCTATTCCGAAAGACTTGTTCAAGTACCAGAAGAATGTATCCACATTTCAAAGCTGCTTCTGGGGCTGCACCGGATTGACTAACATCCCACCAGAACTGTTCAGCCATAATACGATGGTAAAATATTTCACTGCTTGCTTCAGAGTTTGCACCGGATTGACCTCCATCCCCAATGGACTGTTCAGCAATAATCCAATTGTGCTACAATTCAACGAATGTTTCATGGGCTGTACCGGATTAACCGGCAACATTCCGGCAGGAATGTTCAGCAACAATACTGAAGTGACAACTTTTGCAAGCTGTTTCTCCGGCTGTACGGGATTAACCGGTAGCATTCCGGCCGGGATGTTCAGCAACAATACGAAAGTGGTAAATTTTTCAAGCTGTTTCAACAATTGCTCAGGACTAACCGGCACAACCCCGACAGACCTATTCAGGTACAATACGGTGGCGACAAACTTCTATTATTGTTTCAGAAACTGTACAAGGTTGCAATTAACGCAGGATATTTTCCCGTCACCGGCTACAAACATTGACTTTTTTGTAGGTAGAGGAGGGATTAATTTTGGAAAGTTTGGTGAAAATGTAGGATCTTTTGCCGGGACACCCGCCGGCACTGCACCCGCACTATGGGAATTTAATACAGGTGGAGCAACATGGACTTTCGCCGACTGTTTTAAAAACGCCAATGTAACCAACTATGGTCTTATTCCCAACAATTGGAAGGGACTTTAACTCAATCTTATGATAATATGACGCGAGTGGAGGGATTTAGTCGTTTCACTCCTACATCCCATTCCACTCGCCGTGGGGCCCTGGCAAGCGAAAGGATTGAAGAGATTTTTCCAAGGCTTATCATTTCGAGAATATCCTCGAAATGATGAATCACATGTTTATTACTATTTACACATGCTTCTTTTGCCCTATCCTCCTGGCATGGGATTCAAGTCATTGTATAATAGCAATTTACAATCATTACCCATATGCTGAAATATAATGACAAAACTTTGGAAGTATCATTATTGAGTTGTAATTTTGAGCATATAAATCAAAGAACTGCACCATAGGTTGATTCTATAAATCATAAAACACAAAGAGTATGAATGAAAATATACAGGAAAAAGAAACTCATGATTTATCACCCATTGTACATGCTATAGGTTCTGACCTCGAACAAACACAAGTACGCATGATTACCTCGGCTAATGCCAACATGCTATTCCATTATTGGAAAGTGGGGCATTTCATACTCTACCTACAAAAGAAAGAGGGCTGGGGAAGTAAGGTCATTGACAATCTTTCAAAGGAAATCCGCTCTCAGTATCCCGACAAGAAGGGTTATTCTCGCAGGAACATATTCTATATGTGCCAGTTTGCAAGTGATTATCCACTGGTAGTTTTGAAAGAAATGGGTAAAATGGATAACATACTTATTAGTCCTTCTGTTGAGAATGTATTACAACGAACAAATCAACTAAACCAAATTGTGCAAGAACCTCTTGCACTAATTCAAGATAATGATAATCAACATCATACAATCGTGCAACAACCTATTGCACAATTAAACGAAGTGTCAGAAACACTCTCTTCCATTTACCACGTAGATATTACTAAAATTGAGGAACTCTTCAAGTTCTCTGCCGTTGTTCGCACTAACTGGGCAAGTCATGTAATACTACTCAATAGCAAACTTCCATTAGGGGAACGCTATTGGTACATCACTCAAGCTGTAGCAAACGGATGGAGCAGTACTGTCTTGCAAATGCAAATAAAAACTAATCTTTTCGCTCGGCAAATAAAGGCAAATAAAGTAAGCAACTTTTCTGCACGCCTGCCAAAACCACAAAGCGACCTTGCCAACTACCTAATGAAAGACCCTTACATATTTGATGTGATGGGGCGAACAGAGATAATGGCAGAGAAGGACATTGAACGGCAGCTTGTATCGCATATCACAAAGTATCTGCTTGAAATGGGTAGCGGTTTTGCATTCGTGGCACAACAGAAGCATTTTGAAGTGGGCGACTCAGATTTCTATGCCGACCTGATTCTCTATAACATCAAACTACATGCCTATGTTGTCATTGAGCTCAAATCCACACCATTCAAGCCCGAATACATGGGGCAACTTAACTTCTATATCAATGTTGTAGATGATTTTTTACGTGGTGAACACGATAACAAAACTATTGGTTTACTTCTCTGTAATGGCGGCAATAAGATAATAGCCCAATATTCTCTCTCCGGTTACGACCAACCTATTGGCGTGAGTGATTATCAACTCACAAAGGCAATTCCAGAAAATCTCAAATCTGCATTGCCTACTATAGAAGAGGTAGAAGAAGAACTGTCAAAGATTGTAGATCAGAACATATAGTAATCACAAACACACAAACGGTTCAAAGAGGGATTTAGTCGTATACGCTCCGACATCCGACGATAGAATCCCTCTCTCCGGGATTTGCGCGCTACGCGGAGCACATCCCTCCCCGCCTGCGGCGGGGCGATGCAAAGCACGAGGGATTTAGTCGTTTCACTCCTACATCCCTGACTACTCGCCGTAGGGGCCCTTACAAGTCGAAAGGCCTGAAGCTACGCTTCAAAACTCAATACTCGATACTCGGAACTCAGAACTAACAGAATCCCTCTCTCTCCGAGGGATTGTGCGCTTCGCGCATTCCCTCCCCGCCTACGGCGGGGCGATGCAAAGCACAAAAAAAATGGCACATGGAGGGATTTGGTCACTGCGTTCCCACATCCCTTACCACTCGCCGTGGGGGCCCTTACAAACCGAAAGGCTTGAAGCAGAGCTTCAGTTTTTATACAACTGTCTCGTCCTGAAAAAAGTTGACACATTTTGTTAAACTTTATTGTCTTCACTTTTTCTTTTATTTATGCCGCTTTTGTCTGACTGTAAACTTTAGACGGGGTTTGCAGATCTAATGACCAATGCGG
>Ga0255341_1001845_pt1 | contig 28546 bp, 17 predicted proteins | sample wastewater_treat_8_FD_192418 | JGI IMG/M metagenome (GOLD analysis project Ga0255341, IMG submission 192418) | Wastewater microbial communities from Lulu Island WWTP, Vancouver, Canada - plant12 | ecosystem: Engineered > WWTP > Wastewater > Unclassified | place: Canada: Vancouver, British...
CGGGATCTGAAGATCACAAGAATAAACGAAATGAGTATAATGCCCAGGCCAGCCAGTTCGCCAGGGAGCGGAACACTCTTAACAATCAGACCCGTGAATGTGTTGAAGAAGCACAAAAGCACAAGGAACTCCGTGATCAGTTCAATAAAGAAGTTCAGGATCTTAAGGATAAGAGAAATGAGCTCAATGAACAGGCTAATGTTCTTTTTGGAGATATTGATGCCTTCAAAAAGGAACATGGCGGAATAAAGAGCCGGAGTATCAAGGAACTTCATAAACAGATTGAACACCTTGAGTTCAGACAACAGACTGAGGTATTTACTACTGAAAAAGAACGTGAACTCATTGAAAAGATCAAGTCTCTTAAAGAACAACTTCGTGAGCAGGAAGTTGAAATTGAACAGAACAAGGAGATAAAGGAAAAGATAGCGCTTGCAAAGGATCTCCGACGGCAGGCTTCTGATATCCATGACCATGTAACCCAGCTGGCTGAAGATGCGCAAAAGCACCATGACCTGATGGTGGAGTGTTACAGGAAAGCAGACTCGTCCAGGGAAAAGGCAGATGAATCTCATAAAAAATTTGTCGAGGCCCAGGAAGCTGCGGACAATGAGCACAAGCTCTTCATTGCCTGCCAGAAGGAACTCCGCGATTATGACAAGGTAATTGGCGGGCTTCGCAAGAAGAATAAAAAGGTCAAAACAACAAAAGAGCAGAAAGAAGTCAGGAAAGAAGCAGAACAGATCTTTTCACAGTTCAAGGCTGGTGAAAAACTCACCACAGAAGACCTGCTTCTTCTCCAGCGTTCAAAGCTCTTATAATCCCAAATTCTTTTTTTCACGAAATCATTTATAGGAAAGTAACTAATATCATTGTAATGGGTTTTACCAGGACATTAGTCCTCAATATCGACCGCGATGATGATATCGGCTTTAAAGCTGATGTTGAAAGTCCGGTGACAGGCAGGGATGCCTGCCTTGATGCTGCAATTCGCCTTGCCCTTGCTGATCCTGAGGATTCAGATCTCAATGCGATATTCCAGGCGGTCTCTACTTATGACAAATTAATCGCCGATGGAGAAGAAGCTGAAGTTGCCGTGATTGGAGGTAACCATTTCAGGTTTATTGAGGGTGACAGGAAGATTGCAAAGCTGCTGGACGAGGTTATTCAAAAGACCGGCTGCAACCAGTGCATTCTTGTCACTGACGGGGGAGAAGATGAGTATATTCTGCCTATTATCCAGAATAAGATAAATATCACTTCGATCCAGAGGGTTGTTGTATCACAGATGCCAAACCTTGAGGGGACTTATTATATCCTCAAGAAACTTTTCAGTGACCCAAAGATATCTAAGACTGTCCTGGTCCTTCCAGGGCTCACTCTTCTCCTTTATGCGATAAGTTATGCGGTAAACCGTCCGGAGATTGCGACGATGGTGATTGCCGGTTGCGTAGGTGGTTACCTGTTATACAAAGGATTTTCACTGGATGAGGTCGTCAGAAGTGAGGTTGTAGACCTCAGGTCAACTCTTTACAGGGGAAGGTTCTCCTTTGTTACATATATCGGGGGGATCATCTTTGCCATAATCGGAGTTGTGGAAGGAACTTCTGCCCTGACTAATTTCTGGGACGGGAGCGGTATATTTCCGATGGCGATTATCTTCCTCTGGGGTGCTGTTGCCTGGTTCACTCTTGCTGCAATTACAACCTCACTTGGATCAATAATTGACAGTTTCCTGTATGAACGTGAGAGCCTTTCACGCGCAGTTATCTATTCCTACTTTATCAGTGCGATCGGTGTACTGGCCTTTGGAGGGATGAGTTATACCCTCTCTAATTTAAGCCTTGATCAGTTTCCAATTACACAGGATCTGGGAATTACTTATATTATTCAGGGAGCGATTGGCGGACTTGTCTGTGCTTTTGTAGGGATCATTCTTCAGCATTTTATCTCCATCTGGGCCCATGATAAAGGAGAGGCCATATCTTTTCAATAATTTTTTTGACCAGTGCTATAGAGTCACCTATAAATTCTCAACCGTCTCTTTTGACCATATAAGATCTCGTAGAGGGCTGGATATGAGTAACCTGAATTATTACCTTAAAAATTTCTTTCTTGCACTTTTCATAACCGGGCTGTTAAGCGTGCAGGTTTCTGCCATTACAGCAGATGCCTTGTTCAGACCGGCCCAGGGAATGGCTCCACTGAATGTGATGTTTAACGATGCATCAACTGGAAAACCGATAGAATGGCATTGGGACTTTGGTGACGGGCATACCGGAGACGGGCCTGTAATCATGCATACTTACATGACACCCGGAACTTACACGGTGACTTTAATGGTGCTGGATGCCCAGGGTTTATCAGATACGGTCACTTTTAATAAGGCTATTACAGTAAATCCCGGCCTGTTTATGCCGGTTATGCCGATGAACATGCCAACGTTCTCTGCTGATTTTACCGGAGGACCACAATCAGGACCGGCTCCTCTCTCTGTATCCTTTTCAGATCTCTCAAAAGGTGATCCAGATAGCTGGTTTTGGGATTTTGGGGATGGTGCAACTTCCACAGAGAAAAATCCTGTTCATATCTATTCTGCACCAGGATCCTACACCGTGACCTTGAAGATCTCCAGGGAATCGGCCACGGGGATGAAGGAAAGGAAAAATTACATCACCGTTACCCAAAATACCGGAGGATATGAAAACCAGGCTGTAAGTTCAGATTCTGCTATTCCCCAGGTGGGGGAAAGGCCAGTACAAAGCATGATGGTAACGGAAGATGAGACTTCTGAATTTACTTTTTCGATGGGAACAGAGCTCGTGGAAACGGATTACTGTCTCTCAGGTTTAAACCTGACCGCAGAAGTTGCGACAATAAGCTTGGGAGAGGACTTTATTATCAATGTCAATGGCAGACCCCTTGAGAAGGTATATGTCTGGATCTCTTCAGAAGATACATTAAAAGACGGGAATTTCCCGGTAATATTGGATGAGGGGATGGTATTTGATAGTCAGGAAGGTCCGTATACTATTGGTTCTTTCATTCCTGATGCAAAATCCGGCCTTATGATCTCTGACCTGGTTATCAGTGATGACCCTGGCCATGGAACGGCCTTATACGGGCTTTTGGCACTTGATAAGGATGGAAAATATTCCTTCACGATTCAGGCAGCCCTGGCAGCACCAGGCAATTACATAATTAATGCAGTTTCAGGAGAACCAGATAAAACGGGTGATTGTATTAATAAATTGCAGGTTACAATCCTGCCATAATGCATTTACCAATACACAAAAGCATTTTAATGTTAGTATCCAAAAGGTGATCTTCTATGAAAATGTTAAGAATTATAAAGATTTCCGGGGTCATTGCATGTATTCTTCTTTTGACTGCCGGATTTGCAGCTGCATTCTCGATGTCATCAGGGGTATCTTCAACTTCTTCATCAGGAGGTTTTTCATCTTCCAGCAGCAAATCCAGTAATCTTGGATTTAGTTCATCCACCCTTGTGATGACCGGGGGGAGTCCATCAAAACCTGCTACTCCTCCAGCCCCTGCCGGCGGGCCGACCATACCTCCAAATGAGGTGATCCCGCCACAATGGCAGCCTGGCGCGAGATCAGGGACATTTTTTGATCCAATGACCCAGACAAACTGGTTCTTTGATAATGTTCTTCAGAAGTTTTACACTCCGACTTATGGTTGGTTTTTAATCACCCAGTTCACTAAAGAAGGGAAGGTATACGCCCAATTTTATTATGATCCAAAATCGAGTGAGTTCCGGGATATGAGAACCGGGGCGGCGGTCATAAGTCCTGCAGGTTCAGGACAGTCTTCAGGACAGGCAGGACCTGTACAAACTCCAGGTACCGGGACGGGGCCCATTGTTGCAGGACAACAATCACCAGGCAGCTCTACACCAAAGCCCCCTGTAACCGGGGCGTCTGCACCCACCACTCCCGCACCCGCTCCTGCATCCTCTGCACACCCATGCAGAATTCCCTGTGTTTCATGCCCATCAGGTTACTGTGATGACTGTAATCAGAATGGCGTATGCGATGATACAGAATCAACAGGAGCACCAGTAGTTGCCGCCGGGTCTATGCCTCAGACGCAGATAGAAAGTCCAGGTAAAAAACCTGATCAACCAGACTCAGGACAGGTAGACTGGCCTGTTTCAGCGGCATCCAGTGCCCAGGGAGGCCTGGACGAAGACCCACAGTCGACGATATATTACCATCAGGATCTCTCCCTTGCAAAAATCCGTCCAATTTTAAAGTGCGACCCTGACCAGGATTGTGAGTACTGTCTTGACATTGATGATGATGGCGCATGCACCCTGCTGGATTATGCAATCATCCTTTGTAACGGAAAATGGGGGCTTGATTACATGGGCGACAGGGACAATATATGTGATACCGACATCCTCCTGTTCATGGACTGCTCTGAACCTTCCGAATGCACACTTGCACAGTTCTGCAGAGATGCAGATGGGGACGGTGCCTGTGACTTAGAGCTGGCAGTAATGGAACTATAACTTCTTTTTTGAATTTTTCTGGAAATGCATTCTCATCCTTACCAAGGTTTATTATTCCATACCCGAATTATGAATACATGGGTGGAAAGGTCCGGCTTTTATCGGAAGAGAGAGATAGAAAAAAGTTATATCGATACACCTTTTGTATAAAACTTTTTTTTATTTTATTTGCTTGTCTTATAATCATTGAACCGGCCTTCTCAGCCGGTCAGGCATACACTATCGGAGATGTGATTCTCAAGACTGACCAGCTGAGAAATCTTACCGGGGCAGACGGGACTTCAATTGGTGTTGGTGTCATCTCAAATGGTGCAGGAGGACTAATAGAGGCCCAGCGTTCTGGAGATCTCCCTCCGGATGTGATAGTTCTCATGAACGGCAGGGGGAGCGAGGGAACTGCCATGATGGAGATAATCCATGATATTGCTCCTGGTGCACAGCTTCTTTACCATGATTTCGGGGGAGGTGCACAAAACGACTTTGTTTATGCAATAGAGTCTTTAATTGATGCTGGCGCCAGGATAATTGTTGATGATGTAGGATTTTTGCAGGTTCCCTATTTTGAGGATGGATATACAGCACAAAATATCAACAGGATTCTGGAGATGCATCCTGAAGTAATTATCGTGAGTGCTGCCGGGAATAATGCAGAAAGCCATTATCAGTCATTTTTTTCTGATGATGGTTCCGGGTACCATTCTTTTGAAGGAAACAGCGGTATACCCATAGCGGTTCAGCCTGGAGGTATGTTTTCTGCATTTTTACAATGGGATGACATTTATGGAAGTTCGTCAAATGACTTTAACCTTTATTTTGAAGAGAACGGGGAGCTGATTGCACTTAGCGAGCGTATCCAGGATGGAAGCAGTATTCCTGAAGAGAAATTTACCTATATTAATGATAGTGACGCTCTTGTTCAGGGTCTGATAAGGGTAAAAAAAGAAAATCCTTCGGTTGAAGATAAAAATATTGAAATTTTTATCAATGCTCAAAAAGACAAAGTCTACATCACCAAAATACACCTTGTCATAGAAGATTCTATAGCCGGGCAGGCGGCAGTTCCCAAAGTGATCTCGGTCGCGGCCATTTCACCTGATAGAATAAATACAATCGAACGTTACTCATCCCAGGGTCATGTTACCATATCATACCCGGAAAATGTTGTCCGACAAAAGCCAGATATCACCGGGATAAGTAATGTCGCTGTATCTGGTGCAGGAGGTTTTCCAAGAATATTTTCCGGAACAAGTGCTGCTGCTCCGCATATAGCCGGGATGCTCGCCCTTGAATGGAGTTTATTTCCTTCAGTTCCTGCGGATGATATGAGAGAGGCCCTTCTTTTTGCAACCCTTGAACTTGGCGAACCAGGCTGGGACCCGGCTTTTGGTTATGGCCTTCCTGATGCACTTAAGATGTATGAGAGATTGCAAGGGTTCACGCCCAAATCACCGCTTGATTCGTCTCTGGCACAAAAACCGATAAAACCCATAAAATCCATGATAGATCTCCCTGTTATGCTTTCCGGTTCAGGTGAGATAACTGGACCGGTAATCATCACAGCTCCAGGAACCTATACACTTGGAAGAGATATCTCTCATTCTGCCGGTTCGATAATTACGATTATGTCTTCTGATGTTACTATCCAGGGTGGAGGGAGAAGGATTGAGGGTTTAAGCGTCCAGTTTATCGACAATACCCCGATTGATCAAAATGCCATACTAATCCAGCCACCTGATTCGGGAAGGCTGAAAAATGTGGTCATAAAGGACATGATGATTGAGGGCAGTACTAATGCCATAATTGGAAAACAGATCGACCATATTCATATTGATGGATGTACTCTCTCACATAATGCAATTGGTATCGGCTTATATGGATCAGATAATGGACTTATAGAGAACTGCCTGCTTTCTGGAAACTCGTATAAGGGTCTTGCCATTAAAGAAGGCTCATCTGACAATTTGGTAAAAGGAAATACCATTGAAAAGAATCTCTATGGCATAGATTTGATTGGAAGTGTTAACACGGTACTTGAAGATAATATAATCCGTGATAATAGAAGAGAGGATGAATACACCCCAAAAGGTTCATCTGCTTCAATTCCGACGGTTCTCCCGGCACCTCTTCCAACGGGGGTCGTCCCTTGTGTTGACTTAGACTTTGATGGTATATGTGATGATCCAAACGGAACTCCTCAGCCAACAAAGGCCCCATCTCCTTCATCAGTTCCATTCTCTTACACTGAAGAGTTTACCATGACTACCATCTATACACAACCAGATCATCACTCCTCCCATTATCCAACACCTTACCCTACAAAATGCTCGCATTATTAAAATCTGGACTGCTAAACCTAAAATTTTTTCAGGTTCAAGGCAGCAAGAACCAGCTGTGCAGGTAAATGCTCAAATAGTACAACTCTAACAATACTTCATGAGGTAATGTGAGAATCATGAAAGTGAAAACAGCTATGTTCGAGCGAAAAATAATTTTGAAATTCAGTCTCTTTTTGATTTTTGTCTTATATCTTGTGTGTTGTCCGGTAATAGCAGCAGGCTCGGTCCACACTGAAGGGGATAGTATACTAAAGACGGATCAATTGAGAAAACTTACACATTCTGATGGGACCGGGGTGATTGTAGGGGTAATATCAAATGGAGCAAAAGGATTAGCTGATGCCCAAAAGTCAGGAGACTTACCAGATAATCTGATAGTATTAGAAGAAGGAAACAGGGCCGAAGGGACAGCGATGCTGGAGATCATCCATGACATCGCACCAGGAGCCACTCTTATCTATAATGATTTTGGCGGTGGCAGAGAGGAGAGATTTGTCGAAGCTTTTAGTAAACTCATTTCAGCCGGTGCTGATATCATCGTGGATGATGTGTTTAATTATGAAGTTCCATATTTTGAAGACGGAAAGATAGCAGTTGGGATTTCCAGGCTTCTTGAGGAGAATCCTGAAGTAATTATCATCAGTTCAGCAGGCAATATTGCAGACGCCCATTACCAGGGACTATTTTCAGATGGTGGTGAAGGATATCATTCCTTTAATGGCTCCACCGGTATACCACTTGAAATTCAGCCAGGTGGAAGGGTAAAACTGCATTTGCAATGGGATGATCCATTTACTGGAGCAAAAAATGATTTTGATCTTTTTTTACATGACCTGCAGAGTGATTCAGATGTTGCAATAGCTAATAAGGTCCAGACTGGGAAAGAAAAACCATATGAGAAGATCGATTACCAGAATGTTGGAGACAAAGTGCAAAAAGCCGAGATTCGTATCAGGGCAAAGGAGGGTAAAGGTCAGGGATCACATCTTGAGCTCCTTCTTGACACCGATCCAGAAAGGGTCGTTGTCGGAAAAGAACACCTGACTACTGATGACTCAATCCTGGGATGGTCTGCTTTACCAAATGTTATCTCTGTTGCAGCAGTCTCAACAGACACCCTGAAGATCCAGGAATTTTCCTCCCAGGGTACTGTCACGATTGCACACCCCGTTCCAGAGACCAGGAAAAAACCGGAGATTACCGGTGTTGACGGGGTTAGTGTCACTGGTTCCGGAGGATTTCCAAAAGTATTTACCGGAACAAGTGCAGCCGCTCCGCATATTGCCGGGTTACTTGCATTAGTGAAGAGTATTTACCCGTCAGTGTCCTGCCAGGAATTAAAAGAAGCCCTTTTAAAGAGTGCTGAAGACCGGGGAGAACCCGGTTGGGACCCGGTTTATGGGCATGGTCTTGCAGATGCCATTTCACTTTACGAATACCTGAAAGATGCAGGAAATGAAGCCATGGAACCTGGACAGGCAGAAAAACCTGTGATTTCAGATGAAATTTCAAAACCAGAAAAAGTTCCCATTGAGGAATTTGTTCTTAATCGTCCTGCTATCCTCTCAAAACCTGGAACTTATATTCTGGACGATGATATCATCGACTATTCAGACACCATCCTGACCATTGCCGGATCTGACATCATTATTGATGGAAAAGGCCATACAATATCTGGTATATCAATCAGTTTCGGGCTGGATGCTCCTGTTTTACAGACCGGGATCCTTATCTGGTCGCCTGAAAATAAACCGGTCTCAAATGTGATAGTTAAAAACCTGAATATTACCGGGACATATAAAGGTATTTCAGCCATTGGAACAGAAAACCTGGTGATTGAGGGGTGTGGTCTCCAATATAACAGCAGGGGTGTTGAGTTATCTAAGACAAAGGATACCAGTGTTAGAAATTCGGTTGCCATGGGCAATAGTTATGCTGGATTATATGCAGATGGCTCCTCTACAGACCTTTCTCTTGAAGATAACCAGTTTATTAAAAATCTCTATGGAATAGTGCTGGATGGTTCTTCCTTATGTCTGATAAGCAGAAATCTTATTGCCGATAATTATTATGATGGAATTAAACTGGATCATGGGGTAAGCAATACAGAAGTAGATAATAACTTTTGCACAGGGAATAGAAATGGCGGGATTACGCTCTTATCCGGTTATAATAATTCAATCACAAACAACACCTGCCAGATGAACAACCCATCTGGTATTCTGTTATCAGAGAGCACTGATAATATCATATCAGGAAACAGGCTGCAAAGGAATGTCCGTGGATTAAATCTCTATTATTCAGACAATAATATCATTTCACAAAATGAAATCACAGGTAATGATGCCACTGGTATCATGCTTCAGCCTTCAGGACATAATACAATAACTGGTAACAGGATTATCGCAAACTTTGCAGAAGGAATACTGGTTACAAATTCTGTTGGGCGTGATCAGGTTAACCTGGTAGCAAACAATTATCTTGAAAATTTCCAGAATGTTCGTATCCAGGAAGGAGGAAAGCCCAATTACCGGTGGAATTATCCCAAGGCTGAAGGGTTTAACATAGTTGATGGCCCGTTCATGGGAGGCAATGTCTGGGCTCTTCCTGGTGGGAAAGGCTATTCACAGACCTGCCAGGACAGAGATGGGGATGGTATATGCGACCTGCCTTACACGGTCTTTGCCGGAAACGTAGATGAACTTCCGCTAAAGTATACCGGAGAGTCAATATCTCCTGCAGTACTGGCTGAACTGGGTCCTCTTCCAGAACCAGAGACTGCTGAAGATTTTGTAACAAGAGGAAAAATTCTGATGGGCAGCAGCGATTACTTCGGAGCACTTGATGCATATGAACAGGCGATCGCTCTTTCTCCAACTAATTACCAGGCATGGCGTGACAAGGCTCTGTGTCTTAAAGAGCTCAAACGTTATGATGAAGCGATGCAGGCCCTGAATACCATCCTGCCTATATATAAAGAGAAACCGGAACTCTGGTCTACTGCAGGGGATATTCTCCTTGTGGACATGCAAAAATATACCGAATCAATTCCATTTTTTGAAAAAGCGGTCTCGCTGGATCCCAGGGACACGCATTCACTTGTTAACCTGGCTTTTTCCTATGATAAAGCGGGAAATCCTGAGCGTGCATTAGAGACATACCGGCAGGCACTGGAGATAAATCCCTCTCTTACCGATGCCTGGAACAAAGCAGGGAACATTCTCACTCGCGCAGGGAGATTTGATGAGGCGGTGAAAATGTACGACAAAGGAATCTCAATAGACCCGGGGAATGCATTTATCCTGAATAATAAAGGGTATTCTCTATATTTAGCTGGTAAATATCCTGATGCCCTTGAATCCTTACAAAAAGCTGTTATCCTTAATCCTGAATATAAGTCGGCCTGGAAAAACCTGGGAGATGTTTTCAAAGCAATGGGACGTTTAGCTGATTCAGAGAGCGCTTATGCAAAAGCCGTTTAGTTGATCGACATATCATAATACTTTTTAATGAGAAGTACAGACTTAATCATATGAAGCGGATTGCCGTATTCATGGTATGTGTGTGTATTCTTATGCTCTCCATGGTGACGATCACTTCGGCCTGGTACTCATCCAGCTATTCTTCTCAGTATCAGTCATCATCTGGATGTGCCTGGGATCCATGGTTTGGAACGCAGTGTGGATATTCTCAGAGTTATAGCCAGCAGTCAAGCACTTCATATGGTGGATATTATCCATGGGGTGGAGGATGGGGAGGTAGTTATTATAACTCCTATTCGTCCTGGAACTATGGCAGCTGGGGATTTTGGGCAAATGGTACACAGATTGAAGATGTGACCGGAGTCTGGAATACAGATCTTCTTGGTGAGATGAACCTGAAACTGACCGGAGATGATATCATCCGTGGATCTTACATGAATGGCGATGACCAGGGGTATATCCAGGGTAATTTCAGTTATTCAAATGAAACACTGCCTCTTATGAATGGTATCTGGTGGGAAGAGCCGAATTATCAACCACCATACTCCGCTGGGGTAATGGAGATAACATTCCTTGACTCTACCTCAATTGAGGGAATATTCTCATACTCTGATGGAACATGGGGACCATTTACTGGAACTAAGATAAGTGGCAGCCTTTCCGAAGAGATCGAGGAGATGCTTCTGGAGATGCCAGAAGTTAACTGGGCCCTTAACTTTGATGAGAAAAAAGAATATATTGTCAGCAACCCTGCAGAGGAGAACCCTGTGATGCAGCCTGGCAAAGAATCCACAGTATAAACTTTTTTTATGGCTCATCCTTTATTTTAAATACAAGGATGACATAATCTCTCATTTATCACACCACTAATTAGTAAAATAAAAAAAGGGAAGTTGGTTTTAAATGGAAATGACAGAATATGGTAAGCTTCAATCTGAAATAAAAAAGGTTATCGAGTTTCAAAAGTCAGGGTTATCCGCAACAAGAGTAGATTTAAAAGAACTTTCTGGTAATGAGAGGGAAATTGCATCGTTTTTTAACGACCTTCTGGATTTATATCAGGACAATTTTTCAGTGATCCAGGAATCACTTCTCTCAATCCAGAAAGGGGATTTTGAGACCGAAATTAAGAAACTACCAGGAACGTTCTCCGAGATCTCCAATATTACTGATAATATCCGGACCGGTTTTTTCATGCTGGAAGATGACCTTGATCGCTTTTCAAATGCCATGGAGCAGGGGGATCTTTCAGTTCACATTGATGTTGCAAAATACCGGGGAGGTTTTGCAGATATTGTTAAGAACCTGAACAGGGGGATAGAGACAATTTACCGTTCATTTCACCAGACTTCAGAGGGTATTGCTGATTTTGCCGAAGGAAAAATACCGGAGGTAACTGATGAATCAGAGTTTAAAGGGGAATTTAAAAGACTGGCACATAACTTTAATCAGCTTGCCCTTGTCTCTAAAATGCGTGGAGAAGATATAAACTCCTTAATCCGCTCTGCCGAAGAGGGTATCCTTGACGCCAGGGGTGATCCGACTAAATATCCCGGGTATCATGGGAGTATCCTTGAAGGGATTAATAAAATTCTTGATTCATATATCAGGCCAATTAATGTCTCTGCCGAGTATATTGACCGTATCAGCAAGGGAGATATTCCACCAAAGATCACTGATGCTTACCGGGGAGACTTTAATGAGATCAAGAATAACCTGAACTCCCTGATCGATGTTGTCCATATGAGAAATGCAGACATCAATATGCTTATTCAGGCTGCCCTGGATGGAAGGCTTGATTTCAGAGCAGATCCTTCAAAATATCCTGGTGAAAACGGAAGGATGATTGAAGGAATTAATAAGATGCTTGATTCTTATCTTGGGCCGATAAATGTCTCTGCCGAGTATATTGACCGTATCAGTAAAGGGGATACTCCTCCCAAAATAACTGATGAATATCGTGGAGATTTCAACGAGATAAAAAATAACCTGAATAACCTGATAGAGGTCATCCTCTTAAGAGCTGCTGATATCAAGGTTCTCACCAATGCCGGGCTTGAAGGAAAACTGGATGTTCGTGCTGATTCATCAAAATATACCGGGTATCATGGTTTAATGATAGAATCTATAAACAGTATGCTTGATGCCTATATCGGCCCGATAAATGTCTCTGCCGAGTATATTGACCGTATCAGCAAAGGGGACATTCCACCAAAGATTACCGAAGAATACCATGGTGACTTCAACGAGATAAAAAACAACCTTAATGCGCTTATTGACATTGTCAACATGAGAAACGAAGATATCAGGATGCTTATAGAGGCAGCAGTCCAGGGTAAGCTTGATGTCAGGGCTGATCATGTCAAATATCCTGGCGAGAATGGTAAGATGATAAAAGGTATCAATGACATGCTTGATGCCTATATCGGCCCGATAAATGTCTCTGCCGAGTATATTGACCGTATCAGCAAAGGGGATATTCCACCAAAGATTACCGAAGAATACCATGGTGACTTCAACGAAATAAAAAACAACCTTAATGCGCTTATTGACATTGTCAACATGAGAAACGAAGACATCAGGATGCTTATAGAGGCAGCAGTCCAGGGTAAACTTGATGTCAGGGCTGATCATGTCAAATATCCTGGCGAGAATGGAAAGATGATAAAAGGTATCAATGACATGCTTGATGCCTATATCGGCCCGATAAATATCTCTGCCGAATATATTGACCGTATCAGCAAGGGAGATATTCCACCAAAGATCACTGAAGATTACCGGGGAGACTTCAACGAGATAAAAAACAATCTTAATGCCCTTATTGACATTGTCAACATGAGAAACGAAGACATCAGGATGCTTATCGAGGCAGCCCTGGATGGAAGACTTGATTTCAGAGCAGATCCTTCAAAATATCCAGGTGAAAACGGAAGGATGATTGAAGGAATTAATAAGATGCTTGATTCTTATCTTGGACCGATAAATGTCTCTGCCGAGTATATTGACCGTATCAGCAAAGGGGATACACCTCCCAAAATTACCGATGAATATCATGGAGATTTCAACGAGATAAAAAATAACCTGAATAATCTTATAGAGGTCATCCTCTTAAGAGCTGCTGATATCAAGGTTCTCACCAATGCCGGTATAGAAGGAAAACTGGATGTTCGTGCTGATTCATCAAAATACACCGGGTATCATGGTTTAATGATAGAATCAATAAACAGTATGCTTGATGCCTATATCGGACCGATTAATGTATCTGCCGAGTATATTGACCGTATAAGCAAAGGGGACATTCCTCCAAAGATTACTGAAGAATACCATGGTGATTTCAATGAGATAAAAAACAATCTCAATGCCCTTATTGACGTTGTAAACATGAGAAACGAAGACATCAGGATGCTTATCGAGGCAGCTGTCCAGGGTAAGCTTGATGTCAGGGCCGACCATGTCAAATACCCGGGAGAGAACGGAAAGATGATCAAAGGCATCAATGACATGCTTGATGCCTATATTGGCCCGATTAACGTCTCTGCCGAATATATTGACCGTATCAGTAAGGGAGAACTTCCACCGCTGATTACCGAAGAATACCACGGTGATTTCAACGAGATAAAAAATAATCTGAACAATCTCATAAACACCCTGGCATACTTTATCAAGTCAATGAACAAGATGTCCCAGGAACAAAAGGCAGGGGATATTGATGCATATATGAATGAAAATGAGTTCATAGGCGTCTATAATGAAATGACGGCCGGGGTTAATGTCGCGGTAAAACAACATGTAGAAAATATTTTAAAGATTCTTGAAATCATTGTCTCTTATGCAGATGGTGACTTTGCACCGGTTCTCGAAAAGCTGCCAGGCAAACAGGTAATAGCTAATGAAAAACTTGACCTTTTAAAACAGAATCTTGTTCAGCTGATAAGAGATGTTGAACTTCTGAGTGATAGTGCCGCCAGCGGTCAGCTCGATATCAGGGCCGATACAAGCTCTTATCATGGTGATTTCCTCAAAATTGCACAGGGATTTAACAAAACCCTTGATGCAGTCATCAACCCACTGAACTTATCTGCCGAGTATATTGACCGTATCAGCAAGGGCGATCTTCCACCAAAGATAACTGATGAATATCATGGGGACTTTAATGAACTAAAGAACAATCTCAACCAGTGTATTGATGCCATACAGCTGCTTACAGATGATGTCAATAGTTTATCTGAATCTGCCACTGCTGGCAATTTGCATATCAGGGTAGACGTTAACAGACATCAGGGCTCTTATGCGATGCTTGTAAAGGGAATGAATGAGACGCTGGATGCCGTTGTCGGGCCTATTGAAGAGGCAATGAGAGTTGCCAGGGAATATGCCAGTTGTAACCTGGCCACTTCCTTTGACTCCTCAGTGCTTGTAAAGGGTGAATTTGACGACTTTAAAGATTCACTTGATACAATCGGTGCTGATATCTCAAAAACAATAGTTGCTCTTATCAGTGAGGTCGATTCTTTATCAACGCATGCTGCAAATGCCCAGTTTGGAGTGGAGGATGTCAGCAGGGGTGCCAGGGAGATATCTCAGAATGCAGAGGAGAGTTCATTGAATGCCACAAAGGCTGAAGATGGCATTGAGCAGGTTCTGCATGCCATGTCTGATCTTACAATAATGGTCGGTGACATCTCTGCAAATGCCGATGCAGTTGCAAAGCTGAGCGAGGATGCAAATGTACTTGCAAAGAAAGGCACTGAATATGCCGGTGAAGCAGATAAGGGAATGGAGAGCATCACAAAGTCATCATCAGAAGTTGAGCATATAATTGGTGCGATAAGAAGCGAGATGGATCAGATAAGAAAGATCGTCAATATCATTACTGATCTGGCTAACCAGACAAACCTCCTTGCATTAAATGCCGCAATTGAAGCAGCACGAGCAGGTGATGCAGGCAGGGGATTTGCAGTTGTAGCATCTGAAGTAAAAGCACTTGCACAGGAATCAAGGATATCTGCGGAATCAATCGCAGACATGATCATGGGCCTTGAACGAAAGTCAGATGACGCAGCCCAGGCAATAGAGGCTGCGGGAAAAGCTGTTGTGGAAGGGAACAGTGCCTTGTCTGATACACTGAACGTCTTCAATGAGCTGATCAGTGCAGTGGATGATATCAATCAGAAGATGCTCAGCGTTGCAAAAGCAACAGAGCAGCAGGCAGCCTCATTTGAAGAGATAACTGCAAGCGTGAATGAGATGAGCACTCTTGTCAAGAGGACGGCAGATGATGCAACACAGTCTTCTGCAACCAGCGAGGAAGCTCTTGCAGTTGTGTCCCAGATTATCGAGATTATTAACCTGATAAATGGGGCAGTGAATAATATGAGAAAGGAGATGGAGATATTCAAATTAAGAGAGATCTCCTAACTTTTCCCTATTGACCAGATGAATTTTTTAATCTCTTCTGGTGATAAAACCTGGTCAACTTTTGTAAGACGCATTGCAGATTCAGGCATGCTTTTAATTATGCAGGTACCTGGGTTCTGGACAATTACATGTCCGCCCAGTCTCTTCAGATGTGAAATGCCCTGCGCTCCGTCCTGTCCCATGCCAGATAAAATTATCCCATAATAGGAATGTCTTGGTTCTCTTGTAAGGGACATCATGGTAACGTCAATAGAAGGGCGGACAAAGTTTACTTTTTCTGTCTTCTCCAGGAGAATTGTTTCATTGTTTTTCAGGACCAGGTGACTATCCCCTGGGGCAACATAGACTGTGCCTTGTTTTAAATTCTCGCCGCCTTTCGGAATAATTACATTCATTGAGGTAAGCTGTGATAACCTCTTTGTAAACCTTTGTGTGGTTGACTCAGGCATATGCTGCACAATGATAATTGCCACAGGAATGGTTGGGAGACCGTTAAATAATTCAAAAACTACCCTTGGGCCACCTGTTGAAGAACCGATTATTAAGATATTCATTGATTCTCAATCAAGCAGGGTCAGGTAGTCATCGACCAGCGCAATCAGTTTTTCTGGTTCAAAGGGCTTTGTAATATAATCAAACACATACTCTTTCAGATGGTCAAGAGTTGTGTCAGGGACATCTTTTGCGGTGAACATAGAGATGATCAGATCATGCATCTTGTCCCGTTTTACGATCTCCTGGATGGTCTCCCATCCATCAAGGCCAGGCATCATTATATCCATTAAGATCACCCCTTTAAATCCCTGATCAAGGTAACTCAGACATTCCTGTCCTGAATGCGCCAGGTAAACCGGAAACGGACTCTTTTTAAACAGAGACTGAACGGTAAACAGAATATCCTCATCATCATCTACGACCATGAGACCCAGTCCTGAAACTGATATTTCCGGATCATCTGATAAACTCATGAGAATGGATATTGTGACTCTGACTATATTATTCTGTCTTACAAAATGTCATGGAGTAATTAGGCTTAAAAAGGAGATGGATGCATATACTTGCAGGCAATCCTCTTTTATAAGATCCATGCAATTGGGTAAGATACAGATGAGTACCGAAAGCCCGTTTAAAAAATTTTACAAAAGAAAATATACAGCCGGGAGGAAAAAACCAGGTGATAAGAGATCGATACCCAAAATAGACGAGAATATACGCAAAAAAATTCAAGAAAAAATGTTGAAGATTCCTCCAGGACTGGAACTTGTAATTGAGAAATATATTGAGAACAAGACAGGAAAACAATTGGAATCACCAGGCACCCTGGAACGGATTAGGCAGGCTGTTCTTGTTCAAAAAGCCGGGTACTGGAATAAGAATCCACATGCAAAATATGAGAGAGGGTATGATGTTTTTGCATACCTTGCTTACCAGGCACCAGGTTATATCATTCAATTTCATCACATCATCCAGAAACTGGAGAAAACTGGCCTCCTTCCTGATAATATCAGGGTTCTTGATCTTGGATCAGGCCCGGGGGTTGTGCCTCTGGCTCTTACCTGGTTTTTTAAGGAGAGGAAAAAGGGTGCCCTGAAAATTGATGCTATTGAACGGTCTGAAGAGTTTATTGAGGCATTTAAATCTCTTGTTCCTGAATTTGCAAAGGGTTCTCCGGTAAATATTGAACATATCCACCATGCTGATATCATGACAGGTTACTCAATTAACCAGGATTTGTACAACCTGATCACTTGTCAGAATGTACTTGCCGAGCTATCAGATTATGACAACAGAGAAAAAACCGAAATTCTCATGAAATATTGCTCATCTTTAACAGAAGACGGGTTTTTAATACTGGTTGAGCCTGCAGAACTCAGGCATTCGACCAGCTTAAGGGTGCTTCAGAGGGAACTTGAAAGATCTGGTTTATATCTTGTTGGTCCATGCAGGTACATTCATGAAGGGGAATGTGTACCTGCCGGCTGCTGGTCCTTTGCTGAGCTGCCAGGGTTAAAACCTACCAGGCTTATGTTGTTACTGGCAGGAGAAGACGAGGGTTATCGGTTTTTGAATACTGATATCAAGTTCTCGTACAGCATTTTTTCAAAAAAACCAGAGGTCATGACCACCTCAAGGATAAATCGCACCGGCACCACCCCGTTCAGAGACCTGAAAGACAATATTGGTGAGTTTGTTAATGTCATCGGAACTAAGATGTCTCCTGATATAGGAACAAGGGAATTTTCGGTATTCTTGTTTTGTGATGGTTCAGGAGGATTGAAGGTCTACCTGGTCGCACCGAACTCTTTAAAAAATGATGAGATAAAAAAGTTAAAAATGTCAGATTATGGCGAACTTTTAAAAATATCAGGAGTCCGAGTCAGATGGAATAAAAAAAAGAATTCAATAAACCTTATAGCCAGCTCAGGAACACAGGTCTCTGCAATACATAAATAGATAACCGGATAACAGTTAAATGATATTGTAATAGATAAGGATACACGGGTGTTCAATGTCTGATGAGGATCCCATAAAAATACTGCAGGTGCGCTTTGCTAAAGGGGAGATAACAGCAGAGCAGTATGAGCAGATGCTCTCTTTTCTTACCAGGGATATTTCATCATTTAAACAATCTGAAACAGAGAAAAAGGTAGAAATTCACGATTCTTCAGCCTCCCCAGCCGCCACTTCGGAAGGAGAAACAATAGATCCGGTTATAGAGACTGCTGATAAAGAAACAGATAAAGATGTAGATAAGGAAGTTGATAAGGAATCGAAGGCTGAAGAGAAAAATAAAGAAGGGATTGAAGAAGAATCTGGTGCCTGGTCAGAACCAGTTCTTACTGAACCTGAACGGACAACAGTAAAAGAGATTGCATCTGCCATCGCCGATGCCGAAGGGCCTGTATCTTCAGATGCGGAACCATTGCATGAGGAAGTAGCTGGGGCGACCTACAATGGCGAGGGTGAAGCTATTCATCCGGAAGAAGAGGAGTTTGCTTCCGGCACCGTTCTTGATACCCCCATTACAGACGAACAGATAGAATCTATTGAAATATCAGAAGAAATTCCTGAGGAACTGACAGAGAAAACCGAGACATCCGAGAGTTTTTTGTCTCAGGAAGATCTTGGAAATGTGTGCTATGTAACTGCTGTAAACCTTGTTCAGGCTGGCGAATTTGAAAAAGCATACCCGTTTATTGAGAAATCGCTTACGATTCAACCGGATTTAACTTTGTCCTGGTTATATAAAGGATTCATTCATCATAATCGTAAAGAATACGAAGAAGCAGTCTCATGTTTTGATAAAGTAATTGCCAAGGATCCCACACAAATCAGGGCCTGGCTTTTTAAAGGATACAGTCTTTTTCACCTGCACCAGGATGAAAAAGCTCTTGAATGCTTTAACAGGGTTATCAAGGAAGATAAAAAGCAGCTCCGCGCTTTAATTTACAAGGGTTACTGCCTGAGAAATCTGAGACTTTTCAGGGATGCGGTGAATGCTTTTGAAGCGGCAATTAATGTAAGTCCTAAAGATCTCAACTTAAGACTTAACAAAGGGATCTGTCTTTTCGAAGACAAACAATACTATGAGGCATTAAATGCTTTTGATAAGGTTTTAGAGCTTGATAAGAGAAACCTCTCTGCCTGGCTTTACAAAATACGATGCCTTATCAAGATGGACAGAATACAGGAAGCTTTTCAGAGCTCTGGAAAACTACTTGAGATTCAACCACGTGAAGTCAGTGTCTGGCTTGCAAGGGCTGATCTTCTCCTGAAGATGAAGAAGGTTGAAGAAGCCCTTGATGCTACAAAGAAAAGTCTTCTCCTTGATAAGTGGAACCCGGACACGTGGAACCTGAGGGGACTGTGTTTTTACCGGCTTGGGAAATTTGATGAGGCATTACAATGTTATGATAATGCTTTAAAAATTAACTCTAAGCACCTGGATGCAATGAAAAACCGTGCATTATGTCTTCATAAATTAAAACGGCATAGTGATGCCCTGGAGTATTATGACCATGCAATTGCTGGAAATCCAAATAATACCGAGGCATGGTTTAACAGGGGATTAATACTCCACAAGGCGAAAAACTTCGAAGAAGCACTTAATTCATATACAAAAGTAATAGAACTTGATAAATTTCACGCGAAAGCTTATTTTAATAAGGGTCTTATTCACCGGCAGATGGAACAGTATTTCGAAGCATTACAGGCATTTTCCCAAGCCACCAGTATCGATCCTTCATTCGCCTCTGCATGGTATCATATGGGCCTTATATACACCGATCTTGTCAGGCATAAAGAAGCCTTGCAATGCTATGATAAAACATTAAAAATAAATCCAAAACATGTCGGAGCACTCCTGAATAAGGGAGTAATTCTTGAGGATGCCGGGCTGAAAAGAGAAGCTTTCATGTGCTTTCAGAGGGCGGCAAACCTTGATACAAAAATTGCTGCTTCAATGAAAGGAAGAATGGTTCATTGATCAGGTTCCATGATCCCAGCTTCCCATATATTCTTCCTGGCTTTTTGTTAATGAATCGATGGAAAGGTTCAGTGACCTGAGTTTATACATAGCGACATTCCGGTCAATCTCATCCGGAACCTGATGTACGCCTGGTTTTAACTCTTTATGATGCAGGGCAAGATATTCTGTGCTCAGGGCCTGCAGGGCAAAAGAGAGATCCATGACTTCGATCGGATGTCCCATCCCTTTTGGAACTGCAAGGTTGACAAGCCGGCCCTCTGCAAGTAAATGGATGACCTTTCCACCAATATGGTATGAGTGAATTCCATCCCTTTCCTCAATGGTATCTGCATTGGATGAGAGCCATGCACCATCAATTTCGATATTGAAATGACCGGCATTTGAAAGAATTGCACCGGATTTCATGGCTGTTATATGTTCACCGGTGATGACATCCCTGTTTCCTGTTGTTGTAATAAAAATGTCACCAACCCGGGCAGCCTCCTTCATGGACATGATATGAAATCCTTCCATATGAGCTTCAAGAGCGCGGCGTGGATCTATCTCGGTCACGATAACTTTTGCACCAAGTGCAGATGCCTTTCTTGCAAGACCCCTTCCACAAAATCCAAATCCTGCAACCACTACCCATTTACCGGCGATAAGGGAGTTTGTTGTTACCATTATCGCGGTTAGAGCGCTCTCTCCGGTCCCATGTACATTGTCAAAGTAATGTTTCATCGGGGTGTCATTGACGGCGATGACCGGAAATTTTAACTTTCCTTCATCTGCCATTGCACGCAGGCGGTGGATACCTGTGGTAGTCTCTTCACATCCACCGATAACACCAGGCAGTACGTCCTGTCTTACGGTATGCAGACGGTGAATCAGGTCCATCCCATCGTCAATGGTGATGACTGGTTTTGCATCAAGAACATCATCGATTGCCCTGTAATATTCATCAACAGAACATCCTCTTTTTGCATAACAGAAGACATCCCGGACCCTGCCTAATGCTGCGGCAACATCGTCCTGGGTTGAGAGAGGATTGCATCCGGTAATGTGAACGGTAGCTCCTCCATCGGCAAGTGTGCAAACAAGGTTTGCGGTTTTTGCCTCAACATGCAATGCCATCCCGATAACCATTCCGGCAAAGGGCTTTTCCTTTTTAAATCGTTCAGAGATTGTATTTAGTACGGGCATGTACTGTCTTGCCCATTCAATCTTCAATTCGCCAGATTCCATATTTTCCTCGAAACAATTGTCAGTTTTAAAAATTTTCCATAAGTGTTTATCTGTTGATAATAAATCATCTTGCCATAATCCTCATTTAGTAAGGCAGATAAAGAGCTATAATAATGACACTCACCCGAAGGATAATCCCCTGCCTTGATATTAAAGATGGAAGAGTTGTAAAAGGAACAAATTTTCTTGGCCTTAAGGATGCGGGAGATCCTGTAGAGCTTGCGGCCCGCTATAATGAGCAGGGGGCAGATGAAGTAGTCTTTCTGGATATCACAGCCTCTATTGAGAACAGGGGGATGATCATCGATCTGATTAAAAAAGCTGCGGATGAACTCTCCCTTCCCCTGACTATCGGTGGCGGAATCAGGACAGTTGATGATATTCAAAGAACATTAAAAGCCGGAGCTGACAAGGTATCGATAAATTCAAGTGCTATAGAAGATCCTTCCCTGATATCCGAATCTGCAAAAGCCTTTGGGACTCAGTGTATTGTTGTTGCCATTGACGTCAGACGAAGGACTACCAGTGAACCTGGAATGACGATGATCGACCTTTCTGATGGTAATTCGTGCTGGTACGAGGTCATGACCCGCGGAGGATCAAAATCTACCGGTATAGATGCAGTAAAATGGGCGAAAGAAGCAGAAAGCCGTGGCGCGGGTGAAATACTACTCACATCAATGGAGACTGATGGAACAAAGGACGGCTTTGACATTCCAATTACGGCAGCAGTTTCAGAATCTGTTGGAATACCAGTGATCGCATCAGGCGGGGTTGGTAAGCTGGAACATTTTTACGAGGGTTTTGTACTTGGAAAAGCAGATGCAGCTCTTGCAGCAAGTGTATTTCATTATGGGGAGTTGACAATTGCAGAAGTTAAAAATTATTTAATCCAGAGAGGGATTGCAATCAGACCTCCTGTATAATTATTCACTTATTATTTTCTTCCGACAGAGGCCATGTAAATACAAAACTCTGTATTTCCATCAATTCCAAGAATACAATTGATCTCATTATCATCATATGATCCGATAGCGCATATTCCAAGCTGCAGGCCTGCACATGCAATGTACAGGTTCTGGCAGATGTGACCTGCCTCAATAAACAGGTATCTCCATCCTCGCTGCCCGAATTTCCAGATCATTCGCTCAGGAACGGCAGTCCAGATAAATGACAATGCAGATGAAGCGACAAGGTTTGGATTCTTGCAGACTTTCGCCACCGATTCACGATCTCCTGAGTAGCAGTCCTCCCTGACAAGAGCATGATCTAATGGAAGATACCTGTATATTCCCGGGTCCAGTCCACTCACACGGTTTACAACTATTCTTATCTCAAAAGGATGTAGTGCACCAGCGGAAGGTACTGTTCGGAAATGCGAGCCATTTTCCTTATCCCTTACACCCTGGGTATAATGAAGGAGAGTTGAAAGCTCCCACCTGTAAAGTTCATCATCAGAATACTGGCGGGTGGTTTCCCTGTTATCCAGGGCATCCCACAAAATTACCGGGTCCAGTGGAATTTTCCTGTGGTCAGGTAATGAAATTATCGTCTGATTTGGTTCACAAACACCGCAAATGCGGGTTTTTGGTTCTTCAGTCTTCACTTTTGAGTCCTGGTAAAGTGTTTCCTGAAGAAAGCGGTACCCGATCAATGAAGAGTCTGGTTGCATACATAGCAATAATGCTTGACAGCTACCTGAACTTTACGATACAAAAATGAGTGGGAGGAGTAAGCCCCCTTCTGTTCAATGCGGCATTCAGCTAAGCGCCGAACCCGGGCAGATACCGGGTTATCTTATGCCCTGTTTCGACTTGCACCCGCAGGGATTCGCCGTTTCATCGGTGATGTCCTTCTTTGCTCAGCAGGTTTGCATCATAGCTCGGGACATTCCGTATCGTTTCTGTTCCATTGCCGTGATTCTCACCACCCCTGAAATCAGGGCTGCGTACCCGGTTGGTGGGAGGACTTTCCTCAGCTACGTTAAAAACGTTACCGTCGGCCGCACTCTCCCTCTCATATTAATATTGATCTTTTAAACAGAAAAAAGTCGCGACTATAGTGCATTGTTCAATGTGCTGGAATGAACGAGATAAATGTACCTGGATATCAGCTTCCAGTCACTTCAGGTAAGGAGTGCTTTTACGATAATTATACCGTCATTTATTTATAGAAATATCCAGAGTATTCTATAGTGCAATAACTGACATATAGGTATAACCTGGTAGAAAAATAGAGATAGACCTGTGTACCAAAAACGCACCTGATAACCGGTAGCTAACCGGTAGCGTTTCCTGAATTATTGAGAGTCTTGCATTACGCCATGATTAGGAAGGGGGAGTCTTATTACCACTACGGCATTTATTCATCATAAGGGTGGAACAGGAAAAACAACGTCCTGCTTACAGATTGCAGGAGTTCTAAAAAACATGGGGAGAACAGTACTTGTGATTGATACTGATCCCCAGGCAAATGCCACGCTGGGTCTTGGAGTGTATCCTGACTCTCTTCAAAGGCATATATACCAATATTATATTAAGCACTGCCTGGATACACCTGAAAAAGTCCTGCTGTCAGATTATATTATAAAAACAGTCTCTGGTATTGATCTGGTCCCTTCACACCTGGATCTTGTTGGCGCAGAAGCGGTGTTATATAAAAACCCTGACCGGTATCATATCCTTAAAAAAGGCGTTGACCAGGTGAGAAATCGTTATGATCATATCCTGATTGATACACCTCCTTTCCTTGGACAGTTACTGATTAATGGAATGATAGCGGCTGACAATTCTGTAATGGTATTTTCATCTGATATTTTTGCTCTCTCCGGTTATGATCATGTTAACCAGATAATCAGCGATATAAATGAAATTTTAGGGATAAAAATTAAGATAGGGATGGCAATACTGAACAGATGGGATATTCACCTTGCAAAAACAGAAACATTCTGGGATAAAGTTCAACAGATGTTTGGTGGAATGCCGGAGGCAAGGACTGATACATTACAGGAGATACGAACCCAGCTGGAGAAACGGGTAAGCGTTGAGATTCCGGATGTGGTGATTATTTCTGAAGGAAAAGAAGTGTCTCATTCATTAAAGCAGGGTATTCCACTAATAACACTGGCTCCTGAGGACCCGGCTCTGCCTGGTTTTTCAAAAGCTGCTTCTATTATTGATTCATGGAAATCAGGGAGGTAAATTATGGGAACTGACGAGATTCAACACTCCGGAAGAAGGGGTCTTTTTATCGTTACAGATGAAGAAAAAAGCCAGCAGACCAATAATAAGGAAAGCCCTGATAATTCGGAGATAATAAAAACTATACTTTCTTATGAACAGGGGGATTTACCACAGGTCCCTGAAGAGTTTACTCCTGTCCTTTTACGGATGAAACAGGATGCGGAAGAACTTCTAAATGAAAAAGAGAAGAATGTCCTTCTCTCAAAGGAACTGGATGCCCTTAAAGAAGAGCAGGTTACTATAAAAAAGGAGCATGAAAGTTACCTTAACGACCTGATCTCTGCGCACACCGAGTTTGACCGTGCCCTGGAAATATTCCAGTACCACTCCATTCCAATGGTCCTTCTGGGCCCTGAAAGACAGGTCATGGATGCAAATGATATCTTCTGTTCAATTTTTTCAGTTGAGAGAAGTGAGATCACCAGGCAGTTCCCACCAGTTTCCCGATATTTGCCTGATGAAATGCCTTTTGTTGCATCTGACGGAAACACTTATTCCATCGTTTCAATTAAACCACCGATTGTTCCTTTTGATCATGAAGCGGCCACCCTTGAGCTTCTCATCCCTGAATCCCCTCCTGAAATGCAAAAAGGCCGGGAGATTTTATCCAGGGAGGTCCTTGAAAATACTATATCCAGTATTCTCCTCCCGGTGGCCATAGTCGACGGGTACCATACCGTCCGTTTTGTTAATAATGCTTTTTCCGAAAATCTGGCAAGAGAAAGACAGAACATACTGTTTCGTGATATTGCCAGTGCCGGTTTTCCAGGGGATATAAATGAAAATATTGATGAAGCTTTTTCAGCGGGATCAAAAATTGAATTTCAGACCAATATTTCGCATCTGGACAACTCATCTTATCCTGTATGGGTTCAGATAATTCCGCTGACCTCTGACGATAATCCATTGGCATTAATTGTAATCTTCCCGGACGAAGAGGAACAAGAGCCTGAAAGGGAAGATAAAAAGGCCTCAAATATTCCTGATACTATACTTAAAACTTTAATTGATCTGAACCCGTCACCGATGGTATTGTTTGATGAAGACCAGAAAGTGATACTTGCAAACGAGGGTCTTTCTGAGCTCATCGGGGTCTCTTCAGACCAGTTACAGGGACAGAAGTTGCCAGATATCGGTGTGATGGTATATGGTCTTGCAAAAATGGCAGGAGATGTAGAGCTCCTCCCTGACAATGTCTGTATTGAGTCTCCGTTTGGCATGCAATGTTTTTCCGGAATTCTAATCTCAAACAAGGAAGATGCCATCACTCAGTATATCCTGGTCCTCCAGCCTGTAATTGAACCAGAACCCGCCCTGGACAGGCCTGCCATCCAGGAGCTAAAAGGGGAACTGAAAGAGAAGCCTGAAGAAGAGCCGATAGATGAACCGGAAGAAGAAAAATCAATTCAAACTGAGGAGGATTCTGTTCCAGCCGACAAGAATCTACTTCACTTCTCTGAGATTGCATTACCTGGGATGATAATTGAGGATTCAACAATTGCAGAGACCAATCCACCATTTCAGGAATGGAGTGGAGTTAATGAGGATAAATTATCCGAATTTTCGCAGGTTTTAATCTCCCATGCCGTCCAGTCCAGGGAGAACAGTGGGCTGACCTTCTCATCATTATATCCTGCAGGTCTTAAATCATATAGGATAATCTCCCAGCCGGTTCCTGCCAGTCCTGATAAGATAATTCACTGGTTTGTTGATCAGACTGAGGAGCATGAATCCATAGCCGTTCTGAAGAGTCAGATAGAGACACTTACATCAGAGCTTACCTCGGCAAAAAACAATCTTGTTGAGGAACGTTCTTCAATGAAGAACTCTGAAGAGGTCTCTGGTCAGATAGATATTGTAGAGTTTGAATTATATGACGAACGGTACGCGATGGATATTGGAATGGTCAGAGAAGTCGTTGAGATGCTTCCGATCACTCCACTCCCAAGGACTCCGCCATATATCATCGGAATTATTAATTTGAGAGGGGAGGTAACTCATGTCATTGATCTTGCAGTCCTTCTTGGTGAAAGGATTAAAAAGGACAGAACAGGTCAAAAAATAATCATTGTTCCACCTGATGCAGCTCATGGAGACCATATCGGGATTATTGTGGATAATGTTCGTAGTGTTACCGGGATAGGCGTCCGCCAGGTAACGGCTCTTGGTAATGAGGTAAATGAGCGTATCCAGACTAAGATCAAAGGTATCATTAAAGTCTCCCAGGACGATCTTGTTGAGAGAAGTGAAGTTGAGGAGAAGAGAGCTGACCTCGTAATATGGCTTGACATGAAAGAGATATTAAACCAGATGGCAGGCCTGCACAAATAAATAATAATTTTTTAACTGATAATTATGAATAAAAAAATTGTTCCACCTGTATTTCCACAGATCAATGTCCCAAAAGTAAGTGATAAGGGACTTCAGGAGCTGATCCTTGATGTTCAGAAAAGACTGAATATTCAGCTTACCAGTTATAAGCAGGATTATATTAAACGAAGACTTCTTTCACGAATGAACTCGACAAGGTCAAAGGACTTTGTGGAATATCATCAATATCTCAGAACCCATCCTGAAGAAGAAGATAAGCTTCGTAAAGCTTTAACGATTAATGTGACCAAGTTTCACCGGGACCCTGATGTGTTTAACCTGATTGGAAGAGAGATCTTCCCTGAGATCCTCAGGGAAAAGAGGACGATAAAAATCTGGAGTGCCGGATGTTCATCAGGAGAGGAACCATATACTTTTGCCATACTTCTGTATGATCAGTCTAAACCTGGTGCTTTACTAAACAATGTGATAACGGCGACTGATATTGATGAGGTAATACTGAATAAAGCAAAGGCAGGGATATATGAGAAAAATGCACTTGAAAACCTGAGCGAGATACAGATCTCAAAACATTTTGAAAAGACCGATGATGGAAAGTTCAGGATAAAAGATCATATCAGGAACATGGTCAGGTTCCAGGTACATGATCTGATGACCGGTATTCCTGTTGCACGGATGTTTGATGTGGTCGCCTGCAGAAATGTAACCATCTACTTTAACGAACAACAAAAGAAAGACCTTGTGAAGCTTGTCCACGAAAGTCTTGGAAATAACGGGTACTATATCATGGGCATGTCAGAATACATGTCAAAAGATGTCGAACATCTGTTCAAACCTTATAAACCAATGCTAAAAATATTTCAAAAAATCAGCTGATTAGTAAAATTGTAAAATTTCGTCGAATGTCGTAGATTAAAAATGGTCCGTAGAAGAGAAATAGTTATGTTTCCCGTTGAAAGTCCATATTATTTCGGAGGTACTGAACAACAAGAAACATATATATCATCGTTATTTAGTATTTATTTTAGGGTCTTTTGAATGTCAGGAGCAGGCGTCCCATACCTGGTGCTTTGTGTTGATGATGAAGAGCTCCTGCTTGATCTATGTCGCCTGTTCCTGGAGCGATCTGGTATATTAAAAGTAGATACAGCAACATCTGCAGTAACCGCTCTGGAAATTTTAAAAGAAAAGGAATATGATGCCATCATCTCTGATTATGAGATGCCAGGGATGAACGGGGTTGAATTTTTAAAGAAAATACGTGCCCTGGATGGTATAATTCCTTTTATAATGTTCACCGGCAGGGGCAGGGAAGAGGTTGTAATTGATGCCCTGAACAATGGAGCTGACTTTTATCTTCAGAAGGGAGGAGAACCAAAGTCCCAGTTTGCAGAACTGAAATCAAAAGTTGAATATGCAATAAGGCAAAAACAGGCTGAAAATCTTCTTAAACAGGAAAGAGAACAGTTACTATCCATATTCGATAG